>Ga0105045_10004538_pt1 | contig 12070 bp, 7 predicted proteins | sample MAT02_FD_78089 | JGI IMG/M metagenome (GOLD analysis project Ga0105045, IMG submission 78089) | Freshwater microbial communities from Lake Fryxell liftoff mats and glacier meltwater in Antarctica - MAT-02 (megahit assembly) | ecosystem: Environmental > Aquatic > Freshwater > Ice > Liftoff... | reverse complement strand
ATGCAGTCTGGGCAGTCGCCCATTTTTGAGCCAGGGCTGTCTGAGCTGATGAAGTCATCGATGGCGGCGGGTCACCTCGAGTTTTCTACCGACCTCAAGGGTGGAGTTGAGCATGGCGAAGTTCTCTTTATTGCGGTGGGTACCCCGGCGCTGCCCACAGGCGAGAGCGACACTCGCTACGTTGAAGCAGTGGCTAAGGGCATTGGCACCCATCTCAACGGCGGCTATAAGGTAATTGTCAACAAGTCTACGGTGCCCATCGGCTCTGGCGACTGGGTGCGGATGATTGTGATGGATGGCGTGACCGAGCGGCAGAAGGAACCCGTGCCCGCTGGCGGCATTCCTGAAACCAATCACCCAGAGGTGATTGCAGACTTTGATGTGGTCAGCAACCCTGAGTTTTTGCGCGAAGGCTCGGCGGTCTACGACACTTTTAACCCCGATCGCATTGTGTTGGGCAGCAACAGCCCCCGCGCGATCGCCATGATGAAAGAGCTCTACACCCCCATTGTGGAGCGCCAGTTTGCCGAAGACTCGACCGCTGCTCAGGTGCCGGTGGTGGTGACCGATTTGAGTTCGGCAGAGATGGTGAAGTACGCTTCTAACGCCTTTTTGGCCACCAAAATTAGCTTTATTAATGAAGTGGCTAACATTTGCGATCGGGTTGGGGCCGATGTCACCCAGGTTGCCCAGGGCATTGGCCTAGACTCTCGCATTGGCAAGAAATTCTTGCAGGCAGGCATTGGCTGGGGCGGCTCCTGCTTTCCCAAAGATGTGTCTGCCCTGATTCACACCGCCGAAGACTACGGCTATGAGGCTCAGCTACTCAAGGCCGCCGTGGATGTGAACAACCGCCAGCGCCAGATCACCCTAGAGAAGCTACAGCAGGTGCTGAAGATTCTCAAGGGCAAAACCGTTGGTCTACTGGGGCTGACCTTTAAACCCGACACCGACGACATGCGCGATGCGCCGTCGCTAATTTTGATTGAGCAGCTCAACCGCCTGGGGGCCAAGGTCAAAGCCTACGACCCGATCGTGTCGCAAAGCGGTCTGCGCCACGGTCTGAGCGGGGTGATCGTCGAAACCGACGCCTCTCATCTGGCCGATGGTTGTGATGCCCTGGTGCTGGTCACCGACTGGAAACAGTTTGAGGAGCTAGACTACGCCGCCATGGCCCAGCGGATGAACAGCCCAATTATGATCGACGGCCGCAACTTCCTCGACCGTGAGGCAATGGTGCGGGCCGGGTTCCAGTACCTGGGCATTGGTCGCTAGAGCAGACGCTACAACAGGTCTATGTTACAGCCCTAGGGAACCTGAGCGTTTCCTAGGGCTGCGGCATGTAGGGCTGTAACATAGGATAAGTACCCGCAGGCTTGCCTTAGATGACCGCTTACCAATCTACCTCTAGCCTTACCTACGCCCTAGACGATGAAGCCTGGTGGGTGCAGCGCTGGGTTGAGCTACTCAACACCTACCGCTTTAAGAAGCGCCTAGAGCGAGGCCGCATCTACGCTCGGGAAGGACACATTCTCAGCCTTGAATATAAGGGGTCAAAGGTGACAGCCCTAGTGCAGGGCACCGCTGAAGACCCCTACAAACTCTCGATCTGGCTCGATGCCTTCAGCGACGAAGACTGGAACTACGTCATCGACTCGCTGTCAGAGCAGGCGATTTATTCAGCTCAGCTGCTGGCGGGAGACATGCCCGCCGAAATTGAGGCTGTTTTTACCGCCAATGGGCTAAGTCTTTACCCCTTTAATCTTTCAGAGGTGCACTCTAAGTGCAGCTGCCCCGACCCAAAGAACCCCTGCAAACACATCGCTGCGGTGTACTACCAACTGGGTGACCTATTCCGCGAAGACCCCTTTGTGCTGTTTCGGCTGCGGGGCCGGAGCCGAAACAGCATTCTAGAAGCCCTAAGACAAAAGCGGCAGAGCACGGCAGCCCTGCCCACATCAACATCCGCTGACCCAGGCGCTGACATTGCCCCAGCCCCAGCAGCCTTGGCCACCGGCCCAGACCTAAATAGCTTTTGGGCCTACAACGACCCCCTAGATCCTGAGCTAGTGGTAATCACCCCGGCACAAACAACGGTGCTTGACGTGTTGGGCAAAATTCCGCTGGCTCCGGAAGACGCGCCCGTAGTGATGAACTACCTGCGGGAGATCTATCAGGCAACCGCCCAGCAGGCGATGGTGCAGGCACTGGGCTAGGCCGCCCGCGTCAGGGAGAGCAACCGTCGCAGCCCCAGCCAGCCAATGATGGAGTAGCCAGCCGCCAGCAGTAGGCTGATCACCGAAACACGAATGCCTGACCGCCAGGCTTCAACTTTCACCTGGCGCTCGGCTTGAACTCGGCGGGTGCCGATTTCGGTCTCGATTTGCTGCTGGGCCTGGTCGGCCCGCTGCTGCAAGAATTCGGTGAGACCGTCTGGGTTATTGCGGTATTGGCCAATGTCGGGGGGGAGCTGCCCACTCTGAATAGCCTGGGCCAGCAATTCTTCGTTTTCGAGCAGCGCCCCCAGCTGAGTTTGCTGCTGAATCAGCTCAGTGGATAGCCGCTGCTGTAGCTGGGTGGCGGCTTCACCAGCCTCGGTGCTGACCTGAGCCAGCGCCTGCTGGCTTGAAAGCCGCACGGTATTGAGGTGCAGCAGAGTGAGCAGCAGGTAGGCTAGCCCTAGCACACTGGCCAGGCCACACACCCAAAAGCGTGGGTCAGTGGCTAGGCTCTTGCGCTGGGCAACGGTGCGCCCGACCAAGCTATCGACCCAAAACCCTGACAGCAGCAGGGCCATGCCCACCAGGGGCACAATGCCGCGATCAACCAGCTGCGTGGTGGTAGCCAGCTGCCACTGCACATTGGTGAGGTTAGGCGGAATCAGCAGAATGAGGAAGTCTAGCAGGGCTGACAGAATGGCGATCGCGCCCGCTACCTTGAGGGCGATCGCGGCTAGGGGAGACGCCACCGGGCTGGTAACAGTGGGTTCTGAAGTCATAGGGAGTAGGGGGTCGATTGCTACAAGTAACCATTCTCCCCTGGCTAGTCCATAAATCCACAAAGTCGCTACAAAACCTTGAGCTTTGTTGGGTGAAGCTGAGGTTTTAGACAATAAATAAGGATATTGGGACGTGCGTCTAAATAAGGTACCAGAAGCGTTGATCGCTGTAGGGTGCATTCGCGAAGCAATGCACCAATGGAAAAGATGGCAATTGGTACGTTATTTTCTTGCGCGTCCATAAGCCCTAACCCCTCCCCCGTCAGCGGCACCAGATATCACCATTGACCAGATGCCTACTCATCCTCTTGGGCGGGCTGGGGGCTCCAGTCTTTGATCGCCCAGGTGCTGGCATCCCAAGGGGTGAACTCGACGTTGACGAGGCGATCGCTGACCGCATTGGTCATCGCCCGATGCACCACCGGAATTACAGCCACATCCTGGGCCAGCAGTTCATTCATTTGCTGAAACAGCTCGGCCCGAAGCGCTGGGTCGAGTTCCTGCTGGGCCTCGGCCCAGAGGCGATCGTACTCGGGGTTGCAGTAGCGAGCGTTGTTGGGCTCTTGCCACTGGTTGGCCTGGGAGGCGATTTTGGCACAGGTCCACCAGCCCATGTAGGTGCCAGGGTCGGGGCTTTCGTTACCGATGGAGTAGATCTGCATATCGGCAAAGAAGTGGTTGAGGCTGCCGGTGTCCTCTGGGTCGCCCGAGAAAAACTCATCTATGCGCACCCGCGCAATTTCCACATCTACCCCCAGTTCTTTGAGGCTGTCGCTGACGATCACCTGGGTTTTTTGGCGCACCGGGCTAACCGCTGCCTGAAACAGCACCTCTAGGGCAACGCCGTCTTTTTCGCGCACACCGTCGCCGTTGGTGTCGACCCAGCCCGCTTCGTCGAGCAGGGCTTTGGCACGCTCTAGATCGTAGGCATAATCGTCGCCGGGGGTTTGGTAGATCTCAGGAGCTACCAGCAGGTGGGCGGTAGGTTTGCCCGTGGTGCCGTAGAGCTGTTCAACAATGGTGTCGCGATCAATCGCCAGGTTCACGGCCTGGCGCACCCGTAGGTCACTGAAGTAGGGGTGGGGAATTTGCGGACTAGAGCGTTCTCCCTCCTCGGTGCGGGCAAAAGGGTTGGCAAAATTGAGCATAATGCGCTCTACCTGGGAGCCAAACAGGGTAGTGATATGGCCACTGGCGTCGGTTTCCAGACCGCTGAGGGCCTCAGCTTCAATCTGAAGGTTGTGGGCAAAATCGGCGGTGCCGGTCTGCATCACCTCCCGCGCGGCGGCGTAGGGCGCAATGCCCCCGAGTAGCTCCACCCGCTGGAAGGCGGGCCGACCGCCCCAGTAGCTGGGGTTCGCCTCAAAAACCACCGTCCCTGACTCAAACCCGACGACCTGGTAAGGGCCAGTGCCCACGGGCTGGAGGTTGGCTAGGGCATCGCGGGCGTCGGGGCCATTGAACTCTTCAAAAATATGCCGGGGCAAAATCAGGCCAGTTTGGCCGGTGAAGGGCACTGACCAAGCCGGAGTGGGGTTGGCAAAGGTGATTTTTACCGTGTACTCATCGAGCGCCTCCACGCTCTTTACCCCTTCGTAAAACTGGGCCGTAGCCGCGGCCACCACCGGATTGCGAATGAACTCAAAGGTAAACACCACATCGGCGGCGGTAAAGGGTTCGCCGTCGGCCCAGGTAACATCGGGCCGCAGAGTCCAGGTGACTGAGGTGCCATCTGCGGCCACACCGCCATTCTCTAAAGACGGAATTTCGTCCGCCAAAAATGCTACTAGCTCCCCGTCCTCGTTGTAGCTGGCCAGGGGTTCATAGACAATGCGAGCGGCTTCAAAATCTTGGTAGCCCGTGGCTAGGTGGGGGTTGAGGGTGAGGGCTGAGCGACTGTAGCGCAGCCGCAGGATCTGAGGATCGCGCCCAGCCTGGGCATCAGCCTCGACGGTGGTGGTAGAGGTTGGCGGGGTAGATAGGTCGGTAGATTGGCTACAGGTGACGGTGGCCGTCAACACTGCCCCAGCAGCAGCAGCCAAAAGTGCGGTACGAAGCCCTGATCTGATCATTGTTTGACGCCACTAAACCAAAAACAACTGCACTGACAGATCGCCCACTACCCCGAACCCCATAGTAGACAATTTGCCTACCAGCGATACCGAACATCATCCCGGCCTTAGAAGAAACCCAGGAGTGAACCTAGAATTGAACCCATGGAGTTTGCGATCAGCCATCTAGGCGATGCCAAGTCCCAGCTTGGGATCTATAGTTTTCCCACGGGCAGAACTCCACTGCTGGATTTGGATTTGGTCTATATGTTTATCAAAGGTAGAACTTAGGTTCCCGGATGTTTTCGCCGCAGAATTTTTGACAGGAAAGAAAAGCTGAACCGCACAAAACCAGCATATTGCGGTTAATGCGGTTAAATAGACAGTAATAAAGGTGAATAAATTGGCAGAGTTAGGTACTCTTAGGGGTCAATAGCCCTGCTGCGACTGAGTACAGCCCTGCTGCGACTGGATATTGAGTGTGAGACCACGCGACCAGGATCAGGCGACATTATGACTGACACTACGGCTTCGAGCGTTCCCCCAGAGCACAACGACAATAGGTCTTTGCATCAACCTGGGGAGCCTTGCCCTCAGCCCCCAGCCCAGAGCGACTCAGGTTGGGAAAGCGTAGCGCTTCCGGGCCAGCTGCCTCCAGCGGCTATCTCTGAGCCAGCCGCCGAGTCATTATCCCTGGCAGATGCATCGCGGTTGTCAGATATCAGCTCAGATGTGATTTTAGAGGTCAGTAATGACGCAGCACCGCCAGAACCGGCCCCGGAAGATCTAGTCCAGCTGATTCAAGACCTCAACCAGTGCAACGACGCACTGCTGCTGCGGGTGACAGAGCTAGAGGAAGCCCTAGAGCGATCGCAGATTGCTCTTCAGTCTGAAATCGAACGCACCCAGGCTAGTGCCGTTGGTCTGCCAGTCAATGGTGTGCCAGGCCCGGTGCAGCAGCAAATTGCCCAGCTGCTTAGCGAGCTAGATATTGCCAACGACGGGCTGCGCCGCACCACCATTCACAATGAAACCTTGCAGACCGACCTAGATGTCAACCGGCAGCGGGTGGCCCAGCTAGAGCGGGAATGTACCCTGTTGCAGCAGCGCTTTAGCGAAAAAAGCACCGCCCTGCAACAGGCCGAAGCAACCTGTCTCGACCTCAAGGCGCGACTGCACCGCCAGCAGCGCTATACCCTCCAGTTCAAGGCAGCGCTGGAGAAATGTCTGAATATGGCCCCTGGTGCCGGGGCGGCTAGTAGTACTTTTGGTACTACTCCTGGGGTATTGCAGGGGCAGCTGCTGTCGCCGCCGCCCCTGGGTGAGGATGCCGGTCAGCCCGTGGCAATGCCGCGATCGCAGCAGATTCAGCCCTGGTCAGGGGGGCAGGCTTCGCTGGTCAACAACCCCAGCCTGACCCAGCTGCTGCGGGGGCTGCGGGGGGCAGGGCCAGCCGCTCCCCAGCCAGTGCCGCCGCCTGCTCCCGATCCGGTGGCCGAGTTGCCGACGGCGGCAGAGGCGCAGCCCACTTTCATTAGCCCAAGCCCCACCCCAGAGCCATCTCCGCCCGACCCTTGGCTAGAGGAAAACCCAGCTCCGGTAGCCCCAGCAACAATCTTTACCGAGCCTTCGCCCTGGGGAGAGCCGATTGCTGTGGTGCCACCCGCTCCGGCAGCACCGGTTGCGCCTGCGGCACCCGTTACCCCGGCAGCAAAGGCAGAGGTTCCTGCGCCAGCTGCGCCGATAGCGGCAACGCCTGTTCAGCAGCCGGCTGCCGCAATCGCTCGGCCCGCCAAGGCTGAGGCCGCCCTGCCCTCCTATGTGATGACAAACGCCAAGGCGTCGCCATCGCCTCTGGTTTACCCGCTGCGATCGCAGAAAAAGATCTCCTCTATTGCCGCCGTTGAGCTACCCAGCTTTGGCCGCACCATCCGCCGCCGATAAAGCTGCCATTGATTATGGTCTAATAACTCACCTATAAAACGGCCCGATGACTAGGTTTTTCTGGTCATCGGGCTGTTTTATAGGGCTGGCCAGTTGGCTGATGGCTGGAGCCATGGCTACTTGAGATGGTGACCAATTACCATTTGCAGCAGCGTCGGCTCTCCGCCCGGTTGGTGATATCTATCGGCCCAGGCCCGAATCACTTCGTCCAGCTCCTTGAGAGCTGCATCACGGCTGGCGGCAGGCAGGTCTAGTTGTTCTAGCACTCGCATGGTGCCGGGAATTCGGCTGGCCCACTCGCGCATCATGCGAAAATACTGGGCGGTGTCTTCCACCATGGCGTACAGGCGCTCTTGGTCATCCACCGGGGCGTAGGAAGAACGCACCAGCCCGTAGTAAGACGTTCCCCAGGAGGCGTCAATGCGGGCCACGGTGCCTGAGTAGATCAGCCGCCGCCGAATGTGCTCGGCCAGGGCTTCGCTCAGGGGCACTCGGTGATCGGCGGGCAGGTCATCCTGAGATTTTTCGTGGAGAATTTCAATCAGTTCTAAAAACTGAAAGGAGTTGATAATGCGGGCGTCGGGGCAGGGGATGGGCAGCTTGGCTGCCAGCAGGGCCTTTTCGTCACTGGTGAGGGAGGTGCCCGACACCCGCGACTGCCCCAATTGCCAGGGGTAGTGGCGCAGCCACATATAGGGAAACTGAATGAGGTAGCGGGGTTCTTGAGACCCCAGCATTTTCAGCAGTTTGCCCTCGGTGAGCGCCTGGCGCATTTCTTCGACAATGGCTTTGACCCGCTTCGGCTCAATATGATGCAGGTGGCCGGTCATGCGCAGGTTTTCGCCCTGCTCTAGGTAGGTCATGTAGATGGCGCACTTGGCGGCGGTGGCCGCTGCATCTAAAAATGCGCCATGGCGATGACCGCCGGTACGCATGGCGCTAAACGCTATATAGAGCAAAATTTGATCGATGGCGCTGGGGCTAAGGCGGCGAATCAGCGCTTCATCTTCCGCCGCTAGGGGAGAAAGGGGCGTAGCGAATAAAGGGTCAGCCATCGGACTCGGGAAAACTCATAACGACAGGCAGTGGCGCAACCCCCGTTGTTAAGGGCGCGAAACCGCTGAAAATCACCAGAAATAGCAGATATAGAAGATAAATTTAATTGCTTTTAAAAAGTATGCGCTACGGCAGCACAAAATAAATATGGTTGCTTGATAAAGCTTTGGTGGTGGCTTCGCAGTCTAGTTGATTAGACCCCCGATGGACCAACCCTATAGACAACATGACAGCCTGATGAAGAGTGGTCTAGCTAAATATCTATCCGGGGTGTCACCGCGACTGGCCCAACGGGCCGAGTTTGCGCTCCTAGATAGAGATATCTTTTAGATGGAATGCTCTAAGCTTGACTCAAAACTTGCCAACTTCTCAAGCACCTTTGCCGTTTTTAGACCAGGGATCTGAGTCTGGGCAAAAGCTGGGCTTGAATGATCCGTTGACAGCATGCTTAAACGGCTAAGGTTGCCGTCACGCTCAAGCAGTTGTTGGCCACCCAAAGACATCAGGTGGTGCGGGGTTCGGTGATTCTACCGCTGCCCCGGTAGGCCACTGGGGCGTGCAAGCTTGAGCGTTTGACAGGGGCATCGGGGTCAACTCGACCGCTGCCGCGAAAGCTGAGCCAGTCTGAGATCGCAGGTGCCCGGCTAAAACGCCCGCTGCCGCGATCGTCTTCAGAGCGTACGGTAACCCGCAGGGCAGCCTCAGCACTAGTCTGGAGCGTAGACAGCCCCAGGGGGGCGGCGGTCACAACCAGGCCCAGGCTAGCGGCGCAGGCCAGACGAGTCATCAAAGAACAAGGATAGGAAGGATGCATAGGACGTGGCCTTATTAGCGCTTCTAGTCCTAGTTACAAAGCTGACCGACCTCAGTCAGGAAAATCTTTATACGTAAATCTGCGGATTTCTTAATTTCAGTAGCTCTCGGCACGATTCTCTAGCCCCTGAGTCTAGGGGCTAGGGATGTCTAAGGCAGCTGTGCTGGGGCATTTGGGTGTCTGTCTCAGCATTTGGGGACAGCGATGGGACAAAGAAATCCCTAATCAATACACCGCTTTCGTTAGATGTAGATGCCCCCGCCGGAGAGGCTGCCCCTCATCCAAGTCCAGAAGTGGAGTTTTGCCTGGGGAAGACCACAGATCCCAAATCTAGATTTGAGGATGGCGCTGAAGTTAGCACTTCTAGATACAGCGATGGCCATGGCGCTTAAGACACCAGCCCCGGTCACTGGCGAAACTGGGGCAGCGCCATGGCGTATAGCCATCACTCCAGGGATATACGGTATGTCCTAACGGTTTTGGCGATGGCTATAAAAGCAGCTGACGGTGCAGAAAAAACCTGGATCGCAATGGCCAGAACCGTCTAAACGATCTAATCTATGGGGAAGTCATTATGTCCAGGCTAACAGCGCTTTCTCCTTGCCGATGGGGTGGGCCTACAGCCGATGTTCGTTGAGGTGTAGCCGTGCCCCCATTAGCCCTGGCCAATCGTGTAACCTGTGTAACCCCCTCCATTACTCTGGCGATGACGGCCCGAGCTAAGGCGATGAAGGCCGACGGGCTGCCGGTGTGCAGCTTTAGCGCCGGAGAACCCGATTTTGATACCCCCGACCACATTAGGGCGGCGGCCAAAACCGCCCTCGATCAGGGTAAAACCCGCTACGGCCCAGCGGCGGGAGAGCCAGCCCTGCGCCAGGCGATCGCCCACAAGCTACAGAACGACAACGCCCTCTGCTACGGCCCCGAGAATGTGATTGTCACCAACGGCGGCAAGCATTCGCTCTACGGCCTGATGATGGCCCTGATCGAGCCTGGGGATGAGGTGATTATTCCGGCCCCCTACTGGCTGAGCTACCCGGAGATGGTAAAGCTGGCGGGGGGAACCCCGGTGATTGTGCCCACCACCGCCGAGCAAAACTACCGCATTACCCCCGAGCAGCTGCGTCAGGCGATTACGCCTAAAACCAAGCTGTTTGTTCTCAATACCCCGTCTAACCCCACGGGGATGGTGTACTCTCCGGCGGAGATTGCGGCCCTGGCGGCGGTGGTGGTGGAGGCCGATATCTGGGTGGTATCGGACGAAATCTACGAAAAAATTCTCTACGACGGGGCCACCCACCTGAGCATTGGGGCGGTGTCGCCCGAGGCCTTTGAGCGCACAATTATTAGCAACGGGTTTGCCAAGGGCTACTCGATGACCGGCTGGCGGGTGGGCTACTTGGCGGGGCCAGCGGAGCTGATCAAGGCGGTGGCTACCATCCAGGGTCACAGCACGTCTAATGTGTGTACCTTTGCCCAGTACGGAGCGATCGCCGCCCTCGAAGGCCCCCAAGACTGCATTGCGATCATGGGCCGCGCCTTTGCCGAGCGGCGCGATGCCATTATTACGCGCTGTCGTGCCATCAACGGCCTCAGCTGCGGTGAGCCGGAAGGAGCCTTTTATCTCTACATTGACATCAGCAGTCTGGGCCTACCCTCCCTCGATTTCTGTAATCAACTGCTCGATGAAAAGTATGTGGCGGCCATTCCAGGGATCGCGTTTGGGGCTGAGGGCACCCTGCGGATCTCCTACGCCACCGATATGGACACGATTTTAGAGGGTATGGATCGGCTGGATGCCTTTGTGGCAGATCGTTTGGGCTAGCGATCAGCGCTCCTCGATCATTTCGTTACGTGTAGTGTCGATTGCTGAGTTTAGGGTTCAAATAGGAATACTAATAGGGCAGTTGGTAGTGCATGATACATGAAACGTCGTTTTCCTAGATTGCCAACCCGTGGTAACTTTAGTCGCCTACCGCTGCGGCGGCTGATTGTGGTGCCCTTTGTGCTGCAAGTGTCGGTGGCGGTGGGGCTGACGGGATGGCTGTCGCTGAGCCAGGGACAGCAAGCGGTGAACCAGGTGGCCAGCGAGTTGCGAAACTCGGTCTCGCACCACATTGAGCACAAGCTGGAAAACTTTTTAGCCACCTCCCACCTGGTGAACCAGCTTAGCTATGATGCCATGGCGCTGGGCCAGCTAGACCCAAACGATTCTGAGGCGCTGTTTCGCCACTTTATGCAGCAGTCTCAAACTTTTGGCAACATAGACTCAATCTTTTTTGGTCAGGCCAATGGCGAGTTTGTCGGCCATACGACAATGGGGCAGCGGGGCCATCGGCTGATGCGGGGCGGCCCATCTCAGGGCAACTTCATTCAGTTTTCGGACGTGGATATGGCCACCGGCCAGCCTACCCAAGTAATTAACTCTACCCCCAATTGGGATACACTGACCCGGCCCTGGTATCGAGCAGCGGTGCAGGCTAAGGGGCCAGTGTGGAGCACAATTTTTCCTTACCACGCCTACCCAGTGCTGGCGATCTCGTCATCTAGGCCGGTGTACGACGACAGTGGCAAATTGATTGGGGTGCTGGGCAATAATTTCTTTCTGACCCACGTCAGTAGATTTTTGCAGGAGGTGCACATTAGTGAGCATGGGCAGGCGTTCATCATTGAGCGATCGGGCCTGCTGGTGGCCACCTCCAACGGTACAGATGCCTACAAGATCGTAGACGGGCAGCCCCAGCAGACCTACTCGGTCACCAGCCCTGACCCGCTGATCCGCGCCAGCGCCCAGCTGTTGCTCAACCAGTCGGGGGGCGACTGGGGCCGAATTCATCCCCAGCAGGCGGAGTTTAAGCTGGGGGGCGATCGCCAGTTTATGCAGGTGGCCGCCCTTAACGATGGCTATGGTCTCGACTGGCTGATTGTGGTGGTCATGCCCGAGAGCGACTTTATGGCCCAGATTGAGGCTAGCCGCCGCAACACCATTATTTTGTGTGCTCTGGCCCTGGCCGGGGCGATCGCCTCTGGCCTCTACACCAGCCGCTGGATCACCCGGCCTCTGAGCGCCTTTAGCTCGGCCTCGCGGGCGATCGCCGACGGCGACCTCAACCAAAAAATTGGCCCCACCGGTCTGCAAGAGCTGGAGGAGCTAGCCCAGATCTTTAACCGTATGGCGGCGCGACTAGAGGCATCCTTTGACGACTT
>Ga0105045_10004537_pt1 | contig 12070 bp, 12 predicted proteins | sample MAT02_FD_78089 | JGI IMG/M metagenome (GOLD analysis project Ga0105045, IMG submission 78089) | Freshwater microbial communities from Lake Fryxell liftoff mats and glacier meltwater in Antarctica - MAT-02 (megahit assembly) | ecosystem: Environmental > Aquatic > Freshwater > Ice > Liftoff... | reverse complement strand
TTCCGCGACATGCTGGTTGGTGGGCGGTTGATCGAGCTCGGCTGCGGCTTCAACCCGAAAGCGCCGCGCCGAAACATCTATCCGGCCGGATCGAACAGCCCCGGCGCGCTGCATTACGGCATCGACCTGATCAAGCCTTGCGACTACATCCGCCGCGTCATGCCCGAATGGGAGGAGCCGCCGGTGCACATGGACCTCGTCGCCTTCGACACCACGGTCACGGCCGGCAACACGCCGCTCATCACCGAGGGGTTTCTCGAATCGCTGCGCGACCCCGCAGTGGTCGAGATGGCGGCGCGCTACGGCGATCCGGTCGATCTGCTCGAAGCGTGGCCGGACTGAAGAACGCTCAGGGAGGAAACACCAGCATGAACATCCGCATCACACGCCGCGCGGCACTTGCACTGCCGCTCAGCGCCCTTGCCGCGCCGGCGCTCGCACAGACCCGCAACGTGCGCTTCATCGTGCCCTATCCGCCCGGCGGCAGCACCGACACCACCGGGCGCGTCATTGCGCCCAAGGCGGCCGAAGCGCTTGGCCAGAACTGGGTGATCGAGAACCGCTCCGGCGCCAACGGCGTGCTGGGCGCCGAGGTCGTCGCGCGCAGCGCGGCGGATGGCAACACGTTGCTTTACTCGAACGAGGTACTGACCGTGCTGCGCTTCGTACAGCGCGCCATGCCGGTCGACGTGCAGGCGGACCTCACGCCGATCGCGCGCACCGTCTCGATCCCCTATGTGATGATCGGCGCGTCGAACCTCGCCCCGCGCGACATCGCCGCACTGCTCGGCGCGCTGCGCGCCGCGCCGCAGAGCTTCTCCTTCGCCGGCTCCTCGCTCGGCTCGGTCGGGCAGTTGGCGACGGCGGCGCTGAACCAGCGCCTGGGTATCGAGACCACCTTCGTCTCCTATCGCGGCACGGGCCCGGCGATGAACGATCTCGTTGCGGGGTCGGTGTCCCTGTTCATCGCCCCCGTCGGCGTCTCCATCCCGCTGATCCGCGACGGCCGCGCGCGCGCCTACGCCACCACCACCGCGACGCGCCTTGCTGCGCTGCCCGAGGTGCCAACGCTGGTCGAGGCCGGCTTCCCGGACCTGGTCTATGAGGGCTGGTGCGGGTTGTGGGGACCGCGCGGCCTGCCGGCCGAGATGGTCGCGCGCCTCAACGCCGCGGTGAACGACGCGGCGGCCGATCCCACCAATGGCCCACGCATGGCCGCCCTTGGCCTGACGGTGCTGCGTGAGACGCCGGCCGAATTCGAGCGCATCATCGCCGCCGAGATCACCCGCAACCAGGCGCTGGTCGCCGCCGCGCGGATCCAGCCGGAATGAGCGCCGTGATCGCCCGCCGCAGCCTGCTGGCCGCTGCCCTCGCCGCGCCCTCCATCGCGCGCGCCCAAAGCTGGGCACCCGATCGCCCGATTCGCGTCGTCGTGCCCTTCGGCGCCGGCGGGCCGACCGATGTCGTCGCGCGGCTGCTGGCCGAGCCCGTCGGCGTCGCCCTCGGGCAACCCTTGGTGATCGAGAACCGACCCGGCGCGGGGGGCAATATCGGCACGCGGATCGTCGCCCAGGCCGCGCCGGATGGGCAGACGCTGGTGCTCAACGCCTCCTCGCCGCTGGTCATCAACCAGTTCCTCTATCGCGACCTCGGCTACGATCCCGCGACGGCCTTCGCGCCCATCTCGCGCCTCACCACCGGGCCGCTGCTGGTGATTGCCAACCCCACCGCGCCCTTCAACTCGGTGGGCGAGCTGATGGCGGCGGCGCGGGCGCGCCCGGGCATGCTGAACTACGCCTCCGCCGGCAATGGCACGGTGCCGCATCTCGCGACCGAGTTGTTCCAGCGCGCCGCGGGGGTGCAACTCACCAACGTCACCTACCGGCAGACGCCAGACGCGACGCAATCGGTGATGCGGGGCGATACCTCGGTGTTCTTCGACAGCCCGCAAAGCATCCGCCTGGTACGCGCGGGCAACCTCAAGGCGCTGGCGGTGACCACGCCGGCGCGCTTCAGCGCCTTCCCCGACATCCCCACGATGCAGGAATCCGGCGGGCCGGAGATCAGCGTCGAGGCCTGGTACGGCCTGCTCGCCCCCGCCGGCACGCCAGCGCCGGTGCTGGCCCGGTTGCAAGAGGCCTTCGTCACGGCGCTGCGCCGGCCGGAGGTCGTCGCCCGCATCGCGGCCCTGGGCTTCGAGCCGGTGGGCGACAGCGCCGAGTCGTTCCGCACCTTCCTCGCCGCCGAGGCGCCGAAATGGCAAGGCGTGATCCAGGGGGCGAATATCCGGATCGAATGAGAGGCGCTCAGAGCCCCTTGAACACCGGCCTGCGCTTCTCGACGAAGGCGCGCGAAGCCTCGTGGAAATCCTCGGTGAAGGGGAAGCTCAGGCTGGCTTCGAGCTGCGCGGCGCTGATCGGCAGCGTACCGCGTAGCTCCTGCAAGGCGCGCTTGTGGAAGCGGTTCGCCAGCGGTGCGCCCTGCGCGATACGCTCGGCCATGGCTTGCGCCTCGGCCTTCACCGCCTCATCGGCGACCATGCGGGTGATCAGGCCCTTGTAGTAGGCTTCCTGGCCCTGGAAGACACGGCCCTCGATCAGCATCTCGCAGGCCACGGCGTAGCCGACCGATTGCAGGATCGGGTCGAGTTCGCCATAGGCGTAGTAGATGTTGAGGTTGCGGGCGGGGATTCCGATGCGCGTGGAAGGCCCGCCGATTCGGAAATCCGACATGGTGGCGATGCCCGCGCCGCCGCCCATCGTCCAGCCTCGGCAGGCGGCGACCACGGGGTGCAGGCAGGTGCGGATCGACTGGAAGCTGCGGCTGATCTCGCGGCTGTAGATCTCCTCGCGCTCGGGCGTGCCGCGCTCCACGGCGAAGGCGGCGATGTCGGCGCCGGCGCAGAAGGCTTCGTCGCCGGCACCCTGGATCACCACGCAGCGCAGCGACGTATCGGCCGAGAAGCTCTCCATCGCCTCGGCCAGCGCCATCCACATGGCGAGGTCCAAGGCGTTGCGCTTTTCGGGCCGAGCGATGGTGACGGTCGCGATGGTGTCGGCGCGCGTAACCTGGATCAAGGCGTGGGGCATTTGACGAATTCTCTGTCTGCGAAGTTCAACACTCAACCGATGAGGCGCCGCGCGGCCAATTCCTCGGCGATCTGCACCGCATTCAGCGCCGCACCCTTGCGGAGATTGTCGGCGACGCACCAGAAAGCCAAGCCATGCGGGACGGAGGCATCGCGGCGCAACCGGCTGACATGCACCGCATCCTCGCCCGCGATCTCGACCGGCGTGGCGTAGCCGCCATCCTCGCGCCGATCCATCACTGCCACCCCTGGCGCCTCGCGCCAGATGGACCAGGCCTGTTTGTCGGTGATGGGACCTTCGAACTCCACATGCACCGCCAGCGCCTGGCCGATGAAGACCGGCACGCGCACGCAGCTCGCGCTCACGGCGATGTCGGGGTCGAGAATCTTGCGGGTCTCGACGGCCATGCGCCATTCCTCGGCGGTGCTGCCGTCAGTCTCGAAATTGCCGATATGCGGGATGAGGTTGAAGGCGATCTGCTTGGTGAACTGCTCGGCGGGCGGCATCTCGTTCACATACATCCCGCGTGCCTGGGACCACAGCTCGTCCATCGCCTCCTTCCCCTGGCCGGAGACGGGCTGGTAGCTGGCCACGACGATGCGCCGGATGCGCGCCAGATCGTGCAGCGGCTTGAGCGCGACGGTCAGCTGGATCACGCCGCTGTCGGGGTTGGCGATGATGCGGCGCTTGCGCGCGCGTTCCAGCGCCGCCGGGTTCACCTCGGGCACCACCAGCGGCACGTCATGGTCCATGCAGAACTGCGCGGAGGTGTCGATCACCATGGCACCCGCGGCCGCCGCCCGCGGGGCATGCACGCGGCTGACGGCGATGTTCTGCGCGAAGAACACGAGATCGGTGCCGCCGAAATCATGGTTCTCCAGGATGCCGGTGGTCAGCACCTGGTCGTCGCCGAAGGAGACCAGCTGCCCGGCCGCACGGCCGGAGGCGAGGGCGACGGCTTCCCGCACCGCGAAGCCGCGCTCGACCAGGGTTTTCAGGATTTCGCGCCCGACCGCGCCGGGGGCGCCGACAACCGCGACCTTGAAGGACATGCTGGGGTGATCCGCCCGTTATCCGGCAGGGCTTACAGCAAGATCCCGGCAGGGGGAAACGCCCCCCGACGGCGTCCTACATGGCCCGCACGGATTTCAGGAAGCTGTCCGCCTTGTCGCGCAGCACGCCGGCCTGGCTGGCGAGCGTCGAGGTATCCTGCCGCATCGCGCCGGCGGCGCTGACGGTGCTGTCCGTGCCGCTGCGCACGGCGGCGATCCGCCCGGCCACGGTCTGCGTCGCCTCCGCCACCTGGGCGGCGCTGCGGGCGATCTCCTGCGTGGCGACGCCCTGTTCCTCCACCGCCGCGGCGATGGCGGTGGCGATTTCGCTGGTGCGCTCCACCGTGGCGCCGATGCCGCGGATGGCGGTGACGGCCTGCGTTGTCGCCTGTTGCATCTGCGCGATCTGCGCGCCGATCTCCTCGGTGGCCTTGGCGGTCTGGCCGGCGAGAGACTTCACCTCGGAGGCGACCACGGCGAAGCCCTTGCCGGCCTCGCCAGCGCGGGCCGCCTCGATCGTCGCGTTCAGGGCGAGGAGGTTGGTCTGGCCGGCGATGTCGCCGATCAGGCGCACCACATCGCCGATCCGCGCCGCGGCCTCCGATAGCCCTTGTACGGTGGTGTCGGTGGCGCGGCTCTCGGCTACGGCACGGCTGGCCACCGCGGCGGCCTCGGCCACCTGGCGCGAGATCTCGGCGACGGAAGCGGCCATCTCCTCGGCCGCGGCGGCCACGGCCTGCACATCGCCATGCGCCCGCCCGCCGGCCTCGGCCACGGCGGCGGCCTCCTGTCCCGAGGTGGCGGCGGTGCCGGTCAGTGCCTCGGCGGAGGCCTGGAGCCTCGCCGCGGAGGCCGCGACGGATTGCACCACGGCGCCGACCTCGTTTTCGAAGGAATCCGCGAGCCGCACCTTCTCGGTGGCCGCGGTCCAGTTAAACAAGACGGAGCTGTAGGCGCCTTGTGCGTCGTTGATGGCCGAAATCCGCAATTCCAGCACTTCCTGGCCCAGCTTGATGCGCGCCGTGTGCGGCAGGCGCGCTGGGTCGGCCAGCATGCCGCGCTGGTGCTCAGGGCGCTTGTGGAAGATGTCGATGCTTTTGCCGAGCATCTCCTCCGGCGGGCAGGGCAGCAGATGTGCGAGGCGGCTGAGGAGCTTGGTCGACTCGGCGTTCATGTAGGTCATGCGGAAGTTGTTCTTCGGGTCCGCGCTCATCACCGCGGTCGGGAGCTGCTCGAGCATCTGGCTTTGGGCGAAGGCGCGGGAGACGGTGCCGCGCAGCGCTTCGAGCCCGCTGGCCAGCGAACCGATCTCGTCCTTGCGGGCGGTGTCGGGCACCGGGTGATCCGCCTTGCCGGCGGCGATCTGCGCGACCTCGGCCGAGAGCCGGCGCAGCGGCGCGCCGATGGTGCGCGTGGTGAGCAGGCCGGAGAGCACCAGCATCACGGCGATGCCAAGCCCGGCATAGAGCGAGGTGTCGCGCACCTCCTCGGCGGTGGCTACGACTTCGTTCTGGCGCACCTCCATCACGCGGTTCCCGGCCGCGCCGAGGGCGACGATCTGGCGTTCCACGGCGCCGCGCGCGGGCTCCACCCGCTCGGTCCGCGCCTTGGCGATCTCCTCGCCAGCGGTGAGGATCTTCGCGGCGGCCTCGCCGATCGCCTGCGCCTTCTCGGCCAGCCGGGCCAGATCATCCTTCAGCCGGGCGGGCGCTTCGAGGGTCTGCAGGCCGCGGCCATGCACGCGCGCCTGGGCGATGCCGCGGCGCACGCGGCGCAACTCGGCGACCTCGCCGGTCGCCAGCAGGCGCTGCGTGCCGAGGCGAACGTCATTGACGGCGGCGTGCACCGTCATCAGCCGCTGGCGCGCATCGTCCTGCAGGTCGGCCGCGAGGTCGAAGCCGATGCTGGCGGCGACGGATTCGAAGATACTGTCGTACTCGCTGGAGCGGGGGAGCAATTCCTCGTCGCGTGCGGTGATCAGCGCCAGGCGCTGCTGCGCCACGACTTCCAGCGCCTGGCGATAGGTCTCAGCCGCCTGGCCGGTGGTGCGCGCGGCCTCGATCAGCCCCGGCGCGCCATACGCCGTCGCTGCCGACAACACGGTGCGGGAGCCCTCGGCAATCGCGGTGGCGATTCGTTCCCAGGCCGGCGCCTGTCCGGCGGCGTCATGCGTCAGCAGCAGGTCGCGCTCGAACTCAGGCACCTGGCGGAGGCGATCGGCCCCCGACTCGATGGTGCCCATCGTTTCCTGGCTGCGCGCCAGGACGTGCTGCGCTTCCAGGATCGTGCTGGTGCCGCGCCAGGCGAAGCCAACCAGGCCCGCCAGCATCAGCAGGGTGAGCAATGCGGTGGCGGCCAGCTTGCGGCCGACCGACATATTCAGGAACAGGCGCATGGGGTCTTCCCTGGCAGAGGCGGGAAGATTTAGCGCCGAAGCCTTGCCAGCAGGTGAACGCGCCGTGCGTCAGGCGGCGACAAGCTCCTCCGGCACCGCATGACCGGTTTCGCGCAGATAACGTGCGGCACCGGGATGGAAGGGCAGGAAGGTGTTCTTGTTCCAGTTCTCGGCCAGCGTCTCGGACGCCGCGGAGATCACCTGCTTGAAGCGCGCATTCTGGCTCAGCACCGACTTCGTGATCTCGTAGGCAAGATCGTCCGAGATGCTGCGGTGGCTGATGGCGAAGTTGAACATGCCCACGACGTTCAGCGGTCTCTCCTGCTTGCGGTAGGTTCCCATCGGCAGCGTGCCGGGCGCAAGTTCGGGGAATTGCGCGGTAAGGCGCGTGACCTCGGCGGCGGTGAAATCCAGGTAGTTCACGTCGGCCTGGACCTCGATCTCGCTGAACGCCGGCACCGGCACGCCTGAGGCGAACAGGAAGCAATCGAGCAGCCCGTCCTGGATCTGGCCTACAAGGTCCGTGGCCGAGCCGTAGCGCACTGCGGAGGGCCGCACGCCCAGCGTATTCAGGATCTGCGGGTAGTAGGTGCCCGGCGTGCCGCCACGCGGGCCGACGCCGACTGAGCGCCCGCCGAGCTGGCCATGCCCGGTGATGCCGCTGCGCTTCAGCGCGATGCCGTGGAAGGGCGTGTCATACATCGGGAACAGCGCGCGGATGTCGCGGAAGCGGTTGCCCTGCGTCCACTCGCCCTGGCCGTTCCAGGCCTGTAGTGCCACGCCCATGGTCACCATGCCGAGCTCGACCTCGCGCCGGTTGACCAGGATGATGTTCTGGTTCGGGCCCTGTGTGGTGCGGAAGGAGATGTTCACGCCCGTGGCCTCCTGCGCGATCTGGCCCCAGGCTGGTCCATACAGCGCATAGGTACCGCCCGGCGCGGCGGTGCCCATGGTCAGCGCGCGCGGCCAGGCGGCGTTGCGCGGCTGGGCGAGGGCGGGGCTGCCCAGCAGGGGCGCACCCGCCCCGAGCAGCGAGGCGGCGATGATCTGGCGACGGCGCATGATGTTTTCCTCCGGTTTGTTGTCGGGCGCCATTATCGCAAGGCTGCCTCATTCGGCAAGCTTCGTCACTGGAATGGCACTTGCGGGGACTCGGCCGGCGGCTACATGGCTAGGCGATGTTGCACATGATCAAGCTCAGCGTCGGACCCAAGGAAGTGGCGGAACTGGCCGCCATCCAGGCGCGCCGCGCGAAGCTCGACCCGCCCTTGCGCCACCAGACACGCATGGTGCCCAAGCGCATGGCGGAGCTGCTGGATGGCGGCTCCATCTACTGGGTCATCGCCGGCCATGTGCGGGTGCGGCAACGCCTGATCGACATCAGCGAGGATCGCTGGGATGACGGCACGAACTGCGCCGGACTGGTGCTCGACCCCGAGCTGATCCTGGTGGAGCCGCGCCCGCAAAAGCCCTTCCAGGGCTGGCGCTACCTGGCGCCGGAGGCCGCGCCGCCCGACCTGCCGCGCCTGGGGGCCGAAGCCCTTGCCACGACCGGTGGGCTCGACAGCCTGCCGCCGGCGCTGCGGCGTGAGTTGCAGACGCTCTGCTTGATCTGAGGCGGGCTGATCTGAGGCGGGCTGATCTGAGGCGCCGCCGACATGGATGGGATTTCAGCCCAACCCCATCACAGGGACAGAAGACAGCGCGTATGGAGGTTTACCTGGCGTCGTTCCCCCCGCGCGCAAAGGCCCTTTCGCCATCACGCCTGTGAGGAGTATTGCCATGACCCGCCTTTTACGCCTGCTGCTCGGCGCGGCTGCACTGTGCGCGCCGCTGCTCCTGACGCCCGTGCCCGCTGCCGCCAGCGGCCCGGCCGCGCCCTACCAGGAAGTCGCCGCCGCGCGCAACAACAACACTCAGGCGCGCAGCGGCCGTCGCACGCGTCGCGACAGCGCGCAGGCACCGCGCCGCAACCGCCAATCGGCGCAGCGCAGCAGCAATCGGCGTGCGCGCCCGACTCAGGGCTGAAACTGCCGGTGCAGCGCGCCCTGCTTTACGCCAGGGCGAACCGCCTTTCAGGTTTCGGCGCCTTGGCGCGGCGCGCCGATCATCGCCATGAATTCGCGACGCGTGCTGGCATCGTCGCGGAAGGCGCCGAGCATGCGGCTGGTCACCATGCTCACGCCGGGCTTGTGGATGCCGCGCGTGGTCATGCACTGGTGCTGCGCCTCGATCACCACGGCCACGCCCTTGGGCCGCAGCACCTGCTGGATGGTGTTGGCCACCTGCGCCGTCAGCTTCTCCTGGATCTGCAGGCGCTTGGCATAGGCTTCCAACACCCGGGCTAACTTGGAGATGCCGACCACGCGGCCGTCGGGGATGTAGGCGATGTGCGCGCGGCCGATGATTGGCACCATGTGGTGCTCACAATGTGTCTCGAGCCGGATGTCGCGCAGCACCACCATCTCGTCATAGCCGTCAGTCTCCTCGAAGGAGCGCACGAGCAGCTCGACCGGGTCGGTCTTGTAGCCGGCGAAGAACTCGCCATAGGCGCGGGCGACGCGGGCGGGGGTGTCGATCAGCCCCTCGCGGTCCGGATCATCGCCGGCCCAGAGCAGCAGCGTGCGGATCGCCGCCTCGGTTTCGGCCCGCGTCGGGCGGGCCAGGCTTGAAGTGGTTTGGCTTGAAGTGGTTTGGCTTGAAGCGGTTGGGTCGGAAGCGGCAGGGGTGGCGAGCGCGGCAGGGGTCAGAATGTTCACGTCCAGGTTCCTATGGCGACGCAGGCGTTGGCATCCTACCTGGCGCTACCGCGTCGGGGCGCCTTTGCTGAAACCAGAAATGGGGCTGTCGCCAGATCGCACAACTGCCTTCTTGCGGCGCGCGCCGCCCGGCCGACATGCGAGCCAAGAAGGAGACTTTTCGCCTTGAGCATCCTCGCCCTGATCGCCCTGTTCGCGACCGCCTGCCTGTTCGGGGGCATGGCCTTTTTCGCCGCGCTCGTTGCGCCGGTGACCTTCAAGGTGCTGCCGGCTGAGATGGCCGGGCGCTTCGTGCGCGCCGTCTTCCCGCCCTATTACATCTGGGTGATGGCCACCGCGGGCGCGGGCGGCGTGGCGCTGTTTCCGCTCTCCAAGCCGGATTCTGGGATCCTGATGGCCATCGCCGCGCTCACCTTCTGGCTGCGCCAGGTGCTGATGCCACGGATCAACACGCTGTCCGATGCGGCCAAGGCCGGCGATGCGGCGGCCGTGCCTGCCTTCGACCGTGCGCACAGGCTCTCGGTCTGGGCGAATGTCGCACAGTTGGCGGGGGCGGGCGTTGTGCTGGCGGGTTTTGTGATCTGAGGCGCAACGCCACTTTGCGCCGCCCACGCAATGGCTTAAACGTGGCGGCCTGCGCGGCAACGGCCGCGTGCCGATCTGGGAGGAGCCATCCATGAATCGTCGTGCCCTTGTGGGCGCCGCCGCCGCGGCCGCCCCTGTTGCCCTCGCCGGCATTGCCTCGCCAGCCATCGCACAAACCGCGATGCCGGAGGTGCGCTGGCGCGCCCAGTCATCCTTCCCGCGTGTCTTCGACGTGCTCTACGGCACTTTCGAGCGCATCTGCGCCCGCGTCGCGCAACTAACCGAGGGCAAGTTCCGCATCCAGCCCTTCCCGGCGGGCGAGATCGTCGGCGGCTTGCAGGTGCTGGACGCGGTGCAGGCCGGCACGATGGAGGCCGGCCACACCGCCAGCTACTACTACATCGGCAAGGACGTGGCCTTCGCCCCCTTCACCGCGATGAGCTTCGGCCTCACCACGCGCCAGATGACGTCATGGTTTCGCTTCGGCGGGGGCAATGAGCTCGCGAACGAGCTGTTCAACGGCTACAACATCCATGGCATCCCTGCGGGTGACACCGGCGCCCAGATGGGTGGGTGGTTCCGTAACGAGATCAACTCCGTCGAACAACTGCGCGGCCTGAAGTTCCGTATCACCGGCCTTGCCGGGCAGTTGTTCGCACGCCTCGGCGCCGCGCCGACGCTGATCGCGCCGGCCGACATCTACCCCTCGCTCGAGCGCGGCGTGATCGACGCAGCGGAGTTCGTGGGCCCCCACGATGACGAGCGCGCGAACTATGTGCGCGTGGCGCGTTTTTACTACGCGCCGGGCTTCTGGGAGCCAGGCGCGCGGCTGCACCTCATGTCGAACAAGCGCGCCTATGACGCGCTGCCGGACCTTTACAAGCATGCGCTCGACGTCGCCTGCGCCGAGGCCGATTCCGACATGGTCGCGCGCTACGACCATCTGAATCCGCAGGCGCTGCGCCGCCTGGTCGCCGCCGGCGCGCAGCTGCGCTTCTGGCCGCGCCCGATCCTGGAGGCCGCCTGGCGCGCGAATGAGGAGCTGAACGCCGACCTCGCGCGCCAGAACCCGCGCTTCGCGAAGACCATGGAGAGCTACCTCCGCTTCCGGACCGAGCAGTTCCAGTGGTTCCGCGTGGCCGAGAACAGCTACGACAACTTCGCCTTCACGGCCGCCCAGACCGTACGCTGAGAAGACGGTTCGCTGAGCCCGGCGCCGCGCGGGAGGCCATCGCCCTCCGCGCGGCTTGGCGCTATAGCGGGGCCATCACGCTGGACGCAGGCCCCTGATGGATCTCGGCACATTCCTTTCTGCCCTGCTGATGGGCGTCGTCGAGGGGCTGACCGAGTTCCTGCCGATCTCCTCCACCGGCCACCTGATCCTGCTGGGCGAGGTGCTCGGCTTCCAGGGGCCACCTGGCAAGACCTTCGAGATCTCGATCCAGCTCGGCGCCATCCTGGCCGTGGTGATCGTGTTCTGGCCGACGCTGATGTCGCTGCTGACCAAGGCTTGGCGGCCGGGGCCGGAGCGCTTTTACGCGCTGAACCTGCTGTTCGCCTTCCTGCCCGCCGCGGTGATCGGCGCCACGCTGCACGGGCCGATCATGCGCGCCCTGTTCAACCCCCATGTCGTCTCGGTGGCGCTGATCGTGGGTGGTGTTGCGATCATTGCGATCGAGCGTTTCCGTCCCACGCCCACCATCCACTCGGTGCCGCAGATCGGCCCTCTGGCAGCGCTGATCATCGGCTTCGGTCAGGCGCTGGCGATGATCCCCGGCACCTCCCGCTCCGGCGCCACCATCATCACGGCGCTGCTGGTGGGGGTGGAGCGGCGCACGGCGGCCGAGTTCTCCTTCGTGCTGGCGATCCCGACCATGGCCGCCGCCACCGCCTACAGCCTGTACAAGGCGCGGGCGGACCTTGACCTCTCGGGGCTGGGGCAGATCGGCGTGGGCTTCGCGGCGGCCTTCGTGGTCGCATTGCTGGTGGTGCGCTGGGTGCTGCGCGTGATCGGGCGCATCGGCTTCACGCCGTTCGGCTGGTACCGCATCGCGCTGGGCAGTTTCATGCTGGCATTCCTGGCGTTGCGCTGAACGCTTGTGCGGCGCGGCGCCGCCGTTCATCTTGCACCCGCGAATTCGTCCGGATCGGGACCCACCAAATGCGCCGCTTTGCCCTGCTTTGCCCCCT
>Ga0105045_10004536_pt1 | contig 12070 bp, 10 predicted proteins | sample MAT02_FD_78089 | JGI IMG/M metagenome (GOLD analysis project Ga0105045, IMG submission 78089) | Freshwater microbial communities from Lake Fryxell liftoff mats and glacier meltwater in Antarctica - MAT-02 (megahit assembly) | ecosystem: Environmental > Aquatic > Freshwater > Ice > Liftoff... | reverse complement strand
TCGAGGACGATTTTTTCGCCACAGTTTTATGTGACGGACAACGCCGGTTCGCCGACCACGGCTGACTTCGGGGGCCAGAACCCGTCACAGCGTGGCTTGGGTGCCACTGTCGGCGCGATCCAGAAGGACTTCACCGCCGGCGCAATCGAGCCCACTGGGCGGGCGACCGACCTCGCCATCGACGGCGACGGTTTTTTCATCGTTCAGGGCAACGAGCGCCGGTTCACCCGCGACGGCTCGTTCTCGCTCAACGCCTCGAACCAGGTGGTGAACACCAACGGCGACTTTGTCATGGGTTATTCGGTCAACGACGCCGGAGTGTTGCAGCTGGGTCAGCTCAGTCGTCTCAACATTCCGCTGGGTACTGCGACCCTCGCCCAAGCCACTTCCGACGTGAAATTTCAGGGTAACTTGTCTTCGGGTGGCGGCGGGGCGTCGGTTCTGAACTCGCAGGCGCTGACGACGGTGGGCGGCGCTGCGCGTCCGACGGTTGCGACGCTGCTGACGAGCGTTGCCTCGACGGCGGCCAACGGCGTGCCGCTGTTCAACGTCGGCGACACCATCACTGTCAACCCGACCCGCGGCGGCGTTGCGCTGCCCCCGCAAACCTTCACAGTCGGGGCCGGCTCGTCGCTCGCCGACCTTTCGACGTTCTACAACACGGCACTTGGCATTGACGCCGCCGCACCCTCCGGCAGCGGCATTCCCAGACCCGGGGCGAACATTAAGAACGACGCGACGCCGCCAAACGGTGATGTCAACTCGATACAGTTCTTGATTTCCGGCAACGTCGGAGCGGCCAACGCGCTCACTGTCACGGGCGGGCCACTGGCACTCGCCGACGGCACCACCGGCGACATCCCCGCCATCGAGTCGAACCCCAATGGCAAGCCCGTCACCACAGTCCTCCGTGGTTTTGACTCCATCGGGAACCCCATCAACATCAACATCACCGCGACGCTCGACGCCATCACACCAGCCGGTGTGACATGGAAATTTTCGGCGACTTCGCCGGACAACGTCGGCGATCCGACCGGCGTAATCGGCTCGGGCACTTTCCAGTTTGATGGCAATGGCAAGCTCGTGAACACGACGGGTGCGTCGGTGACGATCTCGCGTCAGAGCACGGGCGCGACCACCCCGCAGACCATCGACCTCGACTTTTCCCGCGTGACCGGGCTTCGCTCGACGAACTCCACGCTGCAGTTCTCGGAGCAGGACGGTTTTCCGATCGGGACGCTCTCTTCGTTCGCCATCGGCAACGACGGCTCGGTGACGGGCAGCTTTACCAACGGACTCAACCGCACGCTGGGACAGATCGGGATCGCGTTGTTCAAGAACCCGGAGGGTTTGCTGGACAACGGCGGCAACCTGTACTCGGCGTCGGCTGCGTCGGGGGTGGCGGTAATTGGCGCGCCGCTTCAACTCGGTGCGGGGGCGGTGCGTGCCGGGGCGTTGGAGTTGTCCAACGTCGACTTGTCGAAGGAGTTTACGAACTTGATTGTCGCCTCGACCGGTTTCTCGGCCGCGTCGCGCGTGATTACGACATCGGACCAATTAATTCAGGAACTGCTCAACGCCACGCGGTAGCGTCGCCGGCGTTGCCGATCTTCGGCCCCCGCGACAGGGTGTTTATTCTGCTGTCGCGGGGGCACTTTCTTTGCCGATAATGGTCCGGTAACCCGTCACCCCCGAGGCCCACACCATGATCACCCTCACACGTCTCAACGGCCAGCAGATGGTCATCAATGCCGAAAAAATCCGATACATAGAGTCCACACCCGACACCGTCGTCTGCTGCGACCACGGTGAGAAGGTCATGGTCAGGGAGAACATCCAGGAGGTGATCCGGCGTGCGATTGATTACGCAAGACTCATCCGCAGGCCCGTGACTGATTAGCGACGCGTTGGTGGTTTGGGTGATCGTTTCCGGTCGATCACGTCCGGTAAAGCGAGACGAACCCAAGTTACACTTGTCGACTCCCGATACCACTCGTGGAGACGCGCCCAAGCCGCGGTAAACAACATGGCCGAAAAGGCAAAAGAAAAGAAAGACGACGCAGTACCGGATGACGCCAAGGCGAAAAAAGCGCCCATCTGGAAGAAAACGCCCGTTTTGATCACCGCAATCATGGTCCTCGAAGCCGGGGCACTCGTCGGCGTCTTCAAGGTCATGGGCGGCGGAAAACCCAAGCCCGCCGCGGCAGATGTCGCACTCGAAGGGGGCGAAGCAGGGGCCCATGGTGAGGGAGGTCACGCAACGGAGGGCGGCGCCGCCTCCAAAATCGGAAGGCTCGCCGAAGTCCCCATGCTCGCTGAACGCTTTCCCAACGTGAACTCCGGCCGGCGATACCTCTACGACGTCGCAATCGTCGTGCTCGTCAAAGCCGAGAACAAAGCCGAGATCGAGGCCACGTTCAAAGAACGCGAAGCGATGATCAAGGACCGGGTCCGCACGATTGTCGCGCAGTCCGACCCGACCAAACTAGGCGGGGGAGATGAACCGGGATTGGAAACCTTGCGACGGCAGGTGAAACACCAGTTGGATGAAATCGTGGGCAAGGAGGGGATGATCCAAGAGATCTTGATCCCCAGGTGCATTCCGTTCCGGGTGGACTAACCGGAAGGGGTAAACCGAACCAGCGTAAAATTCGGTTTTTAATTTGACAGCGCGCTCCGGGTTGTTAGGGTGTGCGGACAAGATTCATCGACGGCACGCTTGGAAGCGGGTGGTCGGTGGAAGCAATTTGCTGAACCAAGGATGGTGAAGCATGGCCGACGCGATACCCCCAGCGGGTGTAGCCGGAGCGTCCCCGGAGGGGACGGGACCGGCCAAGACGGGTCAAGACGACCTGGATCCCTCTATTTTGGCGGCGATGGGTCTGGCGAATGCGGACCTCAAGCCCAGTGCTGCGCCGGCTGCCGAAGCGGGGTCGAAAGACTTCATGGACCAGTCTGCGATCGACGCGTTGCTGAATCAGGCGGCGTTCGACGACCCCCAAGCCGGTGCGAAAGCGACCGGCGGAGGTGGTGGTGGTGGGGCGACGGACGACGACATCGAAAAGATGCTCGCCAGCGCTGCCAGTGAGGTGACGAAGGGCGCGGCGAAGGCGGCGGCGCCGGCTGCCCCGAGGTTTGACCTGCCGAGTTTTTCGGGGGCCGCGGGCGAGGCGTCACAGTCGTCGATAGACCTGCTTCGGGACGTGGAGCTCAACGTCAAGATCGAGCTCGGGCGTTCGCGGATGTTGGTGGAGGATGTGCTGAAGTTGGGCGAGGGGAGCGTGGTCGAGCTGGACAAGCTGGCGGGGGACCCGGTGGACGTTTTCGTCAACGACAGACTTGTGGCGCGGGGCGAGGTTCTCGTGCTCAACGACAATTTTTGCGTGCGTGTCAACGAGATTGTGGCGGGGCTGAGGGACGACGTGCTGTGAGAGTTTCCGCGTTACAGATTCTGGTCGCATTGGCGTGTGTGGGCGCTGCCGGTGCGCCGGCGGGTTACGCGCAGGCGGTGGGTGACAGCGTGCCGATGACGCGGGTGGTGGTTCCGGTTCAGCCGGAGGCCGACAGGGATGTGGAACCGCGCGCCGCAATCGGCGAGGTGCATGGGCCGATTCCGGCGACCCAGCCGGCCGGGCCGACGACTCAGGCGGCGAGCGTGACGAGCGAAGTGGCGGCGGGGGGCACGACTGTTGGTGGTGGTGCGGGCGTGGGGGGTGGCGAAATCCGACGTGTGCGTGGCCAGGGGGGCGAGGCAGGGGCCGGGGACGCGGCCGGCGGTTCGCGGCTTGGCGGCGCGGCGTGGGAAACCATTCGTGTGATTCTTGGTTTGGGCGTGGTGTTGGGGCTGATTGTGGGGATGAAGATGGGGGCGGGGAAGTTGTTCGGGTTGCGTAGCGCGGGGGTGGGTGTGAACCGGGGTGTGAGAGTGTTGTCGAGGACGATGATGGGTCCGCGGCAGCAGTTGGTGCTGCTGCAGGTTGGGAGGAAGCTGGTTCTTGTGAGCGATTCCGGGGGCGCGGTGTCGACGGTGACGGAGGTGACCGACCCGGACGAGGTGGCGGAGCTTGCGGCGCAGGCGTTGGGTTCGGGCGAGGCCGCTGGTTTTGCGGGGATGTTCGGTCGACAGACGCGGGTGGTTCAGGCGAGGGGTGTTGAGTTTGTGGATTCCGAGGAGGAGGGGGAGTTTGAATCGTTACCGGATGAGCGGGCGGCGACCGTTGGGACGGAGTCCCGGCGGGGTGAGCCTGACTTATCCGGGCTGGCTGAACGGGTGCGACTGCTGGGACGACAGTTTTCGGCGTCGTGACGGAAGTGAACGGGTATTGGGAACGCCCCGAGAAAGGACGCTCGGCGTGGAACCGGCAAAGAGGAACAATCTGATTTTGACGCCGCACGGGTTGCGGTGGGCACTAGCGTGGGTGCTGGGCGTGGTGCTGTTGCTGCCCGGGCTGGCCGGCGCGCAGACGAGCGGTGTTCCGTCGATGACGGGGAACCGGACGGACTCGGGTGCGGGCGGGTCGAGGACGAGCGACTCGTCGATGTTCGGCGTGCTGCCGGAGCTGACGCCAGGGATGGGTGGGAGTGGCGGCGGAAGTGGTGGGGGGATGCGCCTGCCGGACCTGACTTCGAGGGAGAATTTCTCGCCGGCGCTGCAGGTGATCGTGCTGCTGACGGTGCTGAGTCTGGCGCCGAGCATTCTGCTGATGATGACCTGCTTTACGCGGATGATCATCGTTCTATCACTGCTGCGCCAGGCGCTCGGAACGCAGCAATTGCCGCCCAATCAGGTGCTGGTGGGGCTGGCGCTGTTCATGACGATGGTGGTGATGGGGCCGACGATCGGCCAAATCAACGACACCGCGCTGCAGCCGTACCTTTCGGGCGTGATCGACCAGAAGTCGGCGCTGGAGAACGCGGTGATTCCGGTCCGCGGGTTTATGACCAGACAAATCGAGGCGTCGGGCAACGAGGCCGACGTCGACCTTTTCATGGGCTTCGCCAAACTTCCGCCGGCGACGACGTGGAACGAGGTCCCGACGATGTCGCTGATTCCGGCGTTTATCCTTTCGGAACTGAAGACGGCGTTTTTGATCGGGTTCAAGATCTACCTGCCGTTTCTGGTGATCGACATGGTGATCTCGGCGGTGCTGATCAGCATGGGGATGATGATGCTGCCGCCGGTGTTGATTTCGCTGCCTTTCAAGCTGCTGTTGTTCGTGCTGGTGGACGGGTGGCGACTGATCGCGGGAAGTCTGATGGGTTCGTTTGTGACATAGGGCGGGCGGCGATGGGTTGATGCAGGGCGAAGCGCGGGATTCCAGACGGGATGTGAGACCATGACACCGGATGCGGCGACGGACTTAATGAGGCATGCGTTGCTGATCACGATCGTGATCGCCGGGCCGGTGCTGATCATTGGCTTGCTGGTGGGGGTGATTGTTTCGGTGGTGCAGGCGGTGACGCAGATCCAGGAACAGACGCTGAGCTTTGTTCCGAAGATCCTTGCGATGTTCGGGATGACGGTGGTGCTCATGCCGTGGATCTGTCAGAAGCTGATGGACTTTACGACGGCGATGTTCATGGGGGTATCGCCGTAGCGGCGAAGAGACAGCATGGAAGACGGGATTTCCAATTTGGCTGGTTCGATCGGGGATGCGCAGGTCGAGGCGCAGATCCGTTGGGCGCTGCTGTATGTTCCGACGTACATGGCGGTGCTGATCCGGGTGGGCGCGATGTTCGTTTTCGCGCCGCTGTTCGGTTCGGGGCGGATTCCCAAACGGGTCAAGGCGATGTTGGCGATGGCGATTGCGGCTGCGATTGCGCCGACGGTGGGGGTTGTGGCGTGGCCGGGGACGGTGTTCGAGCTTTCGGTGGCGGTGGCGGGGGAGCTGATGTTCGGGCTGGCGATGGGGCTGGTGATGAGTCTGGTGTTTGTCGGGGCGCAGTGGGCCGGGGACATCATCGGGCAGCAGTTGGGGTTCAACCTCGGCGCGGTCTTTGACCCGCAGTTCGGGGCGGCGTCGAGCGTGGTTTCGGACATGATGTTCATGCTGACGCTGGTCATCTTTCTCGGCCTGCGGGGGCACCACGCGATGATGGAGGGGCTGCAGGACAGCTTCGGCGCACTGCCACTATTCACCGCCGGAATGGGGCCGGGGGGCATAGAACTGGTGTGGGGGTTGATGCAGGGGTGCACGGCGCTGGCCATCAAGCTCACCGCCCCGGTGCTGGTGACGATGCTGGTGACCGACGTCGCGCTGGGCTTTGTCAGCAAGACCATGCCGCAGCTGAACGTGATGAGTATCGGGATGAGCATGCGGTCGCTGACGGGGCTGATGGTCATCGCGGCGGGGCTGGTGATCACCAACGAAACGATGACCGAAGCGATTCGCGACTCGATGTACGACGTGAAAAAGGCGTGGGTGACGCGGTGGGACGCGCCACAACACGTGGCCCAGCCGACCAATCTCGCCGCGGAAAGGGGAGCCCGACATGGCGGATGAGTTCGGCGACAAGACCGAAGCCGCCACGCCGCGCAAGCGCGAGGAGGCCCGCGAGCAGGGACGGGTCGCAAAGAGCACGGACCTGTCCGCCGCGATCGTTCTGCTCTCGGCCGTGCTTCTGCTGGGTTGGTTCGGGCCGGGGATCGCCGGGGCGTTCAAGGAGGTGATGCAAGAGGCGCTGAGCCTGAAGGTGGTGGGAGACATGCAGGCGGGCAACGCGGCGACGCTGGCGGGCCGGTCAATGCTGCTCGCCGGATTGGCGGCGGCGCCACTGGTGCTGGGACTTATGGCCGCCGCGATGTTCGGAAACGTCATACAGGTCGGGCTGTACGCCACGCCAGCTCGACTTCAGCCGAAGTTGAGCGCGCTCTCGCCCCTGAAGGGCGTCAAGCGAATCCTGGGCGGCGCCCAGGTGTGGGTGAGCCTCGCGATGAATATCTTCAAGCTGGTGGTGGTCACCGCCGTGGGGTACTCGGCGGTGCACGGGCGACTGGGTGAGATCGTGGCGGCGCAGCGCCTGGACCACACGCAGGCGTTCGGAATGGCGGCGGGGATGGTGTACGCGGTTGCGCTGCGGGTGGCGGTGGTGCTGCTGATTCTGTCGATCTTCGACTGGGTGTGGCAAAAATTCAAACACGGGCGCGACCTACGGATGACCAAGCAAGAGGTCAGAGACGAGATGAAGCGCATGGAGGGCGACCCGCTGCTCAAGGCGCGCCGCCGCCAGATCGCGACCCAGATGTCGCGCGACCGCCAGAAGCAGTCGGTTCCGGGCGCCGATGTCGTGGTGACCAACCCGACGGAGTACGCCGTCGCGCTCAAGTACGACGCGGCGGGGGGCGGTGCGCCGAAGGTCGTGGCCAAGGGGCGCGGATTGATCGCGGCGGAGATCCGCCGGATCGCCATCGAGAACGGCGTGCCCATCCTCGAGCGGCCGCCACTGGCCCGGGCGCTGTACCGCACGGTTCAAGTGGGGCAGGAGATTCCGGAGGAGTTCTACTCGGCGGTGGCTGAGATTCTGGCGTACGTGTACGAGCTGACCGGGAAACTGAGGAACGGGCGCGCCGGCGCGCGGGTTTAGTGACGCGAAGGGAAATGGCGAGCGATGACGGTAGCGGCGGCGGAGAGTTCGTGGTGGATGCGCAAGGTGACCAAGCACCGTGGCATGGTGCTGCCGGTTGCGCTCATGGGGCTGCTGCTGGTGATCCTGATTCCGCTGCCCACGCCGGTGCTCGACCTTCTGCTGATCATCAACATCACGCTCAGCGTGCTCATCCTGGTGACGACGATTTATGTGAAGTCGCCGCTGGATTTCGCGGTGTTTCCGTCGCTGCTGCTGGCGGTGACGCTGTTCCGGCTGGTGTTGAACGTGGCGACGACTCGGCTGATTTTGACGGCCGGCGAGGGTGGCAAGACGGTGGCGCAGGCGATGTCGGCGGCGGGGGAGGTCGTGATGACCTTCGCCAACTTCGTCACCGCCGGGAGCCTGGCGGTGGGCGTGATCATCTTTCTGATCATTTTCGTCATCCAGTTTGTCGTGATTACCAAGGGTGGCGGCCGGATATCCGAAGTCGCGGCGCGGTTTACGTTGGACGCGATGCCCGGAAAGCAGATGGCCATCGACGCCGACCTTAACGCCGGAATCATCAACGAGCAGGAAGCCCGACAGCGTCGCGAGGACGTGTCGCGTCAGGCGGACTTCTACGGTGCGATGGACGGTGCCTCGAAGTTCGTCCGGGGGGACGCGATTGCGGCGGTGATCATCACCATCGTCAACATTCTGGGCGGGATTTACGTCGGGATGGTCGAGCACGGTTGGGAGATCGGCGAGACGATGCGTCTGTACACCATTCTGACGATCGGCGACGGGCTGGTGTCGCAGGTGCCGGCGTTCATCACTTCGCTGGCGGCGGGTTTGATCGTGACGCGGGCCAGCGACAAGAAGGACCTGGGCGAGGAACTCGCCGGCCAGCTTTTCGGCTCGCCCAACGCGCTGATTGTCGCGGCGGGGTTTCTGATGTTCCTCACGCTGACGGGGCTGCCGCCGGTGCCGCTGCTGTTCATAGCGACGATCTGCGGGTGGTTGGCGTATGTGCTTACGAAGAAGGAAACAAAGATTCAGACCGATAAAGTTCGGTCCGACCGGGAGAAGCTGAGCAAGAAGGATCCCGAGAAGACGGAAAAATTGCTCGAGCTGGACACCATGGAGCTCGAGGTCGGTTACGGACTTGTGCGGCTGGTCGACGCCAGGAAGGGCGGCGACCTGCTGGACCGGATTTCGCTGGTGCGGCGGCAGATCGCCGTGGACCTTGGGATCATCGTGCCGCCGATCCGCATCCGCGATTCGATGATGCTGGGCCCCAACGACTACGCGGTGAAAATCAAGGGGCAAACCGTCGCCAAGGGCGTGACATACCCCGAGCAGTTCCTCGCCATGGACAACGGGGCGGTCACCGGGCCGATCCCCGGAGGCACGCTCGGCACGGAACCGGCATTCGGGTTACCCGCTTACTGGATCACCGAACCCCAGAAGCACCAAGCCGAGGTGATGAACTACACCGTCGTCGAGGCCCCGGCCGTCCTCGTCACCCACCTTACCGAAGTCGTAAAGTCGCATGCGCACGAACTGCTCACGCGGCAGGAGGTGAAGAACCTCATCGAGAACCTCAAGCAGCGCCTCCCGGCGCTCGTCGAGGAAGTCGTGCCCACCATGGTCAAACCGACCGAGCTCCAAAAAGTCCTGCAAAACCTCCTCCGCGAACGCGTCCCCATCCGCGACCTCGAAACCATCCTCGAAGCCTGCGGCGACTGCTCCCTGCGAACCAAAGACATCGAAGTGATGACCGACTACGTGCGAAACGCCCTCGGTCGCACGATCTGCAAGCAGTACGTCGATGAGACCGACAAGATGTGGTGTATCACGCTCGACCCGACACTGGAGGATGTGGTCAACCAGCACATCGACCGCGGCGAGCGGGGCACGACCAACACGCTCCCGCCCAAGACTGCGCAACAAATCGTCGCACGCATCGCCGAGCGGATGCAGGAACTCACGGGCACGGGTCGCCCCGGCGTCGTGCTCTGCTCGCCGGTCGTGCGGAGCGCGGTCAGAAAAATGCTCGAATCAGCCATGCCGCAGGTCGCGGTTCTCGCGTACAACGAAATTCCGTCCGGAGTTTCCGTCGAGGCAGTGGCAATGGCGGGAGTAAGTGGATAGATTATCGGAACAAGGAAATTGGCGACGCGATAAAAGCCAGCTCCAAGTACACATCGTCAGTTGAATCGGAATTTTTAGTTTTCGTGGAACAGTCGACGCGTTAATGGACTAACGCGGAAAGCACGGGACGGATCCCATGGGCCTTCAGACTTTTACCGCACCCACCATGGCCGAAGCGCTCACGCAGGTGAAGCGCGTGCTCGGGCACGACGCCGTGATCCTCCACACCCGAAGCATGCAACGGCGCGAATGGTTCGGGCTCCGCAAACGCGAAGTCGTGGAAGTCACCGCCGGCCCCGGCACCGGCGAACACCGCCGCCGCCGCCCGAACGAATCCAAGCCCGCCCAAGACACCCCCAAGAAACCCCCCTCCGCCCTAGTCGGCAACCACGGTGCTGCCGCCTACGCACGCAACTCCACCGTCGCGGGCTTGAAGAGCCCCGCCGCCGCACCTTACGCCAGTTCCAACAAAACCGCCCCCCCGACCCCCGCGGCCTTTCCCGCCCCCAGAGCCTTTCCCACCCCCGCAGGCTTTTCCGCCCCCGGAGCCTTTTCCGCTCCCCCGCGAACCTTCGCCACCTCTCCGGAAATGACCGGCGTCATGGTCAAGCTGGTCACCGAGGAAATGTCCGGTCTCAAGTCCGAACTGCGGGAACTCGTCAACCACGTTCGGAAAAACTCCAACATCGGCTGGGGGAATGGTGCCGCCCAAGGTGCCCCCGCCCCCGTGCCCGAAGAGTTGTACTCCCACTATCGCCAACTCATCGAAAACCAAGTCGCAGCCGAGCTCGCCGAAGACATCATCAAATCCGTCCGCCTCCAAGTTCCTGCCGGATACCTGAAAAATGAGTCCTTCGTCCGCGAGAAAGTGGCCGAACAGTTGGAGAGATTGCTCCCCGCCGGTGGCCCCATCCGCCGCACCAAATCCGTCGGGCCGCACGTCGTCGCCCTCATCGGCCCCACCGGCGTCGGGAAAACCACCACCCTCGCCAAGCTCGCAGCCGAGCTCCAGCTCCGCGAGGGCAAAAAGGTCGGCATGATCACAATGGACACCTACCGGATCGCCGCCGTCGACCAATTGCGGCGCTACTCGGACATCATCGGCTCGCCCTTGAGCGTGGTGAATTCGCCGGAAGAGATGAAAACCGCCATCGTAGCCTTGGCCGAAATGGATTACATCCTGATCGACACCGCCGGCCGCTCCCCCACCGACTCGATGAAGCTCTCCGAGCTCAAACGCTTTCTCGAAGCCGCCGCCCCCGACGAGGTCCACCTCGTTCTCTCCGCCACCTCCGACCCGCGCAGTGTTGACCTCGCCGTGGCCGCTTTCTCCAAGGTCCGGGTGGATCGGATCCTGTTTACCAAAGTCGATGAAGCCGCCACCGTGGGCTTGGTTCTGAATGTCGCCCGACAGGTCGGCAAGTCGATCAGCTACCTCACCACCGGGCAAGACGTCCCCTACGACATCGAAGTTTTCCGAGGCGGCCGACTCGCGAAGATGATTTTGGGGCGGTCCGACGTCGGTGGCGTTCTCGGAAACGACGACGCTCGTGTTTCGGGTCCCGTCGCGCAAAAATCGGCTCAGGTGTCGCGAAACCCGTCCGAGGCGCGCATCGAAGCGGCGGGGGGGGTAAAGTGACTTCAATGCCAGACCAAGCAACGGCCCTACGGCGACTCGCCCAGGGGGCATCGAACCTGCGAGACTCGGCCATCGGAGTTCGCAACGACACCCCACCCTGGGGACTGCCCAGCCCCTCCACCACGCACGCGCTCGGGGCACCCCACCGCGCCACAGCAGCCAAGTCGCCCCGACCCCCCGTCGGATCACGCGCCTCGGTCATCGCCGTCACCTCGGGCAAGGGCGGCGTCGGAAAAAGCAACGTCGCCGTGAACCTCGCGGTGCGATTCGCTGCCGCCGGGAAACGCGTCCTGCTCGTCGACGCGGATCTGGGTCTTGCCAATGCGGATGTTCTGTGCAACGTCGAGGTGCCGTTCAACTTGTCCCACGTGGTGGCGCGAAGAAAGACCCTCCGCGAAGTGGTCGTCCGCGTTCCGCTTGGAGGCGCTGGGGGCGAGCGGGGCGCGGGGTTCGATCTCGTCGGCGGAGCCTCGGGTCTGGCCCGCATGGCAGACCTCGACGAGGGCGGACGAAAGCTTCTGACCGACGGCCTCGCCGAGCTCGAAGCCAACACCGACGTCGTCCTCATCGACACCGGCGCTGGAATCTCCGCCAACGTCCTCGGCTTCTGCCGCAGTGCGGACAATATTCTGGTCGTGACCACCCCCGAGCCGACCGCCATCACAGACGCCTACGCGATGATCAAGAGCATCGCCCCCAGCCAGCCCGGCC
>Ga0105045_10004534_pt1 | contig 12071 bp, 8 predicted proteins | sample MAT02_FD_78089 | JGI IMG/M metagenome (GOLD analysis project Ga0105045, IMG submission 78089) | Freshwater microbial communities from Lake Fryxell liftoff mats and glacier meltwater in Antarctica - MAT-02 (megahit assembly) | ecosystem: Environmental > Aquatic > Freshwater > Ice > Liftoff... | reverse complement strand
GTCGAATAGGATGGGTTGTATCTTTAAAAATCCAACCGAAATTTCGCCATGTAGCATTTGAAATGGAATAGAAACATTCTTTAACACTGGGCTGCCGCTTGTGGGATAATCCTCATCACCATCCACAGCAACAATATCAGTCTGTGTAGAAATCCTCCCGATATAAGCATACGGAGAAAAGCCTTGTTCATTCAGGTTTACCTCAAACAATCTTGATAGCCCCCCGACTGCTATCCTAAAACCTACCCACTCAAAATTATCATAAGAAATATTTTCACAACTAATCACTTTGGGATTTTTAGGCGTCCTACCTCCCAATGTCAATTCAACTATCACCCCTCCATCCGCATGCACCGTAAAAATACTAGGATCCCCGTTGCCACACTTAGTCGAAATATAAACCCGGTAATGCCGCCCAGGAATCAAACTGTCAATCAAAAAATTGTCCCCCGGCACGTTGTCAAAAACGCGCTCCGCAATCCAATTGCCACTGGCATCTTGGCGCTTTAATTCTAATAAGTGTAAGGCACCTACCCAAGTAGGCTCCCAAGCCAGTGCAAAAAAAGTACCGCCATAATTGGTAATCCGAAAACTATCGGGTGGCGGTGCTTCACACAATACATTCGTTTCTGTTGGGGAAGTAGGTAAATTACTTACATTAGCCCGTAAATTCGTACTGACTAGCAGTACAAAAATGAGCAAAAGAGTCATAAAACGAGCAAAATTTGCCATAATCAGGGTGCTTTTAATGAAAAGTGTTGGTTGTAATTCGGATGTAAAAGTCTTGATTGTCTACCACCCATTTGGTTACACTTTTCAAATAACATTCCGAACCAAGCAGTATGGAACAAAGTCAATTCGTCCAGCTAATCCGCGCCACGAGCATCGAACAAATGGAATATGTACTTCATTTGGCAGCCCACCCATTCCACAACCAAGGGAAGCAACGGTCTTATGTCCCTACTTTTTTGGCCTTATGTCTCCAACACCTCCAAAGCCAGCCGACATTACCCTTAGAAAAGGAAACCCTCTATGCCCAATTATTCCCTGAGCAATCCATCGTAGAAGGCAAACTTGAAAAAGTGATGGCCGATGCCCATAAAATCGTTCGAGAAGCCCTACTAACCCGACAATATCTTGCTGCCGAAAATGAATTTCAACAAACCCTCGACCTTGCCGAATGGATTCGGAAACAAGGTATGCAAAATCGCTTCGAAAATCTTTTAGGAAAATTAAAAAAAACACAGTCAGACTTGCCCGTCAAAAGCCCAGAATACTTTCAACAGGCCTTTTTCTTAGAAAGAGCCATTCACGAAGATGAGTGTATTCACAACCTACACAAAGGGGAACTCAATATACCCACCACCCTTAATGCACTCCAATGCTTCGAATATTTGTATCGGGTTATTTACCTAAATAGACTTCTATTACAAATCAAAATATCCAAAATTGACCTCTCCGTTGAAACCCAAGCCCTAATGGAGGCAACCCTCCATATTCCTGAATTTTATTTGGAACAATCACCTATATTAAGACTGAACCATATTATTTTTTTACTGCTAAAAAAAGAGACCCCCGATGCCAACGACATCGAACATCTCTACCAAACCCTCCTACAATATCAACATGAATTGGACCCAAAGCGCTTACAAGAGTTCTATGCGTACCTCCGAAACATTTGTCTTCTTGTCTTAAACACGAACCGCCAAAATACCGAGGTAGAATTTGTCCTGAACGCCCTTTACAAAGACAACTTAGCCCATGGTTACCTACACTATGAAGGGAAATTGCATGCCAGTCGGTATTGGGCCGTTTCTAGCAATGCCCTGCGCGTGAAAGATTTTGATTGGGCCCTGAATTTTATTGAACGCTATAAAAACGAACTTATAGACGAAAACGAAGACAAAGACCTCTACCGTTTCAACTTGGCCAATCACTACTTTTGTACTGGAGCGTTTCAGAAATGCCTTGACACGCTACCCAACCACTCGACTTTCTTGGATTATATGATGATTGGAAAAACCCTTGAACTCAAATGTTACTATGAACTCGACTCTGATTTATTTACATACAAAATGGAGGCTTTTAAGGTCTTTTTGAGCCGAACTTCTCCTAAATTATTGTCCCCCAGCAAAAAACAGCGACTTTCGGATTTTCTCAATTTACTCGTGCAAATCGCCGCTTCTATTCCGGGCGATAAAAAACGCGCTGAATTGCTCATCAAAAGAGTGCATCAAAAGAATCAGGCCAACGACTGGCCCTGGCTCTTAGAGAAAGCCAAACAAATCGCTCAAAAATAGCCGCTTTTTACCCAAAAAAAGTGGCACACCTAGCATATATCATCTAGGTGTGCCACTGTATGTTGAACAGTTCTTGTTTATCGCGAAAATTTCTCAACAATGGAGTTGCCAATATGCAAGGTATAATCCCCTTTTGGCAAGGACTCAATGTTAAGAAACCATTCCGCAGATTTGGAGGAAAAACAATGCTCTAAAACCGATTTTTTATCGGCATTAACGACTTTGACTTTTAAGCATTTGAGCGGCATTTCATCGGTCAGGAAATAAATGCGCTTTTGTGAAACGACAATCTTGTAGTCCATTGGGTCGGAACTCAAAGACTGAACGCCGGTTTCGGTAGCACATTGGCAAGTAGCACACTCCACTACCGGGTCTGTGATGCCATTGGCTTGAGCTATTATGGACAAAAAAGCAAGCGCAATAAAGGTCAAAAATGAGGTTTTCATATCAAAAATCTAAAATGTGTGAATCAAAAAAAGAGGCCAACTAAAAATCCAGCATACGTCCTTTGGCCAAAAGTGCGTGTTGCGTTAAATGGTCTTGGTAAAAACGCGCTAAAAAAATATTATTTCAAATGCCGCAAGTTTTAAAGCACCAAACCAACATTTATAGAACAAAAAGCAAGCCAAAAGAAATATTATTTTTCAAACTTAACTAAAAGTTTAAATACGCCGTAGCCGCTTTCAGGTGTTTCGATAGACAAAGATTACGTCAAGGAGGTTGCAGTACCAGGCTAAAATACGATAGAAAGCCTGATTTCTCGGACAAACAACCCCTTTTGGGTTCATAAATATCCAGCCAGAAAGCAGACTTTTGAGCCTTCAAAATGTTACACCAAGATTTCGACGCACATGAAAAATATTTTTGCCGCATTTTTTGCCCTCCTGACAGGCGTCCTTTGGGCTCAGGAAATCCCCACCAAAGCCAATTTTATTCGGGATAACTACCAAAAACGGGAAGTGATGATCCCCATGCGGGATGGTATTCAACTCTTCACCTCCATTTACACCCCCAAAGACGCCAGCAAAACCTACCCCATCATGATGCGGCGTACGCCATACGCTTGCGCGCCTTACGGCACGGAGTCTTTTCCCGCCAGTTTTCAAAACATGAACCTCGCCCGAACGGGCTATATCTTTGTCTTTCAAGATGTTAGAGGAAAATATATGAGTGAAGGAACCTTTGAAGACGTGCGCCCATTCTACCCAGCAAAAGACAATTCCCCCAAACAAAAAAAACAAACCGACGAAGCCACCGACACCTATGATACCGTGGATTGGCTGCTGAAAAACGCCTCCAACAACAATGGAAAAGTGGGTGTCATGGGTATTTCATACCCAGGTTTTTATGCCACAATGGCCATTTTGGCAGGCCATCCCGCCATTAAAGCGGTTTCTCCGCAGGCTCCCGTGACCGATTGGTTTATCGGCGATGATTTCCACCACAACGGGGCTTTTATGATGATGGATGGCTTTTCCTTTTATTCCGGATTCGGAAAGCCCCGACCTCAGCCAACCACCGAAGGTCAAGCCGGCTTCCGAGACTGGAACACACCCGATAGCTACGACTTTTACCTCCGAGTAGGCGCGCTTCGTAATTTTAAAGAAAAATACGGCATGGGCGATATTCCATTTTGGAACGAATTGATGAGCCACCCCAACTACGATGCTTGGTGGCAGGCGCGCAACCCACGCCCACACCTCAAAAATGTACTTCCAGCCGTGATGACGGTGGGAGGACTTTTTGACGCAGAAGACTGCTGGGGTGCTTGGAATGTGTATAAATCCATTGAAAAACAGAATGATAGCAACGTTTCCAATCGAATCGTAATGGGACCTTGGCCACACGGCGGCTGGGCCAGAGGCAAGGGCGACCGGTTGGGCAACGTGCGTTTTGACAGCGAAACCAGCCCGTTTTACGAACAGGAAATTGAGCAAAAATTCTTCGAATACTACCTAAAAGGGGAGGGAAATATGGACCTCCCAGAAGCCTATATTTTTGAAACAGGCAGCAACCAATGGACTACCCACGACACCTGGCCGCCTAAAAATGTATTGCCTACCAAATACTACTTCCAAGCACAAGGAAAACTATCGGCCACCCCGCCTGTAGCCCTCAACAACACCATCAATAATGCCTTCGACGCGTATCGGAGCGACCCAGCCAAGCCCGTGCCATATACCGAGGACGTACACCTGCGCCGCACCAGAGAGTATATGACCGACGACCAGCGTTTTGCCGCTCGGCGGCCCGATGTGCTGGTGTACCAAACGGAAGTACTTGCAGAGCCTTTGACTTTGGCCGGACCGATTTTGGCTGATATTTGGGCCAGTTTGAGCACTACGGATGCCGATTTTGTGGTCAAATTGATTGATGTATTCCCAGATACACTCAAAGGCGAAGAGAACGGTGTGCCACTGGGCGGCTACCAAATGTTGGTGCGCGGCGACATTTTTCGCGGGCGTTACCGCCAAAGTTTTGAAAATCCACAGGCCTTCGTGCCGAACGAACCCACTAAGGTCTCGTTTGAACTGCCCGATGTGGCCCATACTTTTCTGCCCGGGCACAAAATGATGATTCAAGTACAAAGCACTTGGTTTCCGCTGGCCGATCGCAATCCGCAGCAGTTTATCAATATTTACGAGGCGCGTGACGAGGATTTTGTACCCTGCAATATTCACTTACACCGCTCGGGACTGGAGGCTTCGGGCGTAATTTTGCCCGTTTTGAAGCGTTAAAAAACCTTTTCATCTGATAAAATCGCTTAACAATGCACTATCTATGCTCTTTTTGCCTGCTTTTTGCCTGCTTGGGCACTACGGCCGCTCAGGTCACTTTTCAACAAATACCCGGATTGGCCTTCTTTGACGATCAAGGGTATCTAAATGGCGTATCTTGGGTGGATGTGGACAAGGACGACGATTTGGACGTGTGCGTGACCGGTTCGGGCGGCACGTTTCCGGATTTCACGAATATCAGTGCGATTTTTCTGAATAACGGCAACGAAACTTTTACCAATTCGGGTCTTTTAAACAGCGCACAGAAAAACGCTTTTCGACACGGCTGGGCCGATTATGACAACGACGACGACCTAGATTTGTACATTGGTGCTACTTGGAATAGCAACGGAATCAATGAGTTATGGAATAATAATGGCGGCACGAGTCTGACTTTATCGCCCAACACTGGGGCGACGCCCAATATTGCCCAACCTTATGAAGGCACGGTTAGTTGGGCCGATTACAACAACGATGGCTGGGCCGACCTTTTTATTCCACGCTGGAACGACTTGAAGAATAAACTGTACCGAAACAACGGCAATGGGACATTCAGTGAAATTACCACCGGGGCCGTTGTGAACGATTTGGGCTGGACTTCTGGCGGTTTTTGGGGCGATTACGACAACGACCGCGACTTGGACCTTTTTGTGGTCAATTATCAAATTGGCCCCACCAACCCCGGCACCAATCACCTGTTTAGAAACAACGGCGACGGTACGTTTACCAAAATGACCAATGCTGGCCCCGTAGTCACCATCGCCCAAAATGGCCGCTCCGCCAACTGGGTGGATGCCAACAACGATGGCCTATTGGACTTGTTCGTTTGCAACCAATTTGGGCAAGACCTACTGCACATCAATGCAGGAAACGGTACATTTAATACGCAATTTATCGGCGGCACCAACCACACGTCTTGGACATCCAATTGGGGTGATTATGACAACGACGGCGACCAAGACCTGATTACGATTGGTTTTTGGAACACTGATAGCCGTTTTTGGGAAAATGACGGCCTAGGCAATCTGTCCGATGTGACCGATTTACACCCCAATATTTTCCCAACCCAAACCAGCGGCTCCAACAGCAACGGTATTGTGTGGGTGGATTACAATCGCGATGGCTGGCTAGATTTGCACATTACGCAGCCCGATGTGTCGCCCGATCGCTTTTATGAAAACGAAACTACGGGTTGCCGTTCTTGGCTCGAAATCAAATGCCTCGGTATGGAATCTAACCACGCTGCAATTGGCACCACCGTTCGCGCCAAATCGCTGCGCAACGGACAGCCTTGGTGGCAAATGCGGCAAATTTCAGCGCAAACCGCCGCCACGGGTACCAACCCGATGTTGCTCCATTTCGGGTTTGACGATGCCGCCGTAGTTGATTCTCTGATAGTTGAATGGCCCTCCGGGAAAACCTGTTTTTTTACACAAGTATCGGTGAATCAGATCATTGACATTCGGGAAGATTGTAGTATTAAGGTAACAAAAACGGCACCAGCATTGCCTGGAACCTTACAAACCATTGTCCATTGTGAACCTTACCCCGACTCAATTTTGCTCGAACCGACCACCGCTGTTGGCGGTATTTGGTTATCCGATTGTGGCAGTTGTGTGGATAATGAAGGCCATTTCTCCCCGGAGAACGCCGGAACGGGCACCCACCTGGTGCGGTATCTGAACGGTAATATTTGCGATGGCTCGGTGGATAGTTTCCTAATTATTCTAGCCCCCCCGCTGGTTATAACGGCCTCGGCAGACACAAGCGTGCAAGCCGGCGAACTGCTCACCCTAAATGTATCCGGTGCCGAATCGTATTTATGGCAACCTGCTGGCAGTTTGTCTTGTGAAACATGTCCAAATCCCATTTTTACGGCTGATACAAGCACCCTTTTCATTGTATCGGGGCAAAATATGGGAGGAACTTGTTTCGCAACCGACAGTGTGACGGTGACCGTTTTGCCAGCGCCTCGTTTCGACTGGCCCAATGCTTTTACGCCCAATGGCGATGGTGCCAATGATGTATTTGGGCCGGCATTTAAAGGGCAAATTTTTGCCGAATATCATCTGCGCATATATGCGCGCTGGGGCGAAAAGGTATATGATTCGACCCTAAAAGGCTGGGATGGCAACCTTTCGGACTTGCCCGCACCCTCCGATGTATATTTGTATGTGTTTGATTATCAACTGACTAATGGCGACAGCGGGCAGGACAAAGGTTCTGTGACGTTATTGCGATAGTCGGTTTACCCTGTGTATCGCCAGGCATTGTAGAGACGCGATTCATCGCATCTCCGCCCTGCAAAATCACCAACGCGATAAATCGCAGGAATGAAACGCATGTCCCGAGTAGAGACGCGATTCATCGCGTCTCTACCTGCTGCGCCAAATAACCTCCTCTGCGCCCAATTCTTGTGCTAAAAAACGCGCCAGCATGAAGAAATAATCCGACAAACGATTGAGGTATTGTAGCGCGATGGGTTCGACCGGCTCGCCGGAATGCGTTAAGGCGACGCTTAGGCGCTCGGCTCGGCGGCAAACGGTGCGGCAAACATGGCACAAAGACACCGTGCTATGTCCGCCGGGGAGAATGAAGTTCTTCAATTCCGGCAACTGCGCATCCATCGTATCCATTTCCGTTTCCAACAGGATAATATCCTCCGGAAGCAAATCAGGTGTGGGCGGATGCTTGGCTGGATCGGAGGCTAAGTGCGCTCCGAGCGTGAATAAACGATGTTGCGTATTGGCTAAAATCGCTCTAACATGTTGATTTTCAACAGCGTCACGCAACAAACCTAAAAATGAGTTGAGTTCATCTACGGTCCCGTAAGCGTCCACGCGCAAGTCGTTTTTGGGCACTCTTTTGCCCCCAAAAAGAGCGGTATCGCCTTGGTCGCCAGTTTTGGTATAAATTCGGAATGCCATAATGTTATTTTGTTTTCAAAAATTCATATCCCCCCTTCGTCGCCCCCCACACTTGTTGGCCATTTTCATCAAAACCTTGATCCCAACTCCGCAACAGGGCGGGCTTTACCAGTGCCGTGGAGGTGGCATATTTCGCGCCGCGCAAGGTACTTTCGCACCCTTCGCCTTGGGTGGCTCCGGCAAAACTGCCGTCTAGTTGTTTGCTCAAAAAAACAGTGCAACCCTCCCGCAGGCTCAAATCCGAAGGCTTTAATACATCAAATGCTTCCGGGTTCTTGTATTTTCCTGCCCAATTCATGGCTTCCGGCAAGGTATAAATGATGCTTTTGAACCCTTTGTCGCCATCAGTTTCTACCTTATATACCCGTTGCCGATACGGTTTATCCTCCGCCGAAGCCACCGATTGTTCCACATAGAGCCAATGGTTGGCTTTATCGCTCTTCCAAATGGGCCGGATATGCAAGCGGATATCGAAGTAGTCAGAATCCTGTTGGCTTTGCAGATTACTGCTAAAATCGCCCACCATATATGTGACGAGCTGCTCCAAATCATTGGCCTCAATGCCTGTACGGCGGCTGCCAGAACATTGGCTAAACAACCCCAAAGCCACCAACAATACCAGCGGGAGGGTGCACTTATTAATCATTCTTTTTACGTTTGAGTGGGTCAGAATCCGTAGCAGCAGGCACCGTAGAAGGATCTGGGCGTTGCATGCCGGGCTTGGCAGGGGTGAGTCCGTTTTCGTGCATGCAAGAATTACAAACTACCCGTTCGCCATTCAGTGCTTTCCAGGTAAGGGGAGCAGATTCTGCCAAAGGCTTTTGCAATTCTACATTTTTGGTGCGGCCTTGTGCGAGCACAAAACGCTCTAACAAGGCCGTTTTGAGTTTGGGTTTTACAGAAGAAATGGTTGATCCCATGATTTCGTCGGTGGCCAGTGGAATGAGATCAAGGCAAGTAGTGGCGTGTTCGAGGGCTTCTGCTCCTTCCACGGTTCCACTAAATTCAAGCAAGGATTTAATCGCTGTTTGATTACCCGCCTGCGCTTTATCGAGATTTTCCATGTATTTAAAACCACCCCATTCGGCAGTTTTGAGTACGGCATCAGACACCACTAATGCTGACTTTTTACCTTCCTGGGCCTGCACAGAAACGGCTAGCAAGCAGCAAAACAGGAGTGAAGAGATACTTTTCATGCGTAAATGATTTAAAAATGAAGGACAAAGATAGGGGCTCCAGTTCGGCATTGCATCGCCTGTATTGGTTAAGTATTGTCAAACGATGGGTTTTTTCACTCCTTTTGCTGAGAAGAAATTGGGGAAATGAACAGCCTTTTGCTATTTTTGCGGCGTTTTAAGCCTTTGGCTATTCCATTTTTTAAATAACAACCATTTAATTTTTTCATACATGGGACGCGCGTTTGAATTCCGCAAAGAAAGAAAGTTTAAGCGTTGGGCTGGTATGGCCAAAACGTTCACCAGAATTGGCCGTGAAATTGCCCTAGCAGTGAAAGCCAGTGGCCCCAATCCGGAATATAATTCCCGCCTGCGAGTGGCCATTCAGAACGCCAAAACGGCGAATATGCCCAAATCCAACGTAGAAAGTGCCATCAAAAATGCCTCCGGAAAAGAAGCGGAGAATTTTCAAGAGGTACTCTATGAAGGCAAAGGCCCCGGCGGTATAGCCGTTATTGTAGAAACCGCCACCGACAACCCCACCCGTACCGTTGCCAATGTGCGTATGTACTTCGACCGCTGCGGCGGCGCACTGGGCACTTCGGGCAGCGTGGGCTTTCTATTTGATCGTAAAGGGATTTTTAAAGCAGCAATTGAAGGCCATGATTGGGATGAACTCGAACTTGAACTGATTGACGCCGGCTTGGAAGAACTCAAACGAGAAGAAGACGAAGTGGTGCTTTTATGTGCCTTCACCGACTTCGGTTCGCTCCAAAAAGCCCTCGAAGACCGCAACATCGAAACCAGCAGCGCAGCCTTAGAATACCTGCCCAATACCACCAAAAGTCTCGACGATGCCGAGGTGGAAGCCGTAGTCAAACTCATTGACCGCCTCGAAGACGACGACGACGTGCTCAATGTGTATCACACGATGGATATGTCGGAATAAAGACTTGAAAATTTAAACTTGGGCATTGGGCATTTAAATAATGTAAAAACTTAGGTGTAGGGAATGGGACTCGGCAACCACTGAATAGCCTCACCCCTGAGTTTTTACAAAAATCTATAAATGCCTAATTTTCAATGCTCAAGTCGCAATTTTTGAGGCCTCACTGACGCATACGCTGCTGCATCTCCCGTACTTTAGCCGTATTGCCCATCGCTGTATAAACTTGAATCAAATCTTGTAGGGTGTTGCCATCCGGGAAATTGGCCAATGCTAGGTTGAGGAATTCCGCCGCCCCGTTTGGATCATTTCGTTTCACGAAGTAAAAATTATACCCCACCCGGTGGCAAAAGAAATTATAGACATTCGGGTCGGAGCCTTTGAGCGACTTGAGCAAGTCAAGTGCCATCCCCAGCATTTCTCCATTGGCGGGCTGCTGGACAATCAATTGCTCTATTTCCTTTAATAATCTGTCTAGGTTTTTGTCGCTATTGAATTGCGCAACTGCCGTTTGTATTTTCAAAGGGGCTGCCAAGCGGTATCCAGGGTTGATTTTCAAGGACTTATCCAAATAAGGTGTCAGTTCATTCAGTACTTCCAGTTGTTGAGCCGTCGGTGCTGTTCCAGTTTCGTTGGCAATGGGCAAATACTTGTTTTGATACAACAAATTCGCGTAGTAATAATTAGCGCGGTAACTCTCACTAGACACTTGTATGGCCGATTCCACTAAGCGGCTGCCATCGCCGCCCCAATCCGCTACTCGGGTTAGGGTGCGATAGGTGTATCCTGCCAATACTATAATTCCGAGGGCCAACAGGGCAATATTGGGGAAATCTGCCCCTTTTTTCATCCATTCGGGTAGTTTTCGGGTTAAAAACCAGGCCACCAGCACACAAAAACCGATAGAAGGCATGAATAAAAAACGCTCACTCAAAAAAGTGCTGGTTTGTACCAATACATTCGATACCACACTGATGGTGACCAAAAAATACAGGATGGAGAAGGCCGGAACTAAGCCCTCGGGGCTCGCACTTTTACGCGCGTTTCGCATGACGCGATAGGCCCAAATGCCCATTCCCAGATACAAAACCAGCGACAAAAGCGCACGCCAATCGCTCCAAGTAACTTTCGGAACATGGTATGGGTAATAATCAATGGTCAGTGGATGCGGCACCCAAAACAACTTGAACATCCAGCCCAGCGACACAAAAACAGTCGCGGATTTTTCGGAAAATGACATACCGAAAAATGGATTTAACACCATTTCGTCGGGATGTTCGATGGGTGTTTCAAGGGCTAATAAGCGCAAAACCAAGTATAAAACGCCCACTCCGAACATCGGTATTATAGCATAAAACACCCGACTCAACGGAATGCGCGAAAAAAACCATCCTACCAGCGGGATAACCGCTAAAAATGTCGTGGTATTTTCTTTCGATAACAAACCCGCCAAAAAACTGCCCGCTGCCACCCATTTCCAGTAATTTTCTTGCGTGTCAAAATATTTGAGCACACCATACAAAGCCCCCAAACTGCCCAAAAGCGCCAAAATTTCGTCGCGACTCTTAATATTCGCCACTACCTCCACGTGCAGCGGATGAAACAAAAACAACAAAGTGGCCCAAAATGGCAGGCTGCTATACCAACGGCCACCTTCCGCAATCGGAAACAAACCCACTAAAACTCGGTACAACGACGCACTCGTAAGGCCATACAGCAACACATTGGTAAAATGCGCTACACCGGTGCAATCTTTCCCAAAAAGACCAATTTCTAGGGCAAACGTAGCCAGTGGCAAAGGCCGATAACGCCCACCTTCGAGCATCATAGCCGGGTCTTTGTAGTATCCGAGCATACTATCGTGGCCAAAAATATCGCCCAAACCCGCAAAACCTTTTTGTACAAAAGCATTGTCCCAGATAAACAACTGGTCGTCTTGCAGGTAC
>Ga0105045_10004532_pt1 | contig 12073 bp, 12 predicted proteins | sample MAT02_FD_78089 | JGI IMG/M metagenome (GOLD analysis project Ga0105045, IMG submission 78089) | Freshwater microbial communities from Lake Fryxell liftoff mats and glacier meltwater in Antarctica - MAT-02 (megahit assembly) | ecosystem: Environmental > Aquatic > Freshwater > Ice > Liftoff... | reverse complement strand
TCGACCAGCAGGTAAAAGGCCGGTGGCAGCTCGATCGGCGTCAGGATTTCTCCGATCCCCTCCGCCCAGGCGCTGGATCCGCGCACGAACACGGGCACGTCCGCGCCGAGCATGGCACCCAGTTCGGCCAGCCGGTCGATCCCCAGGCCCGTGCCCCACAGATGGTCCAGGGCCATTAGCACGCTCGCAGCGTCAGACGATCCACCGCCGAACCCACCCCCTACCGGAATGCGTTTTTCGACGCTTATGCAGACACCTTTGCTGCATTTAGCTGACTTTTGCAGAAGTTGTGCAGCCCTGACCATCAGGTCGTCGGCTGCTTCGATGCCAAGCACAGACGGTCCACGGCGGGAAACCAGGCCCGAGTCATTGACTTCCAGCCCCACCGTGTCACCCCAGTCCAGCAGGCGGAACACGGTCTGCAGCTGGTGATAGCCGTCTTCCCGGCGACCGGTGATGCGCAGGAACAGGTTGAGCTTGGCCGGGGCCGGCCACTGCGACCAACCTTGCGACGAGGCGACCGCGGTCACCGCGCCCCCAGCTCCCAGTGGTCGACGATCAGGCGCACCCGGGCACCGTCGCGGCTGGCGTCGATGCGCGCCGGCATCAGCGGCCGGTCTCCCGCGGCCTCGTGCCAGGCCAGGTATTCGATGGTCCAGCCATCCTGGGCCAAGCGCTGCAGGCGTCCGTCGGTGCCATAGCGCACCTCCCCCTGCCCGCCGCCGGCCACGCGCCCCAGGGCCCAGTCGCCCAGCGAGCGCACCGGCACCTCCCAGCCGGTGGCGTCGCGCAGCAGCGCAGCGGGATCCGGGCCTTCGCGCGTTCCCCCTTCCAGGCCATCCAGGCGGGCGCCGCCGTCCAGGTTGCCGACCAGTCGCCAGCTCTGGCGGGTTACCGGCGCGCTCAACGAGACTTCATAGACGCGGCCGTCCTGGGTCCAATCGATGCGCCCACTGCCGCCCTTGCCGGCATTGCTGATGGCCACGCGCCCGGCCAGGCTCCAGCCCGGGTGGCGCTGCAGCCAGGCCACCCTGGCGGCCTGCCCCGCCTGGGCCGCTGCCACCACTGCGGGGTCGACCGCCAGCGGGGCCACGTCCGGGCGCGCCATGCGCCCGGCGCAAGCGCTGAGCAGGCAGGCCAGCAACACCGCCAGGGCAACGCGGGCACCCCTCATGCGCCGGTTTTTTCCAGCGCGCGCAGCAGGGAGCGGTTTTCCGGATCCAGTTCGCGCGCGCGGTCGAAGTATTCCCGCGCCTCGTCCTCGCGCCCGGTCACCCACAGAACCTCGCCGATGTGGGCGGCGATCTCGGCATCCTTCATCAGGGTGAAGGCGCGCCGCAGTTCCACCAGCGCCTCTTCGTGGCGACCCAGCCGGTACAGGACCCAGCCATAGCTGTCGATGATCGCGGCCTGGTCCGGGTCGGCGGTGCGGGCACGCTCGATCAGCTCCAGCGCCTCCTGGTAGCGGGTGGTGCGGTCGGCCAGGGTGTAGCCCAAAGCGTTCAGTGCGGGCACGTTCTCCGGGTCGGTGACCAGGATCCGGCGCAGGTCGGCCTCGGCCCGGTCGATGCGGTCGCGCCGTTCCCAGGCCAGGCCGCGCGCGTACAGCAGGGCGATGTCGTCCGGGTAGGCGGACAGGCCGCGGGCCAATGCATCCAGTTCGCCTGCCGGGTCCTCGTCCTTTTCCCGCAGCTCGGCCTCGAGCAGGTAGGCGTCACGGCGTGCGTCCTCGTCCAGCGTGGCGTCGCCCTGCAGCCGGGCGACCTCGGCGAACGCCTCCTGCCTGCGCCCGGCCTCGAAGGTGACGTTGGCGCTGCGCAGGCGCGCCTCGGTGCGAAAGGGGCCACCGGCAACCGCGGCGTACCACTGCAGCGCTTCCTCGGGGCGCTCAAGGTACTCGGCCATCTGGCCCAGCAGCAGGTTGCGTTCCGGATCGGCGCCGCTTGTGTCGGCGCGCAATCGCGCATACAGCGCATCCAGCGCGGTCTTGTCCTCCGCCTTGGCCAGCAGCGAGGCGCGCAGGCCGTACATGCGGGTGTCCTGCACACCTTGCCCCAGCACGCTGGCGGCCGCCGCGGGCTCGCCCAGCGAGTCGTATTCGATCGCCAGGGCCAGGCGCAGCGCCTCATCCACCGCCGATTGCGGCAGCAGGCGGTCGAGCACCACGCGCGCCTCGGCCGCACGGTTGGCCCGCGCCAGCTGGCGTGCGTGCAGCAGCGCGATGCGTGAATCCTCCGGGAATCGCTGCACCGCGCTGGCCACGATGCGCTCGGTCAGGCGGGGCTGGCCAAGGCCCTGGGCCAGGGCACCGAACACCAGCCAGGCCTCGAGGGTGTCGGGCACCTGGTCGGCGTCCAGCATCTCGCCCATCAGCTGCGCGGACAGGTCCGGATGGCGGCCGCCGCCGCCGAGCACGCCGTAGGCCCGGCGCCAGCCCTGCGGATCGGGGTCGGCGATCAGCGCCTGCAGGCCGGTGCGGGCGGCATCGATGTCGCCGCTGCGCAGGGCCAGGGCAACCTCGGCGCCGCGCATCGCCATCGACTGCGGTGCGCGCTCGCGCCACAACGCCAGGGCATCGCGCGCGCGCGCATCCTCGTTGGCCAGCAGGGCGATGCGGGTGGCGCGCTCGGCCAGTCCGGCATCGTCCTCGGCGCGGGCGGCCTGCAGGTACCAACGCGCGGCCTCGGGCAACTGCCCCGCCTGCAGGGCGAATTCGCCGGCCATCACCGGCGCCAGCGCCTGATGGTCAGGGCCATCGGCGCGCGCCTGCGCCGACGCTGGCGGCAGCAGCAGCCATGGCAGGGCCAGCGCGATGAGGCGGACAAGAACGGACATGCAGGGCAACCGGGCCGTAAAATGGCGGCCATGTACGGAAGCCAGCTTAGCGCAAGCACCTGAACCATGACGCTGTGGGTACTCGGACTGAACCACCAGACCGCACCGGTGTCGATGCGCGAGCGCGTCGCGTTCGCGGCCGACCGCCTGCCCGCGGCGCTGGCCTCGCTGCGGGCACTGCCGCAGGTTTCCGAAGCGGCGCTGCTGTCCACCTGCAACCGCACCGAGCTGTACGCCATTGCCGATGACACCGAAGCCCTGGGCACCTGGCTGACCGACCAGGCGCATGGCCTGGACGCCTACCTTTACCAGCACAGCGATGCCAACGCGGTACGCCACCTGTTCCGGGTGGCGACCGGGCTGGATTCGATGGTGCTGGGCGAGCCGCAGATCCTGGGCCAGGTCAAGCAAGCCTGGGTGGCCGCGCGCGCCCACGGCGCCCTGGGCAATCGCCTGGACCGCCTGTTCCAGCAGGCCTTCGCAGTGGCCAAGCGCGCGCGTACCGACACGCGCGTGGGCGCCAACCCGGTGTCGATGGCCTCGGCCGCGGTGCGACTGGCGCAGAACTCGTTCGCTCGCCTGGACGAGTCCAGCGTGCTGCTGATCGGTGCGGGCGAGACCATCGAACTGGCTGCACGCCATCTCAGCGAAGGCCGCGTGCGGCGCCTGCTGATCGCCAACCGCACCCTGGCCCATGCGCAGGAACTGGCCACGCGCCATGGCGGCTACGCCCTGCCTTTGGCCGAACTGGACCGCCACCTGGCCGAGGCCGACGTGGTGTTCTCGGCCACCGCGAGCCGCGAGCCGGTGCTCGGCCAGGCCCAGGTCGAAGCGGCCCTGGCGCGGCGCAAGCGCAAGCCGATGCTGCTGTTCGACCTGGCCGTGCCGCGCGATATCGAGCCGGGCGTGGCTGCGCTGTCCGACGCCTACCTGTACACGGTCGACGACCTGGAGCGCGCGGTCGAGGACAACCGACGCGGGCGCCGCGCCGCGGCCGAGGAAGCGGAGGTCATCATCGACCTGCAGGTGGCGCGGTTCATCGAGAACCTGCACGCGAGCACGCGCCAGGAACCACTCAAGCGCCTGCGCGCGCACGGCGAGGCCGCACGCAGCGAGACCCTGGCCAGGGCACGCCAGCAGCTGGCCCAGGGCCGCGACCCGGCGCAGGTGCTGGATTTCCTGGCCAACACCCTGACCAACCGCCTGTTGCATCCGCCTACTGCCGCGCTGCGCGAAGCCGCGCTGAGTGGCGATGCAGAACTGGCGCGCGCGGCCGACCGCCTGTTCCCGGCCGCCACCGCGCCGGCCCTCACTTACGCCAAGGCACCCGATGACCCCGACCCTGCGCCGCAAGCTTGAAGCGCTGGCCGAGCGCCGCGAAGAACTGGAGCGCCTGTTGTCCGACCCGTCGGTGGTCAACGACAACGACCGCTTCCGCGACTACTCGCGCGAGTTCTCGCAGCTGGAACCGGTCAGCATCGCGCTGGCCGGGGAGGCACGCGCCAGGCAGGACCTGGCCGCCGCCCAGGCCATGCGCAACGACCCGGAGATGCGCGACTTCGCCGAGGAGGAGATCGCCAGCGCGCAGGCGCGGCTGAAGCAGCTGGGGGACGACCTGTCCCTGCTGCTGGTGCCGCGCGACGAGCGCGACGATGCCGACCTGTTCCTGGAGGTGCGCGCCGGCACCGGCGGCGACGAGGCGGCGATCTTCGCCGGCGACCTGTTCCGCATGTATGCACGCTACGCCGAGCGCCAGGGCTGGAAGGTCGAGGTCGAATCCGACAGTCCCGGGGACCACGGCGGCTACAAGGAGATCGTGGCCCGGGTCAGCGGACGCGGCGCATTCTCACGGCTCAAGTTCGAGTCCGGCACCCACCGCGTGCAGCGCGTGCCCGAGACCGAATCGCAGGGCCGCATCCACACCTCGGCCGCCACTGTTGCGATCATCCCGCACGATGATGCCGTGCAGGACGTGGTGGTCAACCCGGCCGACCTGAAAGTCGATACGTTCCGTTCCTCCGGCGCGGGCGGCCAGCACGTCAACAAGACAGAGTCGGCGATCCGCATCACCCACCTGCCCACCGGGCTGGTGGTGGAGAACCAGACCGAGCGCTCCCAGCATGCCAACCGCGAGCGCGCCATGAACCGGCTCAAGGCGCAGCTGCTGGAAGCCGAGCGCAGCCGCCAGGCCGCCGCGCAGGCGCAGTCGCGCAAGCTGCAGGTGGGCAGTGGCGACCGCAGCCAGCGCATCCGCACCTACAACTTCCCGCAGGGGCGGATCACCGACCACCGGGTCGAGGGACTCACCCTGTACGACCTGCCCAACATCCTGCAGGGTGGCCTGGATGAACTGGTCGAGCGCCTGGTGCGCGAACACCAGGCCGACGAACTGGCCTTGCTGGCCGAAGGCAACTGACCCATGAAGCCGATGAAGAACAAGCCCTACGTGGCGCTGATCGAGCCCATGCAGCTGGAACTGGTGGCGCTGGCACGCTGGCTGCAGCACACCGGCAAGCGGGTGGTGGTGGTGTTCGAGGGCCGCGACACCGCCGGCAAGGGCGGGGTGATCAACGCCATCGCCCAATACCTCAACCCGCGCCAGTGCCATGTCATGGCCCTGCCCAAGCCGAGCGATCGCGAATCCACCCAGTGGTACTTCCAGCGCTACGTGGAGCACCTGCCGGCCGCAGGCGAAATCGTGCTGATGGACCGCAGCTGGTACAACCGCGCCGGGGTGGAGAAGGTCATGGGGTTCTGTACCGAGGCGCAGTACCGGCTGTTCCTGCAGCAGGCGCCCGAGTTCGAACGGATGCTGGTGGACGACGACATCCTGCTGTTCAAGTACTGGCTGACCGTGGACCAGGAAGAACAGGAAGTGCGCTTCTGCGAGCGCCTGGAGGACCCGCTCAAGCGCTGGAAGCTGTCGCCCATCGACGTGCAGGCGCGGCAGAAATACGAGGACTACACCCGCGCCCGGGAAGCCATGCTGGAGGCTACGCACACCGGGCATGCGCCGTGGACGCTGGTGGATTTCAATGACCAGAAGCACGGCCGCCTGACCCTGGTGCGCGACCTGCTGGACCGGTTGCCCGACACCCACCTGGCCGACCGCACGATCGATTTCCCGCCGCTGGACCACGCGCCGCTGGCGGAACGCTTCGGCGCGCTCAAGCCCATCCCGCATTTCCCGGCGTGACCGCGCCCCTTCGGGCGCAGGCGCCGGTCAGCCCGCCTTGGCCTGGGCGATCGCGGCCCGGATCTCCTGTGCGGTGACCGGCCCCAGGAAGCGGCTGGCGACGCGGCCATCCGGGTCGATCAGGTAGGTCAAGGGCAGCCCGACCGGAGCGGCGAAGTCGGCCGGGGGCGCGTACACGTCCAGGATCGCCACCGGGTAGACCACGGGCACCTTCAGCAGGAACGCGCGCATCGCCTCGGGTTCGATGTCCTCGTAGGCCAGCCCGATCACCTCGATGCCTGCGTCGCTGGCGTCGAGTTCGGAAAGCTCGGGCATTTCCTTGATGCACGGGGCGCACCAGGTTGCCCAGAAATTCACCACCACCCACTGCCCGCGGCGGGTGGACAGGTCGTAACGCGCGCCGTCCAGGGTGTCGATGACCAGCGACGGCCGCTCCGCGGTGGTAGCCAAGGCCCCGGCGCCTGGCGAGGCCCCGGCCGGGCTGCCAGCGTCGTGCGCTGCTTCGGTGGCCGCTGGTCCTGGCGCAGGCGCCGAGCAGCCGCCGGCCAGCAACAGCAACCCGGCAAGCCCCGGCCGCAGCGACCTGCTCATGCCTCTGCCGCGTCCGGGTAAAGATCGCCCACGCGGCGCTTGAGCACCACGCGCAGCGGCAGGCGCAGTTCATCCAGCGCGGTGCGCGCGGCGATGCCGAGCGCGTCGTCCTGGCACGGTAGCCGGGCCTCGGCCACCGGCACGCGCAACTGGCAGGCTTCGTACAGCTCGGCCAGGGTGATGGCTTCCAGGTCGCGGGCCAGCAGCCATTCGCCCTTTTCGTCGCGACGCAGCAGGTTGATGTCCGCCAGCTGCGCCAGGAACTGCTGCAGCAGCGCGTCGGTCAGCATCGGCTCGAGATCCTGCAGCTGGTCACTGTGCAGTCCCCGCCCTTGCTGGCGCGCTTGGTCGAAGCGGCCGATCAGGCGCAGCAGCCCGTACAGCTCGTAACCCGGCGGCAGGCGCATGCCCGCCGGCTGGTAGCGGAAGGCGGCGATCGAGGACGCCAGCGACGCACCCAGCAGGATCGCGATCCAGCCCAGGTAGATCCAGATCAGGAAGATCGGCACGAATGCGACGGCGCCGTAGACCTTCTGGTAGCCCTGGAAACTGGCCAGGTACTGGGACAGTGCCCATTTGATCAGTTCCAGCAGCACGGTGGCCAGCACTGCGCCGGCTGCGGCGTAGCGCAGCTTGACCGTGCGGTGCGGCACCACCCGGTAGATCGCGGTGATGGCCGCGAACTCGATCAGCACCGGCACCAGGCTGAGCGACAGCGCCTGCACCACGCGCCCCTCGTCGGTGGCGAACACCGGCAACTGGAAGAAGCGTGCCGAGACCGCCAGCGACGCGGCGGCGACCATCGCGCCCAGGGTCAGTACCGTCCAGTACACCAGGAAGCGGGTGAGCATGGGACGGGTCGAACGCACCCGCCAGATGTTGTTGAAGGTGGCCTCGATGCTGTTGAGGGTGATCAGCAGGGAGATGATCAGGGCGATCACGCCTGCGGCGGTCAGCTCCTTGGCGCTGGTCGAGAACTGCTGCAGGTAGGTCTCGACCGAGCGCGCCGCGTTGGGCACGAAATTGGAAAAGATGTAGGTGCTGAGCTCCTGGCTCCACTGCTCGAACACCGGGAACGCCGACAGCACACCGAACACCACCATGGCCAGCGGCACCAGTGCGAACACGGTGGTGTAGGCCAGCGCGGCCGCGGCCTGGAACAGGTTGTCGTCCAGGAATCGCCGGGCCAGGAAACGGGCGAAGGTGCCGGCGCGGGCGCGGTCGCGGATCCGCTCGGGCCAGCGCTTCAATGCAGCCAGGTTGCTCATGGGCGGCAGGTTAACCGATGCACGCGGGGCACGACATCGCCGATACTGCCCTGCCGACAAGAATGGAAGGACGATGGCGGAGATCCTGGTGCTTTACTACAGCCGCGGCGGTTCGGTGGCACGCCTGGCGCGCCAGGTGGCGCGTGGCGTGGCCGAGGTGGCCGGGATGCAGGCGCGGCTGCGCAGCGTGCCGCCGGTGAGCGAGACCACCCGCGTGGCCGCGCCACCGGAGCCCGCCGATGGCGCCCCCTACGTGCAGCGGCACGACCTGGAAGAATGCGCAGGACTGTTGCTCGGCAGCCCTACCCGCTTCGGCAACATGGCCGCGCCGCTCAAGCATTTCATCGACGGACTGGGCGCCGAGTGGGCCAGCGGCACGCTGGTGGGCAAGCCGGCAGGCGTGTTCACCTCCACGGCGAGCCAGCATGGCGGGCAGGAGTCCACCCTGCTGTCGATGCAATTGCCGTTGCTGCATCACGGCTGCCTGATCGTCGGCATTCCCTACACGGAGCCAGTGCTCAGCAGCACGACCGGGGGCGGATCGCCTTATGGGGCCGGGCACGTGGCCGGCAGCGACAATGATCCACAACCCAGCGACGACGAGGCCATCCTGGCAAGGGCCCTGGGCCGCAGGGTCTCCGACCTGGCCAGGCGTCTGCAGGCCAGCCCGTGAGGACCTCGCGCAAGGTGCTGGCGGGCGCGCTGCTGGCCCTGTCGGCGCTGTTCGTGGCGTGGATGCATGACGACCGGTATGCGCTGGCGGCCATGCTGGTGTTCGCCCTGCCGCCGCTGGTGCTGATGGCATTCGTGCTGCGCGGCAGCGCCGGGGCGGCGTTCTGGTCCGGCGTGATTGGCCTGGGCTGGTTCAGCCACGGCATCATGGTGGCCTACAGCCGACCGCCGGAACTGCTGTTTGCACTGGCTGAAACCGCCCTGGCGGTGCTGATCGTGGTGGCAGGGAGTTGGCCTGGGCTGGCCGGGCGGTTCTCCAGGCGCAAGGGCTGACCCCGCGGCGCCCTGGGTGCGCTGGCCCGGGCGGCTGCGGGCGCCTTGGCCGATAATCACCGTTCCGGCGCTACCGCCACACGCCACTGGAGTCAGGCAAGCATGGAAGAACTGCTGATCGTCACCACCGGCGGCACCATCGACAAGGTGTACTTCGACGACAAGTCCGACTTCCAGGTGGGCGAGCCGCAGATCGGGCGCATCCTGCAGGAACTGGGCGTGGGGTTCCGCTTCAACGTGATCCCGATCATCCGCAAGGATTCGCTGCACATCAGTGACGCCGACCGCGAACTGGTGCGCGATACCATCGCCGCCCAGCCTGCGCGCCACGTGCTGGTGACCCACGGCACCGACTCCATGGTGCAGACCGCGCGCGTGCTGGCCACCGTGCCGGGCAAGACCATCGTGCTGACCGGCGCCCTCAATCCCGCGCGCTTCCGCGGCTCGGATGCCGAGTTCAACATCGGTTGCGCGGTGGGCGCGGTGCAGTCCATGCCCGAGGGCGTCTACATCGCCATGAACGGGCGCATCTGGGACCCGATGAAGGTGCGCAAGAACGTGGATGCCAACCGCTTCGAGGCCGCCTCGTAGGAGCGGCCCATGGCCGCGATGCCTTTGGCTCGTGGCCGCGAGGCCTTGACGAAGTGCATCGCGCCCATGGGGCGCTCCTACAACATTCCTGTTTCCAGCTTGGCCGATTCGGACATCATGTGGCGGCCCCACGGCGGGTCGAACACCAGGTCCACGTCGGCCTCGGCGATGGTCGGGATCAACTCGAGCTTGTTGCGCACGTCATCGACCAGGATCTCGCCCATGCCGCAGCCCGGCGCGGTGAGGGTCATCTTGACCTCGACCAGGCGCCCGCCATCCTCATGCGGTTTCAGTACCGCCTCGTACACCAGCCCCAGGTCGACGATGTTGAAGGGGATCTCCGGATCGAAGCAGGTGCGCAGCTGCTTCCACACCATCTGTTCGACTTCCTCGTCGCTCGCGCCCTCGGGCAGGCTCAGCGATTCCTCCGGCTCCTTGCCGATCGCATCGCCATCGCGCCCGGCGATGCGGAACAGGTTGCCCTCCACGAACACCGTATAGCTGCCGCCCAGGGCCTGGGTGATGTAGCCGAAGCTGCCGGCCGGCAGGGTCACGCTGTCGCCCTGCGGCACCAGCACGGCGGCGCAATCGCGCTTGAATTGGACGGGTTCGCTGGTGCGGGAGTACATGACCACTCAGATGGGGGCGTGGCGCCGTGGCGCAAGCCGCTGATTTTAATCCCTCCGCGCCCACCGCGCCGGCGCCGGCCACGTATCCTGTGCGCCCCACCCTGGAGTTCCAATGGTCCAGCCACCCCTTTCCACCCGGCCGTCGCGCTGGATCGCGCCGGCACTGCTGCTGCTGGGCAGCGCCATGCTGGTCCTGGCCTGGACCCTGGTGGCGTTGTGGCTGCGCCACCAGAGCAGCTGGATGGCCGTGGTGGTGGCAGTGGATGCGGCCCTGCTGCTGCGCTGGGGCGGCATGCGCCCGGGCCCCGGGCGCGCGGCCTGGGCAGTGGGCGCGACCGTGGCCACCATCGTGCTGGCCAACTGGTCGATCGCCGCCACCCACATGGGCATGGCGGTGGGGCTCAGGCCGTGGGAATCGGCCCTGCGCCTGGGCATGCACCACGCCAGCACCCTGGCCGGCCTGGCCAACACCGGCGCCGACCTGGCGTGGATGGCGTTGGCGGTGGTGGTCGCGTGGTGGATGGGAAGATAGCTGAGCGCCGGCGGCGGCTCCCAAGAGCACCGCGCGAACCGGTTGCCCATGTGCCTGGACCCAGGTAACCCAGAGCGAGGCTTCGAGGGGTCGCCGCGGCCGGTAGGGAGAGGCCGGGCTTCGTGGGGTCGCCGCGGCCGGTAGGGAGAGGCCGGGCTTCGGGGGGTCGCCGCGTTCGGCTGGCCGGGATTCGCTTTTCCCTCAGTGGGGGCCTCCTGCCCCCATTCGGGCGCGCGCCATCCATGGCGCGCTTTACGCGGATCCCGGCCATCCGCCCACGGCCGCTGGCGAGTCAGTATCTTTGCTTCGAACAGTGGTCAGCACACGCCGTTTCAGATCGCCACGCCGCCTGACGGGCCGGGGGTTGCGTTGTAGGAGCGCCCCATGGGCGCGATGCTCTTCCGTGGGCCATAGATGGCCCACGCCCCGTGTAAAGCCACGATGGCGTCCACGGGGCGCAGCAACCCCCGGCCCGGCAGGCGGCGCTCGGCCGAAGCCGCGAGACCGATCGGTCAAGTCACGGCCCACTCAGTGCCCGCCGTCGAGCGCCTTGATCTCGCTCACCAGTGCCGCGGCCATGTCGGCGCCATCGCCGTACAGCATGCGGGTGTTGTCGGCATAGAACAGAGCGTTCTCGATGCCTGCAAAGCCCGTGCCCTTGCCGCGCTTGATCACGATGGTGTTCTTCGATTCGACCACGTCGAGGATCGGCATGCCGTAGATGGGCGAGGCCGGGTCGGTCTTTGCGACCGGATTGACCACGTCGTTGGCGCCGATCACCAGCGACACGTCGGTATTGCGGAACTCGGGGTTGATGTCGTCCATGTCCACGATCAGGTCGTAGGGCACGCCGGCCTCGGCCAGCAGCACGTTCATGTGCCCAGGCATGCGCCCGGCCACCGGATGGATCGCGAACTTCACCTTGACCCCGCGTTCCATCAGCTTCTGCGCCAGCTCCCAGATCTTGTGCTGGGCCTGGGCCACCGCCAGGCCATAGCCCGGCACGATCACCACGCGTTCGGCGAAGGCCATCATCGCGGCCACGTCGCCGGCCTCGATCGGTTTCTGCGAGCCCCCGATCTCCGCCGCCTCGCCACTGCTGCCGCCAAAGTTGGAGAACAGCACGCCGGTGATCTTGCGGTTCATGGCCTTGGCCATCAGCCGGGTCAGCAGGATGCCCGCCGCGCCGACCATCATGCCGGCGATGATCAAGGTCTCGATCCCCAGCACGTAGCCTCCGAAAGCCACCGCCAGGCCGGTCAGGGCGTTGTAGAGCGAGATCACCACCGGCATGTCGGCGCCGCCGATCGGCAAGGTCATCAACACCCCGAGCGCCAGCGCGCCGACGAAGAAGGCGACGATCCACGGCACCTGCAAGGTCCAGATCGCCATGATCCCGAAGGCCACCGTGGCCAGCGCAACCACC
>Ga0105045_10004531_pt1 | contig 12074 bp, 11 predicted proteins | sample MAT02_FD_78089 | JGI IMG/M metagenome (GOLD analysis project Ga0105045, IMG submission 78089) | Freshwater microbial communities from Lake Fryxell liftoff mats and glacier meltwater in Antarctica - MAT-02 (megahit assembly) | ecosystem: Environmental > Aquatic > Freshwater > Ice > Liftoff... | reverse complement strand
CGATGCCCAAATCCGACGCAACCCGTCGCCGCGACAGCCCGCTGCTCAGTGAGATCCGCACAGCTTCGCGCCTAAAATCATCTGTGTGCTTCATCACCTCTCCGGTCTCCTTGATCGAGCGTTGAGAGCGAGTCTCGTTCTGATTGCATCAGAACGGCCGCTCTATCTTCTTGTTTTTCCGCATGGGTTTCCGAAGCAGGTGATTCCACCTGATCGGAACATGCTCTAACGCTCAAGTGACCGCCGCAAAACCGTTACAAATCCAAACGCGGCACAATGGCCGGCCAGGCCGCTGCCAACGGCAATCACGTCATAATCCCGTGCGCTTATGCCGAGGTCGTAACGGCCGGAGCAAGCGGCGGCAGGCCCAAGATGGCATCGGCAATCTTCTCCGCCATCATGATAATCGTCGCATTCAAATTGGCGTTCGTGATCGAAGGCATAATCGATGCGTCACATATTCGTAGCCGCGTCATCCCGTGCACCCGGCCCTGTGGATCAACTACGCCTGCCGGACCCATCGCGCAGCTTGCCGCAAGATGGTAGCAACCGAAGCCTGTGCGGCGGGCGATGATGGCCGCCTCCCCGGTCGAGCGCGGTCGCTGTTCAGGCATCAGCAACCGTCCTCGCGTGCGCCTCAAGCTAGGCTGATCGGCAAGGTCGAAGGCGGCTTCGATCGCCGCGGCGGCGCGCGCGACGTCGCGTGACTCACTTAAATAGGCAGGGTCGATCAACGGATGGTCGCGCGGGTCGGCACTGCGTAACTTCACCGATCCACGACTATCGATCGTCCCCGGTCCGATGGACAAGGTGAAGCCGTGTTCGCGCAACCGAGGTTTCAGCAGATTCTTGGCGATGGGAATAAACATGCACTGGACGTCGGGATAGGTAGCATCCTTCAGGCACTGCAGCATCGCGCCGACTTCGAATCCGTTTGACGAAAGCGCACTTTCGCGGTCGGCGAAGAAATCTACCAGCGCGCGCGCCAGCGCGCTTGGCCGCAAGTGGCGCAAGAAGGATGGCAGGACTGTACTCTCGTAGCCGATGTCGACCGCCAAATGATCCTGCAAGCCCACACCGACCGCCGGCGAATCGAGGGTCACGGAAACACCGTGCCGCTGCAGCATATCGGCGCCACCTATCCCGGAAAGCATTAGTAATTGTGGCGAGTTGACTGCCCCGGCACAGAGAACAATCTCGCAGTCCGCCTGCACCGACGTAACGCGAGAACCTACAGAATACACCACACCGCGGGCGCTGCCGCCTTTCACATCGAGGCGCAAAACCATTGCATTGGTTTGAACGGTCAGATTGGGACGCGACCGGACCGGATCGAGATAGGCCGCGGCCGAGCTGACGCGACGTCCGCGCCACATTGTCAAGTCGCTGCGCGCGCCGCCCAATTGCAAGGCACCGTTGGGGTCGTCGGTCAAGCCGATACCGGCTTGCTGACAAGCGACGAGAAACGCTTCACTCAACGGTTCCAGAAACGCCCGGCGAGTGACCCGAAGTGGGCCGTTCACGCCACGAAACAGCGGGTCGCCGCCGTCGCACTGTTCTGCGCGCCGGAAATAGGGCAGTACTTCGCCATAGCTCCAGCCAGTGGCGCCTTCGCGCGCCCAGCGATCGAAATCTTCGCGGTGACCCCGCATATAAACCATGCCGTTCACCCCCGACGTGCCGCCCAGCATGCGCCCCCTCGGAGTGTAAAGGGTTCTCCCGTCAAGATTGGCTTGTGGTACAGTGTAGTAGGGCCAGATACGGCGCTTGCGACTGAGGTTGAAGCTTGAAAACGCGGGAATTGTGGCTGTCGGCCCGCGATGATCGCCCCCCGCTTCGAGGAGCAAAACAGTCCGCGCCGGGTCGGCACTTAGGCGATTGGCCAGGACGGCGCCCGCAGACCCGCCACCGACGACGATGAAGTCGAAGGCGCGCGCAGACGCCACGGTCACGCCCCGGGAGACGCGGGCGAGAGCCGCATCTGACGCGCTTGTACTGCGAGCACAATGATCCATGTGAACAGCGCAAAAGAAATTACGCCGCCAATTGCGCTGAACTTCAGCAATCCCGGCATTCCGGCGCTCTCGATAATGAGCGCACCGACGACCGGACCAAGCGCAAAACCCCCCTTGAGCCCCAACAGATACAGGATACCGGGACGCCCGAGTTCCTCGATCTCGACGCAGCTGCCGAACACATAGGAGGCCGCCTGAGTGCCAAACTGAAACAGAAATGCGGCAATCAGAAAGGCGATTGCGGACAGCGGCGTCGCAAACATAATCAGAGCAAGGAAATACGGAGCGCCAAGAACTAGCAGGGGAAGGATGCGACCGAGACGTGTACCGATCACCACGATCGTCATCGCACATATCAGCCCGCCAATCAGTGCGATCGACAGCGCGCGAGAGAACGCAGCCTGATCGAGCCCATTGGCGCTCGCTACCGTTTCGACAAACGACCACATGCCGAGCAGGACAGTCCCCCACAGGGCGAAGGTCAGGACAATCAATGCAGCAAAGCGGCTGCTGATCGGAAACGGTGGTCGCTTGGCCGATCGATTGCCATCATCGGCCATTTTTTCGGGTAGCCAGAAAACCGATGGAAGTGTCAACAGCAGCACCACCGTTGACGCTATGAATGCCGGCGCATGTCCAGTCAGCCCAAGTTTCGAGAGCACAAAGATAAGCAGGCTCGCCAACAACGTCTGTGTCACCAGAAACAGCGCATACGCTCGCTCAGCTGCCGCTGATCGTGACATTGCAGCGTGACCCACGCCCAACATCAATCCCCCGCCGAAACCGGCCAAGAGGCAACACAACGCCAACAGGGTGACGCTCGACGCGGCAATGCAGCCGAGGTTGCCGGCCAGCAGCGCCAAAGCACCTCCCATCGCGGCCTGTCGTTGGCCGACCGAGACGAGCAACAGCGCCGCAATCGCTCCGAGAAACATGCCGAACGTGCCAGACGAAGCAACAAGTCCTGCCTCGCGCGCGGTAAACTGGGTAGCGCCGGTCCGCAGCCCTTCGACAAGCAACGGGACAAGGATGAATAACATCGACCCGCCGACACTGGTACCCACCGCACCAAGCATCGGCCGCGTCCAGAAGGAGGAGGAGGGGGAGAGACCGATGGAATAGGTCATTGCTGAGCTTCCTCGAGACACGAAAGGGGCTGACTGGCACACGCGCCGCGACCGAACACCCGATCGAGCTGGGCAGCGTCGGCTAGGGACAGGGTCGAAGGAAAAGCAAGAAAGCGGTTTTGCGCGCGACCTACCGCCGGCCATACGGCGAGCCACGCCGCCCAGTCAGTCAGCATCGGACGTTCTGGCAGAGATACCCCATCAGCATCGCCTGCGTATTGCCGCTTCATGACGAACAGGCAGGCGTAGACCGCCCTATTTGCCACCGAATATTCGCCGCCTAGATAGGGCATCGCGGCAATGCGCGCCTCGACGACCCGATAGATGCGGCGCGTTTTCGTGCAATAGCGTGACAGCGAACAGAATTGCTCGGCGGCGAATTGCCGGAAGTGGTTATACTGCCCGAACATCGGCCGCAGTTTGCCGACTGCAAAGGTCAACCATTCGACGCAAGCAGCGGCCGCAGCTCCGGACACCGGCAGAAAGCTGCTGCACTTTTGAGTAGGATATAGCAGAATGGCGCATAATTCACTAAGATGTAGCAGGTTACTCTCCAACCCATCATTATCGACGATAACCGGCAACTTGCCCAACGAATTGATCGCGTAGAATGCAGGCGTGAGTTGCTCGCCGCGCCAAACATCGACATAATGTTCTCGGTAGGTCAGTCCGCATTCCTTGAGCATGACGTAAATCCGCAGTAAGCTGGGACTGGGCGTAACGTAGAAATCGATCACACCCCTCCCCTTTTTGCTTTAGGCGGTTTCGAACAACCTGCCGAACCGCTTAGAACCCATGCGTTTTCCGACGATCCTCATCACTTTCCAAGCGCTTGCCTGGTTGCTGGTCACGACCGGCTTATTGATCGCCTTTTCGAGGCGCTCGATCATTCCCGAACAGCGCAACGCCGTGCAGGATATGAACACGGCATCCACGTCCTGGCCAGCGAGCCGCTCCCCGCCCGCGATCAACGATTGCTCGCTAATTCGGCGAGTCATATCCTCCCGATTGCACGCGTAGGTTGCGCTTGCCGCAACAACAAAGCCGGCATCCTCGTAATAGCGGGTCATGCGCATATGGATTGCGTCGGAATAGGGCGTCAAGATTGCAATCCGTCGCGCGCCAAGTGCGCCAAGTGCCTCGGCAGCGGCAGCAAGCGGGGTGACAACCGGGACACGGGGCCGCACAGAATGAACCGCAGCTTCGATCGCATCGACGCCGATCACTGCACTGCCCGATGTACAGCTGAAAATAACCGCTTCGAGCGTTTCGGTCGGAACGAGCCGCCCCACCGCTGCGGCTAAATGCGGCACGATTGACCGCAGCGCTTCCGCTGATCCCTCGACCTCGGCCGGAACCCGCGTTGCATATAGACCGACCTTGTCCTCCGGTAGAAAGGCCCGAAGTTCGGCTTCGCTTACCATGTCATCGGCAAGCACGACCACACCGACATTGGCAAGGCCGACCGGTCCCTCGTCGAGGTGCGGGGTCAGATGTTCCATAATTAAAAGACTCCAGTGATCTTGAAGACCTCGCCCAGCAACTTGCCCGATCGCACTTGTTCGAGCGTTGCTTCATCCTTGACCAGCGCTTCCCGTCCGTACGCAAGCACATCGTCGGCAAGTGACGCAGGAATGGCAACACAGCCATCATAGTCGCCAACAATGATGTCTCCATGCGCAATCTCGACGCCGCCGCAGCGAGCCGGCACGTCAATGCCGACGATGCGGGCTCGTCCGCCAACGTCATCCGGGCCGATCCCGCCACAAAACAGATTCAGCCCGATCGCGTGAATGCCGAGGATGTCGCGTGAGAACCCGTCAGTAACCACACCAGCTGCACCCCGTTGCACGCAGGCAGTGCTGAGCACGTCCCCCCAGACGCCGTAAGGCCCACCGGACCCGCAGGCGATAATTGCAACATCGTCGGGCTCGATACTGTCAATAAAGCGGATGTAGTCGTTCAGCATAGCGTCGCGGTCTTCTGAAGTACCGGGTTCGAATGCCAAAGTCCTTGCGCGCCCAACCATCAGGCGACCATCGCTTCGGATCGGCCGGATATGATGGTCTAGAACGCGATCGCGTCGGCCCAGCCGGTCGAGCGCGTCGGACGCAATTGCCGTAGATATTGACCCCCAAGTAGGAAACGCTGTCATCGGTCTGCACCCTTCTGATCGGCATTGAGAAAATCGACGAGCGCCACAAGTCCGGCGATGAGCTCGGTATCCTCGACCGCATAAGATATGCGGATTGCTCGATCCCAATCGGATCCGAAAGTGATGCCGGGTGCAACTGCCACGCGCTTTGCGACAAGCAAGTCCTTGGCAAACTGCATCGATCCTTCTGGATAGTCGCCGATTTCTACCATTGCGTAAAAGGCACCGCCGAGCTCGCCCAGAATTCTGCCAGCCAGCTTCTCGTGAACGATTGCACGGCGGCGTTCATAAATTGCTAGATTGGGTGCAATGACGTGCCCCCCGTCCCGGATGGCGGCAAGGGCCGCATATTGGGAGACGGTCGTCACGCATCCGAATGTCGCCTCAACGACCGCACGGGCACCATCGACCAGGTGGTCGGGAAGAACAAGATAACCGAGCCTGAACCCGGTCATCGCGTATCCCTTAGATACGCCGGAGATGTAGATGCAGCGATCATGATAGGGATACTGCAACACTGAAGCGTGCTGTCCGTCGTAGACGATGTCTTCGTAAATCTCGTCGCTGATAACGAAGAGGTTATGCGCTTTGGCGAAGCTGAGTATTTCCGAAAGCAACTTAGCCGGGACAACAGCGCCGGTCGGGTTCGCCGGCGTGTTAACCAAGATCGCACGGGTCTTGGGGGTCACCAGCGACTGAAGCGTTTCCAGACGCGGCAACATCCCGTCCTCGGGCCGCTGGGCGTATTTCACGACACAGGCCCCGACCATCGCGAACATGCCGAGGTAGTTTGGCCAACACGGATCAGGAACGAGTACCTCGTCGCCGGGATCGAGCGTCACTGCGGCTGCAATGTGCAGCGCCGCAACCGCCCCTGCGGCGATGACAACACGATCTGCCGATACGATCTGACCGAACCGGGCGCTAACATGGCTCGCCACCGTTTCCCGCAATGACTGAAGACCTGCATTGGAGGTATACCGCGTCGCACCATCGCGCAGTGCCTCACAAGCTGCCTCGATTACATCGGGCGACGTATCGAAATCGGGCTGGCCGATTTCGAGATGAATGACATTGCCGAGTTGGTTGGCGAGTTCGAAGACCTCGCGAATTCCCGAGCGCGGGATCGACGCTGACATGCGTGATGGCTCAATCAGCGACATCGTAAGCAACCTTTTTCATTACCTTGGTCCGGCGATACCATGATCGCATCGATCCGCTGTATTGCCGCGGCCACATCGCACAGCCGGAATCGGCGGCGAGCGCCTGAGCCGCGTGCAGTGGCCAATAGGGATCGTCGAGTAACGTGCGCCCCAGAGCGACCAGATCAGCCCGGCCCTCAGCGATGATTTCTTCGCCTTGCTCCGGGAACACAATCAAGCCGACCGCCATTGTGGGTATCCCGGCATCGGCCCGAATCCGCTCGGCAAACGGAACTTGGTACCCCAGACCTACGCCGATGATCTGCGGATCGATCCAGTCGAGGATCGCGCCGGACGACGTATCGATCATGTCGACACCATGGCGCTTGAGCGTTCTGGCCAGTTCGACAGTATCGTTCAGGTCCCATCCGCCGCTCACGCCGTCAACGGCGGAGGTGCGAAAAATCAAGGGGTTGCTTACCGGCCAGACTGACCGGATCGCCTGAACGACTTCGACGGCGAACCGCATGCGGTTGATACGCGAGCCGCCATAGCCGTCAGTCCGCTGATTGGCGATCGGAGACAGGAATTGATGGATCAGGTAGCCATGTGCACCGTGGATCTCGATCACATCGAACCCGGCTGCGGCGGCCCGGCGAGCCGATTCCCGCCAAGCCGTCACAATTTCCGCGATTTCGTCGACAGAAAGGGGATGCGGAACCGGCCAGCTGTCATCGATGCGGATCGGCGAAGGCGCCACGGTCGGCCAGGCGAAATCACCTCGCGCGGCGTCTGCGTCCGTCAAAGGCTCGCCTCCGTCCCACGAACGGCTGCAACTGCCTTTGCGCCCCGCATGCGTAAGCTGTATCCCCGCTGCCGCCCCGTGACGATGATAGATCTCGACGATCCGTTTGAGTGGCTCAATCTGATCGTCGTTCCAAAGGCCGGTATCACCGTGCGTGGTACGCCCACGCGCCTCGACTCCGGTCGCCTCAACGAATCCGAGTGCTACTCCCCCGATTGCAAATTGGGCATGATGATCCTCGTGCCAGGCTGTAACGGCGCCCTCGACGGCCGAATACTGGCACATAGGCGACAAAACGATGCGGTTTTTCAGAATGAGGTCGCGAAGCGAATAGGGTGAGAATAAGGCTGAACTGCTCATACCTCTACACTTTGCTGCACAAGGTATCTCTCGACCAGGCTGTCGATGATTTGCGTGTGTATCTTAATCGCCGCAATTTCCGGCTGGCGCAGCAGAAACCGCAGAAAATCAATGTTCGTCTTCAGGCCAGTCAATTCGATACGGTCTAGCGCATCGATCAACCGCTCAATCGCATCCACGCGCGTAACCCCGAATGCGGCGATCTTCATCACCATGGGATCATAAAATGGCGTGACACGATTGCCCGCGACATAGCCGCTATCGATCCTGATGCCAGGCCCTTCCGGCAACACCAGTCGTTCGATCAGCCCGGGCGACGGCTGAAACTTGCGGGTCGGATCTTCGGCATAGATACGTGCTTCGATCGCGTGGCCTTCAAGTCGATTCCGCCCAGCCTCTAGCTCAGCGCGGGGACTGTTACCCATAGCTAGGCTAAGCTGCGCTGAAACAAGATCGGTTCCGGTGATCATTTCCGTCACGGGATGTTCGACCTGGATGCGGGTGTTCATTTCCAGAAAGAAACAGGCACGCGAGTGGGGATCGTAGAGGAACTCGACTGTCCCGGCACCGGCATAGGCGATCGACCGCGCGATCGAAAGCGCTGCACCGACCATTTCGTTGCGCACTTCGTTTGGCAGATCAGGCGCAGGAGCTTCCTCGACTATCTTCTGGTGCCGTCTCTGAAGCGAGCAATCGCGATCGAACAAATCGATGGCGGTGCCATCACCGAAACCGAAAATCTGAACCTCGACATGTCGTGCGTCGTTGACATAGCGCTCAAGATAGAAGCCATCATCGCCGAAATATTTTTCGGCGAGCTTGCTAGCGGCGGTGGCAGCTGCGACCAGCTCTGCCTCGTTCGCGACAAGGCGCATTCCGATGCCACCGCCACCCGCCGCTGCTTTTACCAGCAGTGGAAACCCGATTCGACGACCGAGCTCGATTAGGCGCTCAGGATTGGTATGCGAGGCGCGTTCGGACCCGGCCAGTACCTTCGCCCCGGCATTGGCCGCTAGTACGCGTGCCATTGCCTTGTCGCCCATGCTGGCAATCGTTTCCGGCGAAGGCCCAACGAAAATCAGGCCTAACTCAGCACAGCGACGTGCGAAATCGGCATTTTCGGCAAGAAAGCCATAACCGGGATGGACCATGGTGACCCCGTGTTCGCGGGCAATCGCGAACAGCCGATTCTGGTCCAAGTAGGTTTCCGCAGCTCGCTGGCCAAGCAACGCCACCGCCACATCGGCTTGGTTTACATGCGGAGACTCGGCATCGCATTCAGAATATACGGCAACCGTGCGAATGCCCAGTTTCCGAGCCGAGCGGATGATGCGGCAGGCGATTTCCCCCCGGTTTGCAACCAAAACCGTCGACTCACTGACCATTTATACTTTTCCGTTGACAGAAATGAGAAACGAACTAGCGTTAGTTAGCTTAGAGATTCCAGACCGTCAACAACGCAGATTAGATGGGCGGAAGGAAAGAAGAGGCTAGCAACCACATGACTGACAAGGATGCCCCGACCCAGATCCGCTACGCTTGCGTCGATGAACGAGCGACGATTACCATTGACAACCCCGAGAAGCGAAATCCACTTTCAAGCGAGGCTGCGCGCGCGCTAGTAGAGGCATTGCGCCGCGCCGATACCGATCCGAATGTTCGCGTCATCGTCATCACTGGCGCCGGAGATACGTTCAGCGCAGGGGCGGATTTGCAAGAATTTCGTGTCATGTTGACGGCAAGTGCCGTCGATATTTGGGACAACGGAGACGTTTGGTCAGAACTTTACGCCCTGATCCCCAAGCTCAGCAAGCCAGTTATTGCCCGAATCGATGGCCCGGCTATGGCGGGGGCATGTGGATTGGTATGTTGCTGCGATCTTGCCATCGCTTCGGTACGATCGACCTTTGCGGTTCCCGAAATTCGGATCGGCCTTTTCGCGTTGTTCATTCTGCCTGTCCTGATTGAGCGCATCGGCCGGACGCATGCGCGCGACCTTGCTTATACCGGCCGCGTGATCGAGGCAAACGAGGCGTTGCGGATGGGTATCATCAATCGTATCGCCGTCGAAGGTGCACTTGATTCAGCGGTCGATGAAGCGGTCGCGCAACTTGCGAAGGCCAAACCCGGTACTATGCAGCGCTCACGGCAGGCGTTCCGAGCCATCGCGCGAACCGACTATGATACGGGCATCGAGCTCGCACGCGGATTGCGGGCGTCGTTTCTGTCGTCCGACGAACTCAAGGCCGGCGTCGCCAATTTCTTCAAACCGAAAGACTGACCGCACATGGACATTAAAGAACTAGTTAAGGACTTAGCCGAGCGCAAGGAACGTGCCGGTGCCGGCGGTTCGCCCAAATCCGTCGAAAAGCATCGCGCGCAGGGCAAGATGATGGTGCGTGAGCGGTTGACGGCGTTGTTCGACGACGACGTCATTGTCGAGGACGGTCGGCTTGCCGGACTTCAACGTGATATTCCCGGCGACGCCGTCGTGACCTGCACCGGTCGCATCCATGGCCGCGAAGTCGCGGTGATTGCGAATGACATGACGGTAAAGGCCGGAACCTGGGGATATCAGACGTTCCTGAAAATCACACAGATTCAGGAAGTTGCGGCACGGTCGAAGATGCCGATCATCTACCTGGTCGATTCAGCGGGAGCACGCATCGACGATCAGTTCGACTGCTATCTGGGCAAGCATGCCTGGGGGAACGTCTTTTACAATCAGGTTCAGTTTTCCGGTGTCGTTCCGCAAATTTGCGCGATGTTTGGCCCCTCGCCTGCCGGCTCCGCCTATGTTCCTGCGCTATGCGACATCATCATAATGGTCGACAAGCAGGCGACGGCCTATCTCGGATCGCCGCGTCTTGTGGAAATCGCGATCGGTGAGAAAACTACTGAGGAGGCTATGGGCGGCGCACGGATGCATTGTGCGGTCAGCGGCCTCGGGGACATGCTCGTGGCAAGCGAGCAGGAGGCGCTCGACGCGATCCGCGCCTATGTCCGTTTTATGCCTGGCGACTGGAGCGAAAGACCATCGGTGGAACCCGAAGTATTGCCTGCACGAGGACGTGCGCCATCGGAGATCATCCCCGTCAATCAGAACGCCGCCTTCGATGTACACGAGCTGATCGAGTCCCTCATCGACGCCGATTCATGGTTCGAGATCAAGGCGCTATACGCACAGGAAATCACCACGGGCTTTGCACGAATGGGTGGACGTCCGGTCGGAATCGTTGCCAATAATTCAAAGGTGAAGGGCGGAGTGCTGTTCAGCGATTCCGCCGACAAGGGTGCACGTTTTATCTGGCTGTGCAACGCGTTCAATATCCCTTTGTTATTCCTTCAGGATATCAGCGGTTACATGATCGGCTCGGCGGTCGAACGAACAGGAATCATCCGCCATGGTGCAAAATTGCTGTTCGCCGTTTGCGAAGCAAAGGTCGCACGGATTGCGGTCATGGTGCGAAAAGGGTACGGCGGCGGTTATCTCGCCATGTCAGGCGCGCCAACCAAGCCGGACGCACAACTCGCATTGCCTACTGCAATGCCCGCCCTGATGGGGCCCGAAGCCGCGATAAACGCCATCCACTACAACGAAATTGTTGCGATGGACAAAGCAGATCGCGCGACCTTTGTTGCCGAGCGCCGGGACGCTTATGCAAAGGATATTAACCCCTATGATCCCGCTGATCGATTCTTGTTCGACGATGTCGTCGATCCGGATGAACTACGGGAAGATTTGATCCGGCGCTTCGACCTGTATTGCCGCCGGCCGTTTACACGGATCGACCGGCGCAACGCCGTTTGTCCAGTATAGTCATAACGGACCACAAGGAGATGTGATGACATGAACGCGGTAATATCCCCAATGGCGGGAGTCGTAATGGCTATCCTGGTATCTGAAGGCCAGACGATTGCGGCGGGCAGTCATGTCGCCACGCTGGAATCGATGAAGATGGAGATACCAGTTATCGCTGAGGTGTCGGGATCAGTCTCCACCATTCGGGTAGCGGAAGGCGAAACCGTCAACCAGGACGACGTCCTTTTCGAGCTTGCTGTAGACTGACAGCGCTGCGGCAACCTGCCCGCACTGATAGCCAAAACATCGAGCTACGCACTGTTGTGAACTGGTCGCATTTCATCAATGTCCTTGACGACAGTGGATCAGTTTGAAGTCTTCTTGCAAGGACCCCACTTTGCGGGCTTCGCTTCAGCATCTTTAGAGCGTGTTCCGATCAGGTGGAATCACCTGCTTCGGAAACCCATGCGGAAAAACAAGGAGATAGAGCGGCCGTTCTGATGCAGTCAGAACGAGACTCGCTCTAATGGTAAGATTGAGCGGGATCAGTCTTGCCGGGCGGCGCCGCGTCGGTTTGGGGTAGCGCCGTCGACGGCGATCCGGTTGGCGCAGCGCAAATTGCAGACGGGATCGTTGGCGCCGGCGCAGCAAGGTCGCCCGGCCGGCGG
>Ga0105045_10004530_pt1 | contig 12074 bp, 13 predicted proteins | sample MAT02_FD_78089 | JGI IMG/M metagenome (GOLD analysis project Ga0105045, IMG submission 78089) | Freshwater microbial communities from Lake Fryxell liftoff mats and glacier meltwater in Antarctica - MAT-02 (megahit assembly) | ecosystem: Environmental > Aquatic > Freshwater > Ice > Liftoff... | reverse complement strand
GTCGCCCGGCCTGATGGAAAACCAGGTCCACGACGGACAGGACGGCTTGGCCAAGGGGGCCTTCCAGGGCGGTGCGCAGGGCTGCAAGCCCAGAAATCTCAAGGTCCAGGGTTCTTTGCAGGATCAGCTTGCGATCAGCGTCGGTCATGTCAGGAGTTGCCTCGCGCGTTGCAAATCCTCGGGCGTGTCCACGCCCAGGGGCACGTCGCTGACCTCCATGGCCTCGATCCGCATGCCAGCTTCCAGGGCGCGCAACTGCTCCAGCTTCTCACGCAGTTCCAGCGGGGAGGGAGGCAGCGCCACAAAGCGGGTCAGCGCTGATCTTCGCCAAGCATAAAGCCCGATATGATGCCAGAGCACGCCCTCGCCCCAGGGCGCCGTGGCGCGCGTGAAATAGAGGCACCGAAAATGGCCCGGCGCGATCTCACTGCCCACCATCTTGACCACTTGCGGTGCAGTCAGGTCCGCCTCGCGGTCAATGCGGGCCACAAGCGTCGCCAGATCCACCTCCGGGTTGGTCATGGGTTCAAGGGCACGGCGGATGCTGGCGGGCGAAATGCTGGGCAGGTCCCCCTGCACATTCAGAACCACGTCGTGCCGCCCTGACGGGTCCAGGGCTTGCAATGCCTCCTGGATGCGGTCGCTTCCCGAAGGGTGATCCGCGCGCGTCAGTTGAGCGCGGCCGCCCACGGCGCGGATCGCAGCGGCGATCTCCTCGCTGTCGGTAGCAACGACCACTTCGCCGACGGCCGCCTCCCTGGCTCGCCGCCAGACATGAACGATCATCGGCGTCCCATTGATATCCGCGAGGGGCTTGTTGGGAAGGCGGGAGGCCGCCATCCGTGCAGGAATTAGAATAATTGGGTTCATTCGGGGGACAGTTTCTAACGCTTGCCTCGGCGACTGCGAATTATGGTCATCCTGGCGGCAAGTGCAGCGCCCGCACAACGCGTTCCAGACCTCGCCGCCATGATGGCAGGGTCACGCCGAAGGTTTCGGTCAGCTTGCTGCCATCCATGCGGCCATCGGCGGGGCGAGTGGCCTTTACAGGGTATTCATGCGTCTCAATCGGTAGGAGCTGGGGCTGTGGGCCGCCATGGGGGGCGGCTGCGGCAAATATCGCCTCGGCGAAACCATGCCAATTTGTTGAATCGCTCGCCGTGGCGTGAAAGACACCGCGATACCTTGGCTGCCACCCGTTCTGCCGTATGCGTATCAGGATGGCCGTGATGGCGTCGGCCAGGTCAGGGGCTGCGGTCGGGTGGCCGTGCTGGTCCGCCACCACGCGCAATTCGGGCCGGGTTGCTCCGGCAGCCAGCATGGTGCGCACGAAATTCTTGCCAACCGGGCTGAAAACCCAGGCCGTACGCAGCACGCTGGTCATTGGATTGGCAGCGAGCGCAGCCCACTCACCGGCGAGCTTGGTTCGGCCATAAGCGCTGAGCGGGTTGGGCAGGTCGCTCTCGATGTAGGGGGAGCCCTTCAGGCCGTCGTACACGTAATCCGTGCTGATCTGTATCAGCGGGATAATGGCCTCGGCACAAAGCCGGGCGACGAGCGCAGGCCCCAACGCATTGGCGCGGAAGGCGCCGGCTTCGTTATCCTCGGCGGCGTCCACGGCTGTCCAGGCGGCGCAGTTGACGACTGCTTCGGGCCGCAATGCCTTGAAGGCGGCGGTCACGGTTTCGGGCCTGTCGAACTCAAAATCAGGCTGTCCGACCAGCATGGCATCAAAGCCCTGCGCGGGCAGGCTTTCAGCAAGCCCCGTCGCCAGTTGCCCGCCCTGGCCGGTGACGAGAATGCGGCGCATCAGACGGAACCCTTGGGGAAGGGTGGTGGGATATCCGCCAGGCGTGGTGCCTTGCTGTCCTTGTCGGAGAGAACCGGGCCACCAGGCGGCAAGGGCCAGGTAATGCCCAAGGCCGGATCATCCCAGGCGATGCCCGAATCCGTTGCCGGATCATACTCGGCATCCACTTTGTAGAGCACCTCGGTATCAGGTTCGAGCGTCAGGAAGCCATGCGCAAAACCTGGCGGCACCCAGAGTTGATGCCAGTTCTCAGCCGACAATTCGCAGGCGACATGCTGGCCGTAGGTGCCGCTTCCCTCGCGGATATCCACTGCCACATCCAGGATACGGCCGCGCACGACGCGAACGAGCTTGCCCTGCGCGCTGGGAGGGCGCTGGAAATGCAGTCCCCGAAGAACGCTCGCCTCGCGAGAGAGGGAGTGATTGTCCTGCACGAAATCCACCGTGAAGTCCTGCGCCGCCAGAGCACTGCGCTTCCAGACCTCACTGAAGAAGCCGCGGGCATCGCCGAAGCGCTTGGGTTCGATCAGCAGAATTTCGGGAATGGATTGCGGGGTGATCTTCATGGGTGATGCTCGTCAGCCAGTTGCACCAAGTATTGGCCATAAGCCGTTTTGCCAAGCGATTTGCCGCGTGCGCGCAGCTCATCGGCGCTCAGGAATCCGCGGTGGAAGGCGATCTCCTCTGGGCAGCCGACCACCAGGCCCTGGCGCTCCTGCACGGTCTGCACGAAGGTTGCCGCCTGAAGAAGGCTCGCCGGCGTGCCGGCATCCAGCCAGGCGCAACCGCGGCCAAGCTGCTCGGCGCGCAGCGTTCCATCGCGCATGTAGATGGCGTTGAGATCGGTGATCTCCAACTCGCCACGCGCGGAGGGCAGCACCTGACGCGCGAGATCAGTCACGCGCTTGTCATAGAAATAAACTCCGATCACCGCCCAGTCGGATTTTGGCTGGAGCGGCTTTTCCTCAAGTGAAAGCACGCGTCCGCTCGCATCGAATTCGGCCACGCCATAGCGCTCGGGGTCGGCCACGCGATAGCCGAACACGGTCGCTTCGCCGGTTTCAGCGCGGCGTGCGGCGTTCAGCAAGCGTTCGGAGAGGCCTCCGCCATAGATGATGTTATCGCCAAGTGCCAAGGCACAGGCCTCGCCACCCAGCCAATCCGCGCCGATCAGGAAGGCCTGGGCCAGGCCATCGGGCGAGGGCTGCTCGGCATAGCTGAGCTTCACGCCAAAGGCGCTGCCATCGCCCAGCAACCGCCGGAAAGAGGGCAGATCAGCCGGGGTGGAGATCACCAGGATGTCGCGAATACCGGCCAGCATGAGCGTGCCGAGCGGATAGTAAATCATCGGCTTGTCATAGACCGGCAGCAACTGCTTGCTGGCCGCCAGGGTCATGGGGTGCAGCCGGCTGCCGGATCCGCCGGCCAGGATGATGCCCTTCACTTGCTGTTCCCCAATCTTTGGCCGGCATAGGCTTGGTCGCGGATGGGCCGCCACCAGGCCTCGTGGTCCAGATACCAGCGAATGGTCTGCTCCAGGCCGCTTTCGAAATCATGGCGCGGCTTCCAGCCCAGCGCGGCCTCCGCGCCCGCGGGGTCCATCGCGTACCGGAAATCATGGCCCGGCCGGTCCCGCACGAAGGTGATGAGGCGCTCGCGCGGGCCAATGCCATCGGGGCGCAGCCGGTCGAGCGTGGCGCAGATGGCCTTCACGACTTCGAGGTTCGTGCGCTCCTGCCGGGGGCCGATGCAATAGGTCTCGCCGGGCTTGCCGTGGAGGAGGGCCAGGACCAGCGCCTCAGCATGGTCCTCCACATGCAGCCAGTCGCGCACGTTGGTGCCTTCGCCATAGACGGGCAGTGGCTTGCCCTCCAGCGCATTGAGCGTGACCAGCGGGATCAGCTTTTCGGGGAATTGCCAGGGGCCGTAGTTGTTCGTTGTGTTCGAAACGAAGGAGGGGAAGCCATAGGTGTGGTTCCAGGCGCGCACCAAGTGGTCGGAGGCCGCCTTGCTCGCGGAATAGGGGCTGCGGGGGTCGTAGGGTGTCTCGGGCGTGAAGGGCGGATCGCCGGGATAGAGCGAGCCGAAGACCTCATCGGTGGAAACGTGGTGGAAGCGGAACTCGGCCTTGGCCGTGGGCTCCAGCGTGTTCCAGTATTCGCGCGCGGCCTCAAGCAGCACCTGTGTGCCGACCACATTGGTGCGGATGAACTCAGCCGGGCCGTCAATCGAGCGATCCACATGGCTTTCGGCGGCCAAATGCATCACGGCCTTGGGGCGGTGCGTGGCGAAAGCCGCTCGCATTGCATCCACATCGCAGATGTCGGCCTGGATGTGGATGTGACGCGGCTCAATGGCATGCATCCCCAATGCCGCCGGACTTGCCGCATAGGTCATCTTGTCGATGTTGACCAGGGTCTCGCCCGTGGTTGTGAGCAGCCGCCGGATGACCGCCGAACCGATGAAGCCGAAGCCGCCTGTGATGAGAAAGGTCAAGCCGCAGCACCTCTTCTTGGAATGACGTCGCGTAACACAAGGGGGCTTGCTGTCAAGAAACGGCGCGGCAAGGCCTATTTCGCCCGGACATGGTCCATCACGGCACGCAGCACCTTCGGCACGCCTTCGCCCGTTGCACCCGCAGCCATCATCACGGTTGAGCCGGTGGCGCGTTCCAGCGCCTTGAGGCGCGAGACCCGGGCCTGCGGCGTCATGGCATCCAGCTTGTTGAGCACCACGATCTCGGGCTTTTCGGCAAGCCCGCCGCCATACTCCGCCAGCTCATTGCGGATCAGGCGGTAGGCGGCGGCGGGGTCGGCCTGGCTGCCATCAATCAGATGCAGCAGGACCCGGCAGCGCTCCACATGGCCAAGGAAGCGCGTGCCCAGCCCCGCACCTTCGCTTGCCCCTTCAATCAGGCCGGGGATGTCGGCAAGGACGAATTCCTCCGTCGCGTTCAAGCGGACCACGCCCAGCTGCGGATGCAGCGTGGTGAAGGGATAGTCGGCGATTTTCGGCCGCGCGGCAGAAGCGGCGGCAAGGAAGGTGGATTTGCCGGCATTGGGCAGCCCAACCAGGCCCGCATCGGCAATAAGCTTGAGCCGCAGCCAGACCCATTTCTCCTCGCCTGGCCACCCTGGATCGGCCCGGCGCGGGGCGCGGTTGGTGCTGGACTTGTAGTTGGCGTTGCCAAAGCCGCCATCGCCGCCTTTGGAAAGCAGCACACGCTTTCCGGGGGTGTCGAGGTCCGCGATGAGCGTCTCACGATCATCATCCATGATCTGCGTGCCTACGGGCACCTTCATCACCACGTCATCGGCGGCGGCACCCGTGCGGTCACTGCCGGCGCCATTACCACCCTTGCGGGCCTTGAAATGCTGCGCGTAACGGTAATCAATCAGGGTGTTCAGACCCTCAACCGCCTCGACATAGACATGCCCGCCCCGGCCGCCATTGCCGCCATCGGGGCCGCCGAATTCGATGAAGCGCTCACGCCGGAACGCGATGACGCCATCCCCGCCATCGCCGGATTTGATGAACACCTTGGCTTCGTCGAGAAATTTCATGAGATATCTGCGCCATACCTGCTGTGCCCCAGTGCGAGCACACGCGACACCAACCCCATTTGCATCCTGTCGGTTGCTGCGAAGGGCTTAGGGCGCTGGGGTAGTCCAAACAAAAACGGGGGCCACGAGGGCCCCCGCTGATCACGCCAGCATATGACGCTTCCTACTCTGCGGCGAGCTTCATCGGCTCAACAGAGACATGCACGCGATCTTCCGCCTTGCGCTCGAACTTCACATGGCCTTCGACCAGAGAGAAGATCGTGTGGTCCCGGCCCAGGCCGACATTGCGGCCGGGCTTCATCTTCGTGCCGCGCTGCTTGACCAGGATATTGCCGGCCAGAACATGCTCGCCGCCGAACTTCTTCACGCCCAGCCGCTGACCGGGAGAGTCACGCCCGTTGCGCGAGGAGCCGCCTGCCTTTTTATGTGCCATCTGTCTTGATCCTTCTTACGCAGCGATTGTGGTGATGCGCAGGACCGTCTGTTCCTGGCGATGCCCACGCTTGCGGCGGCTGTTCTTGCGGCGGCGCTTCTTGAGGATCAGCACCTTGTCGCCGCGATTCTGGTCCAGCACGGTGGCGGTAACCGAAGCCCCCGGCACAGTGGGTGCACCAAGCTGCAGGCCGGATTCGTCGCTCAGTGCCAGCACCTCATGGAAGGTGACGGTGGCGCCGGGCTCAGCCTCCAGGCGCTCGATGGTGACGACGGCATTCGGTGTCACCCGGTATTGTTTTCCGCCAGTGCGGATCACTGCGAAGCTCATCACACGCGCCCTTCGGGCGGAAGCGCAAGGCGCCGCCCGTAATACTAAAAGGTTATGGCCGAAAGCAGGGCTGCCCCCACAAACAACCACGGGCGACACGCATGCGCCGCCCGGGAGGCCAGGGTTTACGAGAACGCTGGGTGTTGCGTCAAGTGATCCCGCATGGCGGCGCAAAAGCCTGGCCTAATACCGAGGAAAACTGTGACAATGCCGAGATCAAGGGCGTGGCGCATCTGGCCGCCAGGCGAGGAGGTTCAGCCAGGCGCGAAGGGGTTGGTGAGGGTGCCAATGCCCGCAATGATCACCGCCACCTCCATCCCCGGGCGCATCGGCAGCGCGCCGACCGAAGTGCCGCAGGCAATCAAATCCCCTGGCTCCAGCGTCATTTCCTGCGAAATCATGGAAACAATGCGCGCCGGCGGCAGTATCATGTCTGCAAGCGGATAATCCTGCCGCACGCGGCCATTCAGTGCCACCTGGACGCGCAATTCCCGCCAATCCAGTCCGGTGGCGATGCAGGGGCCCACGGGTCCGAAGCTATCGGGCGATTTGGCGCGCGCCCATTGCGGGAAGGACGAATCGGCCATGAGGATGTCCAATGCCGTCACGTCATTCACGCAGGTCAGGCCGAAGATGGCGGCCTCTGCCTCCGCCTCATCTGCGCCGGACACGCGCTGGCCGATAACCAGGCCTAGTTCGCCCTCATAAAGCGTCTTGCCGGTGTAGCCGGTGGGCGGGCGGATAGGCTCGCCGGGGCCGATGATGGAACCGGGGGATTTGAGGAACCAAAGCGGGGTTTCGGGTATGGCGGTCCCCTGCTTGGCGGCCAACTCGAAAAAGTTGTTCCACAGCCCGATGAAGCGGACAGGACGCAGCGGGGCCAGCAACGTCAGGCCAGTCACCGGCGGTCCGGACGGTGTTGCCGTGCCGAACAGGTCACCCTCATGGGGGGTCACCGCCGTGCCGTCCCAGGTGCCAAAGCCTTCCGCGCCATCTTCCCCGCGGAAGCGAACCCAATGCGTGACCATATTCAGCCCTTCCGTGCCGCCATCAGGTAGTTCACTCCCGTATCGCGCGCGATGCGAAAGCCTGATCGCAAACTTGGCACCATCCCTGCGACATCGGTAACGGCCAACCCGGCCCCACGTAGAAGCGCGCCGAGTTCGCCGGGCGTGACAAACAGCTTCCAGTCATGTGTGCCGCGCGGCAGCCAGCGCAGCACCTGCTCGGCGCCTACGATGGCAAATAGATAAGAGCGTCGCGTGCGGTTCAGCGTGGAGAGGATCACATGCCCGCCAGGCCGCGCAAGCCGCGCCAATGAGGCGCAGAAAGCCGCGCGCTCGGCCAGCGGCACATGCTCGATCACCTCAAGGGCGAGCACGGCATCAAACCCGCCCTCGTCCAGGGTTTCGGGCGTGCCGTCGCGGTAATCCACGGAGACACGCGACGCGGCGGCGTGGGCGCGGGCGGCCTCCAGCGCGGCCCCGGCCGCATCCAGGCCGGTAACGATGGCCCCCTTGCGCGCCAGCCATTCCGAAGCGAGGCCCGCCCCGCAACCCACATCGAGAATGCGTTGGCCGGGGAGGGGACCGATTTGCCGCACCACCCAACCCATCCTGGCCGGATTCATCGCATGCAGCGGCGCCATGGGGCCGTTGGGCTTCCACCAATCCGCCGCCAGCGCGTCGAACTTGGCGACTTCTCGGGTATCCGCACTGCCTGACATGTTGCCCATCCGCGTCATGAACGGTATCTGACGCGCCCTCAGGCCCACCGCAAGGCCCGCGCCCCACCGGGAGCGGTCCAGGAACCCAAATGTCCCGTATCGTGATGAAGTTCGGCGGCACTTCCGTCGCCGATCTCGACCGAATCCGAAATGTCGCCGCCCGCGTCAAGCGCGAGGTGGATGACGGCCACCAGGTGGCAGTTGTCGTCTCCGCCATGTCGGGGGCCACCAACCAGTTGGTGAAATGGTGCCAGGAACTGTCGCCGCTGCATGATGCGCGCGAATATGACACCGTAGTCGCCACCGGCGAGCAGGTGACAAGCGGTCTCACCGCCATCGCGTTGCAGGCCATTGGTGTGGAGGCGCGCTCCTGGCAGGGCTGGCAGGTGCCCATCGTGACCGACAGCGCGCATGGCAAGGCCCGCGTGGACCGCATCGAGGGCGATGAACTGATCCGCCGGATGGAGCAGGGACAGGTGCCGGTCGTCGCGGGCTTCCAGGGGATCGAGCCTGCGCGTAATCGCGTCACCACGCTCGGGCGTGGCGGTTCGGATCTATCGGCGGTGGCTTTGGCGGCCGCGCTCAACGCGGATCGTTGTGATATCTACACGGATGTGGATGGCATCTACACCACCGATCCGCGCATGGTGCCGCGCGCGCGCAAATTAGATCGCATTTCCTATGAAGAAATGCTGGAACTGGCCTCGGTCGGTGCGAAGGTGTTGCAGACGCGCTCGGTCGAACTCGCCATGAAGGCGCGAGTTCGCGTGCAGGTGCTTTCAAGTTTTGAGGACAAGCCAGGCTCCCTGGTCGTGGATGAGGACGAGATCATGGAGAAGCCGATTGTTTCCGGCATTGCCTATTCGCGCGATGAGGCGAAGGTCACGCTACGCCGTCTGCCGGACCGTCCGGGTGTGGCCGGGCGCATCTTTGGGCCACTTTCGGTGGCCAATGTGAATGTGGACATGATCGTTCAGAGCATGGGCGCTGATGGCGGCACGGACATGACCTTCACGGTGAGCCGCTCGGACCTTCCGCGTGCCAGGGATATTCTGGAAAAGGCCAAGGATGAGCTGGGCTTCGAAGCCCTGATCGCGGACCCGGATGTGGCCAAGATCAGCGTCGTCGGCATTGGCATGCGCACCCATGCGGGGGTTGCGGCCACCATGTTCAAGACACTTGCCGAAAAGGGTATCAACATCCAGGTGATCTCCACCAGTGAGATCAAAGTGAGCGTGCTGGTCGCCACCGACTACACCGAACTCGCCGTGCGCGCGTTGCACACGGCCTATGGCCTGGACGCAGCATGATGGATCAAGCGGTCACCCTCCCAAGAGCCGCCCTGGACGAAGTGGACCGCCTGATGGCGCGCGGTGCCGCCTTCTTTGGCGCGCGCTACGCGCTTCTCGGCGGTGCCATGTCCTGGGTGAGCGAGCGCAATCTGGTTGCGGCACTCTCCAATGCCGGGGCCTTCGGCGTGATCGCCTGCGGTGCCATGGAGCCGCATCACCTCGACGCCGAGATTACGGGCACCAAGGCCCTGACGCAAAAGCCCTTTGGCGTGAACCTGATCACCATGCATCCGCGCCTGGAACAGCTGGTGGATACCTGCCTGTCCCATGGGGTGACGCATATCGTCTTCGCCGGGGGCATCCCGCCTGGTTCGGCCATCAAGCGCGCCAAGGAAGGCGGTGCGAAGATCATCTGCTTCGCGCCCGCCTTGGCCCTGGCCAAGAAGTTGATCCGCAGCGGCGCCGATGCGCTGGTGATCGAGGGCAGTGAGGCGGGGGGGCATATCGGGCCGGTCAGCCTGAATGTGCTCGCGCAGGAAATCCTCCCGCACATCACCGAAGTGCCGGTTTTTGTGGCTGGCGGCATCGGGCGCGGAGAGGCGATCCTCTCCTATCTGGAGATGGGTGCCGCCGGCGCGCAACTCGGCACGCGTTTTGTCTGCGCCACCGAAAGCATTGCGCATGCGAATTTCAAGCGTGCCTTCATCCGCGGCAATGCGCGCGACGCATTGCCCACCGTGCAGATCGACGAACGCTTCCCGGTCATTCCAGTGCGCGCGCTGCAAAACGAGGGGACCAAGCGCTTCATGGAGCATCAGGCCATGGTGCTGAAGCGTTTCCAATCCGGCGAACTCGCGAAGGATGAGGCCCAGCTCAACATCGAGCACTTCTGGGCCGGGGCGCTGCGTCGCGCCGTGATTGAGGGCGATGTGGAGCAAGGCTCACTCATGGCGGGTCAAAGCGTGGGTATGGTCACGCGCGAGCAGCCAGCGGCCGAGATCGTGGCGGAACTGATCGGCCAGGCGGCAGCGGCCGTGGCGGCGCGGCGCGGTTTCGCATGACGTTTTCTTCCAACCCCGCGGGGGGCTTTGCGGTCCCTGCCAGAAGGGGTTAACCCTATGCCTGTGTTCGCTGACATGAAACGCTTCCGCCCCCAGGAGGCCCAGCCTGTGGATGCCGCCCGGCTTGGTGAGGAATTGCGCGACGCGCGCCTCGCCCTGGGCCTTTCCATCGAGGATGTGGCGGCCCAGCTGCGAATTCGGCGTGTCTATTTGGTGGCGCTGGAGGAAGGGAGGGTGAGGGAGATGCCTTCGCCCGCCTATGCCATTGGTTTTGTTCGTAATTATGCTGGTGCTCTTGGGCTGGACCCGGCCGAGATGGTCCGCCGTCTGCGCGACGCCGTGGCCGGTGGCGTTCGTAAGGCTGATCTGGTTTTCCCCGAACCCGTGCCCGAGCGCGGGTTTCCCGCAGGCGTGCTCGTCCTGGTCGGCGCGGTGATCGCGGTGGGGGCCTATGCTGCCTGGTATAATTGGGCCGGCACCGGCAACCGGACGGTGGATGCGGTCCCGTCCGTCCCCGCGCGGTTGGAGCCGGCTGCGCGTACTGGCGAGGCACTGCGGCCCGGCGCCTCGGCTCCGCCCACGGCACCTGCCGTTTCTCCAGGGCCGGTTGGTGTTCCCACGCCGCCTGTACCGACCCAGGTGCCGGTTCAGGTGCCACCGCCGCCTGTCGTGACACCCGCCGCACCGCCCGTCGAGCCACCTCGCATCACGCTGCGCGCCCGTTCGGAAATCTGGACCCAGGTGCGGGATACGCGGGGCAACCAGACCCTGCTGTCACGCAATCTTCGCCAGGGCGAAACCTTTGTGGTGCCCCAGCGGGAGGGCCTACTGCTCTCAGTGGGCAATATCGCGCTGCTGGAAGTTCTTCTGGACGGCCAGCCAGCCCCAGCCCTCTTGGGTTCTCAAGGCGTTAGGCGGGATATCCCCCTGATCGCCGACCAGTTGCGCCAGCCCCGCGTGCCGACTGGTCAAACGCCTGCCGGTCAAGCGCCACGGGCCACTGTTCCAGCACCTCCTGCTGTCCAACCACCAGCCCCGGCCCGCTTGAATCCCCCGGCTGCTCCGACGCCGCAGCGCCCGCAGCAATAGGGCGCTTTGGCATTCCCCGGCGCGCGCCTATATTGTGCACCGAACGCCGTTTCCGAGGGATTGCATGAGCTACCGGCCTTATCAGCTTATTGTACGCCGCAAGTCGCGCCAGATTCGTCTGGGCAAGGTCCTGGTTGGGGGTGATGCACCCATCAGCGTGCAGACCATGACCAACACGTTGACCTCCGATGCAGCGGCAACCATCGCGCAAATCCGCAAGTCGGAAGTGGCTGGCGTGGACATCGTCCGCGTCTCCTGCCCTGACGAGGAAAGCACGGCGGCCTTGGCCGAGATCGTGCGCGAGGTGAATGTGCCCATCGTTGCGGATATCCACTTCCATTACCGGCGCGCCATTGAGGCCGCCGAGGCTGGTGCCGCCTGCCTGCGCATCAACCCGGGCAATATCGGCTCGGCCGAGCGGGTGAAGGAAGTTGTGAAAGCCGCGCGGGACCATGGCTGCGCCATTCGCATCGGCGTGAATGCGGGTTCGCTGGAAAAGCACCTGCTGGAAAAATATGGCGAGCCCAATCCGGAGGCGCTGGTCGAAAGCGCGCTGTGGCACGCCGACCACCTGCTACAAAACGACTTCCATGACTTCAAGATCAGCGTGAAGGCGAGCGACGTCTTCATGGCGGTCGCCGCCTATACCCAGCTCGCCGAGCAATGCGACCACCCGCTGCATATCGGCATCACCGAGGCTGGCGGGCGGCGCACCGGCACGGTGAAAAGCTCGATTGGCCTGGGCAACCTGCTCTGGGCCGGAATTGGCG
>Ga0105045_10004529_pt1 | contig 12075 bp, 10 predicted proteins | sample MAT02_FD_78089 | JGI IMG/M metagenome (GOLD analysis project Ga0105045, IMG submission 78089) | Freshwater microbial communities from Lake Fryxell liftoff mats and glacier meltwater in Antarctica - MAT-02 (megahit assembly) | ecosystem: Environmental > Aquatic > Freshwater > Ice > Liftoff... | reverse complement strand
TGCGATGAGTCGCGCAGTCGCCGCGGAGCACGCACTACGGTTTGCGGAGTTCGGTGTGAACAGGAAGAACTTCAAGGAAAAAATAGAAGACGCTAAAAAATGCTTACAGACGGGGGATGCTTTTCGGCTGGCTCAAATCATCCATGAGCTTGATTTGAGCAGCGAGGCTATTGCTGAACAGGATGCACTTTTAGACGTGTCGGCGTGCTTGGTGCTTCAAGACGGGGAACCGGCGCAGTACGACCCACTGATCGCTGCCGAGAAAACGGCTCGATGGCGCAAATCACCCGTCGATAGGGATTTTTTTTTGGAGCTGGCGTGGGCATCAAGCAATCAATTCAAGCATCACTCCAGTATAGACATCCTGAACTATTTAAGGCAGGCAGCGTCAATCCAATCGAATATCGGACCCATGCTGCGGCGGCAGCTGGCTTCATTAAAGAAATCAACCTCGCCACACTTAAGCTCGCCCGCGGCTCAATTGTTGACAAACAGGCACTCGAACGACTCACAACCGGAGACTACCACGCGGAGTTACAAACTGCCGTCGAGCTGATGGCAGAAGAAATCAAGCATCACGAAGAAGCCGCCAGTAAATTCAAGAACTAAGACATGATATACGACTCCATAGGCGAACTCCTTGATGACATTTTTCATGAGATCGAAACGAACGCTAAGCAGCTTTCTCTTGTCGCCGCCAAAGCCGGCGAAGCGGCCTTAAAACGCCGGATTTTCAATGAAGGCAAAGCGACTGACGGTTCACAGATCGGCAACTACAGCACAAACGCCGCAAGCTATAATCGTTCGGCTTTTGCCGTGAAATCGAAATTTAAACCTGCAGCAGGCCGCGAGACAGTATATATCGCGGACGGCTACGCGGGACTTCGGCGGCTGAATGGCCGGCAGTCGAACTATGTCGACCTATCATATACCGGCTCCCTTATGCGGGCTATCGTTACGCGCGTCTCTGCGGCAGGGTACGTTGTTGCCATTCAAGACGCCGGCGAGGTTGAAATCGCGGGCTACAATGAGTCTCGATTTTCAAAACAAATATTTGATGTTTCGGCTTCCGATATCGAGGATATGACTATAGCTGTCAACCTTGAAATGGAAGCCATTTTAGCCCCCTACAACACATAAACCATGCGCGTCCTCATCGAGCCTACTGTCGTCTTCCCCGCCGAAGCCGAACAGGCCATAAACAAAATCAAGTCAGATTTCAAGGCTGCAGAAGTCGCCGCGACCAAGGCAGGCCAAGCGGGTGCTGACGGGATAGCCAAAGCCGCAGCCCCAATCAGGGCGCAGGTCGGGTTAATTTCCGGACTAAAGAAAGAACTCGGTGCCCTCGGGCAGGCGCGGGATGAAGCGTTTGATCCGGCGGAGGTAAAGCGGCTGAATCAAGAAATCGGCGTTACGCAGAAGAAACTTACCGAACTGGAGTCGTTGGGCAAATCTCAAAACCCGATCACCTCTTTTTTCGGAGGTGCAGCCGACTTCATCAAGGGCGGGCTAATTGTTGGCGCGATTGACAAAATCGGCGGCGCAATATCAAGCAGTGCCTCGGAGATGGTCGACTTGATATTGGAATTTGAAAAGTTCCAAAAGGTTGTATCTCAATCAACAGGTTTGACGGAAGCCGAACTTTCAAAACAGACCGCCAGTCTTACCGCGGTTTCCAAAACATTCGGCAAAGATCAAAAAGAGCTTTTGATCGCCACCAATAGTGTCGCCCAACAGTTCGGGATTTCGCAAGAAGACGCGATAGACCTGATCAGCAAAGGTTTCACGAAGGGCGCAGACGCCAACGATGAGTTTTTAAAAATACTGAAAGAGTACCCAGCGCAGTTCAAAGCTGCAGGACTTAGCGCAGAGCAGTTCATCGCCGCCACCACAGAGGGAGCACAATTGGGGATTTACGATGACAAAGCGATAGATACCATCAAGGAGTTCGGCCTGCGAATTCGAGAAATGACGTCGACCACGCGCGACGCGCTGATCAACGCGTTCGGCCAGCCCTTTACGGATGAACTTTCAAAATCAGTAAAAGCAGGAGAGATTACGTCCGCCCAAGCCCTGCAGCGCGTGGCTGCGGAGATAAACAAAGTCAACCCCAACGCGCAACAGACTGCCCAATTGCTGGCGGACGTCTTTGCGGCACCCGGCGAAGATGCGGGTATCGACTACATCAAGAGCCTCGAAAGCTTAGGACAAGGTTTGGATTCAGTCCGCGGCGCGTCGGCGGAGATGGAGGCGGGGTTACTCGCTACGCTTGAAACGCAGAAACGCATCGCGGAAGCCACTGCAGAACTAAGCCTCGTGACGGAAGGCGCGTTTAGCAATATCTCAAATTTGGGCAACCAGCTAAAGGCCTTCGCGCTCGAGGCTTTGGTGGGTGTCATCACTTTCTTAAAGGACCTCGCCGCTACGCTTATCGCTTTGCCGTCCGTGATTGCCGAAAACAAAGTCGCTTTCGGGTTGCTGCTGACCGCACTGGTTAGCCTGAACGCGCAGCTGATCGTAACAAGTGCGCAAATGTTGATTCAGCAGGCGCGAATCAAAGGGCAAATCATCCTCCAAAAAGGATGGGCTTTGGCAACGGGCGCGGTAACGCTGGCGCAAAGAGGCTTAAATATAGCTATGCGTGCCAACCCGATCGGGCTTGTTATCGCGCTGATCGCCGCTTTAATCGGCTCGCTTATTCTTGTATATGACAAGTTTTGGCAGGTACGGGCAGCAACGGACGGTTTTATAGCGGGTCTGAAGACGGTCGGCGACACAATCGGCGGATATGTGATGGACACTTTTCGAGGCCTGGCGGAAGCAATCGGCGGCATCATCGATGTGCTGTCGGGCGACTTCTCGTCTGGATTCGCGCGGATAGGGAAGGGCATCGCGATGGCGACAACAGGCGCGGTCCAAAACGCGGTAAAGGGCTTCGGGCAGGTTGGCGCAGACTCGGCTAAGGCATTCAATGACCGCTACGAAAGAGAACTAAAAGAGGGTGCTCCGTCTGCAACGGTGAACGAAACGCCGGGCGCAGCACCCGAACCGGCAGCGGCGCGGCCTTTCAGCATGATCAACAATACGGTTGCTAAAAAAGCGGCTACGGTCGCGTCGCAAAAGTACGAGGAGCAACTTCGATTCGAGACGGATGCTATCAAAGCCAACATCGACGCGCTGACCGACTCAACGATCGAACTCGACAAGCAAAGACGAGACGTGTTGAGGACCGAGGGCTATAGGGAGCAGGGGTTTAATCCGCTGCAGATTGACCTTTTAGAACTGCGCAACGACACGGAAGAGTTGCGGCGGGCGTCCGAAATACGCCGAAACGATGCAACAAGTGATGTTAAAGAGGCCTCCCGCGAACAGTTGACTTTGCTAAAAAAGCAACGCGATGAACGACAAAAGGAACTTGATAAAGCGGTTTTGACTGGCGGCAATAAAGCCGACATCGCAAATCTGAAAAAGCTACTTTTGACCTACGACGCGGAGGTCATGAGTATAGAAAAGCAAACCGCGCTTGCACGCACTGAAGTCATCACCGCGTTCAACCGGAACATTCAAGCGATAGAGCATAACTCTTACGCTAAGCGAACGGCTATGCTAAATGCCTACATCGCAGCGAATCGGGCGGCAATTGTCGCAGGGAATATTGAAATGCGCAATCTTTCGGATAGTGTCCAAGCCGAAATATTGGCCCGAGACGCCGACTTTAATGCGCAGAAATATTCGGTCGATTTGACGTTCCAGCCCGAAATTCAGTTGCTAAAACAAACCACAGCCGCTGCCGAAACCGAGATAGCAAGCCTCCGCGAACGCCTATCGGACCCGGCGGCAGATCCCTTAAATATCGCAGCCCTCGAGACCGATTTGGCTTTGCAGATTCAAATTCTGAATAAGGCAAACTTGGAGGAGCAGGCCCTTGACCTAAAGTACAGGGAGAACACTGCAAAGGTTGAGGCAAAGTTCACGCAGATGTCGATTCAGGAGATGCAGAAAAAAAACGATGCGTTCGTTAGTACCGTAGAAAATTCGATGGGGCAGCTGAATGGCATTGATCTTTTGGGCGACCTGCCTGACAAGTACTCAAAAGCATTGACGCAGTTAGGTACGATTCGCCGAAAATTTGCGGGCAGCGAACAAGATCAACTACTTAAGCAGTTAGAGCTAAATCTTGATACAGAAATGCAGGAAGCGCAGTACCGGCTTGAAGAAATTCAGAGGATTGAGCGGGAACAGGGCATAAAACTAACGGAAGCCAAATTCGCGGTCAACCGGCAAATCGTATCGGTTGAAGATCGGCGACTGGTGCTGGCCGAAGAACGTGCGCAGACCGAAGAAGATTTCGAAAAAGACAAGTTCAACAAGATTTTGGATGCGTCGGTGGCGGCATACGACGCTATAGCCAGCACGGTAAGCGCGATCACGGATTTGCAGATCCGTGAGATAGACCGGCTCATTTCGGCTCAACAGGGTGCGGTTTCCGAAGCTGAAAAAATAGCCGAAACGGGCAATTCGCGGCAGTTAGCCCTTGAAAGAGAACGGCTTGATACGCTTCAAAAGGAGCGCGAAAAGTTTGTCCGCCGCCAACAAGCCCTTGCAGTTTTGGAGCTGATCGCGAACTCCGCGGTTGCGGTTGCAAAAGCGGCCGCGCAGGGAGGCGTAGCAGCCCCGATCACAATCGCCGCTACGCTTGTGGCACTCGGGATTGGGTTGGCGCAGGCCAGAGCGCAGGCTCAGAGCGCGTCGGCGGGGTTCAAAGTCGGCGGCTATACGGGCGACGCGGCTAATAACCATGTTGCCGGCGTGGTCCACGGGCGCGAATTCGTCATCAACGCCGCGGCGACGGAGCGTTACCGTCCGTTGCTGGAAAGCATGAACAAAGGGGAGCCGCTATCTAAGCCGGTTGCACCAACACTATCGGCTTGGGGAACGCCTGAAGTGCTAAAACAGATGAGAGCCGGTGCGCTTGATTACGCGCCAGCCGTGCACAACTGGGCCAGAACCGATCAGCAAGTTGTTCAAAATAACATGAAAATGGACGGATTGGAGAGAGAGATTCGTGGCTTGCGCGAGGACATAGGGCAGGTCGTGGACGCGGTAGACCGCAAACCGGTTGCCGATTTCAGGTACGATGAAAAAGGCGTGCGCAAACGGATGAAGAGCTTCGATCGGATTGAAGGGAAGACGCGCCGCCGAGCGAGTTAAGCACTTGACCGGCGGCGCGTTCGGGCATGGCGCAAATTGGGCAGTATCTTAGAGCATGAACATTAACACAGTTACCAAAGAAGCGCAGACCGAAATCGCTGCGCTTTTGCCGGGGATGTCGAAAGAAGACATCCGGACATTTGCCGAGTATTTCGTTAATGCGTGGTATCAGCCAGACATTCAGGGATGTGATCGGATGCCGGAGCACATGCTTAACGCCTGGTTTATGCCAAAGCATCAAGGTGTGTATCATATGCCGGAAGCGGTCCGCGCCACGCTATCTTTTTGGGGCGTGATATGAGGAGGTTTGAATCAGTGATCTGCGCCGCGGCCGCTGGCGTAGCTGCGGTATTGGTGCTCGGAGCGTGGGTCTATGGGTTGGTTTGGATTTGTGAATCACTTTTTTTTCGATTCGCATGAACCTGCAACTCTACATCGATGGAAGCCTCGTGCCCGCTGCCGACATAGTCGATCTAACGGACATTACGATTACCAAGCAAGAACGCACGCCCGACGGCTCAAATGCGAATGGATTCAGCACCGAGTTGACGCTCGTAGGTGCTACCGCTGCGGACGTCCTCAATCGGTTGGTTTACAACAACCCACCAGAACAATCTTTGCCGTTTCGGCTTGAAGACGATTGTTGCGATGTGCCGGAGGTGTTGGTTTCGGGCGTCGTACAGGCGGACGGGTTGAGCTGGTGCGAGGGCTGCGATGAGGTTACCATCACTGTGATCGAGCAGACGGCCTTAAATTGCTTGCAGACTTCGTACATTTTTGAAGGCGATATAAGCCAGCAGGCCCACCCGTTTGTTCGCTACTGCATCGAATTGCGCCCGTCGTTCGTGCACGACCTGTTGATCGGGATTGGGTTTATGGTTGTGGTCAATCTTCTGCCGCTGATTATTGCGGTTGGCATATTGATTACGACTATAAACTTGCTTATAACGGTCATAAACCTGATTATTTCTGCGGTGAACACGCTTCCGGGCGTTGACATTGACGAAATTGGGTTAATCGGAGGCGACATCAACGGGTTTGACAACGCCTTTGACCTCGTGGAGCCGATCATCACGTACCTAATCGGTTGCCGGCGCGGCCATCCGGCACCGTTGATTAGGGACTATGCTACAAACGGCTGCCAGATCTGCGGCTTATCGTTTGCCTCGAGCGTTTTCAATGATCAGACCGCCAACCCGGACTTGTATCGGGCTGTTCAGCTTTGGGCGCCCGCGAAAAAGGGTACCGACAACTATACTAATTGGATCGATGAGAACAAACCGCTACTGACGGTGTCCGCTTTTTTGGATGACCTCGCGGTTGTCTGCAACGGGGAATGGTGGATTGAGGGCGGTACACTGCGGCTTGAAACAAAGGAGTTCCGCCGCAACCTCGCGGGCGCATATGTTATAACCGCGGAGGACATTAAGCCCCGAAACGGAGAATCGATTTGCTACGAATTCGATGCAGAGGGCGTGCCCGGCTGGCTTGAAATTAACACCGCTAAAGACGCGCTGGACTGGGTGGGCGAAGAAGGCCGCAGATTATACCGCGATCTGGTCGAATACCGAAACCCGCCGAATCCGAGGTATAGGGGTAAGCGCGAAGTAACGCTGCCATACGCGCCCGCGCGGTTCCGGAACGACGGCATCGAGCGCGACGTGTTGACTTTCTGGGGAAACATCCTCGGGAACCCTGTCTTTCAGTTTTTAAGCTCACTGCCGCCGCCATTCGGCAGTGTAATCGACGGGCTTTTCGGCGGATTCATTGACATCAACACCATATATCGACACGCTCTTTTGCTGCCCACAGACACCTGTTCGGAGCCGAAGTACCTCGTGCTCAAAGAAGGGTATGACAACGCTAACGCAGTCGTAATTAACCAACTTGTAAGCGGCCAACGATATTATAATTGGCCTTTTTGGTCGAGCGCAGCGGATACGCAGTACACGCAAAAACAGCTTGCGTTCGGCCCCAACCTTTACCGTTTCTTCGCTCCGGATGATCCGCGCATAACGGACCAAAAAGGCGTCAACTACACAGTTACGCTACTGAACACCTGCGAGCTGCGGGCGGAGTTGTATCCCGGTCGGCTGGTTGAGCTGCCCGCGGGCCGCGGCATCGTTAGGGAGGTTGAGATTGACGACTCATTCATCACCATATCGGGGACGTTATGAGGCCACTTATCTCGTATTACGGCGGCAAACAGCGACTGGCAACTTGGATAATTAGCCACTTTCCGGCTCATGGTATCTACATCGAACCGTTTTGCGGCGGTGCAGCAGTGTTCTTTGCGAAGGAGCCGGTCGGCATGAACCTCCTGAACGACACGAACGGTATGATCGTCAACCTGTATCAGCAGGCTAAGCTGTATCCCGAAGAGTTGTCGCGGCTTATCGACGCCACGCCTCATAGCCGGTCGGAATATAACCGCGCGGCAGCTATTTATAAAGGCAAAACGCCGGCAACGGACCTTGAAAAAGCTTGGGCTATGTACACGGCTACTATGCAGGGTTTTGCCCATAAACCCGCTTGCGGTTGGGCGTTTGTTAAAGGCCCCGTGGCCAGTAAGGTGCCGTGTACGTATGTAGCGAATAGGAAAAGGATGATACCAGACATTTTTAATCACCTGAATAAGGCTCAAATTGACTGCATAGATGCTATCAAATGTATTGAGCGTTACGACCGAGTCGAAGCGTTGTTTTATGTTGACCCTCCGTATGTTGGCACGCAGCAGGGCACCTATGCTGGCTACCAGCAGGCCGATTTTGATCGTTTGTTAGAGGTTCTGAAAACGATAAAGGGAACGTTTTTCCTTAGTCATTACGCGAACGAAAGCATGAGCGAATATGTAAAAGCGAATGGCTGGGGGGTAACCGAAAAGCAAGCTGTTTGTTCAGCAACAATGAACCGTACCGATGATTCGGCAAAACGCACTGAAATCCTCGTAACAAATCACGTACCCGCAGACCTATTTACTCCAGAACTATGAACATAATTAGCATATACAAGCCGACATTTGTGGGCAGAGACGGCTGGACAGAGTACGGATCTTGCTACTTCAAAATCATAACTCCGGAATGGCAGACCGGGAAAGCGGACAACCGCGCGTATGTGGATGAGCTGCTGGCGCAGACGCACATAGTAGTTCGCCGAAAGAACGGCGACCTCGATACTGAAAAAATAGGCTATCCCGCGCTGGTCCACAAAAAGCACTATGGCCTATACGTGCGTTTCAAGCTGGGCGCAGATAAGCGCTGGTCTGATTTTGGCTTCGAGCGCAAATGGCAGCAGCGCGAAGCACAAGATTTTCTCGATCGCGAATTTGCCACAATTTATGGCTTCATTTTTCTGTGAAACCCGACCCGTCAACGTTGCCGGCACGTCTGGCAGTAACTTCATAGCATGCCCATAGTCTTTACCGCGCTCCCGCTAACGCTTCGCCCCGCGACGGGCACGCCTTATTCCAACCCGCCTTTGTCGGTCGGCATGCCGGTCGAATTTATAGCTGCGTTCAACACGGACGTGCCGGTAGCGGGCGGAATAATCGGACTCGCCGGCGACCTCTACGCTACGGTCGATTTGTTTGTGCCGGTGGGCAGCCCCGCACCGCCATTCTCGCTGCCGGCCGCTCCATACTGGGTTTGGGCTTTGGACGGCACGACTACGGCGAATACTGTGTACGACATGAATTTTGCAGGTTCGAACCCGCAGGAGAATGGCGAAGTTAGCTTTGAGGTTGACAATTCGGGCGCAAACTTCGTTATCCGATTTGCGGGTTGGTTCGTCTTGCTTGAAGATACAAACGGGACGGGCGCGGTGCAGAATCAACGCCGGCTGCTGTTTAACTCAGTTGGGAGTCCTGCCGTTTTGGCGAATAGCGTAGTAAGTATATTTCGCCAAAACCGGAATTTGCGCCTCAATCTTCGGCATTTCGTGAACCCCGCAACATGGACAGGGGCGACGGCTGCGCGGGTGTATTCCTCGCGTTGGTACAATAGGAATGTATTCGCGCTGCCGCCCATCACGCTCAAAAACCTAAGCGTTGATTTGACGATCGGCGGCAACCCCGTTGCGGGCATCGGGTCGATCAATAATACACGCGTAGATTTCAGTCTCGAAAGCATTGCCGTCAACCCGCGCGCGTGGGTGTATTTGATCAGAACCGACACCGCCGACGCTTCACAAAACTGGCAGGGCAACTATGCAGGTGCCTATGCCGCCCTCGTTACGCAGCTATCGGGACCGCTAACGCTACCGGCTCCGTACAATTTACGACTTGTAGGTTTGCCGTCGCTCATTGGCCCGAGCACCGCACTGGCACCGTCCGCGCCCGGCGAAGTCGCCGGCAGCTTCACAATTGATAGTACCGATATTTTGGCTGGCGCGAAATATCGTTTGGTATTTGTTGTGTTTTTTGATGATCTGGTCTGGACAACCGACTCGCATTCATTCATTTCAGACGAATTCGAGACCTATAATTTAGCGCAGCCCTGCCCGATCGGACTCGAAGGGCGGATAAAGGACTACCGCACGGAGCACCCTAACATTTTACTAAACGCTGCGCCCTACGAGCGCCTGCGATTCGAGACGGATTGGGCTGCTGCCCCGTTCGAGGCCTGCCGGCCGAGTCAATCCGTTCAGCAAAACGCAACCCAAATTTCGGTTAGCATCTACGAAGAGGCAGGAACGACGCGGTACGTCTTCGCCGAATACCTCGCGATGAAAACGAACGTAACGAACATGCAAAGCACGGAGGGTTCTTTGCGTGCGGTTTGGGATCAAGCACTTGAAACTTGGTTTGCGGGGCTTGATTTACGAGTTCGGTGGGAGGACAATCTGCCAAATCTGTATGACCTCGACACATTGACCAACACCCAGAACCCGCCGACGCAGACGCAGGACTGGTCGGGCCGCGAAATTTGGGTTGAGTGGTCTTTTCTCCTCAAAAACGGCGCAACCGAAGACGAATTTATATTCCGTCAAAAGATAGAAGTTACCTCCGTCGACAGCTGTTTCAACTGGGAGTTGCGAGATTCTGCGGGCAACCCGATTAGCACCTTCTGCGAAGAGCTGGACGCAGTTCAGATCTGCGCGTTTGGGTGCTCGAGCTGGTTGCCGAACGATCAGTTGATTTTTGCGGCGATTCCCGCGGATTATCCGCTATTCCGGCTGCGGGAATACGATCCAAACTCAGGTGTCCTGCCGCAGCTCGACCAGCCTCCGATTTTTCAAGCCGCGGCGACTTGGGACGCAAACGGGCGGGCTTGTTTTTCGGTTGACGCAACGCAGATGCAGGAGCTGGTGCAATATCGATTTGTGGTGATCCGCAAACCATTCGTCGCGCCGCCGGCCGTCCCCTGCACGGATTGTCTCATTTATGTTGGCATTCCGCTCGCGCCCTACGATTTACATACCCTTTTTGATTGCTTTTTGCACGACATGGGCAATAATTTCTTATCATGAGCGAAAAAGCACTAAACGCCTTGTGGCAGCACATTGAAAGTTGCAAAAAAGACAAATACAACCGCGAATCGGGCATGTTTGACGTACAAGCGCAGCTGACGGGACCGCACGCAAAAACAATCAATCTGTTTGCCGCGGCGAAGTACCTTACTCGGTACGAGTCGGAGGGGTACGAAAAAAGCGGGCAGACATCCGATTTGACGAAGGCGATCCACCACCTCGTGATTCAGCTCGAAAATGAGCTGCAAAAAGTGATCGATCATGAATAAAAACCCGCGGCTCATGCTATTTGCAACTGCGTTTTTACAAGTTTTGTTTGTTGCTTGTTCGACTGTTTTTATAGCGAACCGGCAGCCGATCGGCGTTTTGATTTCAGGATTTGCCGTGTCTTTCGTTTGGACGCTGAACGTGAAACGCGTTGTCGTAGGCAGCTGGGCCGACCGGTTGATTTACGCGTCGGGCGCGGCGGTTGGCTCGCTTTGCGGGATGTATGTAGCGGGCTACTTCCTGAGGGATTGATCTGGAATTGTTTTTTGTCAAAGTTTTGATTATTTTTATTGCAATAACGCAAGCGCATGCCAAATCCAAATAGCATCAATTTTGGCCCCGGGCAGGACAAATTCGGGCCACAGTTTTACCCAAAATACAACTCCGCGATCGGTGAAATCATTGAAACCGGCGCGTTGGTGGGCACTAATATAGTGCTCACGCAGTACGATTCTGGCACGATAACTATCCCTCTCGCCCCCGTACTGGGCGGGTATTCGATCGCGAACACATTCGTGAATAGCGCGGGAGTTACGAATCTGCCCGCACCCGGCGCGGAGCAAGAGCGTATAGTAAGCGTCGTTGCTGGCGCGGCGGTAACGATCAACCTCCCCGCGGTACCGACGGCAAACTACCGCGTTACGATAAAAGACACGGCTGGCACCGCATCGGCGGACCCGATTACTATTAATGGCACTTTCGGAATCGATTTTGGTGGGACGTTTGTCCTTAACTCAAATTTCGAGTCGGTATCGCTGATTTTCCTCGACAACGGCCTCAGTTCGATGTGGATGCGTGATGACAATTTCGTTCTGCCCGGCGTAGCGCCCGGCCCGACACCTCCTGCGCTTACGCTTATTTCTGCCCCCGGGATCACGACATTGCCCGCGCCAGCGGGCGAGACGAAGCGATACGTAACCTGCAAAACGCTGGCTGGCAATATTAGCATACAGTTGCCGGCGTTCCCGACGGCATTTTATGAGGTGGTAATCAAGGACTTGCAGGGCAACGCGGCAACGAATCCTATTTCGATCACCGGCGCAGGAGGTGTGCGTATTGACTTGCAGCTATCTGCGTTCTTAATCAACCAAAATCGAGGTTCTTTAACATTTGTTTACATAGTCGACGGCG
>Ga0105045_10004527_pt1 | contig 12078 bp, 11 predicted proteins | sample MAT02_FD_78089 | JGI IMG/M metagenome (GOLD analysis project Ga0105045, IMG submission 78089) | Freshwater microbial communities from Lake Fryxell liftoff mats and glacier meltwater in Antarctica - MAT-02 (megahit assembly) | ecosystem: Environmental > Aquatic > Freshwater > Ice > Liftoff... | reverse complement strand
GGCTGCTGGTGCAGCGGGCGCTCCGTTATCGAGAGAACGCAACAAACTTTCTACGTCGTTTCTGCTAAGTACATCGTCTGACATTCGAAAATCCTTTTTCTAATTGCGAACATGTCCATCGCCGTAGACGACATATTTGTACGTGGTCAGCTCGCGAAGACCGCATGGCCCGCGAGCGTGAAACTTGTCCGTGCTAATTCCGATTTCGGCACCCAGCCCTAACTGGCTACCATCGTTGAATCGCGTGGAAGCATTGACAATGACCGCAGCAGAATCCACCAGTGTTACAAATCGGCGGGCCGCGGCCAGATCTGTTGTCATGATTGCATCGGTATGACGCGAACCATACTTATTGATATGCTCGATGGCTGCGTCCAATGATTTCACCACACAAACACTCAGAATGGGACCAAGATACTCGCGTGACCAGTCCGATTCGTTTGCCGCAACGGCACTTGGAATCAGTCGTTGAACTTCCTGGTCGCCGCGAATTTCAATCGAGTTCGAAGCCAAATTTTTGGCAAGCAAAGGCAAAAAGCGTTCAGCGATTTCTGCATGGACGACAAGCGATTCGAGCGCGTTGCAAACCCCCATACGCTGGCACTTTGCATTTTCGATTACGCTAACTGAGATTTCAAGATCGGCGTGGTTATCGACGTAGATGTGGCAGTTACCGTCATAGTGCTTGAGCACTGGCATGGTCGCTTCCGCGACGACGCGCCGAATGAGGCTCTCGCCACCTCGGGGAATGACTAAATCGATCCACTGAGAATGCTTTAGGAATTGCCCGACCGCTTCTCGGTCGGTTGTGTTTACCAATTGAACTGCATCGACCGGAACACCGCAATCGATTGCGGCGGACTGCATGATTTCGACGATCGCTAGTGAGCTATGGCTCGCTTCCTTGCCGCCTCGCAGGATGATCGCATTGCCGCTTTTGACGGCGATGCCAGCTGCATCGGCGGTGACGTTGGGACGCGATTCGTAGATAAAGAAGATGACTCCAAGCGGAACGCGCATCTTGGAAATCTGAAGTCCATTTGGGCGAGTGCTCCCCTCGATAACTTCCCCGACCGGGTCAGGCAAAGACTCAATCTCTCGAAGGCCGCTTACAATTTGGAGGATTCGGCCTGGAGTTAATGTGAGCCGATCGATTTCAGCCTCGGTTAATCCGTTCTGAGTTGCGTTGATGAGATCGAGTGAGTTGGCTGCTTCGATTCGGGTTGAAGATTGCTCGATTCGTTTAGCTGACTCAATCAACCATCGATTTTTTACGGATCCGGAAAGACCGGCCAGCAACTGGGAAGCTGCACGAGCTCGGCTGGATACGCCTGCACAGTAGCTTGACAATCCGGTTTCGATCGTTGCGGTCATAAAGTCATATGGGGGAAGACATTAGCTGAACAGGTAGGCTTTGGTGAGCTTCGCCCACTTTAGCATGCAAAGCCGGTTCGATTTCAACACCGACTCAATCTCGGAGTATCGAAGAATGGGCGGTTTAGGTCAATGTGAAAACCCTGGCAAAACGCTGCTTCCATAAGGAATTTAGAACGCAAATTGTCAGAGAGTAGGATTGCTGGTACGATTTAAGTCCGTCGTGTTACTACCTGATTTATTGCTCGCATACCCGCGAAAATCGATGACCAAGCACATTTTTGTAACTGGCGGTGTTGTTAGTTCCATTGGAAAAGGCTTAACCAGCGCCTCCATCGGGATGCTCCTTGAAGCTCGCGGGCTTCGAGTTCGTATGCAAAAGCTCGATCCGTACATCAACGTGGACCCTGGGACGATGAGTCCTTATCAGCACGGCGAAGTCTACGTTCTAGACGATGGTAGCGAAACCGACTTGGATTTGGGGCACTACGAGCGATTCACTAGTGGTCCGTTGACACGGGACTCGAATTACACGACCGGCCAAATCTATTTGAGGGTCATCGAAAAGGAACGTCGCGGCCAGTTTCTCGGCAAAACCGTCCAGGTCATCCCGCACATTACCAACGAGATCAAAGAATCCATTCTTCGTTTGGCCGATAGCAATACGGATATCGTCATTACGGAGATCGGCGGGACGGTAGGTGACATCGAGAGCTTACCATTCCTTGAGGCGATTCGACAATTTCCACAGGATGTCGGCCGGGACAATTGCTTGTTTATTCACTTGACGCTCGTGCCTTACCTCAAGGCCGCCGCTGAGATCAAAACCAAGCCGACTCAGCATTCCGTCGGTCTCTTGCGGCAGATCGGTATCCAGCCAGACATGTTGATCTGTCGATGTGAGCAGAGCATTTCTCGCGAAGAACGGGAGAAGATTGCTCTCTTCTGCAATGTCTCGTTAGAAGCCGTCATTGAGGAGTTGGACAAAGACTTTTCGATTTATGAAGTGCCCCTTTCGTTGCGCGATCACAAGCTCGATGAATTTGTCATGAAGCGGTTTCATTTGACAGGCCAACCGCTGCGTCTGGACGCTTGGGACAACATGATGTTTGCTCTTCGCAATCCTAATCATGAGATCAGCATTGCCGTTGTAGGTAAGTATGCAGAGCATCGCGATGCGTACAAATCTATCTACGAGTCGCTCGATCACGCTGGAATTCAGCATCGGGCTCAAATTCGAATTGTTCCCATTCAGAGCAGCGAAATCGAGGAAGAGGGACCTGAACGATTGTTGGCCGGCTATGACGGGATACTTATTCCTGGCGGATTCGGCGAACGCGGAGTGGAAGGCAAAGTGCAATCCATCCGCTATGCGAGAGAAAGGGATATTCCGTTCTTTGGCATTTGTCTCGGTATGCAGTGCGCTGCCATGGAGTTCGGACGCAACGTTTTGGGGCTTGAACGAGCGAACTCGACGGAGTTTGACAAGGACACGCCCAATCCAGTGATCTGTTTGTTAGACGAACAACGCAATGTGACGAATCTTGGCGGCACGATGCGGCTTGGAAGTCAGCCCTGTTTGTTAACCAAAGATTCGGTTGCTCAATTGGCTTATCAAGCGGACCAAGTTGAAGAGCGACATCGCCACCGGTACGAGTTTAACAATATGTATCGCAGTCGATTTGAAGCGCACGGTATGCGATTTTCAGGTCAAAGTCCGGACGGAAGCTTGGTAGAGATCCTAGAGCTGCCATCGCATCCGTTTTTCCTGGCCGTTCAATTCCATCCGGAGTTTAAGAGCAAGCCAACCAAATCGCATCCCCTTTTCGCTGCGTTTGTTGGAGCAGCGGTCCAAAGACGAATCGGGCGAAAGCAGCGTACGGTAGTGGCTGGCGCTGTGGAGCCGACGGATCATAGTTCAATCGTTTAATCGAATATCTAAGAGAATTTTAGGTAGCGGAACTCGCCAAGAGTTTCGGTTTGCATCTGGAATTTTAGCGGTGAAGTTGCCGAAAGCCTTGGCGGCTTCCGTTATTGTTAAACGCTCGTTGTAGTTTTTGACTATTGTCCGATCTATTCATTGATGAGATACCAAGTAGCGCTGGACAGTTACGACTTGGGATGGTTAGCTTCGCAAGCGATTTCACGGCTTTCGGCGTTACCTCACCTGCGACGACGATTCAATCGCAACTTTCGCTTGCCGGAAACGGGCTCTTCATACCTACATTTGGTACTAGCTGGAATGTTGTTCGCACTTGCACCATTCGCTGCGAGTAAGGCAAGCGGCAGAATGAAAAAGTACGGTAGGTTGGGACTATTATTCCGTCCTTTGACTTGTTCGGGACAATGGTACCAATCCACAACCGGTATCTCACAGCCTGCCGCTCGCCTAATTGCCCGATGGTCCTATAACCGATACGGTCTGACCATGCCGCATAAGTAATTCCCCAGAATTAGAAACGATCGGTATTTGGGAATCCGCGTAGAATGATGTCGCAGCAAATGTCGAAGGTTACGCTGTCGGATTGGTAATCTCGCCCCCAGCATTGCTTGTCCCTAAGCCCACTTTCTTGGCTAAATTCGCCCACTAGCCAGGAAGTGGGCTTTTTCGTTTTTTGTGACCTACAGACGACGTTAGGCTCGCACTAGCTATTGGATTTGTATTCGGGTAGCGGAACCCACCAGGTTTTGGGCCTAGCTTGGGTGGTCACCGAAAGTCTCGTCGACTACCCCTACGGATTGGTCGTTCGATCTAAAGATAGCTTTGCCAACGTTGTGCTATCAATCGAATCTTACGGTCAACCGTTCGAGGGACCATGCCTAAAATGTCGGCTATTTCTCGATTGGAGTAGCCTTGCATCTTCAGTTTGGCGACTTCGCGGTTTCGATCATCGGGCAATTTCTTAAGTAATTCATCCCAGCAGTCGATAATTTCCAAAAGCTTGGAAGCAGAATTGTCATTACCCAGATAATCCTCCAAGTCGATGTTATACAACTCAAGTAGATCCGTCATGGTGTGAACCGGCGCGGCTTGCCGCTCTCGACGTAGCTCCGTGCGTTTTTTGTCGATCACCGCATGCTGGGCAATCACAATCATCAAAAACCAAAGATCATCTCGGTCTTGAAGATCAGGAAATCTGCCTTTAGCAGAATTGCGAGTAATCGTGTGAAGAACGGAAATCGCGATGTCTTCGCCATCCTCCGTTACTCGAATGCCACGTCGAAGTTTGCCTTCTGCGAATTGCGCGATCTTTTGAAAATATCGGGCAACCAGTTGTCCAATGGCTGCCGCATCTCCTTGACGCATTTTGGCGATCCAGCCAGAAACGGAACCTTTGGTCAACTCTGCATCGGACATAAACGTTTTGTGTTCAACAAGTTCTTCGAAAAGGATTTTTTGAAGTCTAGATGGCTCCTTACTCAATCGCAAGCCTAATGCTAAGCACATAGAAGTAAGGACCTCTTGGGTATGAAGTTTTGCCAAATTTGCGAAACGTCACGTGCTACTACCTTGCGACAAAAATCGTTGATTTTTTATGAACTTTTTGAATCGTTTTTTTCTTTCTGTTTTTGATAGCGGTTAGCTTGCAATCGTAACGTTGCCCAATACACTCAAGCCCGATTGATTTTTATTTGAAAGTGGTTTGCGACAATGATATCGTTGACAATTGAACAAAAGGAACTTGGGACATTCGATTTTGATCGCCAGCTGGACATCGTTTCAGATGCCTTTGAGGAAAGCTGGAAGCTCGGTAACTCTCCCAGTGTGCGGGAGTACGCAAATTTGGTTGAACCTCGGTTCCAAAAGCGACTGCTACGAGAGCTGATTTTGATTGAAAGGGAATGCTTTGATTTCTTCGGGGATCCACCTTTAGCGGTGGATGCAGGTTTGGAAACGATTCGAACGAATAATGCGTTAACGATCGCCAACGAGAATTGGAGCCCGAGTACAGACCCATCCGATTTGCCATCGCATTTCGATCGGTTTGCAATCACTAAGCTATTGGGAAAGGGCAGTCATGGCGTTGTCTACGAAGCAGAAGATTTGCAGATTCGCCGCCGGATCGCCATCAAGATTGCTCATAAGTCTGGTGGTGATTCCTATGGCAATAGAGCTTTTGAGAGCGAGGCCGCAAATGCGAGCCGTGTAAACCATTCCAGTATCGTACGCGTTTTGGACGTCGGAGACTTTCGTGGAACCCACTTCATGGTCTCTGAGTTAATCGAAGGGTCGAATCTGGCTGAATTTTCAAAGTCTCAAGATCTTAATGACGTTGCCTGCGCCCACATTGTCGCGGATATCGCTGCGGGGGTAGAGTCTGCGCACCAGTTTGGCGTGATTCATCGAGACCTGAAGCCCTCCAACATAATGATCGAGTACATAGGCAATGATATCGCGGGCGATTCGAAGGTAACGATTCCTTTTTCACCCGACACGTTCCATGTTCGCATTCTCGACTTTGGAATTGCCAAAGTGGTTGGTCGGACCACGAGACGAACTGTCGAAGGCGACATCGTGGGAACTCCACATTACATGAGTCCAGAGCAAGCTGCTGGCGACTCCGCAAATGTTGATAGTCGATCGGACATTTTCTCCCTTGGTGTGGTTTTGTTTGAGTTATTATCTGGCAAATTGCCATTTGATGGCCCAGAGCTTTCGGTCGTAACGGGCATCCGCGATTTGAAAGCGCCTTCGATCCGGTCGTTTCGAAACGACATCCCTATTGGATTGGAGAAGATTGTCCGCAAGTGTTTGGAGCGTAAAACATCTCATCGCTATCAATCTGCGGGCGAGTTGGAAGCAGACCTTCGAAATTGGATCGCGGGAAAGAAACTAAGCTTCCGTCGCCTACAGATCCAGCGTTGGGTGGTTTCTGCCGTCTCGCTGATTTTGGTATCAGCAGTTTATGCGCTGGGGTTCCGATCCCAAAGCGAATCGTTGGTTGGATTGGAATCTAGTCGAAGCCACGCGGTCAAGTTCATTGCGGTTGCGCCTACTGCCAATAGACGAGAGCGAGTCAAGCTCCTTGAGGATTGGATCGAGCTTGGAGATCCGCGATCTCTCTCGGACTGGACCAACCATTTGGATTTTGATTATGGGACGAATGTTGCAGAGTTAGACGAAACAAAGCATACTGGCCTAACCGAAGTCGAAAGCCATCGAATGCGGATTGCCGAGTTGTGCTTGTCCAAAGGGACGGATAGCGACTGTTCGGACGCGAAGCGATTTGCAGTGGAACTAATGGGTCAGTCCGAGCACGAAAAGGTTTGGTTCCAATTGCTGAACCGAATGTCCGATCGGTTTGCAAAATCGCTTGAGACGATGCTCACGCATGACTGGGATTCAAGGAAGAGGCGAGTGCTTTTTGGATTGTTGAAAAGCAAATGGGAGTTGTCAAAAGACACCGAGGGCTTGATGCGGCTGTTGGGCAACGCGCAAACCGAGGAGCTAAACCTAATTATCCCAGCCGTTCTGCAAGCCGCTGGGAGCCTTGATTCCCTTTTTCGCGAAGCACTTCTGACGGAATTGGACAATACGGACCCAAATCCCGAAGCCGGACTGGGTACGGACCAATCCGCTCGATGGCGAGCAAAGCTTGGCCTTATCGCGTATGGTCTTGAAGAATGGGAGCGAGTCGATCGCGTCCTTTCTCGAGCGACGGATCCAAGATCCCGAAGCTACTTTATCTATTGGTTCAAGCAATGCGAGTTTTCGATCGAACCGCTCCTTGGTCGCTTTAGTGAGTTTAACGACGAGTGGCGGGCAACGGCTGCCATTGCCTGTATTTCCAACGTCCATAACCAAATTGTTTCAGAGAGTCTGCGTGCGGATTGTGTGGATCTAATCTCCGAGGCGTACCAAAGACACCCTGCCGTTGGAGTTCACAACGCCGCAAGAAAATGGTTGATCGCGTGCGGGCAGGGCAAACTCGTCCAAACAGCAGATAGCCTGAGCGAATTCAAGCAAATCCGAAATGACCGAAATTGGTATCTCAATTCCAGTGGCATGCAAATGAACATCGTTCGAGGGCCGGTTGAGTTTTGGTATGGGATGCCCGCAAAGGGTAAACGGCCTGGGGAAATGCATCGCATTGACCACTCTTTTGTCATTGCAGACCGATTGATCACCGAAAAAGAATATGCGGAATTCGATCCAGCCAAGTTTGAGCAGCCAACTGACTTAAGCGCGATAGGCGCCAACTGGTTTGAAGCCGTTCGCTATTGCGATTGGATGAATCGGAAGGAAGGACGGATAAACCTCGAATCGCTTGAGAGCATTGATGAAACGTTCCAGAGATTCACTTTGTCTGAGACCGGCTATCGACTACCAAGCACCTGGGAATGGGAGTGCTTTTTTCGAGATGGGACCAGAACGAGTTTTCGTTTCGGCGAATCGGAGCCTGAGTTGTTTTCTTCGTTTCAAAGCACAACCGAGACTTGCGAACCGGTATGGACCTCGACGTCGTACGGAGCATTTGGGAAAAAAACGAACAGCGATTTGCTGCAAATGCAAGACATGATTATCATCAAGGGTGGGGCAATTTCCCTCACTAAAACGATGATACCTTTGGGTGAAAACAGATTGCAACACGGCAATGAAAAAGGTCACATTGGAATCCGATTGTCTTTTACTCTTCCCCCTTCACTTCCAAGATAGACAGAATTGTTACGATAATGAAAAATCTGGATAAAAAACTCTCCAAGTCCTGCATTTACGTTTGCACGGGTGGCGAATGGGAACTCATTGGAGGAATTGCGCCACCAGGATATTCCTGTCCAGACTTATCCTTAACGGGCGGTTGCGTGATCGAAGGCTCTATAGCTATGGTGGAACCCGAACCTGTGAACCCTGGGGGGCCAGCTTCAAGATTAAGCGGGGCGAATTCAGCAGCGTATCAATTCGATCCAGCCACAGATTCCCTCTGCTTTTCCGATGGCAATGCCGAGCCAGGCTACAAGTTTCTACCCAAGATTCCTTTGGCCGAACTTTGGGAAAGGTTCCCATCGATTGCTCGTGAGGTCGAGTTGCTTAAGCACGCAAAGTCGCTTTCAAGCTTTTTCATCGAAGTACCAGCCGTAGCTATTGCGCACGAAACCAAGTAGATTAACGGATGGCTTGGATAAGCGTTGGTGATTGCATTTCGTAACCCGAAGTGTAAGAGATGGATTGAAGCTTAAGCGAGGGATTTCTAAACCGAATCCCTCGCTTACGCTTCGAGTTGTGTTTAACCCCGGCTAGTCACCCGGTGCGACTGGATCATGTTTACCGTTTGGAGCTAGGGAACAAGCAGAAAATCTTATGCTTCATCCAGAAAACCAAGTCGAAGAAGAATCCAATGTTGCGGTTGCACGTCGCGAGCGACTTGGACTGGTTCTGTTGGCTATTTTCTCGACCATCTATTTTGGTTTTATCCTGCTTTGCGCTTTCGCGAATGCTTGGTTCGCTTCGATCACTTTCTGGGACGTACCTGCCACGGTTTGGTATGGCTTTGGACTGATCGCACTTGCGTTAGTCATCGCCGGCGTTTACGGACGACTAAGCCGTACGATTTCCAAGTAGTTTCAGATTGGGATGGGTATCTTTCGCCACACTCCTCAATTTGGTAAAACGGTTAAGGCGCGATGCGTGAGAGCCCATGCAACCGTCTTTCCTCCAATGCCTCCCTAAACGGAAAAATCAATGAGATACAGCTTTTTGATGCTAGCGGCCTTGACCACTTTTCAGCATGCCTTTGCCCAGGAGGCATCTGACCCATGGATAAAGAAAAAGGCTGACAACTTCAAGCTACTTACTGAGCCGCAAAAAACAGCTATCGAATCAGCATCGCCAACGACTTCGTCTGCGACACCTATCAAAGCACGACGCGTTTTGGTTTTCTACCGCTGCGAAGGTTTCATTCACAAATCGATACCGTATGCGAACACTGCCATCGAAATGATGGGCAAAAAAACGGGTGCGTTTACGGCTGAGTTAGCCGACACATATGATGTGTTCAACGCGGAGAACCTAAAGAAATACGATTGCATCTTGCTCAACAACACGACAGGCATGCAATTCCCTAAGCCCGAACAGCAAAACGCATTTCTCGATTTCATTATGTCCGGCAAAGGCTTGGCGGGGATTCATGCGGCCAGCGATAATTTTGGCCGGCATCCCGAGTGCCGAGCCATCGTTGGTGGCGAATTTGGTGGCCATCCTTGGAATGCAGGAGGCACCTGGGCGTTTAAGTTAGACGATCCAGAGCATGTTTTGAACAAAGCCTTCGGCGGCAAGGGCTTCTGGCATAAAGACGAAATTTATCAGTACAAGCCGGAGACGTACGAAGGTACGAAGGCCCTGCGTGTGCTTGTTAGCTTGGACATGAAACAGAAAGCGGTTTCGGATTTGATTCAGGATGGCCCGCGTGAAGTTCCGGTTTCTTGGCTCCGCAAGGCTGGCGACGGGCGAGTGTTTTATACCAATTTCGGACACAACGAAGACACCTTCAGCAAACCAGCCATCGTCAAGCACATACTGGACGGAATTCAGTACGCTTTGGGAGACCTCCAAGCCGATGCGACTCCGACCGATGCGGCTGTTGATAAACAACCTGCGCTTTCACCAGAAAAACCGTAGTTATGCCAATCTCAGTCACGTGCCCCGGTTGCTTGTCGCGATTCACTGTCAGCGACAAGTACGCAGGTAAAAAAGGTCCTTGCCCCAAATGCAAGAAGGACCTAATGGTTCCAGACAAATCTCAAGAAGTGGTTATCCACGCACCTGAGATAGGTCCAAAGGACTCCAAAGGGGTTTCGGTCTTAAAGCCGCTTAAACGAGCGGAGTTTAAGCTCTCGAAGATTGAGATAATCGTAGGTGCCGCATTGGTCGTTATCTCGTTCGGATTGGCGATTTTTGCAAGGACTGGATTCGCTGAGCCACCTTGGTTGCTGTCTGCATTTGCAGTGACTGCGCTGGCTTTCCCGCTCGCATGGGTAGGGTATTCTTTCTTCCATGACGATGAACTCCAGGAGTATTCTGGACAGGAGCGCTCAACGCGAGTCGGGATTTGCGCCTTGATTTTCGCTGTAACATGGGGGCTCTACTGGTTTTTGGCATATTACATGGGAAACAAGACTTTGGCGGACGTCGATGCTGTCCAATTCGCTATGTTTTTGGCCGTTATGTTCGCCATCGGTTCGCTTGGCTCGCTGGTGGCCATGGATTTGGAGTTCAGTCAAGCGTTGCTTCACTATGCAATGTATTTTGCCGCAACTTTTCTTCTTGCGATGGTTGCCGGCGTTCAATTGTCTGAGCCAATGTCCAGCGGTGGGAGCAAGCCAGACTATCCCTCGTTGAATCCGAAACTAACTAACCCGCAATTAACCAGCCCCCAGCTAAACGCTCCAGGGAAGCCCCCGGCCACACCTGCCAAGGCAAAGTAATCGTGCGTTTTCAAAAAAACTTGAATTCGTTTGAGCGACAAAGGCTTAGGTTCATTGCTCGTTCTGACGGGTTGGTTTAATCTAAAGGCGTCGCAGGCGGCTGGTTTTAATCCGCGGTCAGCTGCGACAGCGTCCTTTTTTTCACACAGGGTTTGAGGTAGAGATCGAAATGTCGACGTATAGGCGAATAACGGTAGTTGATGATGGCGGTATTAGCATTGTTCGCTTTGTCGACAAGAAGATTGTCGATTCGGGCAGTATTGAGCAACTAGGTGAAGAAATGAATTCTCTGGTCACTGTCGATAAACGGAACTTGATCCTCCTCAATTTCGACGGCGTCGAATTCATGTCGAGCGCCGCGCTCAACAAATTGATTTCGCTCAACACCAAAGTCAAAGCAGCTGCGGGCCGGCTTAAGCTTTGCGGTTTGCGAGCTGAGATCAAAGAAGTGTTTACGATAACTCGATTGGATCGCGTTTTTGATTTGCGAAAAACGGAAGCGGACGCGGTTGCAGCGTTTAAGCTTTAGGTAAACACTTGGTGCAAGCATGACGGCTGTACAAATGCATTGGTCCTATGATAAATTTCTGCCAAACGACCTAGAATTCGGTCATGCTGCAATCGAAGAGCTCATGACCGCCTTAGGGGCAGCCACCTGGGAAGGAATGGACCTATTCCGAATCCAAATGGCGATCGAAGAGGCGGTCGTCAACGCGATCGAGCACGGAAACAAAAGAGATCCAAATAAAAAGATCCGATTGGTCTTTGATGTGACTCCGGAGAAAGCAGTCATGGAAATTTCCGACGAAGGAGCAGGTTTTGACCATCGCAACGTAGCCGACCCGACCACAGAAGACTTGGTGGACAAACCGAGAGGACGCGGCGTCATGCTGATGAGGGAACTGATGGATGAGGTTCATTTCAACGAAGTCGGCAATCACGTAGTAATGATCAAACTGCGTTCCCCTGCGATACCTGAATAGATGCCCCTGAGTGGATTCCCCTGAGTGGATGGCGCTGAGTGGATGGAGCTGGGTGGATGGAGCTGTATGACCCAAAAACCTGAAGCCAATGGGAGTGATGGGGGAAAGCGGAGTAATGGACATGTTTCTCATGACTCCCATGCTCCCCATCATCGTCCGGTTATTCCACCTCGGGGTGACTATATGACTTTGCTGTCGTATTAAAAAGCCGAAGTCGTTTATGACATCACTTTTCGCTTTGCCCACAAGTATCTCGGCCGCGGCAATCGAACTGTCGATCAAATGATTCAATCCGCTC
>Ga0105045_10004524_pt1 | contig 12079 bp, 10 predicted proteins | sample MAT02_FD_78089 | JGI IMG/M metagenome (GOLD analysis project Ga0105045, IMG submission 78089) | Freshwater microbial communities from Lake Fryxell liftoff mats and glacier meltwater in Antarctica - MAT-02 (megahit assembly) | ecosystem: Environmental > Aquatic > Freshwater > Ice > Liftoff... | reverse complement strand
TTTCTGTCGTGGGCTGTCCGGCGGCATCGATAAATCCCCACTCACGCGGAATCTCCTGCTTGTTCAGATTCGCCGCATGGCTGAGTTTGCCGAGTGCAACGGTGGTGGTCGCCATGTCGAGCAGCCAGCGGCCGTGCCCACCATGACCGGGCACCGCAACACAAAGCGGGTTCGTGCCGAGGATCGCTGTTCGGCCCTGCCATGGCGCCACGGCGGGACAGGCGTTGCTCATCACGATGCCGATGAACCCGGCGCGGGCCAGTTTTTCACCCCACCATGAGCCGGCGCCGAAATGATTGGAGTGGCTGGCCACCACCACCGAGACCCCGAGGGTCTGCGCTATGCGGATCGAGTGGTCCGTGCACCGTTCGGCCACCACTTGGCCGAAGCCGTTCTCGCCATCGTAGCGCAGGCAAACTCCGTCCTCCTGCACAACGCGGCCCGCGGCCGGGATGTTGATGCCGCCGGCCCGCGCCTGCTGCAGGTAGGTCGCGACCATCTGGATGCCGTGCGAGTCCACCCCTCGCAGATTGGCCGCGATCAGCGAATCACTGATAATCCGTGCATGCGGATCGAGTGCGCCTACGGCCTGCAGGAGCTGACGGATGAAAACGCGAAGTGGCTCTGCCTGGAAATTAGCGGTTACCGGCTCTGTGTGCTGTTTCATTGATGTAATCTGGGATGGAAGCGTTAAAGCGGACTTGTTGCTCCGACCGGAAATAATTCACAAACCATGCAAACTAAGTTCGTGTGAGTTAATTTCGGCCATGATGCATTGAGCGCGGGTGTTGCCTTCAGGCGGCCAACCTGGCCCGTTCGTTTCTGCGAACCAAAACATTCGTGAGCCAGAGCAAGGCACCGCATAAGAGCACGCCAAATCCCGCAAACGTCAGGATCGCGTTGACCCCAAATTTAGCATCTCTGAGCAAACCGACGCCGTAAATCGCCAACCCGCCGCAGATATTGACAACCAGATTGAGCATCCCCATCGCCGTGGCGCGATAACGCGGATCTACGATCAAGCAGACAATCGGCATCATGTTTGCCCCCAAGAAACCCATCGCCACGCCCCACATGACGAGACTGATTATCGTAAAAATGATGAGCGGAGACCATCCGGTGAGCAAGAAGGCGGGCGCGGTCAGCAGAATCGCCAACGCGGGAATGATGATGCGAGAGCGCGGGTTGGTAAGGCTCCAGCGGTCTGACCAAAAACCGCCCGCCAGCAACCCGGCGGTTTGCGCCACGTAAAGATAGCCCAACGCCGAGAACCCGGCGGCGCCTTGCCCCATTTTAAATTGCTCTGCCATGATCGTCGGCATCCAGCCCACAATCATCCAGCCGATGGCTCCTTGCACGGACATCGCGGCCATCATCAAGTAAAACGGGCCGGATTTGCTCAAACTCTTCAGCGCCTCACTGAACTTTATATTGACCGCCGCACTGCCGGACGGGACCAACTCGAGGGATTCGCGCGGCGGCTCTCGCAGCATAAGGTAGAGGAGAACGCCCAAGCCCAGATTGGGTAATCCGATGGCCAAGTAGGCATAACTCCAGCCGTGCGTTTCAGCCAACCACCCAGCAAAGGCCCCGGTCAACGCTCCGAAGATATACCCGGTGAGGTGAATCCCTGCCGCCAGTGCTCGAGTCGGTCCACGGTGATAATCCACAATGAGTGCAAGGGCGGCTGGAATGTAGAAAGCCTGGCTGAGGCCGAGTAGAATGCGCAGTGTGAGGAACTGTTCGAAACTCTCCACGAAGGCGGTGATCAAGGTGATGATCGACCACAAGAAGAGACTGCCGAGCACCATGTTCCGGCGACTGAACCGATCAGCAAGGAAACCGCCAACGGGGCTCGCGAAAGCATAGACCCACAACAGGGCCGACATGAGCAGCCCGAATTGCGCCTCCGTCATCGATATCTCCTCCAAGATGGAGCCCCGCATCGTCGTCGGCAGATTGCGCGAAAGATAGTTCGAGGCACCCGCCAGCCACAACAACGCCACCGTTATCCACGCCCCGGAGAGCAGGACGGCGTGCTTCGGCGCGGGACTGGTGGTAGGCGGGGATTTGGTCATTCAGGAAATTCCGATTCAAGATCTCAGACCGCAGCCGCCCGCTAGACCATCGACGGCGTTGTAGCTGCCCACTCCTTCACGGGCGTAAACGCTGAATAGCCTCGGGGTGCCCGTCTGGCGGGCCACGAAACCGCAGGAATCCGCCGCGGCATCCGGACCGTTCTCGACAAAGGTTAGGAGCGGCCCCCACGTCCTTCCGCCGTCGACGCTGCGTTTCAATACAAGATCGATATCATGCGGCGGATCGCCCTCCTCGCGCATCCGGGTGTCGCAGAAAGCGATCGGCGTGCCTTGGTTTGAGGTGATAATGCCGGGAATGCGGCATTCAAACACCCCTTTCTTCCCGGCCACGAACACATCGTTTTGCTCCAGAAGCGCCGGCGCCGCCTCGCTGACCGGAACGAGGCCGAAGCCGAACAGGGGCAGGACGGCGCTCATCATCCGTCGCGCAGCGGAGAGGGTTTTCATGATTGGTTCATGTGATTGAGTTGGGATGCCGCTGCGGAAACACAGTGCCGGAGGGACAAATATGCGGCTAGAATCCCGGCTGCCAGGCCGTCACCGCCGTGGTGCGATGGCCGGCTTTGATCTCCCCTGAGACAAAAACCCACTCTGCCCCGAACGGCACCGGGGGTGAGGAGACCACCGGTTCGGGCCAAGCCTCGGTCCAGAGGTGCCAGGCATGCCGGGCCACATCAAAGTAGAGGATGTCCTCCGGCACGCGCCGGTCGCGCGGCAACTTGCCGACCTGCCGGCCATCAACCCCGCCGAAGACAAAGATCCGTTCCGGCGCGATGGTGACCGGAGCAGGCGAGGGCGCGGCGATGACCGACCACGGCAAATCCGGCAGTTTTTCCCAGCCACCATCGGGGCGGTAGCGATAGGCGTCCGTCAGGTAGTTCATCTGCGGCTGTCCATCAGCCCCCGCGGACATTTCAAGCCCGCTGATCAGATAAATCGCGCCGTTGAGCGCCGCCATCACGGCCAGAGCGCGGGATGGACCGGGCCAGGACGGCAGGGTCTGCCAGCCGGCCGAGGTATTCGCGAGATCCAGACATAGGAAGCTGGTCGTGCTCACCCGCGGCGGCCCCGAGGCATAGCCGCCGGCCAGATAGACCTTTCGCCCCAGCACGGCGGCAACGGGACTGGCCACGGGCTCAGGAAGTGCGGGACCGGGTTTAGTCGTTACCTGCCGGCCATCCCAATTCAACCACACCACATCCTGAAAAAACCCCGCGGCATTCTCTCCGCCGATCGCCAGCACACCTTCCGGCACCGAGACCATCGCGGCGTAGGCGCGCGGTTCCGACAACCGGCCGGCCGGCTGCCACGCGGTCGCGCCCGCGGGCAGCGCAAAAATTTCATCGTAGGTTTTTTTCACCCCTCCCTCCCAAGGGGGAAGGTCGGGAAAGTTTGCCCCGCCGGCGGCAATCAGCGCGCCGCCGTTGACGCCCGCCATCACTGCGGCGACGCCCGGCTGCAGTGGGAAATCCGGCAGGTCGCGCCAGTGGCTGGCGACCGGACGCACCGTGGCCAATGAGAATCGCAGAGCACGGCACATCGCCCCACCCCGCCCGTCGGACACAAGGTAGACGGCGAGCACATCGTCTGCGACCACGCTCACTGCCGCCGAGAAAATCTCACCGTCGGGCGGATCATCGGCGAAAGCCAGATCCGTCCAGCCGGCAGCGCCAGCGCGGCAAACCACCAAGCCGGCGCCAGGAAACCGCGGCTGCACACCCGGCACGCGCCGCCCGGAACGGAGCGCGATGTGATTGCCTTGATGCCGCGCCGAAGCCAGGAAGCCATCAGTCCCTGCCTCGGCCGACGCCACCAAGACGGCTTCCGCCTCCGGCACGGGCACCGGCGGCGTCCAACTCCCGGCGGCCAGCGGCGCCACGGCTTGCACACGAGCCCCCGTGGGGTCTGTCCACACGACGCGCCAGTGGTTTCCCTCGGGACAAAGCTCCGTCGTCGGAGATCCGATTCCGGTCGTAGCGGGACCGAGCAGCACGGTTGGGACGGGAACTAGCGATGCGTTCATGAGCGCCGTCGATTTAATTAAAACAGTTAAACAAACGAATCTCCTGAAAGTGAAAGCCGTCCGCCAATAAATAGCTGAAGCGGCAACGAAGGCTGTATCGGTCCTTTTCACACGCCTCGCTCGCACTTGCCGATTGGCGGAGAACTTATCGGACTACCACTTGTATCTGACCGTCAGCTTCGAGGCGAACGTGTCGGAGCCTTGGACCAAGCCGGGAGTGGCCACTTGAACGATGTAGCGCTCGTTGGTCAGGTTATTCAGATTGAGCTGCAGGTCCCAGCGCTTGTTCACAGCGTAACCAAAGAAAGCGTTGGCGAGAGGCGGGGTCTCCACCACGAAGGCGCCCTGTCGCTTGTCGTCTTGGATTATAATACCGAGGCCAGCCCGGAGGCCGCCCAACGGACCGCTGCTCCAAGAGTATTTGCCTAGGAAGCTGATCTTCTCTGGCACGAAGTTCTGGGCCTGGCGGACATAGGCCCTGCCGACATCGGCGGCGATCGCGGAATTGCCGTTGAAGTAGGTCACCAGGATGTCAGCCCGCCCGCTGGCCGTCTTGATCAGGATGCCAAGATCTGTCTCCCAACCCGAGGACGAATCTTTGGCGGATTGAACGACACCTTGCGAACCGGGAGGACCATCTGGCAGGACGCCGAACGTCACCACATTGGTCTGCTCCATCTCAAAGGCCGCCGCCGAACCGTAGAAGCTGACCTTGTCGGAGAAGTCGTAGTCAAACTTGACACCGATTTCCGCGAGCTTTCCCAACGAGTCCTTGAACGGAGTTCCCAAGCGATCACCTTGGATAAATCTGTCGGTGTCGCCGCGCGGAGCTACAAAGTAATTCTGGGCCTTAGTGGCATAGATCGAAAGCTTAGGGAGCACCTTGTAGACTATGCCGTATTTGTTTACAGTGAAGGTGGCATCAGGCCGATTCGTAACCACGTTGGTCACGAGGTCCTCGTTTGTGCCACCAGGCATGAACTTGCGAATACCGCCCACCAAGATGAGCTTATCATTTAGCAACGTGACGTTCTCTTGAATATAAAGGGAAGCCGATGTGATATTGACCTTCTGCCTTGTCGGAGGATTACCTAGGCTAATGGGACGTGGCGTGAAGAACCAAGCAGTGTCGTTGGGGAATTGGGCAAACCAGGCAGTATCGTCCGGGTGGGTTCCGGTGCGGGTGTCCAAAGGCGGCATGAATGTGATCGCCTGATTAGCCCGATACTTGCTTATAAACCCATCTGAACCCAAGGTCGTGTCGAACTTGGCCCAAGAAGTTTGGCGTTTGTCGAGGTAATCGACCTGAAAGGCATTGTGTGTTTCACCGCTGGAGTTGCGGATGCCCTGCCGGGTTACCGTGTGGTTGTCCGCGTTGACCCCGATGGCGCGAGGGTTCAAGCGGTTATCATCGTTCTTGCTGTAAGAATAAGCAATTCGCAAGTCACTATTATCGGTCAACTTAGATAGATACGCTGCGTTGATCACCGTAGTCACGTAGGGCCAGAAAGCGTCCTGCTTGCGGCCCGGGATAAATTTCTGGGTAGAGAACTTGTTGAACTTCGCGTTCCTCAAGGTGGTGCGCGGGTCTGTCGGCACCGTGATGTCGAGAAAGTCTCCCGGAAAAAGGTAGTCATCATTTTGGAAGTAATAACCATCGATCATTAGACTGCTGGCCGCGCCGAAGTAGAACGCGAGACCCGCACCGAAAAATTTCTGGTCCTGCCACTCGATCGTCTTCCCAGACGGCGCGTTCGCATTGAGGTAGCCGAGGGTGAAGCGGTAATTAACCTTGAGGTCGTCCGAGTTTATGAACGGGCCAGAAGTGTTGGCCTGCAAGCGCACACCACCCCGGCCGGTGATCGAAACCTGAGCCTCGCCCTGCCGGGTGGGCGTTGGAGCTCGGGTAACGTAGTTGATGCTGCCGCCGATGCCGCCGTTGGAACCGTTAAGCATAGCGGCCGGACCCTTCAGGACTTCGACGCGCTCGATGTCATAGAGCGGCTGGCTCTTGTTGGGGCCGCCAGCTCCTGTTCCCGTTTGGCGCTCAAAGCCGTTGCGCAGCGGCGCGCCGGCCCGGAAGCCGCGGATGTTGAAGTCGTCGTTGAAGGATTGATTCTGGGTGACACCGCTGACGCCGAATTTGATCACATCGACCACGGAAATGGCACCCCAATCGTTAATTTGCTCCAAATTGATGAGCCCGATGCTCGCCGGCAGGTCGGTCAACTCTTTCGCAGAGCGGCTGCCGACCACGGTGCGCTGGGAGCGGTAGCCCTGAGTATTGCCTTCCGATACGACGAAAGGCGACAACTGTAAGGCGGCCTCCTTATTGGCCGATCCACCGGATGATGCGGGGGCTTGTGCCACTAGCCTGATTTCTGCCGAGAACAGGAATGCTAAAGCGCACATTCCGCAGATGAGTTTGTTTTTCACATTCATAATCGGTTTTAATTTCGGATGTATTCTTAAGTTTGAGTTAGGGAACCAGACCGGCGGAATGCACTGCGGAACGACGACAGATAACAAAGGTGAACTTCTGGTAACATAACCTGACCGGTGACCGGCAGAAGCATGAGGTCACCACGATGCCGCGCGAAGTTGCGGCGCGAACGCGAAAGGCCCGGCGGGCCGTCTGCCGCCACCGAAGGAACGCCGCAAGCCCTGGGCAAGCCACGCGGAAAAATCAGCGGCTCGGACGAAAATCCTTCCACGGGCGGAGAGGCACCCGCGGCACGACGGTGCCATTGACCGGGAAAGGAGGCCAATAGCCCCGCAGAATAGCTTCCACCGAATCCGCCACCGTGCCGTGCAAATGATTCATCGAGTCCTGCGAAGACGCCGCGTAATGCGGAGTCAGCGTCACCTGCTCCATCGTGCGCAACGGGCTGTCGGCCGGCAGCGGCTCCACTTCAAACACATCGAGGGCTGCGCCGGCGATCCGCCCCTCTTGCAGCGAGCGCACGAGCGCGGCCTCATCGATGATCCCGCCGCGGCTCGTGTTGACCAGCATGGCCGACGGCTTCATCAAACCGAGCGTCTGCTCGTTCATCAGGTGCTTGGTCTCCGCGTTCAGCGGCAGATGCAGGGAGAGCAGGTCCGACTCGCGCAACAGCTGCTCGCGCGATACCAGTTCCACCGGACAGCCCGGCGGCAGCGACTGGACATAAGGGTCGGCCACGAGGATCCGCATCCGGAAACCGGCCATCTTGCGCGCGACCGCCTGCGCGATGCGGCCCCAACCCAGCAGGCCCAGGGTAAGGCAGGCGACGCGGCGCAAGGGCTGGTTGGGATTGTAACCCACCCAGCCGCCCGCGCGGATCTTGCGATCCAGCGCCGCAACCCGCCGCACAGCCGCCAGGATGAGCGCCGTGGCATGGTCTGAAACCTCCTCTGTGCAATAGTCCGCGGAGTTGGCTACCACGATCCCACACTTTGTAGCCGCGGCCACATTGATGCTGTCGACTCCCACCCCGTAACGGATGATCGCTTGGCACGCGGGCAGAGATGAGATGACTTTTTCGGTCAGCGGGGTATCCGCGTTCTCAAAAAGTATCACGACCGCATCCCGGCAAGCGGCAATAATCTCGGCCTCGGTGCGCGCCGGTCGGAGGACAAAGTCCGCGCCAAAGGCCTCGACGCGATGACGCTCCAAGTCATAGGTAAAGTTGCAGTCGACATTAACAATCTGAGTGCGATTGGACATGAAAGTAAGGTGATTGAGCGTTGAGCAGTTGGCGGCGAGGGGAGCAGGCTAAGTTCTTGGCGGCTCTGCCGGCAAAAAATATTTTGTGGTAACATCTGCTAACCGGCATCGCCTATAGTCGTCATAGTTCCCATTTCATCGCCCGCGTTGCTGGACAGTAATATTTACCAGTGAGACCGTCCCTTTCCTCGTTGCCGGAAGCCACGTGCCCGATGAAGGTGTTTTTCAAAACCCGCCGATCAATTCCCCTCGTTAACCGGATTGCCCGCTAACAATTCTATGCGATCTTCACTCATCCGTTCGCGACTGCGGCAGGGTCTGGCAGTCCGCATCGCCGCCCTCTACTACCCCAGCGCGATGATGCCGGCCCATGCGGCCAAGGCCGGATTCGACGCCCTCTGGCTGGATGCCGAGCACAACACCTGGGACCGGCGCGAGATCCAACGCATGGTCGCCCTCCATCACCTCGCGAACATCGATTGCCTCGTCCGCACCGGCAGCCGCAATGCCAACGAACTCTACCATCTCCTCGAGGACGGCGTGACCGCCCTGATGATTCCGCTGGTCAACACCGCGGAGGATGCCGCCCACCTGGCAGCGGCGGTGAAGTTTCCGCCGCTCGGCCAGCGCGGCTTGGATGGTGCCAGCCTCGACAACAGTTTCTACCTTGGCCCCGGTGACAAATACCCGGAATCAGCCAACGCGGAAACCTTCCTCATCGTCCAGATCGAGACGCCGGAAGCCCTGGCCAACCTCGACGCCATCGCCGGCACGCCGGGAGTGGACGGACTCTTCGTCGGCCCGGGCGACTTGGCCTTGCGCTTGGGCTGCCCGACGGACTGGAACCACCCGCAAATGGCCGCAGTCGAGGATACCGTGGCCGCAGCCGCGGCCCGGCACCGGATCGCGTGGGGCCGACCCGGCGGAAACGTCGAGCAGATCGCCCGCATCGCACGCAAGGGCGGCAAGCTCATCGCCCATGGCAGCGACTTTGGCGCCATCATGACCACGCTGCCCGCTTACGCTAAAAACTTGGCCGACGGGCTCGCCCAAGCCTGAGCCAACACCGTTTTGCCCATGATCCGGCCCCTGCTCCGGCCATGCGGCGCCCTACTGTTCCTGCTCGCAGCCTTCGGCCACGCCCAGCCGGCCACCGAGGCCGCGCCCTTGGCTGAACTCAGTCTCCTGCAGAAAAAACTTTCCGCGCCGGCCGAGCCGCTGACGTGGGCGATCACCGGGGACTCCATCACGCAGGGCGCCAAGTGGGTCGGGCGCGAGCGATCCTACGCCGAGATAATCCAGGAGCGGGTCCGCTGGGAAATGAACCGCCGCCGCGACTTCTTCATGAACTCCGGCATCTCCGGGGAGAAGGTTACCGGTTTGCGCGCTGGTTTTGAATGGCGCGTGCTGCGCTTCCGGCCGGATATCGTCGCCATCATGATCGGCATGAACGATTCCGTCGCCGGCCCCGCCGGCCGCGTCGCCTTTGAAGCCGAACTACGCGAAATGATCTGTCAGGTTCGCACGGCCGGCGCGATTCCCCTGCTCCACCACACCAACCCGATTGACACGACAAACTCCGGAGCCGCTTCGCCAAGCTGGAAATGAAATTTCTCCTCGTGGCCAGGGTGGTTCAGGGCATTCTCGGCCTGCGGGTCCGCGACGGCCGCAGGCCAGGACCCTTCTTTCCTACTCCCATGTCGAACGATCAGGATGAACGCCGGGCCTATTGGTCCACCGAGCTCGAAAAGGCCCACGGCTTCATGCAGCAGGCCCTCGCCTATCCCGTGGCCGAGGGCGGGGAGAAAATGATCAGCCTGATCGAGGCGGCCACGGCGGCGGGGATCCGGATCGATTTCTCCACCAGGAAGCACGCGCTGGGGCTTGACCGGTTGTTCTACCTCCGCGAAGGGCAGATTAAGGGATTCCTCGGTGCGGGCGCCGAAATGAACCGCCGCGGCTGGGTCATGAAGGTCGAGGACGGGTTCCGCAGTCGGCAGATGCAAAAATACGTCGGCCGGCAACCGGCGGTCTTCGACGCCATCCTCCGGAGCGTCGTCTGGGAACTGAACGGGAAAAAGCCGACGCCCGAATTCTTCCGCCGCCGCAGCCTGACCCTCGTCGCCCTTATGCCGAAGATCGGCACCCACATGTCGGGCAGCGCGATCGACATCTCGGTCTTCCGGCTCGACAACGGCCAGGAGATCGACCGCGGCGGCCCTTATCTGGAAATGTCGGAGCGGACGCCGATGCTCTCGCCGTTCGTTTCCCCGCAGGCGCTCGAAAACCGCAAGGAAATCACGGCCATCATGCGCCGGGGTGGTTTCGTGGAATATCCGTGGGAGTTCTGGCATTACAACGGTGGTGACGCCTACGAAGCGCTGCTCCTCGGCCAAACCCAGCCCGCGCGCTACGGGGCGATCGACTGGTCGGAAAAGGACGGGACGATCCGCCCGATCCCGAATCCCGAACAACCGCTCAACTCCACCGAGGAGTTCGAGCAGGAGATTGCGCAGGCGCTGCGGCGGCTGAGAAAGTGAGGCAACGGATTCCGGGCCCGGCGTCACCCGTTGCGGAAATTTGAATCCTGCGGCATGAAAGGCAAAGTCGCGCTGGTCACCGGTTCCACCAGCGGCATCGGCCTAGGCCTCGCCCGCGCCTTGGCGCGTGAAGGCGTCCACCTCATGCTCCACGGCCTCGGCGATCCCGGCGCCATGGAACGCCTGCGCCAGGACTTGGCGTCGGAATCCGGCGTGACCGTGCGTTACAATGATGCGGATGTGAGCCGGGCGGCCGAGGTCGCCCGGCTGGTGACCGAGACGGAGCAAGCCTTCGGTTCGCTGGACATTCTGGTCAACAATGCGGGCATCCAGTTCGTGTCCCCCGTCGAGGAGTTTCCGCCGGAACGCTGGACGGCCATTCAGGACATTGTGCTCAACGCCAGCTTCTACGCCATCCGGGCCGCTGTGCCCGGCATGAAACGGCGCGGCCGGGGCCGGATCATCAACCTGGTCTCCGCGCACGGGCTGGTCGCCTCGCCTTTCAAGAGCGCCTATGTGGCGGCCAAGCACGGCCAGATCGGTCTGACGAAGACGGTGGCGCTTGAGCTCGCGGAGACGGCGATCACCTGCAATGCCATTTGCCCGGTTTATGTGCGCACGCCGCTGGTGGAGGGGCAGATTGAGAGCCAGGCGAAGCTGCACCAGATGACGCGCGAACAAGTGATCCGCGACGTGATCCTCGCCACGCAACCCACCCGGCGCTTCATCGCGGTTGAGGAGGTGGCGATCGGCATGTGGGAAAATGGCTCGGGGGTGATGAGGCCGATCAGCCGACTCTTCTTCCGGGGAGCTTGCCGGGGTTGGGTCAGGAGGCGGTTGCGTCGGCCCTGCCGGATTTCAAGCAGACCGCTCTCCGCGAGCCGGCGCAGCGCGGTGCGGATCGTGGGCCGGCTGACCCGCAGCATCTCGCAGAGCCGGCGTTCGCTCGGGAGGTATTCGCGCCAGGTGCCTTCCTCGATCGCCTTCCGGATGGAATCGGCGGATTGGGCGGCCAGGGAACTGCGCTTGGGAATCTCGAAGGGAAGTTGGGGGCTGTTCATAAATAATTACCAGGAATTGATGCTAGTTTGGGTGGCTGCAGTGTGCCTGTTTCGTGGACGATGAAACCGCAGTCTCCCATAAAAATATGGTCCGCCGTGCCCACGCCGCTTACGCCAACTTTCCGCGTGGACGCGCCCTCGGTTGAGCGAATGGTGCAAGACTCCGTCCGCCATGGCATTCACGGACTGTTCTTGGCCGGCACCTGCGGCGAGGGGCCGTGGCTGCAGGACTGAGAGAAGCAAGTCTTTAGGAGTCGCCGATGAGCCAGACCACCGTATCCTCCCTGCCATACACGGACACGAAGCCGCAGAGTTCGCCCGACTTCTACTTCGCGATCAATGCGACCTTTCGCTTCATCATCGCCCGGCTGGGCCGGGAGGGCTGGACCCGCTATCTGGAGGAGATGGGGCGCGGGTATTTTGCCCCGGTCAACAGCGCGTGGAGCCAGGGCGGCCTGCCCGCCGTCGCCCGCTACTGGCGGGACTTTTTCGCCGCGGAGCCCGGCGCCGTCGTCGAGGTCGTCGAGCGGACCGACCGCGTTGAGGTCCAGGTGCGCGAGTGCCCCCAGATCAAGCATCTGCGGCACGGTGGGCGGGAGATCGTGCCCGAGTTCTGCCAGCATTGCTATTACCTCGGCGCCGCCCGCGCC
>Ga0105045_10004522_pt1 | contig 12083 bp, 13 predicted proteins | sample MAT02_FD_78089 | JGI IMG/M metagenome (GOLD analysis project Ga0105045, IMG submission 78089) | Freshwater microbial communities from Lake Fryxell liftoff mats and glacier meltwater in Antarctica - MAT-02 (megahit assembly) | ecosystem: Environmental > Aquatic > Freshwater > Ice > Liftoff... | reverse complement strand
CGCCGGGCAAAATCCGCCGCTGCACGGATGACCACCGTTGCATCCTCGACGCCATCACAACCCAGGACCCATAGCGCACTGAACTTCTGATGCGCGAACATATCAGCGGCAGCAGAAATGGGGCCGGAAAGGGATGGACGCAGGCAAGCCCACTCAGCGCCCCGACTTGGCCCGCATCGCCGTCAGCAGGGCCGCCACCTGGCCGCCGCCGCGCTGTATGACGGAGGAGTATTCGCTGCGCTGGGTCAGCCGCAGCGAGGTGCCCTCGGCGATGAGGTCGACGATTTTGGGCTGTCCGCCCGCCTCGGCCACACGCCAGTCCAGGTTGAAGGCCGCGCTGTTCGGCCGGGTGACGACGGTGCTGACCAGCGCGTCCTCCTCGGTGCGGGACTGGGTGCGGCCCAGGGCGAAGCGCACGCCCTGGAATTCGCCGAAGCGGCTGGCGAGGTTGCGGATCAGGCTTTCCTCGAACAGCCGCAGGTATTCCTGCTGTTCCGCCGGTGTCGCCACGCGCCAGAACCGGCCGAGCGCGAAACGGCCCACCGTTTCGACATCCACGCTGCGGCGCAGGATTGTCGCCACCCGCTCCTGCCGGGCGGCGGGGTTCAGCGCGGCGTTGTTGATCGCCGCCACCAACTCGTCGCCGGCGGCCTGGATGAAGCCGGCGGCGCGTGTCGTGTCCACCTGCGCCCGGGCCGAGGTGAAGGGAGCCATCGCGACAAGGCAAGACAAGGCTACGATGGCGCGGCGGGTAAGCTTGGGCATGGCAGGCATCCTCAATTCGGCCGGATACGGCCCGTGGCATCGCGGTTGGCGATAGCCGCGGCCCGCGCCTGGCGGCGCGCTGAGCGCAATGCCGCATAGGGGTCCAGAGAAGTCCGGTTCAGGTCATCGATCACTTCGAAAAAGTAGTCGCGGTTGTCCAGCGCGATGGCACCGCCGCGCACCCCGGACAGGATATCCACCACCAGCCCCTGGCCAACCCAGGTCAGTGGCTGCGCCGCGAGATCGACGCCCATGCCGAACAGGTCGCGCGGGTTGGACGGGCCCAGGACGGGAATGAACAGAAAAGGTCCCTCGCCCACCCCAAAGGTCGCCAGGGTCTGGCCGAAATCCTCGTAATGCGCGGGCACGCCGAAATAGCTGTTCGCCACGTCGAAGATGCCGCCCAGCCCCACCGTGGTGTTAACCACGAAGCGCCCCAGCGTGTCGCCCGCGCGGCGCGGCTGGCCCTGCAGCATGTCGTTGAGCAGCACAACGGGTGTGCGAAGATTGCTCAGAACCGAACTGACGGAGTTGCGGATCGGCAGCGGCAGCACCCGATAGGCCACGTTGATCGGCCTGAGCACGGCCGTGTCGATCGCCTGATGCACCGCGAACATCGAGCGGTTGAACGGCTCGTACGGATCGTTGTTGGCATCGAACTCCGCCACCGCCTCCGGGTCCGAGGCAGGCGGGCGGGTGGCGCAGCCGGCAAGCATCAGGATCACCGGGAGGACCAGGGCCACGGCGGCAAACATGGGGCGCTGCATTGTGCTCTGATCAACCTCTGCACTGGGCGGCGGCACGAATGCGCCACCAACTTAAATCCACATAAACCATTGCCGCCGCGTCGGGAACCATCACGACGTATCCGAATGTTGCAGTGCAGCCATCTTGCCGGCCTTGCGCTATCCTCAACCTTGCGCCATTTGCCCAGCATGGATCAAGTCAGCCCCCTCTCCAGCACCCTAGACCGTTGGCTGACCGGCCCACGCATTCCAGCGCTTCCCGCGCCGAGGGACATGGCTGCACCCAAACTCAGCTTCGAGTTTTTTCCGCCAAAGAACGAGGCCATGGAAAAGACCCTGTGGGAATGCATCCGCCGGCTGGAGCCGCTCGGCCCGCGCTTCGTCAGCGTCACCTACGGCGCCGGCGGCACAACCCGCACCCGCACCCACACCACGGTCGCGCGCATCGTCGCCGAAACCGCCATGATCCCCGCCGCCCACCTCACAACCGTGGGTGCGACGAAGGAGGAGGTCCATGAGGTTGCCCGGGAATACTGGGCCGCCGGCGTGCGCCACATCGTGGCCCTGCGCGGCGATCCACCGGTGGGGGCGGCGCAATACGCGCCCCATCCCGGCGGCTATGCCCAGGCCGAGGATCTGGTGGCGGGCCTGAAGACGGTCGCCGATTTCGACATCACCGTGGGCGCCTACCCCGAGACGCACCCGACCGCCATCTCCGCCGATGCCGATCTCGACTTTCTCAAGCGCAAGATCGATGCCGGCGCCACGCGGGCGATCACGCAGTATTTCTTCGATACCGACATCTACCTGCGGTTCATCGAACGCTGCCACAAGGTGGGCATCACCGTCCCCATCGTGCCCGGCATCCTGCCGGTGACCAATTTCGCCCAGGTGCAAAAATTCTCCGCCATGTGCGGCGCCTCGGTGCCGGGCTGGATGGGCCATCTGTTCGAAGGCATCGATGGCGATGCCGAAACCCGCAAGATGGTCGCCGCCATGGTGGCAGCCGAACAGGTGCGCCTGCTGCAGGCCAATGGCGTGGATGAATTCCATATCTACACGCTGAACCGCTCCGACCTCGCCTATGCGGTGGCACATCTGCTGGGCGCGCGCGCCGCACCCGCAGCCTGACTGCGCCTCAGCCGCGCGCCACCATCCCCAGCGCGCGGAGCGACTGCTCCCGGTCCACCGGCTTGGACAGGTAGTCATCCATCCCGGCCTCGCGGCATTTCTGCTCGGAAGCGGCGCAGATCGCGGCTGTCATGCCGATGATCCGCGTCGTGCGGTTGGGTTCATGGCCGTCTCGCAGTGCGCGGGTGGCGGCCAGCCCGTCCATCACCGGCATCTGAACATTCTTCAATACGGCGTCTAGCCGGGTCTCGGTGGCCAGCGCCTCCAGCCCGTTGCCAGCGATGCTGGCCGCAATGCCCGCCTGCTCCAGGATCCTGGCCATGATGAACTGGCTGACCGTGTTGGCATTCACCACCAGCAGATGCATGGCGGGGCCTGACCCGGGCGCGGCGGGCGGTGCCGCCTCGCGCGGCTGGCTCGCGCAAAGCAGCGACTCGCGCAGCCGCTCCGGCAAAACCGGCTTGGGCAGCATGGCGTCGAACAGCCCAAAGGGCCGCGGCCCCTCCGCCCCCTCGTCCACCCCCAGCAATATGATCCGCGGCGGCGGGGCCGGGCGGCGGCGAGCCTCCCGGGCCAGGGCAATGGCATCCAGCGGGCCGATGGTGGCGTCGATGATGAGGCAATCGAAGCCCTCACCCAGCATCGCCAGCAATGCCGTGCTGTCGGCCACCGCCGCCGGCTCCTGGCCGAGCTGGCGCAATTGCCGGCACAACGCGTCCCGCCCCGCCGGCCGCGTCTCGGCCACCAGCACCCGGCCGCCCGGCGGGGGTGCGGGCAGCGGGGGCTCCTCCAACCCGGGCGGGCGGACCAGCGCCTCGCAGCGGAAGACGTGGCCCCCACCCCCCGCGGGGCTCGGCCGAGACATCGCCGCCAGGAACTCATCCTTGACGCGTGACGCCTCCTGCGCGCGGGCTTCGCTGGCGACCAGCCGGTTGCCCTGACGCAGCAGCAGCGCGGCCCCGGCGATGAGGGTGACGCTGGCGGAGCGGTCGCCGCCGGCACGATCATGGAGCCGCTGATGCGCCAGACCCTGGCACGGGCCGAGATGCTGGTGGTCCGCCCGCCCAATTCGCCCGAATCAGAGTTGCATTCCGGCCGCGCCGACGGCTTCATGTCGGACTACCGCTGTACCCGGCGAATGATGGTGATGCATGACTGGATGCGCATCATCGAGCCGCCCGGGCCTTTCGGCGAGCCCAGCTACGGCTTCGCCATGCGGCAGGGCGACGCCGCCTGGCTGGCGGAGGTCAACGCCTTCCTCGGCGCGGTGCGGGCCGATGGCCGGCTGGCCGCCGCGGCCGCGCGTGCGGGGCTCAGCCCCATCGTCACGCGTTGACGGGCGGGGCGTAGAAAAACCGCTCCTCGGTGATCTTGCCAGCCATCACGGTGTAGAGGCCGATCTCGTCCATGCTGGTCCGGCTGCCACCCTTGGGGGTGAGGTCGTAGTCGAAACGGATTGCGAACTGGTCGCCATGCACCTCGTGGTTGGAAACCCACCACTTCGCCTTCTCGGCGATCGCCGCCGCGCCCTGCAACCGCGCCATCGGGCCGGGCATATCCTCCAACGCCACCACATCCTCGGCCCACCAGGTTTCGCAGGCCTCCTGGGTACGGCCCTCGGAGAGCAGCGGGGTGAAGGCTTTCGCCACCTCGTGTGTCGTCATGGCCAGGGCCTCCTCGATGGCAGACATGTTTTCCACAGCCCGCCGCGCAGTCTGGTGAATATGGCGTGACGGCCATGCCCGCGCCTCAACTGGACAAGCGTGGCAGGCCGCGCCAAACGGGGCTGCAGCAAGCGCCTTTTCCGGAGTCATAGAATGTCCAGCCCTGATCGCTCCACCTTCGAGCGGATCGCAGTCATCATCGCCGAGACGGCCAATGTCGATCCGGCCAAGATCACGCCCACCGCCCATGTCATCAATGATCTGGGCATCGACAGCCTGGACTTCCTCGACATCGTCTTCGCCATCGACAAGGAGTTCGGCATCAAGGTGCCGGTCGAGGACTGGACCGAGCAGGTCAATGCCGGCCGCGCGCCGGCCGAGAAGTTCTTCATCATCGGCCCGCTGGCCGAGCGCATCGATGAACTGGTGCAGGCCAAACCCGTTTGAAGCTCGAATACTTCGCCATGCTCGACCGCATCGTGGCGCATGATGCGGACAGCCTTGAGGCGGAGGCCACGCTGCCCGATCAAAGCCCGGTCTTCGACGGCCATTTCCCGGGCTTTCCCATCCTGCCGGGCGTGCTGATGATCGAATGCATGGCCCAGGCCGGCGGCTGGCTGATGCTGGCGCGGCAGGGTTTTGCCCGCATGCCGCTGCTGGCCAAGGTGGGGCAGGCCAAGCTGCGCGGCATGCTGCGGCCGGGCGCGCTGATCCGCGTCGGCGCCAAACTCACCCATGACGGCTCGGGCTATGCCGTGCTGAGCGGGCGGATCGACAGCGACGGCCAAATGGCAGCGGAGGCCGAATATACGTTGCGAACCCTGCCCTTCCCCGATGCCGCGCTGGCCGCCCTGGTGCGCGGCCGCGGCACCGAGCTTGGGCTGCCGGCATGAACATCGTCTGCATCACCGGCCTGGGGCTGGTCTCCTGCCAGGGCGTGGGGCGCGCGGCCCATCTGGCCGCCGGCCCGCCGGTGGTGGACAGCGAAAGCTTCGCCCCCTTCCCCATCCACCCGCTGCCCGCACTCGACATGGCGCAGGCCATCCCGCGCCGGGAATGGCGGCAGATGGAGACCTGGCAGCGCCTGGGCACCTACGCCGCCGGCCTGGCGCTGGAAGATGCCGGCGCCAAGGACCTTGTTCAGGGCATGCACCTCGTCGCCGCCGCCGGCGGGGGGGAGCGCGATTACGCGCTGGATGAGGCGATCCTGGCAGAACTTGCCACCATCACGCCCGAAGCGCGCGAGGCCTGGCTGCATCGCAAGCTGGCCGACGGGCTGCGCCCCACACTCTTCCTGGCGCAACTGTCCAACTTGCTGGCCGGCTCGATCTCCATCGTCCATGGCGTCTCCGGCTCCTCCCGCACGCTGATGGGCGAGGAGGGGGCGGGGGCCGAGGCGGTGCGCGTGGCCGCCGCCCGCATTGCAACCGGCAGTGCGGCGATGGTGCTGGTCGGCGCCGCCACGGTGGCGGCGCGCTGGGATACCATCCAGATCTTCGGTGGCGCGCTGCATCGCGGGGGTTTTGTGCCTACCGCGCAACGTCCCGGGATGATCCTGGGCAGCCAGGCCGGGTTCCTGCTGCTGGAAAGCCTGGACCATGCCCGCGCGCGCGGCGCCACGCCGCTGGCCGTGCTGCGCGATGTGCGGGTGGATGCCGGCCCGCCGGAGGGCCGGGCGGCTCGCCTGGCCGCCCTCATGCCCGCCGGACCCAGCCTCTCCGTCGCACCACATGCCGGCCCGGGCGTGGCGGGCGCCGAACCGCTGAGCGATGCCGTGGGTGCCGGGCTGGAAGCGGCCTTCCCGGTCGGCATCGCGGTCGCCGCCGCCCGCGTGGCCGCCGGCGGCGGGCGGCTTTCGGTGCAGGGCTTCGGCCATGGCCTGGCCGAATTCTCCGCCATCCTGGAGGAGGCGCCATGAACGACCCCATGCTCGACCATGCCGGCCGTCCGCGCATCGTCATCACCGGCATCGGCATGGTCACGGCACTGGGCATGGATGCCGCCACCTCCTGGGCCGGGCTGCTGGCCGGCCGCTCGGGCATCCGCGCCATCAGCCGCTTCGATACCTCGGCCATGCGCAGCCGGATCGGCGGCTGCGTCGATCTGCCCGGCGACGAGCCTGGCCGCCCGCTCTCCTGCGGCGCGCGCGTCACCCGCCTGGCCGAGTGGGCGCTGGCCGAGGCGGTGGCCCAATCGGGCCTGCCCACCCCCTTCCCCGGCCCACTGACGCTGGGCGTGCCGCCTTTCGAGATCGAATGGCCGCTCCGCCAGGATGCGCTGGCCCGCGCCAGCACCCCCACCAACCGCGATCTGGCCGTGGCCATGGCCGGCATGCCCGAGGTCCATCACCACCAGCAGGTGGTGGCCCCGTTGCGTGAACTGGCCGCGCGTTTCGGCACCACCGGCATGCCCCAGGCCGTGACCACGGCTTGCGCCTCCGGCGCCTCGGCCATCCAGCTCGCCGTCGAGGCCATCCGCCGGGGCGAGGCGAATGCCGTGCTGACCGGCGGCGCCGAGGGCTCGCTGACGCCCGAGACGCTGATCCGCTTCTCTTTGTTGCAGGCGCTCTCCGCCCGCAGCGAGCCGCCCGAGGCCGCGTCGCGCCCCTTCAGCCTGACGCGCGACGGCTTCGTGATGGGCGATGGCGCGGCCGGCCTAGTGCTGGAAAGCCGCGCCCACGCGATGGCCCGCGGCGCCACCATCCTGGGCGAAATCCTGGGCGTGGGCGAACGCGCGGACACATTTCATCGCACCCGTTCCAGCCCCGACGGGCTGGCCATTTCAGGTGCGATGAACGCGGCGCTGGAAGATGCCGGGCTGGCGCCGGAAGCGATTGGTTATGTCAACGCGCATGGCACCTCCACGCCCGAGAATGACAAGATGGAGGCCATGGCCATGCACCAGGTCTTCGGGCCGGTCTGCCCACCGATCTCCTCCACCAAATCCATGCTGGGCCACACGCTCTCCGCCGCCGGCGCGATCGAGGCGGTGATCTGCCTGCTCGCCATCCGTGACCAGACCCTGCCGCCGACCATCAACCAGGACGACACCGACCCGGCGCTGGAGCTGGATGTGGTGCCGAACCACGCCCGGCCGGTCAGCGGCCTGCGGGCCGCGCTGTCCAATTCCTTCGGCTTTGGCGGGCAGAATGTCTGCGTCGTGGTCGGCGGCGCGCCACCCGGCTGAACGGGCTGGCAGGCCCGCCATCCCGCCTCAGATCTTCCCCGCCGCAGCGCCTTCGGCAAAGCCGCGCAGGCGGGTCGCGATCACCGCGTTCATCCGCTCCAGCACCGCCTCGCGCGGCGCCCGCAGGCTCCACGCCATCCGGACAATCCGGCCGGCAGGTGAGGAAAGCGGCCGCAGGATGATGCCCAGATCCTGCGCGGCACCGGCGGCCAGCCCGGGCACAAGGGTCGTGCCATAGCCTGCCGCCACCATGTTCATCAGGGTGGGCAGGCTGGCCGCGCGCATGCCGCCGGACTGGCCGCCATTGCGCCCGCAGGCCTGCAGCGCCTGCTCGCGCAGGCAATGGCCCTCGGTCAGCACCAGGATGTCGCGCGAAAGCTCCGCCTCCGCCACCACTGGCCGCGCGGCCAAAGGATGCTCGGGCGGCAGGGCGGCCAGGAAAGGCTCCTCGAAAAGCGACGCGCTGGCCAGGTCGGGGCCGTCCACCTCGCTGGCCAGCAGGGCGGCATCCAGTTCCTGCGCACGCAGCCGCGCCAGCAGCACCACGGTCTGCTCCTCCCATGGTTCGATCTCCAGCGCTGGCAGCGCCGCGCGCAGCGGCGCGAAGACCAAAGGCAGCAGATAAGGCGCCAGGGTGGGGATGATGCCGAGGCGGAAGCGCCCGGCCAGCGGGTCGCGCAGGCCGCGGGCTACGGCCAGCAATGCATCCGCCTCCGCCACCGCCGCCCGGGCATGGCCGATCAGCCTTTCGCACGCCGCGGTCGGTGCCAGGGTTCGGCTGGCGCGATCGAACAATTCGGCGCCGAGAAGTTCCTCCAGCTTGCGCAATTGCACCGAGATGGTCGGCTGGCTGATGCCGCAGGCCTCCGCCGCACGGCCGAAATGCCCGTGCTCCGCCATTGCCAGCAGGTAGCGCAGGTCACGCAGGGTGATCTGGTCCGTCATGGTGTCATGATAGTTTGCGCCTATCGTCCTCGGTTCATTCGGGCTTCCTATTCTCCCCGCGATGCCGTTAGCCTCCCGCAAGGCAGCAAGACCAGGGAGCAACGAGAGCATACCACAGCCGACGCGACATTGAGATGCGCCCGCGCACTGGGCCGCACGCCCACGGCCCGTGCCGCCCTCCTGGTGCGCGGCAGGCCAGCTTCAGCAACAGCCACACCAGAGAATGGAGAGAAAAATGGACGGAACAACAGGCCCCGCCGCCGGGAAATGCCCGGTGATGCACGGCGCGCCCAAACATGCGGTCTATGGCGGCCGCTCGATCCGCGACTGGTGGCCCAACCAGCTCAACCTGCGAATCCTGCACCAGAACGCCCCAGCCTCGAACCCGCTCGGCGCCGATTTCAACTATGCCCAGGCGTTCAAGACCCTCGATATCGAAGCGGTGCGGCAGGACCTCTACGCCCTGATGACCGACAGCCAGCCCTGGTGGCCGGCCGATTACGGCCATTACGGCCCGCTCTTCATCCGCATGACGTGGCACAGCGCCGGCACCTACCGCATCGGCGATGGCCGTGGCGGTGCGGGCGGGGGCATGCTGCGCTTCGCGCCGCTCAACTCCTGGCCCGACAATGGCAATCTGGACAAGGCGCGCCGCCTGCTCTGGCCGATCAAGCAGAAATACGGCAACGCGCTGTCCTGGGCCGACCTGATGGTGCTGACCGGCAATGCCGCGCTGGAATCCATGGGCTTCAAGACCTTCGGTTTCGCCGGCGGCCGCGCCGATGTGTGGGAGCCCGAGGAAGACACATATTGGGGCGCCGAGGACACCTGGCTGGGCGACACCCGCTACACCGGCGACCGCCAGCTCGATGATCCGCTGGGCGCGGTGCAGATGGGGCTGATCTATGTGAACCCGCAGGGACCCAACGGCCAGCCCGACCCGCTCGGCTCCGCCCGCGACATCCGCGAGACATTTGCCCGCATGGCGATGAATGACGAGGAGACGGTGGCGCTGGCCGCCGGTGGCCACACGTTTGGCAAGTGCCACGGTGCGTCGCTGGAATCGCATATGGGCCGCGAGCCGGAGGGCGCTTCGATCGAGCAGATGGGCCTGGGCTGGAATAACAGCTTCGGCTCCGGCGTGGGCGGGCACGCCATCACCAGCGGAATCGAAGGCGCCTGGACCGCCAGCCCCACCAAATGGGACAATGGCTACTTCGACAACCTGCTCAACCACGAGTGGGAGCTGACCAAGAGCCCGGCCGGCGCCTGGCAATGGATCCCGACCAATGGCGCGCTGGCGGACGCCGTGCCCGACGCCCATGACCCCGCCATCCGCCACGCGCCGATCATGACCACGGCCGACATGGCCATGAAGATGGACCCGATCTACGCGCCCATCTCGAAGAGCTTCCACGAGAATCCGGACAAATTCGCCGACGCCTTCGCCCGCGCCTGGTTCAAGCTGACCCATCGCGACATGGGTCCGCGCGCCCGCTACCTGGGCAAGCTGGTCCCGGCCGAGGTGCTGATCTGGCAGGACCCGGTGCCGGACGCGACCCACCCCGCGATCGACGCGCAGGATGTCGCGGCACTCAAGGCCAGCGTGCTGGCCTCGGGCCTCACCGTGCCGCAGCTGGTTTCAACCGCCTGGGCCTCGGCGTCGACCTTCCGTGGCTCGGACAAGCGTGGCGGCGCAAATGGCGCCCGCCTGCGCCTCGCACCGCAAAAGGACTGGGAGGTGAACCAGCCGGCCCAGCTGGCCATGGTGCTTGGCAAACTGGAGGCGATCCAGCAGAGCTTCAACGCCGGCGCGAAGCGGGTTTCGATGGCCGATCTGATCGTGCTGGCGGGCGGCGCGGGTGTCGAGCAGGCGGCGCGCAATGCCGGCCATGCGGTGAGCGTGCCCTTCACCCCCGGCCGCACCGACGCCACGGCCGAGCAGACGGATGTCCACTCCTTCGCGCCGCTGGAGCCCAGCGCGGATGGCTTCCGCAATCACCTCAAGAGCAAATACTCGCTCTCGGCCGAGGAATTGCTGGTGGATCGCGCGCAATTGCTGACGCTCTCGGCGCCGGAAATGACGGTGCTGGTGGGTGGCCTGCGGGTGCTCGGCGCCAATGCCGCAGGCTCGGCCCATGGCGTCCTGACGGACCGCGTGGGCACGCTCAGCACCGACTTCTTCACCAACCTGCTCGACATGGGCATCGTCTGGCAGCCGGCCTCGGAGGCCTCGGATATCTTCGAGGGGCGTGACCGCGCGACCGGCGCGGTGAAGTGGACGGGGACGCGGGTCGATCTCGTCTTCGGCTCCAACTCGCAGCTGCGGGCACTGGCCGAAGTGCATGCCTGCCGCGGCGCCGAGGCCGGTTTCGTCCGCGATTTCGTCGCGGCCTGGGACAAGGTGATGAACCTGGACCGCTTCGACGTGTGAGGCGCGGCAGCCCGGGCGCTTCGGCGCCCGGGCTAGAGCCGGATGTGTTGAGGCGGAGCCGCCGCCAACGTTGAAGCCCACGACCGGCAAAGGTGCTGGAGCAGGGTGTGCGGGCGAAGCGAACGTATCGTGTTCTAGCTGCCGACCTTCAACGTGCTGGTCAGCCCGCGCAGGCAGGCCAGGATGGACAGCGGCGTGATCTTGCCGGTGCGCGGGTTTTCCACGCTGGGCACATTCTCGATCGTCATGGTCAGCCGCACTTCATCGGCCTCCACACGGATTGTGTGGGTGTTGCGGGTCACGCCGGGGTCGGCCCAGATCTCCACCATCGTCCGCTCCGGCCCGATGCCGGCCAGCGCCAGCGCCGCGGCCACGTTCACATTGGCGGGAAAACCCTGGGCGGCGTCGAAGGCATTGCCCTTGAACACCATGGTGGCCTCGCGCGCCGCCAGCACATCGATCTTGTGCGTCTCCAGATAGGGCGCGCCGACCAGGCCACCGGGCGGCTTGCGGGTCTCGATGGTGATTGTGGAGACATGGCCCTCGGCCGCCGCGCGCACGGCGTCCAGGCCCAGCAGTGCGCCGGTCGGCACGATGATGCGCGCGCCGGTCTCCTTCGCGCGTTCGATGAGATGCATCCGCGGCAGCAGCGCGCCACAGGAGCTTGGCACGAAGATGCAGCCGGCCTCGATGGCGGCGGTGGCGATTTCCTCGAAGATCGCCGCCGGCGCGGCCTCGACGATGATGTCGCATTCGCGCGGCAGCTTGGCGATGTCGAGGATCAGCGGGCGGTCACGAAAGCCCTTCATGGCCGCCAGCGCGCGCTGGCGGTCGCGCACCGCCACGGCCGCGAGTTTCAACCCCGGCACGCCGGCATCCAATGCGCGGGCCAGATGCATGCCAATGGCGCCAAGGCCGACAATGCCAACGGTGAGTGATTCTGTGCTCATGGCGCCATGTTCAACGGCTGCGCGCCTGAGTAAAGGGGCGCGCGCCGGCAGGCCGCGGATGAATCGCCGCAATTGCCGAAAATCCATCGCGGCCCTGTCATGCCCGGTCGCTTGCAGTGCCCGGCTGCGGGCGCACCGGGCCCGCTCAGCCGATCAGGCCAGCAGGCTGTCCCACCACCGTGTCGAGCGGAACGGCCACCAGCCGCCGGGCCGGGGCATGAAGCCGGCCCGCGCGGCGATTCCCGCGACCGCCCGGCGCGCT
>Ga0105045_10004521_pt1 | contig 12083 bp, 12 predicted proteins | sample MAT02_FD_78089 | JGI IMG/M metagenome (GOLD analysis project Ga0105045, IMG submission 78089) | Freshwater microbial communities from Lake Fryxell liftoff mats and glacier meltwater in Antarctica - MAT-02 (megahit assembly) | ecosystem: Environmental > Aquatic > Freshwater > Ice > Liftoff... | reverse complement strand
TTTGTTAGAAAACGGAATTTATCAGACGCGGGATTATGGATTTCTTGATCCCGGCGGGCGGCTGCATCTCACAGGCACCTCGGGTGCTGCCATCAATGTGGCAGGCCGCAAGATCAGCCCATCGAAGCTCGAGGCGGCGCTCTTTTCCACCGGCCTCGTGCGGCGGGTGAAAGTCCGTGGCATTGCGAGTTCTGATGCGGAACGATTTGAGGAAATCTTGGCGGAGGTGGAAATGCAGCCGGGCATCACGCTAGAGGAACTCAAGAGAAGTGCCCTGAGTGTGCTGCAAAATTGGGAAGTGCCGAGGCATTGGGAACTGGCGAATGGTCAATAAAAATGCCCACTCCGAGGAGCGGGCATTTCATGGAATTCCAAGATTGGTGGATTCATTTTGAAAACTTCGACTAAGCGAGTCTTAGGACGCCGGCTCCCCCTTCTTTTGTAAAGAGGAGCGGGTGTCATAAGCGTGGCTCAGATTCGAAATTGCCAAAGCGTTTCCGTCTCACGATCGCGCCATGGGGGCCGGCGTGACATGGGATCTTGGAGCGTGCGAACGGACTTGCGGCCGCCAGTGCAGAGGAAGGACTCGCAGTCCACCGGGATGACATCCAGGCCCATATAATAGGTGCCATGAAGGGTCACAACGGATTCCTCACCAAAGACGTCTGCCAGGTGTTCCTTTAACAATTCCGCCTCTTTTCTTCCGAGGAAGAGAAAAGCCGGAGTTTCGCCATGATCGCACTTGGAGCGGATCAATTCCGACACTGCTTGGCCGTCCCAAGTTCCCGCAAAGGAGAGCTCGGACGGCACACTAGATAAGTCGGGGTATGGTGCATTCGGTAATGTAATGTTCATTTGTTTGGTGTATGGGTAACGCTTCTATTTTAGCAAACTCCGTGCCAGTGAAGGATTTGGAGCTGTTTTATCCTAGTAGAGGCAGGAATACGGCTTGCTGCTTGTCGATCTTTCGTGGTTGTCGCCATTGTTGTAAGCCATTTGACTTCAATGAGTCGAACTACTTAGGCAAAGTGAAACATCAGCAAAATATAGGCAAATTCTACTTGGTGACTTTTTTGAAACAATTCATCGGAATTTGCTCCGTGAGACGGAAATGGCTGATCAAGCGGGCAGAGTGATCTGTAAAATCACGCTCTCTTCCACTGCTGTCAGCGGCGCGCTATCTCGGGGGAGGAGTAGGAAGTTGCCCTTGTGGAAGCGCCCGCCGCCACTGCTTTCGAGGCAACCATGGACGATTGATAAAATGGAGAACCGGTGAGGGTCGGCAGGGGTGAACAGTGTGCCCGCTGGCAAAAATTTCTTGTCGGTTTGGAAAAAATCACAAGCTGCAAGAGTTTCTCTAACAGGCGTGTCCATCTCAGGCTCGAAGTCATTGAAATCGATGCTGGCGAGCGACTCCTCGACGTGGAGGTCACGCGGTTGTTGATCCAGTCCAAGGCGATTCCAATCAAACACGCGGTAGGTGGTATCCGAGTTCTGCTGAATTTCATGAATGAGAAATCCAGCACCGATGGCATGCAGCCTGCCTGATGGGATGAAGATCGATTCGCCTGCTTGCGGAGTGATGGCATGCACCACCTCGGCCACGCTGCCGGCGGCGATGGCTTGTTCGAAATCGTTACGGGTGATGCCATTTTTCAGTCCGACGTAAAGCTTCGCGCCGGGATCGCAATCCGCGATGAACCACATTTCTGTCTTGGGTTCACCGTCGAGCGCCGCTGCCAAATGCGCAGGCGGATGAACCTGGATCGAGAGATCATCACGCGCATCCAGCACTTTGATGAGTATTGGAAAACGCGGGTGATCTTGGAAACCCGTGCCGAAAATTTCCTCACGATGATCCATCCACAGGGTGTGCAAACTCATGCCGGCGTAGGGTCCTGACCTGACGATGGATTGCTCACCTTCCCGATCCACGATTTCCCACGACTCGCCGTAGGGAGTGCCCGGTTCTGGTAATTCGCGCTGGTAAACACTTTCGAGCTTGCGGCCACCCCAGACGCGTTTCATGTAAAGCGGGTGAAAGGTGAGTGGTTCCATGTGGTGGTGACGATTGATTATAGATTAATTAGATGCGCACCTTGGGAGGGGCGCGAAGCGAAGAGCTGTGGGGTGATACCCGTAGCTGCTTCATAGTCGGCAGAGAGGGTGGCAGAAATTTCCTCTAATTTGCTGGATTCGCAAAGTGTCACGGTGGAGCCGCCGAAGCCGCCGCCCGTCATGCGAGCGCCGATCACTCCGCCGCTGCGGCCTATTTTCCTAGCGATCTCCACCATGAGATCGAGCTCTTTGCAGGAGACTTCAAAGTCGTCTCGCAGCGAATCATGGCTGGCGGCCATCAGCGGGCCTAGGGCTTCGAAGTTGTTGTGAGATAAAGCTGCGGCGGCAGCCATGGTGCGGGAAATTTCCCCGACGACGTGCCTGGCTCTGCAGTTGATGGGGTCGCCGAGTTGTTCCCAGTTTGCATCTAAATCCGCCTGGGTGACATCGCGCCATGATGCTTTGCCGATGATCGCGAGGCCATCCTCGGTGTGCTTGCGGCGGAGCGCGTAGCCGCCGTCTGATAGCTCGTGGTGGACCATGGTGTTGGAAATCAAGACGGTGAGGTCTGGATTTTCAAATGGTATCAGTTCGGGTTCCCCCGTCTGGCAATCGATGAGCACAAGGCGGTTGGGCTTACCGAAGGCCGAGGCGAATTGGTCCATGATGCCGCAGGGGACGTGGGCAAAGTCATGTTCGGCCTTTTGGCAAAGCAGGGCCTTTTCCCGGGTTTGTAGGACAGTGTCTAACAAGCCTTCGAGGAAGGTAGCGGTGGCGCACTCGAGCGCGGCGGAGGATGATAGACCCGCGCCTCCGGGGACGGAGGAGAGGATGTAGGCATCGAAGCCGGGAATATGGTGGCCGCGATCTTGGAAACCGCGAATGACGCCGCGGAGGTAGTTTGACCAGGTGGGCGCGCCTTCTTCGAGGGGTGCGCTGAGATCAATCGTAACAATTTCCTCACTGATGGCAGATGAAACACGGGCTTGTGTGGTGCCATTCGCACTGCCGGCGATGACGATGTAGCGGTCAATCGCAAATGGCATCACGAAGCCATCGCAATAATCGATGTGCTCGCCGATGAGATTGACTCGCCCAGGTGCGGCTGCGGCGATGGTGGCCTTGCAATCAAGTCGCAGTGACAGACCGGTGATGGCATCCGATACGAGATCGGCCAGGGCTGGATTTTGTTCAAGCATTGGGTGATTGGAAACCTAAACGGCAGGCTGGTCAAGGCGGCGACGATAACTTTCAAGCGCTCCAGACCAAACGTTGTGCATATTTTCCGCAGAGCGGAGCCAGACGGCGCGATGCATCATCAACATGGCTGGGGCGAGGTAGAGTAGCTCAGACATTTCATTTTTGGAAAGCCCGGCTGGACCTTCTGCGAGGCAGCGTTCTGCGAGAGCTTCCTGCTCCTGGGTGAGCTCCGAGTGTTCAAGCAGCGAGACGTGCATGCCATTCACGTAGGGATCAACGACGGCGGCGATCACGCCACGGCGACCTTCTTGCGAGGCATCCAATGCTGGATCCACGGCGGCGGTGGCGTTGTCTGCGAGGGTGATGATGGACGGTGGCTGGAGTTCTTCAGGGGTGGCGAGAATTTTATGCCTCGCGAGTGCTTTGCCGTAGCGCGTGCGGCTGGTGATGACAGAAACGGGGGCCGAGAGGAGGAGACCTAGCAAAATAGGCGACATCCAGGCAATGAAGGCTGGGCCGATATTCCAAGCGATGTAGGTCCAGACGATTCCAAGGATCGTGGGAATGGCGTGGAAACGGAACGCGTCCCCCCATGCGGTGCCATCGGTCTCGCGATTTTGATTTCCCCAGCCTACCGCTTTGCCCCTGATGATGCTCAGCACCATCATGGTGTGGGCGGCCATGATCGAGGGCGCGAGGAGCATGGAAACGAGGGTTTCTAAAAATGCCCCGATCAGGATACGCAGCGCGCCGCCGAATGACCGGCGGGTTTTTGAAGAAAGAATTCCACCGAGCACGGCAAGAATCTTGGGCATGAAGAGTAGGGCGAAGATCCCGAGGGTGAGAATAATCGTTTGCTCTTGGCCGTTGATGTTGAACCAGCGGTCCACATAGGTCTCAAACGGGAGTTGGCTGAGATTGCTATCGGTGCGATCCCATGCCACCCAGGTGCCGAGTGCGAGGAACAGAAACCACACCGGGCTGCCGAGATAGGCCATGATGCCCATGAAAAGATGCATTCTCACCGTAAATGGCAGTTTCCTGGCGAAGATCAGCCACATGTGTTGGAGATTCCCTTGGCACCAGCGGCGATCGCGGATGAGGTGATCCACCAAGGTGGGCGGGGCCTCTTCGTAGGTGCCCTCGATGTCCCAAGCGAGCCAGACTTCCCAGCCTTTGGTGACCATCAGCGCGGCTTCCACGAAGTCGTGGCTGAGGATGCGCCCGCCGAATGGCTCGCGGCCGGGCAGGGCTGGCAGCTCGCAGTATTCGGAAAATGGCTTGAGCCGGATGAGCGCGTTGTGGCCCCAGTAGCTGCCACCGCTGAGTTGCCAGTAGTTGAGCCCGCGGATGAAAAGCGGCCCGTAGAGACGCATGGCGAATTGTTGCAGACGGGTGAAAAATGATGAACCGCGGATCAGCTTGGGTGGCGTTTGGAGAATGCCGAGGCGGGGGTAAGCCTCCATGACGCGGGTCATTTTTAAAATATCCGCGCCGTCCATCAAGCTATCCGCATCGAGCACGAGCATCGATTCATAGCGGCCACCCCAGGTTCTCACAAAGTCACCGATGTTGCCTGCTTTGCGGTTTTCATTGGTTTTACGGCGGCGGTAGTAGATGCGGCCGAAGGCGTCTAGGCGGCGGCAAAGATTGGTCCACGATGTTTCCTCCAGCACCCATAGATCAAGATCGCGGGTATCGCTGAGGATGAAGAAATCGAAGGACGCCAGATGGCCGGTGGCTTCGATGGAGCGGTAAATCGCCTCGATGCGGGCGCAAGTTTTCACGCTGTCTTCGTTATAGACCGGCATCACCACGGCGTGGCGTTTTTCCAGAGGCGCAGTTTTCCCTTCGGCGAGTTCGGAAATTCTAACAGAGCGCTTCCGTCCCATCAACATATCGAAGGCTCCCCAGATGGCGTGAAAGGAGCCGAGGACAAGCAGTCCATTGAGGATTGCAAAAATCGCCACCAGCGGGTAGTGCGCCCGCTGGAAACCCATCCGCCAGAAAAGATCGATGAGCCACAGAACGGCAATGATGTTCACCGTGAGAACGCAGCCGAAGAAGATGAAGCGGCGCAGGGTTGTCCTGAAGCGGCTGAAAAACCGCGGGCTTTCGCCAGCGGGTGAGGGCTCAGAACTTTCCGATTTGTCCATAGGTGAAATACCAAACGGTGAGAATAATAGCGACGATGACGATGGCGGAGAACGCCAGACGGATGATCGGACGGCGGTCCATGGTTTCCCACCACTGTGCGGCACCACTGCCGATGGCATTGAGTTCGAGCGGCCTAGGGACCATCGAAAGTTCGGCAAATTGCGGCCCGGCAGCGAGGTATGATTTTTTCATCGCTTCTACAAATTCCACGGGCCACGGCGCGGGTGTTAAAAACACACCTTGCCACTTATCCGGCATCCCCGCGAGGAGCAGCGCCAATCTACCACGGGCGGCGAGACGGCGATTTTCCAACGGCACGTCCAGCACATCCTGCGTCCAGTCCGCCACCTCAGTGAAGGCTTCTTCCATGGCGATGATGCGGGCTGGGCGATCAGGTTCGTTGACGCGGCGGGCCGATGCGCGCCAGAGCACGCCACGGACGATTTCAGCTAGGAGCAGGCGATTCCGGAGCCGGAGCGCTTGCAGGTAAGCCTCTACGGCCGCATAGGCTTCTTCCCATTCTTTGAGTTCGAGCTCATTGAGTGGGCGGACGGTTTCTATGGAGTGATGCGAGAGACCCATGTTTCTGTGAGGAAATCTTCGCCACGCTTGATGAAGCAGCGGAACTCGACTGGACCAATGTCTTCAAGATTTGCGCCCTCGGCGGCAGCGGAGATTTGAAATGCCACACGCCAGCGTGCATCGGGTAAGGGTTGGCAGGTGATCCCTTGGATTTTCACCAATTCCGAGCCCGGTCCGACTGCTTGGACCACGGGAGTGAGGGGCACTTCCGTTTGTTGGCTCAGCGCATTTCCAGTGAATTCTACGATGACAGTGCGCTGGCCGGGTAGCCAATCATGCTTGCCGATGCGAGTGGCCACGACCCGACCATCTGCTTGTGAAGGATCTTCGTTGATGGTCCAGTGCTGGCGGTAGGAAAATTCGATTCGGTCGCCTGGTTTTGGAATATCAGCCGGTTCCCACATTGCGACGACGTTATCGACGAATTCATTCGTCGCAGGTATTTCCATCAACATAACCCGGCCCGGACCCCAGTCAGAGGTCGGCTCGATCCAGAGTGATGGTCGCAAGTGGTAAGATGCTTCATCGTCCTCATAGGAGCTGAAGCGGCGGTCACGCTGGAGCAGTCCGAAGCCAGCACATATCTCCATGTCGAAGTAGCTTGTCTCCAGCTTGCTCGAATCATTAGTAATTGGCCGCCACAAGCGTTCACCACTGCCCATGCGGATTGCGAGGCCGTCGGAATCATGCACTTCAGGGCGGAAATCATCGAAGCGCCGCCTCGAGTTTTCCCCGAACCAAAACATACTCGACATCGGTGCGATCCCGAGGCGTTGGACCGCTTTTCTGGTAAACAAGACCGCCTTCACATCCACCAAGGTGGTGTTTTCCGGGCTTATCGTGAATTGATAGGCACCGGAGTAAGATGGTCCGTCCAATAACGCATAGATGCGTGCTTGGGTATCTCCCACATCCGGCTTGCGCAGCCAGAACTCACGGAAGCTTGGAAATTCTTCGGTAATGCCATCGATTCCTGTATCGACGGCGATGCCACGCGAGGAGATCCCATAGTGTTGGGATTTACCAAGGGCGCGCCAGTAACTCGCGCCTTGGAAAGCGATGAGCTCATCATAAACTTCTGGCGAATTGAGCGGCGAATGGAGGCGGAAACCTGCAAATCCGCCATCCGTAGGAAGTTCACCATGTTTCGCAATTAAAGGACCATATTTGAAAAACGCTTCGGAGAGACGGATTTGCTGTTGGTGGCTCGTCGTGAATTCATTGAGCGTCACCGGCTGTTGGAAAAGATAGCCAGGGTGGAAGAACATCGCACGGAACGGTAGCTTATCCAATGCCCACAACGCCTGATCTTGATTGAAACGGATATCCCGATACTGATCGTAAGTCAGATCCTTCATCCATTGCGGCAAGTTTTGGTTAGGTTCCTCGTATGGCTTATTGGCCAAATCGCGAGCGCGACTTTGAATTGCTTCAAACCCGATGTCCTCCCGCTCCCACTGGCCAGTGACGGGCAGAGTTAGAAGTCCTAAGCTAACAAGTATGAAAAAATGACGTCGCACGCCCGTGGTGTAGGCTGTCTCTCGCATTTCGTCAAGTAGTCTAAAATGGTGTATTTTGGTGCACTATTTCACCCCGATCCGGGTAAGGTAATAAGTCATAATTCCGTCGAAATCGATGTTCTCAGGATTTTCCGCCGTTTGCTTAGGATTGAAGTCCAAGAATAAATGCTCACTGCGGAAGCCGCAGTTTGCGAGTAGCTCAAGTAGTTCCGGGTGTTCGAACCAACGAATCGTCTGGGCGGAATCATAACTCATCGGTGGCAGCCCGGAAATCTGGTAGCGATGCTCGCGGTGGACGAGTTGCCTTTCACGGTCCAGCCGGTGGCGAGTGGTAAGTAATCCTTCCCGGCCATCTTTGAAGGTGGCGCGGTGATCCTCATACCATTCGTTTTCCGGCAAATCTCCCAATAGCTCGGCGTAGGGCATGAAGACGGTGAGATAGAGGCCACCGTGATTTTCGATCAATGTGTGCCAATGGCATAACGTCGCCTCTGGATCTGCCGCCAGTTGCAGCGTGAAGGCAGGGGCGAGCAGCGCGGAAAATTTCCTGCCTGATCTCCAAGTGGCCATATCTCCCTCATGGATGACCGCCGCCACGTTCAGTTTAGCAGCGCGGGCTTCTGCGAGTTTTAACATATCTCGTGAAAGTTCCAGCCCTTCTAATTCATAGCCCATTTGCACCAATGGAAACATGAGGCGCCCAGAGCCAGCGCCGATTTCCAATGCTGGTCCAGGATGCTTTTTTAGAAAACCGGCCATGAGCTTCAGCTCGCTGCCATCGTCCTCCGCCTCCCAAAAGGCATCGTGCAATTCTGCTTCCAAAGAATGATAGGGCTGTGACATCGCTTACAGATATCATTATTTCCGCGGCTGTCGCGACCATGGTAGCGCAAGTAGATAGAATAATACCAAGGCGATCATTTGCATCCATAGCAGATACCATGGCCACGGGCCCAGATGATCGATCAAACTCGGATTATCCGGAGGACGGGATGCAAAGCCAAAGTTAGTGCCCAACAGCGAGTTTACCAACAAGGCTCCAGCATGGTAGGCTACGGACCACCCGAAGATTTCTAACATTGCCCGCCAGATCGGCCGCTGCGGACGCCAGCCATCAATGAAGGGAAGATAGAATGCCACCGCCACGATTGCGAAGTGTTGCACAAAAAACATGACATACGGGAAATGCGGAAACCCCATCGAGATGGCAGGCGTGAGCAGGGCTTGTGTCGTCGCGGCGATGCCCCAGAAGTAAGTCATTGCTGCTAATAGCGGGCGCTTGGTGAGTAGGGCGAAGCCGGCAGTGAGCGTTGCGATATCGCACAGATGCAACGGCAGAAAGTTATCCAATCCTTTCGGCCCATCCCATAGAGTCCACGCGAGAAGACTCAGCGGAAGCGAGCAAAAACACCAAAGGATCAGAATTTTTCTAATCATGTCGCGGCTGCGGCTCTCGGTCTTTGCTAGATAGAGCAAAGTCCCCACCAGCACAAAGCCGATGGCCACGGTAATCAAATGTTCGCGTGAAAATGGATGAAACATAATGAACTCAATCTGCTGCACCGATTTCCGCAATCGCCGGTTCTTGATTTAGAAAAACTTCCCGTGCGATGTTCTGTACATCTGCATCCGTCACCGCCATTACATTAGCCCGCCACTCGGCGGGTGAGGGGATCTTGCCGAATTCCAGCAAACCCTCGCCCGCCCACGCCGCATGCGCGGAGGTGGACTCGAAGGCCAGCTTGCTCTGGGCGATCGCCAAGCGTTTCGCGCGGTCCAGCTCACCCTTGCGCGGGCCGTGCGCCACGAGGCTATCGATCTCGCGAAAGATGCATTCCAGAGCGTCTTCCTTGGATTCTGGGTCTAGACCAGCACTAATTTCGAAAGCACCAGTGTCTTCAAAAAACGTGACATCGCTCCCAATCTGATAACATAATCCACGCTCTTCCCTTAACTCTTGGAACAATCGCGAGCTCGTCGCCTCACCTAACATGGTGCTTAGCATTCTCAAGGCATGTCGCGCTTCTGAATGGCGGCCGGGCGTATGCCATGCCAATGCAAGCTGGAGCTGGTCTGTCTCCCGATCATCACGGATTTTTGCGACAGGTGCGGTGCTTCTATCGAATCGGATGCCGCCAGTGCCGCTATGGAACTGTTTGGGTAAATGCGGCAATACCATCGCCATTAACTCGTCGATATGAAATGGCCCCGAAGCGGCGATTACTATATCTTCGCGGAAATGATAGCGTTTGCTAAATTCGCGCAATGCCGTTTGATCGATCAATGCGATCGATTCCAAGGTGCCGGAAATTGCATTACCTAACGGATGCTCGCCCCAGAGAGCTTTTGAAATCAGATCGCCGATGTGGTCTGCGGGCGCTTCTTTATACATCGTGATTTCCTCATGGATCACTTCTCGCTCCAGTTCGATTTCCGACTCGGGGAACGTCGCATTCCAGACCATGTCAGAGATTACATCCGCTAATAGCGGCATCAAATCTGCCTCACCTTGGCCTTCATAGACGGTCTGGTCCTCTGAAGTGCAAGCGTTGATTTGGCCGCCGGCATTCTCGATTTCAAAACTCAGCTCCCGTGCCGTCCGGCGTGCCGTGCCTTTGAAAACCATGTGCTCGACGAAGTGCGCCAACCCCGCAGGTAAGTCCGTCTCATCCCGGCTGCCCGCTGGAATATAGATCGAGAACGAGGCGCATTCGGACTCGGGTAAAGTGGCCACCGCCAGCCGCGGGCCATTCGGGATTTGTCGCCATTCGTAATTTGCCTTGCTCATGTTAGATTAGAAGTGCCTCCGCCAGTGCGAGGTCCGCCGGAGTGGTGATTTTTAGATTCGGATGGTGGGACTCGATGAATTTCACGTTCACGCCGAGGGCCTCAAGTACGGAAACCTCGTCAGTTACTGTTAAATGGTCCGCGTCGATCTTCGAGTAGGCGTCGCGCAGGAGATTTGTAGCAAATACCTGCGGGGTTTCCATAAACCAAAGATGCTCGCGAGAAATGGACTCCACATTGCAATCTGAGGCATCGCTACGTTTCAAAGTTTCCGTAACCCGCCGCGCCAAGGTTGCTGATTGATAGAGAAACGCAGCTTCTATGCAGCGGCCGATGTCGTGCGGGGAAATTAATGGTCGCGCCCCATCATGCACTGCTACGAAATCTGTGGTGATCGCCGCAAGGCCTGCCGCCACCGAGTCTTGGCGGGTCGCGCCACCATCGACTCGTTTCACAGGTTTGGGGAAATTCATACCATCGAGCAATTTCCACCGCTCTTCTGGCCCCACTACGACAATTTCGGCGATGGAATCGATTGCGAGAAATACCTCCAAAGTACGCCGCAGCACGGGTATCCCGCGCAAAGGTGCGGCGAGTTTATCAAAGCCCATCCTCTGGCTGCTGCCCGCCGCCACCAGGATGGCCGAACAGGAATTTTTTACGCAAGCCACGTCCATCTGCACGGAGATCTACAAGCGCCATCCCCGCAGCGCCAGAAAAGACTGCGAATTTAGAAGTCAGTGGGCGCTTCTGAGAATAAATTGGGCCTTTGGCCCTCAATTCATCGCTGGATTATCTCCTAGGGCGATGCCCTAGGCTACGATGGGTCCTCGCCGTTGGCGCTGAAATGGGGTGGCGCAAGGGCTTGGAATAATTCATCTGGACCTAATGAATTACTTAGGAAGTGGCTGACACAATCTGCTTCTCCAGATTTAGCCAATAAATTAACTCAATTCTTCCGGGCCAACGGCCGATCGCCATTGTAGCCTAGGACAACGGCCTAGGACAACGATCGGGCAAAAAATAGAAGGGCCAACGGCCCGGTTGATCGGGGCGTCGGACGATGGGCATCGTTCAATCCCAAACGTATTGCTCATCATAATTCACTGCGTATTTATTAAGAAACGCGCGGTATTCATCTTGAAATGTCCGCGTCCGGTGGTGTTCCTTTTGATTGTCAATGTAGGTAAGCAACGCATCGAGATCGCTAGGCCCGACGGAGAACACCCCATAGCCACGTTGCCATGCGAAGCCTGACAACTCCGGTGATTGAGTTTTGAGCCATTTCGACGACGAGGTTTTCAGTTCCTCGACCAGAGCAGCAATTGTAATTGTTCGAGAAAACCGGATCGCCAGGTGAACATGATCTGCGACGCCACCCACACGTGGGCATTCGCAGCCGGCGTTGCGTGCGACGGTGGAGAGGTAGGCGTGGAGAGTAGCACGAATGGAATCACCGAGGCACGGGAGACGATCTTTCGTGCTGAAGACGAGGTGAAGTAGGACGTTGTCGAGCGATTGTGGCATGGTGATGAGTCGCAAATTGCGATGCCGATGGATTACAATGAAATCCCGCCTTTGGCGCTAGGAATTTTAGTCAGTTGGTGCTTCCCAAGAATGAACCGGGCCTTTGGCCCTCAGTTCATCGACGAATTCTTTTCTGGGGCGTTGCCACAGGCTGGTATAGAACGCGCCGTTGGCGCTGTAACGGAGATACAATTTGTGGATTATATGCGGTTAGCGAACGTTTGATCTTAGAAGAATTAATCGGGCCTTTGG
>Ga0105045_10004520_pt1 | contig 12086 bp, 9 predicted proteins | sample MAT02_FD_78089 | JGI IMG/M metagenome (GOLD analysis project Ga0105045, IMG submission 78089) | Freshwater microbial communities from Lake Fryxell liftoff mats and glacier meltwater in Antarctica - MAT-02 (megahit assembly) | ecosystem: Environmental > Aquatic > Freshwater > Ice > Liftoff... | reverse complement strand
TTATCATACACACAATGATGGCAACTACTTTTCCCTGTGTTCCCCGCATTTCCCCTCCTGACGATGCGATTTGTAACGCGGTGGTAATTACGAGAATAACAATAAGCACTCCGAAAATGATTTGAACCCACGTCCAAATCAATGCCAGAAAAGGTTGGACACCCGAGCTTGTCAGTGCAGCCCCTCTGTTTATGGTTTGCGCAAAGAGTTCACCTAATGGTAGAAATAAAATAATCATCATTAACAATAATGTCATCTGTGTCATGTGACTTTTGCTCTCAATAGTAGTTTTCATGATTTTAATTTTTAAAGGTTTAATTTATTTTTGATAATACGTTACTGTCTGTTACATCCATCGGATTTCCATCATCCTCTCCACCACTCTGCCGTCTGTTTATAATATCCAAAATCTCAATTCTGTCCTTTTCCCTTTTCGAATTTTCAACTTCCTCCATGGTGTCTAAAAGAACTTGCTCTTTTTCCATAAACTGGTCTGTTAATTCTGGGTTCACGCTCGACAAAATCCTGTATAACATAGACAGCTCTTCGTCCTTTTGGATTATTTGCTTAGATACCTCTTCCTGCTCCCGTTCTTTTATTTCTTCCTCGCGCAGGAGATCATCGTCCGTTAGGTATAACCTTTCAATGTTGCTTGGAAGCTTGATCGGGGTTATCGCTGGATGATTCAGCTTACTAGCAGGCATCAGCTTGTTAATTGCCAATATCTTGTAAACCAGATAAAAGACTACAAGGCATAATAGAATACCCAATAAGTCTAAGTAAAACGGAAGGTTGTAGTCTCCGTTCGTAAATACGTATCTGAAGGTGAATACCCTATAAAAGAAAACATACGGTGAAATGATAATACCGAAAGTGATTAGGCAACCTTTGAAAACAGAGATGTTATTGATACGATGCCACAGTGAATCAATATAGATTATGGCAGGCCCCCTACTATAGGGCATTCTGATATTCAAATAATTAACAACCTTCTCACCCAAGGTTTCTGCTGTGTTCATTTATTGTGGTACTGGTTAAAGACGTTGATGCAAGTAAAGCGCAAAAAAATTAAAATTGCAAATTTAAGGGGGGGGGTAAATGAAAATAAATTTATTGTATATTGCAACCACACGTCTTAACAACCATTTTATGAATGTCGAAAAGGAAATTGAAGCCCTTGCGGTCAGCAATCTGAACGCTTATGACTTTGCAAAAAAGTACCTTAAAGAGGAGAATGCTGCAGGAATAGCGGCTGTCTACAAATTGGAGAAATCACTGGAGTTTAAATCCATCCAGACGGCAAAAGATCAAAACTTCAAGGCCCGTATTGAAAACGAACGACAAGCAATTGTTAATAATGGTATTGTCATAAGGGAAAACAAGCTATTCCACAGTAGCTCTTCCCAACCCGTTTCAAAACACGCCATTCTAGCGATAGTAAAGGCCAAGGAAGATGTTTACAACCCATTGCTGGCTTCCATGAAGCTTATGGGATTTGACTATAAAAATTTTATTTACACTAAAATGGAAGAAGCCAAAGCGACTTTTACTCCAGAGGATTTTTACCGGTTGGGTATATCCCCAGTTAGAAGTTCAGGCGGATCGAAACAGCAATATTATTCCCTTGACAGGGATCCGTCCATTGTAATCAAGATAACAAAAAAACCGGGAAGAAATCATGAGTGGCTATTCCGGAAAGATGAAGACAAATCAATGAATGACAAATTCGGAAATCTCTTCGGGTTATGGGAGTTCCTTTCCAATAGCGGAAATGAAATGAGCCTGCCAAATAAAGTTAAAAAGTGCTGGGCTGATATCGGTGGAATTGACCTTAACACCGTAATTTTAGATGAGATCAGGAAAAACATAGGGCTACAGCCCCTAACAAACAATTACGAACTTCTGAAGGCGCAGCGTGAAATAGCGTTCACAAAGGAAATTAACACTCCTAAGGTACCTAAAATCCTATTTCCACACATTGCTTTAAATGAAAATGAGAGTAGCCGATACTTGAGATACAGGGGAATCTCTAATGAAGTAATCCACAGCGGCCCTTTCGCTGGTTTACTAGGAACTAAGTTATCATCTCACCCTACCCGCACAGATCGCCCGAATGAAGATATCTTTTATAATCCCAAAGAGGCCATTTTTGAACCAACAATATTTGTATACAAAGATATTGATGGGAATATTATAAATAAAGAGTTAAAAAATTACTTTACGAAAAAAGCACTTGTAAAATCAAGGGCTAAGGATCCATCGACCAAAAAAAGTTTTTCAAGGCACACTGGCGTTCGTGCAGAGAGCCTTTTTATATCGAATATTCCACCTACCCCTGAGAGTATTATATTAATAGAAAGCCCTTTAGACTGCTTAAGCCACTACCAAAAACATCGTAAAATGGAAGGATATGATTGGGTCAACAACTCAATTTATGTCGCAAATGGAGGCAGCATGAGTGAAATGCAACTACCAATAATAGAGAAGCTTATTGGCGACCATAATATAAAGAACGTAGTGGTTGCCTCTGATAGAGATCAGGCAGGCAGAGGATATAATCTTTCCTACATAGGATTATTAGGTTCCAACGAAAATAGATTTATAATAACAAATAACAAGTTTGGTGATGGTTCTTTTATAGAATCAATTTCATCGGAATCCTTTGAATCTATTAAAGAACTAAATGAAATTCTGCTTGGAAAAAAATTGAAGGGTTCAGTTTCAATCGTCTCAGAAAATCTTAAACAGTATATCAGGTTCTTTTACACGGAGGAGAATTATCATAAAATTGCCAAAGGGATTTCGGAGGTAAGAAAGAATAATTCAGTCGATTTTAAGATGGAATCTCCAAGGGGCAACAAGGACTGGAATGATCTTCTTAATGCTAAGCCAGAAGAAGAAGTAGTTCTAGGAAGCAGGCCATTAGTTTCTTGGTTAAAAAATAGGGATACTGTAAACGCTATCTCCAGGATAGGACTTAATCATATAACAATCGAAAATAAGGGGAAAAAATTGGCTGTCTGGTCGAAAAATATTTTGCTAGGTAATATCCAGTTGGATGATTTACAATTTCAAGTTTATGATTCTGCGAAGGTAAAGTATCTTTCGGATGAATTTAAGCTCGTGCGGGACGAGGTGAAAAAGGTTATTGGTTTCTATTCCAGTAATGTCGATACCGAATTAATCGAGAGTACTCAAAAACAAAAAATTACTGAAAAGGGTGACCTGATATTTCTTGATGGATTGCAAATCGCGAACTGGAACAATGGAAGGATAGTTCTTAAAAAGGATATCGGAATTTCGGTTAATGCGGAAGATCGGCTAGAGCAACTTCAGATAGTTGGGAATTCCATTACCCAGTTATTAAAAGAAGGCTTGTCAATTCCCGGTATAAACAGTGGATCTATTTTGAAAATAATGGATAATGGAATTTATTTTGGAGAAGGTCTTAAAAATAAGGTGTACAGTGTAGGAGTTGGTTTTAAGATAACACCTACCCCTCTTATGAATGAATGGGATTCAAAAAAGTACGGGTTTGTATCAGTAATTAAAGAATTAAAGGAAACGGTAATCAAAATTGTTCCAGAAAAGGAAGTTATTTCATTGAGCCCTAACGGTGATATTTCTCTAAATAAAAACGAATTTTATTGGAATGGTCTATTAGGAATCATTGGAGAAAATAATCGTTTTGAACTAAATCCAAAACGAGTCAATGATTTTATCCCGGAATCTATTTACAAGGAAATAGAAGACTTTCAGGCATTAGGGGCTGAAGGATATAAAAAAAGGGTCAATTTCGAAAAAAGAATAAGGGTTGATGTTGATTATAATCTTATTGTTGACAAACAAAGAGCAGGCAAGGTTATATCAAGTAAAGACGGTTCTACTTCAATAGAAGTTCCTGCCAATTCTAATGAATTAGCTGATATACTGGTAAATGCGGGTATTAGATCTGCGATAATAAAAGTAGGGGAAAGATTTTATGATCAAGTAAAAAAAATAGAGGAGACGAATGAAGTCGCGAAAAAAGAGAAAAAAAGGTTAGTCAGCATTGAGAACAGGAATGGTTTAGAGGAAGTTTATATTGGTGACTTGAAAATTGGAATCTGGGATTCTGACAAAAGGGAGATAAAAATAGACGCTGGGGTTGGCGTGCCTAACGTAAAAATTGCGCAGGAGTTAAAAGTATTGGAAATCGAATATAGAGCTAAAAGATCAGAACAAAACACAAACAGATTACACGATTCAATCCCGTTGTTAATAAATGTATCTCAAGGTTCCAAGAATGAAATAATTAATCTATCAGCAGCGGTCACTCCTACCGAAGCGGCTATTTTAATAGCAGCGTCTGTTGCCGGTAATGAAATTATATCTCACGAGCCGTTGATCAATAAAATTGAAAGTCAGGAACAAGTTAATTCAATCCAAGAACTGTGGAATACGCATGCTTCTGATAAAGGAAAGAAAACTATGGATTCAACAGACAAAATCTCAGAAGTATTTATACATAATGTGAGTGCACCTAGCAAATCAGAATACCTAGATGGAACTTGTATTAAAAGGGATATTTTCAAAGATCCTAAATGGGTAAATTTACTTGTAGATAATGAAAACGGATTATACTTGAATGGATACGCATCTGGAGAGCTTAAGCCATTGTATAATATATCCGCGTTAAATTATTGCAATGAGGGCTTCATTAGAAGTAATGTGCCAAGCAAATTACCAAAGCATGATCATTGCATAATTGCCCAAGATACCCAAACTCTGCTTGCGTTCTATCAATTAAACCGGGAAGATTTGATTTTTAATGAGAGAATTTCGTTGTTCAGTCCGTCTGATAATTCCTATGCAAAAGTAACTTTACTGAGTGCAGTTCTTTTAAAACCAGAGAAAATTACGGTAATCGGAGATTCTGATTTTATGAAAAATATTGAATCAAATGAAAGGTACCTTAAGGGCATTTATATTGAGAAGATAAATGATAATGAAGTAATCAAAGATTTTCATGAAAAGCAAAGCCGAATTAATAAATCGAGTAACCAAATGCTTCATGATTATTTGAAAGACTCTAACCTTCCATCGATGGTAATTGATGATTTAAGTAAACATGTTTACTTACCATTGTCGGAATTATCGGATGATAATACGACATTTATTTCTGTTGGAACAATGAAAATAGTTTCAAATGACACTGCAAATAATTTTTCGTTAATAACAAACCCAAAATCAAAAGGTGTATATATACCTTTTAAGCCAGAAGCTAAAGTGGATAAGATGTACGTAAATGAATTTCCTGATAGTTCATTCATAAAAAATGTAAGCCAGAACGTGTTTAGTATTTTGGGTACTAAAGATAGTTCAGAAGAGATAAATAGAATAGGCGCAAAATTCGGTATTTCCGAAAAAAATATTATCTATGTGAAGAAAAGTGTTCTAGGGAATAATTCAGATAAACCCCAAGAACATAAGAGTAGTGTAAGCGCAGAAAAGGAAATTGTAGATGAGCATTTAACCATAGCTAGATAAGAATGACAAATAATAGGTCGTATACTCCAAGACTAGAAGATCAATTTTCTAATGAGGCTAAAGTTCAGGGTTCATTTTTTAGTGAATACTCGAAAATACAGGATACACCTCATAAGCAAGAAATCTCTAGAATATTCCCAAGGTCCAAGGCTAATAAAAGTTCAAAAAATGCCCAACCATCTTTTGACTTCAGTGACACAAAAGTAATAGCGGAAAAGCTGAACGAGCCGGAGTTTGATAACTCATATATAAAGGATCCTCAGAGTTTATTTAAAAAAATTGAGAAAAGGAATTCCGACAATATTTTAAAATCGGATCCTGTGCTAGCCTTGCAAGCTATTAGTTCACGGGATCTAAAAACAGTTGCCCAAGAAGCAAATCTTGACGAGAAGTCTCTCATTTTAAAGATTCAAGTGACCCTCAGGACGATTTCAAGTAAAAACAACATTATTGGAAACGATCGGATGTATAACGATTTCATGCATTACGCTGATTTATGGGAAAAGGTTTTATTGGAGCATGTAAACGTGATAAACCTGTACACAAAGGGGACCAATGAACAACAAATAATTGCGTTAGTTGGTGCACTTCATCTAAATCAGCAAGTGTCTATAAGAAACTACGTTAATCAATTAATAAACGCGAAGACCATAAAAACAAGTTAGATTAAGAACTCATTTTTTAGTGATCGCGACATAAAAAGAGCAAAAAAAGATAAGTGAAAATATGTATATCTGATTTTGTGAAAGGGTATGCCAGGATAATTATTTATTTTGTGAGAATTTAAAGTAGAAAAAGAGTCTTAAAAGAAGAAACAAATTTGTTGATACAATTTAGAAAAAAACCTCTCCGTTTGCTGGGTTTATATAAAACCGATCATTGTTTTTCGTTAAAAGATATTTGCGGCTTATCTTGTTATAGGGAATGTTCCGGCTGGTATCTAAGTAAATGTTTAATTTATCTTCCATCCAAGTTACGGTATCGCGATTAATTCTCGGATCATAAAAGACCATCAATTCTGAAACAATTTTCAGAGTATTGACTTCCTTTACATCTACATCGAAAATCAAAGAGTCATATTTTTTTGAATATCCTGTTGCTCGGGTATTCCATGAATTGAATTTGGCTAAAGTCTGGTAAAGAGGGGTTTCAAAAGTTAATTGCAAGTTTACCAATTCATCTGTAGTAAGCCTGGACCTACACTCTTTTGACAAAAGGCTATAACATTCAAATAGATCCAATTCTTTAAAATAAGCCGAATTATAAATTTCAAGTAATATAAATCCTTCGTTTATGGCAAGGGTATCTACGACTATAGCTTCAGAATCATTGTTAGGCTCGGGATTCTTTGAGCATGAGTAAAAAAGGGTCGAATAACAGAAGAGAATAATTAATAATTTCATTTGTATTGATTTTAAGGACGATATACAAGAATAGCTAGAAACGATAAAAGTGCCAAATTTGAAGTGGATAAAAAGGAATTCAGTATTTGAATTATAGCCAAGAAAATACCACCTTGCAGCACGTCCTTACTACACTTATATGTTGACCAATTTTAAAAAAAGAATAAAGTTAATAATCAATGGATTTATAATTAGGAAAGACCGGCAGAGAAAACCTATCTATAAATCAAAAAATAATAGAAGCGCGTACAACACCTATGCGCATCTAATCCAAACGTTTTTTGCGATAATTATTCTTTTTGCGATAGTCATGTTCCTTAGTTATGAATATTATCAAAAGGAATTCGCCACGTTCTACCCACAAATATTAGCTGAAGCACATGGAATGGTGTTTGATTTATTCGTTGTCGGAATTCTCATATTTGCTATTGATCGAGGAAGAGAAAAAAGATGGATGATTACATATAACCAAGAAGAGTTAGAAGACTTAGCTATATCTAAAACAACTGAGGCGAGTTTGCGAAGTCCGGGTATCATTAAAAGATTGAATCGGCTAGGAATAACGAAGATGCATATCAATGGAATTTCGTTGATAAATTCAAATCTAAAAGCTGTAAAGCTTTGTGATTCCTACATGATTGCATGTAATCTAACAAATGCAAAAGGTGGATATGCCGATTTCAGCGGAGCATTAATATCTTACTCAAATTACCAAAATTCAAACTGCAATGACGCAAAATTTGATAGAGTTTATGGGTTAGGTGTCAACTTTGAAAAATCATACCTCATAAAATCTTCGTTCAGAAACGCAATGCTCAATTCGTGCAATTTTTCGGAATCATTGTTGATGTTCTCGGATTTTCAGGGTGCAGTGTTAGTGGATGCGAATTTTAGAAACGCGGTACTTAATAACTGCAATTTTAAGAACACTCAGGGACTAACTGTGGAGATGATTCTTGAGGCAAAATCAATCGAAGACGCTGAATTTGATGATGATTTCAAAAAAGCAATAGACGATCAAAATAGGCTATTAAAATCGTTGACCCAGAGCATCCTTTCGCGAGCTCTTTAACAACTTATATTCTCCTTGTAATAAAGTCTTTGATCATCAGTCAGGAACGGCCACAATAATTTCAATTTTGGACTATCCATGGAGTAAAGCTGTAATTTATTATTACTATACTTTAGCGAGGTCTTAAAATCATCAAAAGGTATAAATACTTTAAATTTCTTAGCTTGAGAATGGATGAAAACCAATTGACTTGGCGTGAAATACTGATGATTGGAATAGAATTTAAAGATAGTTGAGCCATTAAATAAAGGATTTTTGTTGTGTAGTAACTTGAGAGTCTCATTGATTCTCCTGTTGAGATTTCCTTTTATTAAATTGGTTTCCATTGTTAAAAACTAAGACAACGTTTTTTCAGGAAGATTTAAACTTTTACTAATGTAATAATTTACTAATACATCCCTCCTGTCATAGTCAAGGATCAGATACAAGGAACTTGAATTTTCTTTGGATAATAGATCATGATCAACGACTTTACTATTGTCAAATATATTTTGGAGCAACAACTTCTTGTCCTGAGAGTTCAGCGAATCATATTCGTTGGCAAAAACGAAAAAGTAGTCAATAATTTCAACAGCCTTTGATCCAATAAAATTATTTAAGTCAGATTTAGTTCTTTTGAATTTTTTGTTGTTGAATTTCAGCCCGATAAAAAGAGTACCTAAGTATGCCGGAATTTGCCAAAATAGACAAGAAGTAAAAGACAAGTTTAGGAATATGGACAAAAACATTGTCACTAATATGCTTATAAAATAAGCGAAAAGCAAGAATAGGAAAGTGTAGTTTCTAAGGTAGATGTATCCGGGTAGAATCATAAAAAACAATTTATTAAAATTAAATCAAGAAAATGTAAACTCCAAAATTCAGCTAGTTAAAAAGAGCCTCAGTGGCGGTGACATCGGTAGCAACTGAAGACTTTTGTAAATGCCACCAAAAGCCCTGCTTGACAATTACGTTTAGTTCATTCATTCTTTTCATGCAATAATCTATCTCTACTTTCGAAAGAGTGGCGTTTTGATTTTTTAGATAATCGTTATATTGAAAGACGGAGGAGAGCAGCTTATGTTTCTTCTTTTTAGCGCAATGTATATATGCTTCAAAAACGACTATTCTTCTTAAGTCTGAGGTTATTGGCAATAATGTTATTTCGCCACTACTTTGAGGTGATTCAGTCATATTTATAATGGCACCTTTTGAGTTTTCGCCAATAATGGGAATTTCCATTTCTCTTGATTCTTCTTTTATATCAGCCGGCATTTCAGGATCTTTCTCCTTCAGCTTGAGAGGGATACCATCATCGAGAGTCCAATTGAAGTCGTCCCCAGCTATTGCTCTATGTTCAAGCCATAAACCTGCGCAATCCAAGATTAGCCCTTTTGTCTTTCCTTCAAATTTTCTGAGAGCTCTTCCGATCCATTGTAAATACAATGAGAGCGATTTAGTTTTTCGAGCCAGTATCACAACTTCTATATCGGGCACATCATAGCCTTCGCTGACAATGTCATAGTTAGTCAGAATCAGGATTTTTCCTGATTTAAAATCTTTATTAATTTGTTCTCTCTGTTCTTTAGGTGTCTCTGAATCTATATGTGCCGCAGTTATCCCTGCCTTTAAAAAATCATCTTTAACTCTAACGCTATGTTTTCTGTCAACACAAAAAACAACTCCTTTTTTACCCTTGGCGTGCGTTAAATAGGCATTAAGTGGGTCATGTACATATTTTTCGTGATTCATCAAGCTACTCAATGCTGCGCTATCATATTCCCCGTTATTTACTTTAATAGGCTCTGATATATAGGAGCAAACATGGTGCTCGGGCCTGACGAGATAGTTGTTATCAAAATACCAGTGAATAGAGTGAAGGTTGATCATTTTTTGGAATTGACCTTTAAAACCTTGTCCATCTAATCTTATCGGAGTAGCTGTAAATCCAATAATATTTGCTTTTGGATAAAGTCCCCATAGTTTCTGATATGATTCAGCTTTTGCGTGGTGACATTCATCAATAATAATCCAATCTGCGGGAGGTAGAATGGTTCTCCTTGCTAAAGTTTGAATGCTTGGTACTTGGCATTTATAATTGGTCTTAGGGTATTTGTCGCCAATGATACCGGGAATTATACCGAATTTTTTTAATCGATCGTATATCTGTTCAACTAATTCAATTCTATGTACCACCAGAAGTACGTGTTGGTTCTTACAAATTTGTTCTTGGGCTAATGAGCAAAATAATGTTGTCTTGCCAGTTCCTGTTGGCATGACATATAATAATCTTCTATTAGCTGGTACTTGATAAAAGCTATAAATCGCTTTTTTTCCTTCTTCTTGGTAAGGATATAAATTGATCACTACTCTTGATCAATTATGGAATTTTTTACTGGCTTTAGGTTGAATCCTAATTCATTGAAAAACTCATACGTGTGTTTTATTTTTATTCCATTTTTTACGACTACGAAATGAGAAGGGGAAAATAAATAAGTAATTTCTTCTCTATCTAACCGCTGAAAAAAAGACCCAGGATCCGAATTTGAACTGGCAATTATTTCGGCTAAAATTGAATTCAGTTCTTTCTTTGCAAATGCCTCTTCGCGGGTTCTATATTCCTTTGATACATTATTAAAAGCCAAGTGTAAAAGATTATCAGTATTAAAACTAGAATCTTGTATCTTCTCAAAATCAGTTTCTAGGTCGTGCTTTTTAATTTGGGCAAGTAGTATTTTAGATGAATACACCAATTCGCTGATGGAATTTAATTGATTTGGTTGTATACCCAAGTAAAAGTCAATTGCCTCTGAAATACCTGAGGTAACGTAGTTGTGCCAAATACTTAACGGATTTGCTAGTTTGGCATCGCTCAGGTCAATTTTGACACCAGCGGATTTGAATTCTTTTTGGATAATGAAAAAATCAAATAAAATGTTGTTGCCAACGAAATCGCAGTTTGAAAATATTGGTTTAAGCTGCATCGCGATATCTTCAAAGGATGGTTTTTTTTCAACCATCGAGTTATCTATTCCGTATTTTTTAAAAGTCCCGTGCGTGATTTCTTTATTTGGATTAAAAAGTACTGATTCGTGATCTGGTTTCTTATTAGGCCAGTATTTTATATAGGAAAGTTCAAGTATTTTATCGGTATTGATATCTACGCCCGTTGTCTTAATACTGATGAATAATACCGGGCGAGACAATTTTAAAAAAAAATCATTGCCCGCTATGGAGTCTATTTCGTTGGTCATTCTTTAGTGATGTTAAGACGTGTCCTTCAAAAATACACAAAGAATCTTGAAAACGTAATTTATGATGTACTGATTTTTGGCTTATAACTTCAATTTAAGTACATTTGGAATACAAGTTAGTAAAATGAAAGAGGTAAGCGAAATTCATAAATTGTTTAATGTGAGGCGGATTGCAACTAAATTCGGCCTTAGCGATTATGAAAGAATTGTGCTCTCCAAAGGGCTTAGAAATGATGTTAAAGTAATTTTTGCGTCAAAGGGTGTAAATAAAAAAATATTAAGGGATATTTCGGAAAATCTTGCATCAGTCATTCTTGGTTTACAGAAAAATAAGTGGCCGGTTGAGTTAGTCCAAATACCTATAGTAAATCTATCTGCTCTCAAAAGGGTTTGTGATTTTAATCGTGTTGAATATTTGAATTTACTGGTTTGCATTAATGGTAAGACCAACAATCTTTTGTGCTTAGAAAGTAGGAATACCGTAATTAATATTATTGACGAAATGAGATGCTACATAGCGACAATTTTGGAAATAAAGTAAAAGTAACCTACATTTAGGCCACACGTCCAAACTAACTCAACATGGCCTTAGATAATGCAGAGGATTACAGTAATCCGAATAGTGATTCTTATAAAAATTTAGAAAGCATCGATAATTCGGATTTGCCGGAGAAAAAGTCACTTGACAATGGAGTATCTGATTCAAATTTAGAAGAAGACAATCAGTCTTCCCATCACCAGGAATCAAATCATGAGCCAATAAGGCCAAAAACGGAAGAAGAGAAAGAAAAGGAAAGGAGCGCTAAGGAAAAATCAGGCAAATTGTTTGCTGTAACTCAGGGAATTGAT
>Ga0105045_10004519_pt1 | contig 12086 bp, 10 predicted proteins | sample MAT02_FD_78089 | JGI IMG/M metagenome (GOLD analysis project Ga0105045, IMG submission 78089) | Freshwater microbial communities from Lake Fryxell liftoff mats and glacier meltwater in Antarctica - MAT-02 (megahit assembly) | ecosystem: Environmental > Aquatic > Freshwater > Ice > Liftoff... | reverse complement strand
GCCTTCTCAGGCTTTACGACCTTGCCCGGTGCCCTCGCCACCGCCCTGGGCGCGGGCGCCACCTCGTCGACCTCGGCCGTACCGGCCTTGCGAAACTCCAGATCGTGCTCGGCGTCTTCAACCTCCTCGCCGTCCTCGCCGTCCTCGTCCTCGACCCCTTGCGCCGCCTCGCCCTGCTTGCCCGCGAGCTGAGCGTGCAGCCGCCTGAGCTCATCGGGGCTCATCTGAATCGTCGAGTTGTCGACCTCGTCCTTAGCCATGTCGTTTGCTCCCGACGCGCCTCATAGAACTATCGTTTCTCGGCGCCATCGAAGGGCCCGCTCTAGCCTTTCGCCTCGCCCCTCGTCAACCGCCTTCCCCTTTCTGAATCCAGGCCTATGATGCGCCCTGCTGTCGTATCCCCAGCAGGTGACCTATAGCGACCCGCGACCTGACAGACGGCCCTGTCGCCAAGCATCTCTTCGCTTTGTGGATGCCGATGCTGGCCGCGATGGCGTTGCAATCGATGTATGCGGTCGTCGACCTCATCTTCGTAGGCGCACTCGGCGACGCCGCCATCTCCGGCCTCGCCGTCACGGTCCAGGCCTTCTTCATCATCCTCGCGCTCGGCCAGGTCCTTGGTCAGACCGCGCTCGCCGAGATCTCCCAGGCCTACGGTCAGGGCGACCTCACACATGCCCGCGGCGCGCTCTCGAGCTACGCCATCCTCTCGCTCGGCCTGGGCATCCCGGCCGCCGTGCTCGCCTACTTCGGGGCCGAGGCCTACGTCGGCGTCTTCACCGACGACCCCGCCATCCTCGAACAAGGCATCGCTTTCTTCGAGGTCAGCGCCCCGACCTTCCTCTTGCAGCTCGTCATCATCGTCTTCTCGACCGCCGTCCGCGCTTCAGGCGACTTCGTCTCGCCGATGCGCATCATGATCGTCTCGGTGCTGCTCAATGCCGCGCTCGACCCCATCCTGATCTTCGGCTTCGATATGGGCATTCGCGGCGCCGCCTGGGCCACCGTCATCGCCCAGACCGTCGCGTGTCTGTTCTACCTGTGGCGCCTCTCGCGCCCCAACAAAGACCCGCGCGCGCTTCGTTTTGGCCGCCCCGCCTTTCGCGACGGCCTGCTTCGCCGCATCGCCACTCGCGGCGTGCCAGCCGGCATCCAGTTCTTCCTCATCTTTGTCCTGCTCGGTGTCATCCTCGCCGGCATGAAGCCGTTCGGTGGCGAGTGGACAGGCGCTGCAGGCGGCGGCTTCCGCATCCTTCAGCAGACCTGGCTCCCGCTCGTCACCCTCGCCTCGGCCGCAGCCGCCCTGACGGGCCAGAACTTCGGCGCCCGCCTGGGACCACGTATCGTCGAAACCGCAAAGATCGCCATGCGTTGGGGCCTCATCTACGGCACCATTGCGACGCTCGTCGTCATCGCCCTCGCACCCCTGCTCGCTCACCTCGTCGCCGAGAGCGACACCCAGCACGACTACGCCACGACCTATTTCTTCTTGTCGGCGCCGATGCTGCTCGCCTTCTCGCTCACGTATATCCCGGCCTTCATGCTTCAGGCCGTCGGGCGCAGCTTGCTGCCCATGGTCGCGGCCTTCGTTCGCGTCGGTCTCGTCGCCGTCTACACGCTCGTCATCGTGCCAGCTCTAGGCGGCACGCCCGAGACAATCCTCATCGTCGCGACCCTCGCGTCCTTCGTCGAAGGTGTCCTCGGGGTCATCCTCCTGCGCCGCTTCGTCGCGTCTCTGACTGCCACTCCAGCTACGCCTTAGCGCCGACCTCGCCGAGATACCGGTCGCGCAGGACCGCCAGCTCCTGTTTTAGCGCCTCACGCTCGTTCTGCAGCGCCGTTACCCGGTCTGAGTGCCCGACCAACGCCCGAATGCCACCGCGTCCCAGCCGATGGAGCCGCGCCTCGGTCAACCATCGCAGCGCAATCAGCGCGCTTGGCGCCAGTGTGCCCGCATAGACGATGCCCCACCACGGGCCGATGGTCAAAGAGACCATGACCGTCTGAACGGCCCAGCACCCGAGAAAGCTCGCCGCCCCGACGAGCAGCTTGGTCAGCGCAATCCGATCCTTACGGACGGGCGCCAACGCCAGCACTCCGCGCAACACTACGTAAGGAGCAATGGACCCCGCGAGCCCCCAAAGCGCCACTGGGAAGCCCAGCGTGAGAAACCTCCGACGCGTCGAGAACTGACTCTTTTGATGTTCGGTCCGATGCTGCAGCGCCGCCGAGTTGCCGCCCAGCCCGAGCTCGCTGCGCTCTTCGAGGAAGCGCTGCAAGCGCCGCCTCAGCTCGGCCGTCTTGTCCGGCTCGACCTCCTGAATCCAGCGGTAAGCGTCCACGATCCGCCGCACCAGGGCCGTCCGCTCGGCCGGGCTCTGGCCTTTAGCGTCGAGGCCCGCGTCACGCCGGATGTCGACGATGATCGACGTCACCTGCGCGATGATTCGTTCGTCTTCGGCCCGCTCGACGTGGACCGCCAGCTCGCGCAGGGCCGCCTCGATCCGATCGGTCAGCTCACGCGCCGCCGCTTTCGGGTCCTCTTCGTAGCGCCCCCGAAGATCTGCCGTCTGAATCGCCGGCCCGAAGGCCACATGCACATCGCTCCGAAAAGCCTGTCGAACCAGGTAGTTGAGGGCTACCGGCACGATGCCCACCCCGAGCTTCCAGTCGTTATGTGCCTCCGCATCGAGCGCCATTCGCGCAGCCCCGGTCCGCAGCCGATGGACCCGCAGGTTGTCGTGGGTCTTGCCCTCGGGAAAGATCGAGATGACCCCGCCAGCCTTCAAGACCTCGCGCGCCGCCGCGAAAGCCTTGTCGTTGCCGCCGCCCGCTCGCTTCGCAAAGGCCCCCTCGACCACACCGCCATCAGCCCCTGCGTCATGCCCCTGCGACTGGCCTTTGCTGTCCTCGGGCCGCGAGATCGGGATCGCCCCGACCTTCCTCAAGAGCGCCCCGAAGACCGGGATCTTGAAGAGCCCGTCGCGCGCACAGAAGGTCACCGGCCGCTCTTCGAGGATGCCGAGCAGCAGCGGGTCCACGATCGAGTTGGGGTGCGTCGACGCGAGGATGGTCGGCTTGCCGCCCGAGCTGCCCGCCCCGAGGTTCTCGCGTCCGGTGACCTCGACCGTCCGATAAAACGCGCGCAGCGCCCCTCGGATGATGGACCGAAGCCCCCGATAGAGCCCGCTCCCTTGCTTTGGAACACCCCATGAGAGCGGATCGGAATGCAATGTGGCCATGGCGCATCATGGCACCGTCCGCCGAACGCGCAACCGGCCGGTCACGACGTCACGACTTACGGCTTCGCGCCCCGCGCCCTCACAGCCTCACAGCCTCACGACGCAGAGCGTCACGGCGCGCACCCGGCCACGAGCGCCCCAAATCTTTGACGCGCCTCCCGACTCGACCGATGGTCCGCCACGCGCGGCGCAGCTCGCGCCCTCCCACCGGAGTACACGACACGATGAGCGAGCCCGTCCCTTCAGGCGCGGCCGGCCCGAGCGGCCTGTCGAACCCGCCAGCCAGGTCCACCACCTTCGAGGCCAACACCTCGAAGCCGACGGTGACCATCGCCATCCTCGGTCGCGAGCTCCGCATCCGTTCAGACGAGCCACGCGCTCACCTCGAGGCCCTCGCCCGCTACGTCGATGATCGCATCGTGCAAATCGCCGGCCCGAAGAAGGCCGAGGCCGCCGATCCGAGCCTGCTCCTCATCACGGCGCTGCAGCTCGCCGACGAGATCTTCAAGCTCAAGAGCCAGCAGGCCGAGCTCGCCACCCGGCTGCGCGCGTCGACCCGCTCTCTGCTCGGGCGCCTCGATACGAGCCCTCACTCCAGCCCCGACCACGGCCCCAACGCCCACCCCGATCAAGCGGTGAAGGCCCCACAGTCTCAGGATCCGCGCCCGCAGCCGCGACGCCAAGCCGCCGCCCCCAAGGCCTGAGACCGTGGCCGGCGCCGCTGACAAGACCGCCCTTCGCGACGTCATGCGCCGCCTCCGTCGCGACCTCTCCGACGAACTCCGCTCGCTCGCCCACGCGCACCTGACCACCCACCTCGAGCCGCTCGTCGCCGCCGCTCGTGGCCCGGTCGCGCTCTTCTGTCCCACGCCCACCGAGGCCTCACCTCTTGGCCTCGTCGTCCGCTTCGAGCCCAACGCCCGCTTCGCCTGGCCTCGCGTCGACACCGCACGCTGGCCCCGCATCCCGGCGCTCACCTTTCACCTCGCCGCCCTCTCAGACCTCGTCCCCGGAGCCTTCGGCCTGCTCGAGCCTCCCGCCTCCTTCCCAGTCGTACCCCTCACCGACCTCGCGCTCATCGTCGTCCCAGGCCTCGCCTTTGACCACGCCCTCAATCGCCTGGGCCAGGGCGGGGGCTTCTACGACGCGACGCTCCCTGAGACGCCGGCTACCCGCGTCGGTCTCGCTTACGAGCTCCAGCGCGTCCCGTCCCTGCCGACTGACCCCCACGACCGCCCGATGGATCTGCTGGTCACCGACCTCGGCGTCTATACCCGCCGCTGATCGCCGTCTCCGCGTTCATCTGGACCCGCATCGGCGGCCATGCTACCCGCCCCGGCATGGATTTTCCGCCTGTCGAAGAACAGCTCGAGCTCCTCTTACGCGGCTCTGTCGATGTCCCCGCCCTCGACGACCTCAAGAAGAAGCTCGAAAAGAGCCGCCTCAAAGGCACCCCTCTGCGCGTCAAGGCCGGCTTCGACCCGACCGCGCCCGACCTGCATCTGGGCCACACGGTGCTCCTCACCAAGATGCGCCAGTTCCAGGATCTGGGCCACCAGGTCATCTTCCTCATCGGCGACTTCACCGCTATGATCGGCGACCCGACCGGCCGCAGCGCCACCCGCAAGCCCTTGACCCGCGACGACGTCCTGCAGAACGCCGAGACCTACAAGACCCAGGTCTTCAAGGTCCTCGACCCGGACAAGACCGAGATCGCCTTCAACGCGACCTGGATCGACACGCTCGGCACGACCGGCACGGTCGAGCTCATGGCCAAGTACACGCTCGCCCGCATGATGGAGAGAGAGGACTTCAAGACGCGCTACGCGGGCGGCCACTCGATCTCCGTGCACGAGCTGCTCTACCCGCTGCTCCAGGGCTACGACTCCGTCGCTCTCAAATCAGACGTCGAGCTCGGCGGCACCGACCAGCTCTTCAACGTGCTCATGGGCCGCCACCTCATGAAAGAATACGGCCTCGAGCCGCAGTGCGTCATCACCACGCCGCTGCTCGAAGGCCTCGATGGCCGCCTGGAGGACGGCGTGCTGGTCGGCAAGAAGATGTCGAAATCGCTCGGCAATTACGTCGGCATCCAGGAAGCCCCGCTCGAGATGGTCGGCAAGCTCATGTCGATCTCCGACGATCTCATGTGGCGCTACTTCGACCTGCTCTCGACGCGGAAAACCTCGGAAATCAAGAATCTCAAAGATCAAGTCATCTCGGAGTCCGCCCACCCGATGGTCATCAAAGGTGAGCTCGCGCGCGAAATCGTCGGCCGTTATCACGGCCAGGCCGCAGGCGACACAGCGGTCGAGGAGTGGTTCCGCGTTTTTTCGCAGCGCGAGACCCCGACCGACATCCCTGCCATCACCCTCGCTGGCCCCGCCGATGCAAGCGGGCTCGGCATCGTCCAGGCGATGCGCGACGCCAAGCTCGTCGAGTCTGGAGGCGAAGGGCGCCGCCTCATCACCCAGGGCGCGGTCCACGTCGATGGCGCCCCGGTGACCTCGCTCGACTTCGTGTTGGCCCGCGGCGGACCCCACCTCGTGAAGGTCGGAAAGCGCCGCTACGCCAACGTCACAATCGCCTGAATCCACGAGTTCGCGCGGCCCTGGCACCGGCTCTTGGCCTCATAAAAGGCTTGAAATCCGCGGGATGTTCTGCGATGCGACCGCCGTAGGCCATCAAAAGCCGGGTCAAGCCGCGTCGCGCCCGAACGCGCTCGTCACCGCACGCACCCGCAGTGAACCGCCCCACCATCGTGAGCCGCCAATGATCGACTTCGAGCTCGAGACCATGATCAGCCAGCAGCTCGTCGGTCGCGGCGTGACGGACCAGCGCGTCTTGTCGGCCTTCCGCCTTGTCCTGCGTAAACAATTCGCCCCGGACTACCTCGAGTCGAAGGCCTACGCCGACGCCGAGCTCCCCATCGGGCTTGGTCAGACCATCTCTTCGCCTTACGTCATGGCGAAGATGCTCCAAGAGGTCCGCCTGCCCGAAGGTGGCCGCATCCTCGAGGTCGGCACCGGCTCGGGCCTCCAGGCCGCTCTGCTCTCGAAGCTCGTCAAGGGCGTCTACACGGTCGAGTACCTGCCCGAGCTCGCCGCGCGCGCTAGAAAGCTCCTGTTTCAGGTCATGGGGCTCACCAACATCCACTTCCACGTCGGCGATGGCTTCTATGGCTGGTCTGACCAGGCCCCCTTCGACGCCATCCTCGTCAATGGCGCCGCGATGGAGGTCCCCGAGCCGCTCATCGGCCAGCTGCGCGAGGGCGCCTTCCTCGTGATGCCTATCGCCGACTCGCCCGAGTCACCCCAGTCGTTGCACGTCCTCGAGCGCCTCGAGGACGGCGACGTCAAGACCACGATCATCCCGCCTGACCAGTTCCGCGGCCAGCTCGCCTTCCTCCAGGGCGAGGCGAGCGACGCCGAAGACTATTGATCGGTCGTGGCCGCGGCGCGATCGACCCTTGGCCTCGGCCTCCCCCACGGAGGTAGAATCGAATCGGACCAAATCGGTCCGATTTGCGGCTCGATGCTTGACCCAGGCGGTCGAGCGCCTATATAGGCTGGCGTCGACGGCAACGAGGAACCTATGCTCAACATCAGCGACTCAGCGGCACGAAAGATTCGGGACATGGCGGTTCAGCACCAGGTCGACCACTCCGGCGTCCGGGTGATGGTCGTCGGCGGCGGCTGCTCCGGCCTCACTTACGACATGGACTTCGAGAGCGAAGAGCGCGACGGCGACCTCGTCGTCGAGCGCGATGGCGTCAAGGTCTACGTCGACGCGATGAGCCTCGCCTACCTCGAAGGCACGACCATCGACTTCGTCGAGACCTTCAGCTACGCGGGCTTCCAGTTCGACAACCCCAACGCCCAGAAGGGCTGTGGCTGCGGCAAGTCCTTCACGGTCTGAGCCCGATGCGTGCCCGCCCCGGTCGCCCTTTTGAGCGACCGCCGGCGCGGCACAACCAAGTCGCGCCCGCACCCAGAACCCGACGCCCCTCCGCCTCAGCGTCGCCCGAGCGCCCGAGTCACCGGCTCCTTGAGCGCCGGGTGCACACACAGCAGGCGCTGTCTCACCTCGAGGTTCGCGAGCATTCGCACAACTTCTGAGCGCTCCTCGATGAAGGTGACGCGCCATGGTCCCGTGCTCGCCCCCTCGACGAGGCGGATGCTCTCGCCCACCTCGAGCTTGTCCTTCGAACTCCCGGTGAACGGCCGGTAGAGCGAGTCCCGCGAGCTGTCGACGAGCACCGTCGCTTCGGGAAGAAACCCGTGTACCCGCGCCACCGCTTGCGCCGCATGCACGAGCTCGTCCGCTCGCTGCTTATCGTTAGGCAATGGCAGCGCTTTATAAAGGCGCCGGTCGACGAGCCCTCCCGCCAGCTCGGCGAGCCAGCGGTCCGGGTCATTCGCCCAGCGCTTCATCGCCATCGCGATGTCCACGTCGTCGAGCGTCGCAAAGGCCGACGGCGTGAGTTCGTCGCCCAGGATGAGCTTTCCTAGCGCCCCCTCGGGCCAATACGTCGGCCCCGAGCCCTCGCGTCTGAGCTCGCGCGCCCGAGACAGCATCGCCTCCAACATCTTCTCGGCCGTGCGGCTCGTCTTGTGGAGATACACCTGCTTATACATGTGGAACCGCGCGAGCAGATACCCCTCGACCGCCTCGAGCGCACCGACGTGAATCGCGAGGTGCCCGTCGGCGAGATCCACGAGCGCCAGAATACGCGCGAGGTCGTAATTGCCGATGCGCACACCCGTGTGGTGACCGTCGCGCAGGATGTAGTCGAGCCGGTCCGCGTCGAGCTGGCTGCTCACGATGTCGCGCGCAAACGGCGGCACCCCTTCGGGCAGCGCCCCCTTTCCGTAGAGCGCCACGAGCTTGTCGCCGAGCCCCGGCGCATACGCCTCGAGCACCTGAGACACGCCTGAAGAATGCGGCTCGCCGGTCAGCGTCTTGCCGCCGATGAACGCCTCGGTCCAGCGCTCGTGTTTGATCTTCGTCACGGCCTCGAGGGCGTGGCTCATCGGCCCGTGCCCGACGTCGTGGAGGAGAGCGCCTGCGAGCACCAGCGTCCTCAGCTCGGGCGCGATGGTCCCGCGTTTCTCGAGGCGCGCCAGCATCTCGTGGGCCGTCCACAACACGCCCAGCGAGTGTTGGAAACGCGAGTGCTCGGCACCTGGGTAGACCATCGACGTCAGCCCGAGCTGGCGCACGCGCCGCAGCCGCTGCATCTCAGGCGTGTCGAGCAGCGCCAGGATGAGGCTCGCGCCTGGCCCGTCCTGAGCCAGCGCGATGGTGTCGTGGACGGGGTCTCGAAAGAGCTTGGGCTTCATAGACATCGCCGACCAGCATACGATCGCCCCGTGTCCGGCGTGAAGCACGAAACCCGGTTCCTCCGAGCGGCAAGGGCGACGTTGTCATCGCTGCGAGTGGACGCCCGGCGCTCCGGCAAGGTCGCCAGGTCTGGCGATGCGCAAGCCTTGGAGCCGCATTTGTCCCAGGTGCGGTGTCATGGAGGGCGAGCTCGCGAGTCCGAGCGGGGGAACGAGCCTTGACGCGACCGCACGAGAACTCGATAGCCCCCGCGCCGCTTCGCGTCGCTGGTAGCGCTGTGACTAGCTCAGCGCCAGCTCACCCGGCCCCCATCGCGTCGGCCGCTTTCGACCCGAGTCCACGTCGTCGGAGCGCTGCCACCGACGACCCGGATGCTCTCCATGGTCTGCGCGTTGATGGTCGCCGTGATGGTCACATTGTCCGCCTCGTAGGTGAACTGTGTCCCCTCGAGCCCCGGCACCCAATGCCCGCGGTAGAGCTTCGAGCTGCCATTGGTGTGCGTCGCGATGACCTCGAAGCTCGCCACGCCCCTTCGCGCCGGCAGCACCATGAACCGGTTGCCGCTCGACGAGGTCCACCGACCGGAGACCGGACTTGCTCTCCCGAGGCCGCCGACCCGAGACCACGTCACATCGGCCCCGGCCCCGCTCACGACGATCCTATCGCGCTCGCGACTATTGATGGTAGCGACCCGCGCGACCCCGTCGACCGGGTACTTGAACTGCGTCCCCTCGAGGCCCGGCGTCCACCGCCCGAGATACAAGCTCTGGGCCCCACGCGGCGTCGTCAGGATGATCGCGAACGGCGCCTCGTCACCCGTGATGAGCACACCATTGCCAGTCGAGCTCGTCCACTCACCGACCAGCTCCGCGCGCGACCGCTCGAAGCGCGACCCCCGTCCACGCTCCTCGTCAGGCGCATGCGCAAGGGCGACGGACGGGGTCACAAGGCACAGCAACACGGCGATTCGGGTCGGCAAGATGGCGATTCGGGTCAGCATCATCGGCTCCTTGGTCCTGATTTGGAAAGCACCTTCCTCCGAACGCACGAGCCCCCGACCCCTTCCAACAAGGGCTTGTAAAACGATTGCGCGTTGCCCCCTTGGCAAATGCTCCATTCACCGCTTTAGTCGCGCCCGGCCGCTCGCCTGCTCTAGCCCGCCAAGTCGCGGGCCTGCGACAGGCGACCAGGCCCCTTGCACATGACTTATGGCCCGCTTGGGGAACACCGCGATGGACGTCATCAAGAGCCAGGTTCGTCGACACAGCGAGAGCTACCAGACCAACCGCAAAGGCTTTCTCGGGGCTATCGAGAAGCTCGACGCAGCACTCGCCGAGGCCAACGCGGGCGGCGGTGACAAGTACGTCCAGCGCTTCCGCGACAAGGGCAAGCTGCTCCCGCGCGAACGCATCGAGCTGACCCTCGACCCCGGCTCCTACTTTCTCGAGCTGCTGCCGCTCATGGGTCACGGCATGCGCGGCGTCGGCATGGGCGGGGGCATCGTGGGCGGCATCGGGCTCGTCCATGGGGTCGAGTGCCTCATCACCGCCAACGAAGCCACCATGAAGGGTGGGGCGATCAACGAATGGGGCCTGAAGAAGTCGCGCCGCCTGTCTCAAATCGCCGACGAGAACGGCCTGCCCACCATCGCTTTGACCGAGTCCGCCGGCGCCGATCTACCCAACCAGGCCCAGATCTTCGTCCCTGGCGGCGAGACCTTCCGCGACATCACGCGTCGCTCGAAGAACCGCCTGCCATCCATCTGCGTCGTGTTTGGCACCTCGACGGCCGGCGGCGCTTACGTGCCTGGCCTGTCGGACTACCTCATCATGGTCGATGGCGGCGCCAAGGTCTTTCTCGCCGGCCCACCGCTCGTGAAGATGGCCACGGGTGAGGTCACCGACGACGAGTCGCTCGGCGGCGCCCGCATGCACAGCCGCGTGTCGGGCGTCTCCGACTACCTCGCAAGGAACGAGACCGAGGCCATCCAGATGGCCCGCGACATCGTCCTACACCTCAAGTGGCACAAGGCCCACGGCCCCGACCAGCAGGCCGAGCTCCCCCTCTACGACCCTGACGAGCTGCTCGGCGTCGCGTCGTTCGACCCGCGTTTCCCCTTCGACCAGCGCGAGGTCATCGCGCGTATGGCGGATGGCAGCCGCATGTCCGAGTTCAAGCGCGAGTACGGCTCGACGCTGGTCACCGGCTGGGCCCATATACACGGCTATCTTGTTGGAATCCTTGCCAATAACGGCATCTTGTTCTCCGAGTCGGCGGAGAAGGGCGCCCAGTTCATTGCCCTTTGCAATCAACGCGCGATCCCTCTCTTGTTCCTGCAGAACATCACGGGCTTCATGGTCGGCCGCTCCTACGAAGAGGGCGGCATCATCAAGCACGGCGCCAAGCTCATCAACGCCGTGTCCAACTCCACCGTCCCGATCTTCACCGTCATGACGGGCTCGTCCTACGGCGCTGGCAACTACGGCATGGCCGGTCGCGCCTACCAGCCGCGTTTCCTCTTCGGTTGGCCTAACCACAAGATCGCCGTCATGGGTGGCGAACAGCTCGCGGGTGTGCTCGAGATCATCAAACGCGAGGCCGCCGAAAAGTCCGGCGAGACCCTCGACGAGAAGGGCCTGGCCACGACCAAGATGATCATCAAGGCCCAGATCGATAAAGAATCCGACGCCTTCTACGCCACCGCCCGCGGCTGGGACGACGGCCTCATCGATCCGCGGTCGACGCGCGACGCGCTCGGCATCGCCATCTCGGCGGCGGCCACGAGCCCTATCGAGCCCACCACCTCCTGGGGCGTGTTCCGCCACTGAACCCTCGGACGCCCGCCGACCGGCATCGCGCCCCGCCCCTCCAAGCCCTTCGAGACATCATGACGTTCTCCAAAGTGCTCATCGCCAACCGCGGCGAGATCGCCTGCCGCATCATGCGCACCTGCCGCGACATGGGCCTTCAGACGGTCGCCGTCTTCTCCGATGCCGACCGCGACGCCGCGCACGTGCGGCAGGCCGACGAGGCCGTCCACATCGGTGGCGCCGCCTCGGCCGAGTCCTATCTCGTCGCCGAGCGCATCATCGCCGCCGCCCACCGGACCCAAGCCGGGGCCATCCACCCGGGCTACGGCTTCCTGTCCGAAAACGCAGGCTTCGCGGCCGCCGTCGAAGCCGCAGGCCTCGTCTTCGTTGGCCCAGGGCCCGCCGCCATCGCCGCCATGGGCAGCAAGATAGCGGCCAAGCAGCTCATGCGTGAGCACGGCGTCCCGGTCGTCCCGGGCTACGATACGACCGACCCCGCGGGCCAATCCGACGAGGCCTTCATCGCCGCCGCTCCTTCCATCGGCTTCCCCCTGCTCGTGAAAGCGTCGGCCGGCGGCGGCGGCAAGGGCATGCGTATTGTCTCGAAAATCGAGGAATTGCCCGCGGCCCTGGCGACCGCCCGGCGCGAGGCGAGCTCCTCGTTCGGCGACCCCGCACTCCTCATCGAGCG
>Ga0105045_10004518_pt1 | contig 12086 bp, 5 predicted proteins | sample MAT02_FD_78089 | JGI IMG/M metagenome (GOLD analysis project Ga0105045, IMG submission 78089) | Freshwater microbial communities from Lake Fryxell liftoff mats and glacier meltwater in Antarctica - MAT-02 (megahit assembly) | ecosystem: Environmental > Aquatic > Freshwater > Ice > Liftoff... | reverse complement strand
TGACCAATATACCCAAGAGCAAATTTCAGCCAAGATATCTCAACTGATTACTCCTGAAGATATCTATCCAGAGATACAAGTGATCTATCAGACCATTGAAGATCTACATGCGGCATGTCCAAACAATAAAGGAGACTGGTATTTTTCGGGCAATTATCCTACTCCAGGTGGTATGAGGGTGGTGAACAGGGCTTTTGTTAATTTTATGGAGCAAAATGAAGGACGAGCATATTGATGGTAATATATAAGTTTTTTCACGCTTTTGTCATTGGTAAGCTACAATTCAAAAGCTGTAAAGTCCGGTGAGTGATAAAGATCATACTTCTAATTATTGTAATAATATGTAATTTTACACTTTATCAATAAATTTAAGATGATCCACAAAAGTTCTTTAACTCCTATATTTATGTTTCTTTTTATCTTAGGAGTTTTCGGTAATGTGCTTAATGCTCAAATCGAAGAAGAAGCATATTGCAACAAAGCGCATGCAGCAAGAAACTTATTCAACCCTATGTTGCGATTTAATCCTTTGACTGAAAATTATGACTTAAAATATTATCGTTTTGAATGGGATATTGATCCAGCTGTTTACGGTATTTCGGGTACAGCAACGCCATATTTTCAGGTGCTGAGCGAAGGGTTTAATGAAATAAATTTCGACTTCTCTAGCCAACTGACCATCGATAGTATTATGTACAGAGGGCAGAAGTTATCATATACGCAGCCATCAAATTACTTACTGAATGTTGAATTTCCAATAACTTTGGCTATTGCGTCATTGGACAGTCTTTCTATTAGCTATCATGGTGCACCACCATCTGGAGGCTTCGGATCTTTCATTCAGAGTAGCCATGAGGGAGCACCAGCACTTTGGACACTATCTGAACCATTCGGTGCTCAGGATTGGTGGCCATGCAAAAATGGACTTGATGACAAGATAGATAGTATTGATGTAATCGTGACAACATCAGAAAGTTATAGAGCTGCCAGCAATGGATCCCTTGTCAGAGAATTGGCTCTGCCAAATCAGAAAAAACTTTACCACTGGAAACATAGATATTCGATCGCTCCTTACCTTGTCGCTATATCAGTTACAAATTATGTAGCGTATACGGACGATGTACTACTCAGCGACGGCACTGTGATGCCCATGGTAAATTATGTGTACCCTGAGAGTGAAGCAGCAGCAAGAGTAGGCACTGCCAATAATGTCAGAGTGTTACAATATTATGATAGTCTCTTTGTTTCGTATCCGTTCAAAGAAGAGAAATATGGCCATGCTCAGTTCGGTTGGGGAGGCGGAATGGAACATCAGACTATGAGTTTTGTAGTAAATTATAGCTGGTCGTTACTGGCACATGAGTTGGCACACCAATGGTTTGGCGATTACATCACATGTGGGGCTTGGGAAGATATATGGTTGAATGAAGGTTTTGCTACCTATCTTGAGGGGCTTTCATTGGAACGATTTTATTCAAATGCAACGTGGGTAAATTGGAAATCTGGAAAAATAAACTCAATCACATCCAATGATGGCGGTTCCGTTTTTGTGGACAATCCTACTTCTGTCAATAGAATATTCAGTAGTAGATTGAGCTATAATAAAGGTTCGTACCTGCTACATATGTTGAGATGGAAGTTGGGTGATGAACAGTTTTTTGCAGCTTTGAGAAATTATCTGAATGCAAAATCATTTGACTTTGCTCACACGGATGAATTACAGACATATTTTGAAGAAGTATCTGGTGAAAATCTAGAGGAATACTTCAATGATTGGTTCAGAGGACAAGGTTTTCCAAATTATCAGGTGACTTGGGATCAAAATGCAAATGAAGTGTTGATCAAATTGGGTCAGACAAGTTCTCATCCTTCCGTTGGCTTCTACGAAATGCCAGTTCCCATCAGATTGAGAGGAGAAGGAAAAGAAATGTTGGTAAGACTAGACCATACATATTCAGGTCAAATATTTAGTGTCAATCCAGATTTTGTGGTTTCAGCAGTAGCTTTTGATCCTGAATTATGGCTAGCTGCAAAAAGTACAGTCATCAGAGAAACGATTTCTAGTACAGAGCAGGAAAGTACTCAATTTTCTATCTATCCAAATCCTGTGAGTGACATTCTTTTCATAAAATTTGATAGTAATCAAAAGTATTTTTGGTCAATAATAGATGGCACCGGCAAACAAGTAACGTCAGGTATCGGTCATAAATCAGAAGAAAAAATATCTATTTCGAATCTAGTAAATGGTCTGTACCGAATAATCATCACACAAGATGACAAAAAGGTAAGTCAACAATTATTTGTGAAGATATAACATTGATTTAGAGGTTGATTGTAAGTTTGTTCTTTAATTTGTTTTGGTGATATCTACGTCTATGGGAGACTCACTTTTTTCTTTGTAAGACAAAAAACTTTACATCAATTTAACGGAACTTACAAGAAAAGTTGATCTTATGATGTAATTTAGTAAAGATGCCATCAGTTCTCTTTTTTTGAAAGAGAAGGATTTTGGATGATTAATTATTGAGAAAATCACTTGAGCGCAGACAGAAAAATACTAATTAAATGGGTAGTAGAAATCAGGAAATAATATCAGATCAAAAACAATTTACTGCTTTTTGACCTTTATGTTAACTAATGTGATAAACACAAATGGAATATAAAAAATTGGGTACATCAGATATCGATGTAAGCACGATATGCCTAGGTACCATGACTTGGGGAGAGCAGAATACAGAAGCGGAAGGACATGAACAAATGGATTATGCGCTGACACAAGGTATTAATTTTTTTGATACGGCGGAGATGTATTCTGTCCCGGGTAGGGCAGAGACACAAGGATCTACGGAACGCATTATAGGCTCGTGGCTTAAGAAAACAAGTAAAAGAAGAGATATCGTTTTAGCTACAAAAGTCACAGGACCTTCGGTGCCAATGAAGCATATCAGCGACAATCTAGGATTTAGCAGGCCACGTATATTAGATGCGCTAGAAGGAAGTTTCAAACGATTGCAAACGGATTATATAGACCTTTATCAAATGCATTGGCCTGAACGAAAGACCAATTATTTTGGGCAATTAGGATACAATCATCAGGTAGATGATGCTTGGCAAGACAATTTTGAAGAAGCCATCGGTACCATGAACGATCTAGTAAAAGAAGGAAAGATAAGACATTGGGGATTGTCGAATGAAACATCTTGGGGTATGATGCGCACTTGTGCAGTTAGCGATGCAAAAGGATTTCCTAGACCACTTTCTATCCAAAATCCATACAACTTACTCAATAGATCTTATGAAGTAGGTCTCGCTGAGATTTCTATTCGTGAGAACATAAGTCTGCTTGTATATTCTCCTATGGGATTTGGAATGTTGTCAGGTAAGTTTCACAAAAAACTTGATACACCAAATGACAGAATCAATAAATTCAAACAATTAGCAAGGTATAATAGTCCACAAAGTCATGAAGCTACAGCAAAGTATATAGAGATAGCTGAAAATGCGGGGATTACAACAGCGCAAATGGCATTGGCCTTTGTAAACTCTAGGTCTTTTGTAACTTCCAATATCATAGGAGCTACTTCTATGGCTCAATTAAAGGAGAATATTGATAGCATCAATGTAAAATTGAGTTTGGATGTGCTAGCAGCTATTGATGCAGTACATAAAGAAATATCAAATCCTGCGCCTTAATATTAATGGAGATTGTAATCACACATTTATTAGACTAATAATTTTGTCTACATTTTTTTTGTTTTTACCAAAGTCCGCTATGGTACTCCAGATTAAGGGCCTACTTTTTACGATATAAGTGTACCTATTGTTTTCTAAACCAATGTTCTCAATCTCGATTTTTTCACCCCAACTTTGTAAGGAGATTCCTGCTTTTAATAAAATGCTATTTCTATTAGGATGTGATTCTACCATTTTGAAATCTTTATTATTTTTCAGAATATTGACGATTTGATCAGGTGTAGCTGATGTTTCAGTCTCGCTTTCGCAATAAGCTTTGAGATCTTCATCCTTAATTTCTGTTACGCCAGCTTCTTTAAGTCCGTACTTCTGCATTAAGGTAAAAAAAGTAGTCATAAAACCCCCAAAAAATAATGCTTTTATAAAAGTTGGTAATAGTTTAACATCGCCATCAATGATGTAATCTCCAAAGATTGTGACTATAAACATACCAAATGTCATGATGAAAAAATTCCTAATAGCGTATTTTAATAATGCATTCATATTTATTTTATTAAATGATTGATTCAGGTACAAAGATGTAGTATTTATTTTAAATTTCAAAATCCAGTCCACTCCGAAAACACCAACTGTTTGATAATCAAGAAGGGAAATACCCCTGATCCTACAGGGAATATGTTGATTATAAATCTAGTAAAAATCTTTATCTTTTAATCTTAGTGTTTAATTGAATTTTCGTAGTTGACTCAAAATTAAATTACATTATTTGTATTTTACCAAAAAAAAAGACTTTCTCCGGTAAGGAAGAAAGCCTTTTAAACTCAAAATTTATGTCTCTATTGTTTTATGAACTTTTTGATATAGACCTTCCTATCTGTTTCTAGGTGAATGAGATACATTCCTGGATTCAGTTGATCTACGTTCAGATTGTTGCTCAATTGATTTTCTACAAATGATAATACCAATTGACCTGCAAGATTATATACATTGATCTTGGTAATATCTTCATCAGTTTTGATATTGATCATATCTTTGACTGGATTAGGATAAATATGAAGGTTGCCTGGCGAACCATAGGTTTTATGGTCTTCATTTACTTTTTCTGTATAATCTTGATCACCGAGTAGATTAGCAGGAATTGTTTTGTAACCCTTGATTACGACAGCATCGACATATAATAAATCAGTAGCGTCACCTGCATCTGTTTGGAATCTGAATTTTGCATTTGCAGATAGAGGACCATTGATTTTTATTATTTTAGTAAACACTTGGTTGTTTGCAAAGTCTGTATTGACCACAAATGTTTTTATGGTTGACCATGTTGTGCCATTAAAATAACGCAACCAGAAATCTTCCCCACTTTCAAAACTCAAAGCAAAAAATTTGAATTCTACCGTAACTGAATCGTATGTGCTTAGGTTGTATACAGGTGATGACATAGATGATGATTCACCATTATTATCTCTAAGTCTTATGGAGTATATGCCCTCTGGAGATCTTGATCCACCATATCTAGCACAGTCTGATCCGCCACTTATCCAACCATCCCATCCTGATTCGAAATAATGACCAGCTAATGTAGTGATTACAGTATTTCCATTGCTTGGGCAATCAGTACAATTACCGCCGCAATCTATGCCTGTTTCTGCGCCATTTTGTACACCATCGCTACAAGTAGGACAGGAAGGACAGTTACCACCACAATCAATACCTGATTCCGTTCCATTTTGGATACCATCATTACAAGTAGGGCAAGCTGGGCAATTTCCACCGCAATCAACACCTGTCTCGCTACCATTCTGAATACCATCGTTACATGTAGGATTAGTCCCGCCTACTGTTTTGTACCCTTTTATTACCACTGCATCGATGTAAGCTATATCAGAGTTGTCGCTTGCATCAGATTGGAATCTGAACTGGCCATTAGCTGAGAGTGGACCATTTATTTTTACTGTTTTAGTATAGACTTGATTATTGACAAAGTCAGTATTTAAAACATAAGTTTTGACAGTTGACCAAGATGAACCATTGTAATATCTAAGCCAGAAATCTTCACCTGATTCATAGGATACGGGCTTGAATTTGAATTCTACCGTAACAGAATCATAATTAGATAAATTGAAAGTCGGCGATGACATTGCAGATCCTACCCCCGAATTATCCCTTATTCGTATAGCATAAGTTCCTTCTGGTGATTGCGAACCGCCATATCTAGCACAATCGGATCCACCACTTGTCCAACCATCCCATCCTGATTCGAAATAGTGACCAGCTAATGTGGTAATTTCGGTATTTCCATTAGTAGGACAAGCAGAGCAGTTACCACCACAATCTACACCTGTTTCGTTACCATTTTGTATGCCATCGTTACAAGTAGGGCAAGCTGGACAGCTACCACCGCAATCTACGCCTGTTTCGCTGCCATTTCTTATGCCATCGTTACAAGTAGGGCAGGCTGGACAGCTACCACCGCAATCTACGCTTGTTTCGCTGCCATTTCTTATGCCATCGTTACAAGTAGGGCAAGCTGGACAGCTACCACCGCAATCTACGCTTGTTTCGCTGCCATTTCTTATGCCATCGTTACAAGTAGGGCAAGCTGGACAGCTACCGCCACAATCTACACCTGTTTCGCTGCCATTTCTTATGCCATCGTTACAAGTTGGGCTTGATGACCCTGTAGCACAGAATGATTTAGTTTCTGTTGCTCCAAATTGGCCACCACTTATGAGTGTATTCGTGCCTTGAGTAATGTTATAATAACCAGGTCCATAAGCACAACAGATGCCATCTCCATAGGAATCATTGATTGTAAAAGTGTAGCAACCAGTAGGTAGACATAAAGCATGCGTATTGACGGAGTTCGGATTAGAATATGGTCCACCAGAATATAAAATTGTACCAACAGTGTTTTTGATATTCCAAGTGGTTTCGGTGGAATAGCCATCTGTTCTTACATTTAGTGTAAGCACATTGTCTTGGCATTCACTTCCACCACCGCCACCATCGCCTTCGCAAACTTGTAGGCATGCTGCTGCGGTTACTTCAGATCTCATTACATTGCCAGGTTGAGTACCAAAACCATTACTAAAATTAATGCCAGCACTGGTAAGATGACAATAAGACATGATCGTCCCACCTCCGGAAGGCAAACCAGGATTGGGACAGCCACCTTCTGTAGTGAAACAGCCATCAATTGCTGTGTTATTGCCATTCCAAACACAAGCATGCGTATGTTGTGACCCAAATAGATGTCCGAATTCATGTGTACAAACTTCCACTGTCCAGCTGTATGTTGGTACGTTTTGGTAGGTACTTTGTATTCCTGCGTAGCTCATACTAAAATCAGGATTGGTGCGACACAAGCCATCGACATAAGCAACACCGCCACTAGCTTTGTATGACAATAGTTGCGCAAGATCGCCATTAAAACCTTGTCTATAAGCTGTAAATGCATTTAACATGGCTATAGATGTAGTCCCATTGTAAGGACTTGGTGCATTCCAAATTACCATTTCTGAAACAACAGTATTTATTTGTTCATTTGCATATAATGTGCTCACCTGATTGAAAATACCTGTAACGAATGAAGTTACATTAGGTATACTACTTCCTTTATTTAGGTAAATATCATGATCAACTTCTAGGTATAATCTCACACAATCAGAAAGTGCTCGATCTCGATCTGTATTCGGTCCTCTAAGTTGCTCTTTTGTGTACTGCACCGTATTGTCTTTTGCTTGACAATCAAACGAAAAAAGACTATTTATTTGATCATCTTGGTATAGAATGTGTCTTTCATCATTTTCAAGTTTTCCAATGATTAGATTGCCAGTTGCCATAGGATGAGAGACGAAACCTATGATCTCTCCATTAATTATTGATACAGCTGCGACACTTAATTTTTGACCTCTTATGATACCTCTGTAGTGTTTGCCGGTTTCTACACGAACTTCTTGCATACTTGGAGCAACTTTTACAATAAAATCCGATGCAAATGGATTGACTTCCACCAATTCTAAGGTGATGTCGGAGCGTCCATCTTGAGGGATATTTAGGCTTATAAATTTGGCACTAGTTTCTGTGATAGCTTTTACTTCTGTTTTATTGATGTTTAGTAAAGAATAGCTTTTGATTTCCTTGGGGATATTTAAGCTAGTGCGATCAGATGACAGATTAAAAACTGCAAAAGTTTCTAATGGAGTATTGATTGCAGCTTTTGCAACTAAATCTGATGGTTTTAAACTTTTATTTTGACTGGTTAGACCAAAACTAAGTAATATAAAAAAGCAAATTAAAGCGAATAAACTCTTCATTAATAAAATTTTTAATGGGTTATGCTTGATGAATTTTATAAAAATCATCAAGCTAATAATAGTTACACATGAGGTAAATTATATACTGGAGCCAAAAGCTTAATTTCTTTTGACTTTGAGTATAAAGAAAACTTTAGGTTAAAGATTTTTTGTCTTTAGACCAATCAAATTTATCTATAAAATGTAAATACTTTGCGGGAGAAAACTGGATGTTTTAGAACAACCTAGGTTAAAAACTTTCACAAGTATAGTTACAAATTCATCAGTATTCCTAATAAATTTTTACCTTTTTGTGCAAAATGGTTATATACCCTTGATTGTAATAATGGTATCTACCCAAGAACTATGCCAAAAGCGGGTAGGGAATCCATCAATTACCACTTGAAGTTTTAATTTTTTTCCTAGTTCTATATTAAAATAATTCATAATGTGTTAGTTTCCAAATAGATACTTCATGTTTTCTTCTAGACGTCATAAAAAACAAAAAGTGACAGATTATATTTAATCAGCCACTTTTATGTGTATTTTTGGAGTAATAACTATCTAAAAAATATCATTCTAATTTTTAACTGTCACATTGCTGATTATATTTACCGTGCTGCCTAGTGTATTATTGATAACAGGATTTACATTACCTTTTACTTCTGAATTATTGAGAGTCATATTGCCTTCATTAAGAATTACGGGTACAGCAGTGCCTGTCATATTTACTATTATATCTTTGAATGTGACAATCTTGTTTGGGTTTATTTTTAAGCCATAAGTGCCACTGAAATCAAGGGTAATTGTAGTAATTGGTTGGTTTGAACCATTTACATTACCATCAATGGTCAGGTTTTTATTTATGAGTAACGGACTAGTAAGTACAGGGTTGATTCCGCTGGACAAAGAGATAGATGCTCCTTCAGATGCACATCCTGAGATATCTCTAAGCGTTCCAGGTCCAGAATTGGCAGCTGAAGTGACCATAGGTGTGCATCCGCCTGTTATGGTGACCAGTTTGCAATTGTCACTCAATAACGCGCATGAACCAGATGTGCTTATATTTGACAAAGCCTGACCAATAAAGCTGTTTGGATTTACATTTCCTGGAGGGTTGCTATTGCCTGAGTAATAATGAAGTCCATAAATACAATAACTACCTGGGTTTAGTGTTGAAAAACTCGAAGTAGCACTTACAGCTATAATAATGTTGTCGACCGTATTTACAGCTAAAAATGTATATGAATAGTTGGCATTATTTAATTGATTGTGCAAATATGTTGTAGCGCCAGAAGGCCCAGTAATGGTCATCGTACCTGTCGTATTATTACCATCAAAAAACACGACAGTGTACAACAGACATTCATCCAATGATATAGAAAAAGGATTAGCTATAAATCCTGAATTATAAGCTGATGAAGTCAAGAAATTGGTACAAGGCTGTGTGGTGATATAACCACCTTGATACACCGATGCATGGGCAAAACCTCCAACCATGTTGAAAGTATATGTACCTGTTTGATCTGGCTTGAACTCAAATTTTGCGGTTCTGTCACTAAAATCTAAGGAAGTACATCCTCCAGATTGTGGCGTAGAACCTGAATGTAAAGAACTTACCACATTACTTCCTGAGGTAGTCATCACCCTAGATGTAAAAGGGCCACCGTAAGCAACAGACAAATTCATATTTAAATTCGGATCGTTTTGACTGACTATTAATGTACCATCATTGCATATATTTGTGACTGAGACTGAGCAAAATGAAGTAATTGTAAAATTCACATTAGAAATATCAAAAAACTTTACACAAGTAAAACAACTGCTTTCTACTTTTATTCTACATGTAGTGCTTCCAGTAAGATTGGATGGTAATGTGATGGATTGGCTCCCATCATTGGTTGTGTTTGAAGCCAAAGTAAATGGGAAAGACTGGCCACCATCTACTGACAACCTGATATTTACAGTATTACATATTGAAGTGGTATTAGCCCCTGACCAAGTGACCGTAACGTTGTTGCCTGCTGTCCATGTCACATTTGTATTTGGTGCAGTCACAGAAAGCGGACCTGTAGCATTACTTACGCTGAGTTGAATAGCAGATACATCTATGCCGCCACCATTTGGGTTATTATCTCTGACGGTAAGACGAAAATTTAAGGTTCTATTAGCAGTCGGCAAACATTCACCTACTGTAGATAGAGGTGTATTGTTATTATTAAGTATGTAGGTAAGGCTTGGAAAATATCGTGTAGGGCTAGTCGAAGGAGTGTAACTTCTGAAGATTGGTCCTGACGTGCTTCCGCACGCTACATTTGGCGCACCGTGAGGAGGTCCAGGATTATATTGTTCCCAATTGTAAGTGACAGCATCCCCATTATTGTCAGTATGCGAACCCGTCAACTCAAACGGAGTATTGGCAGGAATGGTAATACTTGTAGCGCTGCAAGGGTTAGCATTTGCTGTAGGTGGTGTATTCCCAGTTGATGAGGGGGATGCACAGCCATTACCTGATGTACCTGTTATGAAGGTTACCATTTGCTCTAGACTTCGTACGTGGAAGTATGGGGAAGAGCTGGATATTATATTACCGCTTTGAGTAGTGATATCCTGACCAGTACATACACCAGGGTATGCCATTAAAGTGGTACCACTACCTGGTTCATATGAGTTTTCATTTGACCTTTGTGGTCCACAAACTGTTGTATTAGAATTGAATGTATGCAAGGCACTAAACATGTGTGCTATCTCATGGGCAACTATGCTCATAAAAGTATAACCGTTATTTGTACCTGCTTGGCTCCATGCCCTACCTTTAAAACGAGGTGTTCCTGTATTGTTACAGACAACGCCGATATAAGCAGCACCGCTTCCTCCGCTAGAAGCTACATTGTGAAATATATGCCCTAGATCATATTCATTTTGAGTAAAGTAGGCGGCAACTATTGTACCAGCATAATCAGGATTCACACCATTTGGAATTATATCAAAAGTGGCGGTCTCGGGTCTCACAGTAGCTGTAAATGTAACTGCAAGATCTCTTTTATATATGTTGGTGATGTCATTTATGGTGGCAACAGCTACAGCAATCGCAGCCGCACCGCCACCATTACCGGCTTCGTACTCATCGGTGATGACTACTCCAAAGTCATAGGTTTTGAGCGTTCCACCATTAGTCGATGTACGTGCACCTGATGGAATAAAAGGTCTGAACTTATTATGATCGGTGCCACATTGAAAGTTTTCTGTCATTTCACCGTAAATCGCTTCGTATTCGTTATCCTTTATTGGATCAATTAAGATGGCTTTTTCATCAGCTCCCAAAATAAATACGCGTACCTTATTCTCAAAGAGCGTAAGACTTACATAATGATGTCTTGATGATTCAGAATATCCAGTGAATGTAGCTAATTCAGGATAATTAATGACCATTTCTTGGCTCATGACACCATTCTTTAAGAAATGATATTTAATAGTTTTACCATCAGGTAAGGTAAGCACGAGTGGAACACCCAAAGCTTTATTGGTTGTTTCGCTATCTTTTAATGCTGTTTTTAAATTATTAATTTCTGCTGAAATTATTTCGAAACGGCTATTTTGCATTGGATTGACGTCATTTTGTTGAGCCAATATTTTTAAAAATGCTGCTGTAAAAATAAACGTAAAAAGAATGGATCGCATTGAAAATAATTTGAGGTTATTAAATCGAAATCACAAGACATTGATTCATAAAAATGTCTAAATTTAATAAATACTCAAAATGGGTAATAACTTGTTGCAAAGATATAACGTATTGCAAAGATAAGGTATTATAATATATTGTCAAGTAATATTTTTTACTCAAAGTTAATTTGATTGCAAAAATTTGGAATTTTAATTTCTATTGAATATAGAGCTTGACTTTTTTTATAACAAATATTTCAAAAAAAATACTCTTCCCCAAAAATAGTGAGAGAACACTAAGGATTCATTTATTAAAAAGTGGTAAATTAGAGACGATCCTTTAATTTAAAAAAGTATTATAATTGATTAAATGTCAATTTTTATAAAAATGAAATTGATCTTTTATATCAAATACTTTATACTTAAACAGTGTGA
>Ga0105045_10004517_pt1 | contig 12087 bp, 8 predicted proteins | sample MAT02_FD_78089 | JGI IMG/M metagenome (GOLD analysis project Ga0105045, IMG submission 78089) | Freshwater microbial communities from Lake Fryxell liftoff mats and glacier meltwater in Antarctica - MAT-02 (megahit assembly) | ecosystem: Environmental > Aquatic > Freshwater > Ice > Liftoff... | reverse complement strand
TGGAAAAGGCGCGCAAGCAGACGCTGAGTTCGCAGTTCTCCACCTTCACCGACATGCGCGGTCAGGCTTCGGACCTGGGAACGAACTGGCTCCTCACGCGCAACCTCGATTACACCCGTGACTATGTCGCGGCGGTGCAGCGGGTCGATCGCGAATCGGTGCGCGAGGTGGCGGTGAAATACCTGCGGACTGATCGGCAGACCCGTGTTGCTCTCATCCCGAAAGCCGAGGCAAAAATGATGGCGCACCGCAGCGCGGCGAAACGCTCGGAGGAGATTCACAAGATCACCCTCGAGAACGGCCTTACCGTATTGCTCCTGCGCGACCATCGCGTGCCTTTCGTCCAGGCCTCGGGCGTCTTCCGGGGAGGTCTCCTTGCCGAGACGGCGGAGAATAACGGGGCGACGCGCCTGATGTCGCGCCTGCTCACGAAAGATACTCTGAAACGCTCCGCCGAGGATCTCGCCCTCGCGATCGAGACGGTCGGAGGAGGCGTTGGCGCGAGCTTTGGGAATAATTCCTTCGGCGTCTCCCTCAGCGCGATGCGACCCGATCTCGATCTTGTCATTGACTTGCTCGGTGAGACGCTGCTCGAGCCCGCTTTTCTGGACGGGGTCGTTTCGCGTGAAAAAGACCACCAGCTCACCCAGATCAAGGCCGAGTCAGACCGCCCCTTTACCGTGGCGATGAAGGCCCTGCGTCGTCGGCTCTACGGCGCGCATCCCTACGGTCTCGAAGCGAGCGGCACTCCCGAGTCGGTCGCGGCGCTGCATCGGGGCACGCTCAGCGAGCTGCATGCCCGACTCGTCCGGGGCGGCAACGGGGTCATCGGCGTCTTCGGGGATCTCGATCCGGAGCGGGCCGAAGACCTCATCCGCGCGCGCTTCGCGACGACTCTCCCGGCCGGATCCCGCGAGTTCACGACCCGCTCGGGATTGATCCTGCCGACCGACTATGCCGGCGAGATCGACCTGATTCACGAGAAAGAGCAGGCCGTGCTCCTCATCGGGTATCGCACCGTCGATCTGACCCATCCTGACAATGCCGCGCTCGAGATGATAGACGAGGCGTGCAGCGACATGGCCTCGCGTCTCTTCATCCGGATTCGTGAAGAGCTCGGGCTCGCCTACTCGGTCGGGGCGACCCGCCTCTCGGGGCTCGAACCCGGATTCATCGTCTTTTATGCCTCGACCTCACCCGAGAAGCTCGCACTCGTGCAGGACGAGATGCTCAGCGAGATCGACCTGATGATCAACGAGGGCCTCGCTGAAGAGGAATTCGACCGCGCCAAAGCCTCGTGGCTCGGGCGCGAGGCGATCCATCTCCAGGGCGCCAAAGAACTCGCCTCCACCGCGACCGTCGATGAACTCATCGGGCTCGGCTGGGACCATTACCGCAAGACGCCCGAGACCGTCCGCTCGCTCACCCGCGAGCAAGTGCGCGAGGCGGCGGTGCGGTATCTGCGGGAGGATAATCGGGTGATCGTGCGGCTGACGAGGTGAGGGGCTTTCTTCACGCCTTGCTCTCCACCCCGCCCACTCCCTGGATCTGAGTCACGCCGGGGATGGCGACGGGATTGGGCTTATAGTTTTGGCTCCACTGCAGGGCATCTTCGCCGGGGAAGAGATCTTCATTGGCCGCCATCGCTTCTTCCCAGGTCACTTCTTTGCCGGTGTGGCAAGACATGCGGCCCATGATCGCCATCATCGTGGAGTGCATCATGCGCTGGCCGTCGTTGATGAACTGCCCGGTGCGGATGGATTTGAAAAGCTCGTCGTGCTCGACCTGGTACATGTTCGCCTCTCCTTCGCGGGGCTTGCGGTAACGCCAGACGAGCTTGCCGTCGTTGTCCTCGATATACGGATCTCCGCCGCGACCGATCACGAGAGTGCCCTTGGTCCCGCGGATGTAGTCGGCGTTTTCGTTGAAGCAACCGGGGGCCTTGCGTGAGGCGAGGTGGCACCAGACATTGTTCGGGTATTCGAAGGCGAGGTGGTAGTGGTCGAAGATATTGCCGCCCGCCTGCGGGGCGCCGAGACCGCCGGTAGCGCGGCAGCGGATCGGGCTCTGGTCACCCATGATCCAGCCGATCTTGTCGACGCTGTGGACCGCCTGCTCGACGAGGCCACCGCCCCCGAGCCAGGTGTAATTGTACCAGTTGCGGATCTGCCACTCGATGTCGCTGACGCCGTCCATGCGCAGGCTGGGATCGAGATGGGGCTTGGAGTGGTTCGAGTAATAGGTCGCGTAGACGGAGACGACGTCACCGATGAGCCCTTCCTCCATGACCTTTTTAAAGGCCTCGCGGCGGCTCGGGGAGTAGCGCCAGCAGTAGCCCGCGACGATGGAGAGCGGTTTGCCCTCGGCCATTTTCAGAGTCTCGTAGCAGTGGCGGACACCGGCGGCGTCGACGGCCATGGGCTTCTCGGCGAAGACATGCTTGCCGGCTTCGATTGCGGCGCGGAGATGGAGGGGGCGGAAGCCCGGCGTCGTCGTGAGCAGGACGACGTCCACTCCCGAGTCGAGGACGCGCTTGTAGCTGTCGAGCCCGACAAACTGGCGATCAGCCGGAACATCGACTTTGCCGGCGAGGGTCTTGTCCTTGTTGAGCGACTCGAGGGCGCCGGTGATTTTTTCCTGAAAAACGTCCCCGACGGCGTGGAGGACGATGTTGTCATCGGCCGAGAGCGCCTGTTGCGCCGCGCCGGTGCCGCGACCGCCCGTGCCGATGAAGCCGACTTTGATTTTCTTCGTGGGATCGATGCCCTGTCCGCTGGCGGCACCGACGAAAGCCCCGGCGGCGGCCGTAGCGCCCGCCGCCGTGCGGATAAAGTTGCGGCGGTCAAATTCGGAGGCGGGTTTCTTTTTGGAACTCATGAGATGATTTTTCTTTCTTTTAGGACATGTGCAAGTTCGATTCCAGACAATAACGATGCAATGACGTGATCAGGCTGGCGCGATTTACGAAATTGGAAGGTGCAAAGCGGCGGGGGACTCCCTACTCTTCGGAACCGACGCCCGCATGAGAACGCTCCCGTTACGCCTTTCCCCCCCTTTTTTCCGATGCGTCGCGCTCGCCCTCGCCTTGCTCCCCGCCGCCGGTCAGGCCCATCGCGTCTCGTCGGTCTCGCTGATCTCGTATTTGGATACCGAAAAACACACCTACGTCCTCGACGCGGCGATGGAGGTCATGCCGAGTGAAGAGCAGGCCCTCAATGACCAGATCTCGCCCGAGGATGCCGCGCGCGAGTTCGCGCAGGAGTATCTCGTCGTCATGTTCGACCGCAATGATCAGAAGCCGGAGATGTCGATCGAGACCGTCGACTCCAGTGATGAAGCGACCCCTCGGGAGCTGCGTCGCCAGCAGGTCCTGACAAAGCTGACCGGAGCGATCCCCGAGGGGGCGAAGGAGTTTCTCCTTTACCTCGATCCGCGCTGCCCCATGGCGGTCGTCATGGTCGTGATCAAGGACGAGCAGCCGGGCCGACGGATGCAGGTCATCCTCGCGGGGGAATACAGTCGTCCGGTCAGCGTCGTTCCCCTCGTCGGGGGAGATCCCTTTGCCGGGGAAAATGGGGGGACGGCAAAGGCGGCTCCCGAGCCCGCCCCGACCGTCGCCGTGGCGAGTGATCCGACTGCGGTGCCCGAAACGATTTCAAAGGACGAGGGTAAAGCCGCCTTCCTCGCCGGATGGCGGAGCTTCCTCGACGGGAGCTGGCTGCCGTGGCTCCTGACTATCGGTATTTTTCTCCTCACCCTCGGTCGCAAAAGTGTCTTCCTGCAAGTCGCCCTTGTGCTCGTGACCCAGAGTCTCGTCGTCGCCCTCGCCGCCTGGAAGCTCATCCCCGCGCCGGCATGGGCGGCACCGGCTCTCGTCGTGGTCGTCGTCGTGATCTGCGGGGAGGCGATCTTTCACCGTCATGTGCGGGTCTGGCGGCTGCCTCTCGTGATCGCGGGTGGCCTCCTCGCGGGGCTCGATCTGGCGGGCTCGATGCCTTTCGCCACGACCTTCGCGACGGGTGGCGTCTCCTCGAAAGAGGTGATCTTTTACCTCCTCGGGACCGAGAGTGCCCTTGTCCTCGTTGCTCTCGTCAGCGCGGCGATCCTGCTGCCGCTGAGCCGCTTCGAATGGTACCGTCGCTCCGTCGTGCAGCCGGTCGCGATCGTGCTGATCGGATTCGCGATTTTCTCGAGCGTGGAGAGATATTTATAAAATTTCCTGTTCGACAAAGTCGGCAATCGGCACCTGAATGAGTCCCTTTGCACCACGCGCCCACAGATTCACCGGGACAAGCGAGCTTTTTCCCGAGCTTCGTCGGGGTGCTTTGTGCCGGTTTTTTCCTTTCGGGCTGCACTCTCCTCGATCCGGAGAAGGTGAATCCCGCCGCCGTCGTCGGTGATCTGCCGACGCGGTGGACGACCGGGGGCGGCGCGATCCCCAACGAAGCAGTGACGGGCTGGCTAGGGGACTTCGGCTCGCCGCGTCTCAGGGAACTGGTCGAAGAGGCTGTGGGAAAAAACTACGACCTCGCCTCGGCCCGATCCCGCGTCGCCCAGGCGCAGGAGCGCGCCCGCATCGCCGGGGCCGACCGTCTTCCCACTGCGGATCTCTCGGAGCAGGTGACTCGTTCACAGAACCTGCGCGGGGCCGCCTTTGAGACGGTGAGGGCGAACAATTTTAATCTCACCTTCAACCTGGCCTGGGAGGTCGATCTCTGGGGTCGGGTCAAAGACCTGCGCGACGCCGAACTCGACCGAGTCGCGAACCAGAGCAGTCTCTACGAGGCCTCGCGGCTCTCCCTCGCGGCGAATGTGGTGAAGACCGCCTTCGGGGTCATCGAAGGGCGCGAGCAGGTCGAACTCTCGCGCCGCACCCTCGCGAGCCTGCGGACGAACTTAAAAATCCTCGACAACAAACTCGAGGCCGGAGACGTCGCCGAGCGCGCCGCCCTCGAGATCAGCCTCAGCCGCGCCGACATCGCCCGGACCGAGTCGGCCATTCTCAATTTCCAGCGGCGGGTCGACGGATCAAAGCGGAGTCTCGAGACGCTCCTCGGACGATATCCCGCCGGCATGATCGAGGCGCTCCCGGGGCTGCCCCGGATCACCCGCGAGGTTCCGGCGGGGCTGCCGAGTGAGCTGCTGCTGCGTCGTCCCGATCTCCTCGCAGCCGAGGCTACCGTTGACGCGGCGACAAGGGAGCTCTCCGCCAGTCGCAAGGCGCTCCTGCCTGCGATCAGCATTAATGGCGATGCCGGGACGGCCTCGACCGATGACTTCGGGGATCTTTTTAACATCCAGAATCTGGTCTGGGGGATCGGGCATAATCTGGCGCGCCCTCTTTATCAGGGAGGGCGTCTCCGGGCGAATATCAGGCTCGATGAAAACGAGCGCGACGAGCTGATTGCCCGCTATGCCGAGACCGCCCTGACCGCCTTCCGCGAAGTGGAGACTGCGCTCGCGGCCGAGAAGTATCTGAAATCCCAGGTCGCCGCCCTTTCCACCGCCGTGACCGAGGCGCGCCGGGCCGAAAAGCTCAGTCTCGATGAGTATGAACAGGGTCTGGTCGAGATCATAACCCTGTTGGAAAGCCAGCGCCGCGCCTTCGACGCGCAGAGCGCCCTGCTCACGATCAGGCTCGCCCTGGTGAGCAATCGCGTCGACCTCTACCTCGCGCTCGGGGGGGATTTTGATCACGCCCCCGGGGCGGGGAAAGCGGCGTTTGACGAATCCCCGTAGCGAAGGTGGTGACACCTTCGGGCGATGGACCTGCCGGGGACGAAACTCTCACGAGTTCCGCCCTCATTTCGCCGGCGCAATCCCCGTCGCGGCGGGCAGGGTGACATCCTCGACGCGCAACTGGCAGCGGAGGAATTTCACATTCTCGACCGGACCGGGAATGAGAATCGTGGTTTTGTTCCAGCGGAAGCTGGAAATCTTCGACGAGATCATCGATTCGAAGGGCTGCAGGGAGGCGCTCCAGACCTGCATCTTTTCGGTGTATTCCTCCTCGCTGGCGCTGTCGGTGCGGACGGGGAGGGCGGCGCCGTAGTCGCCGATGAGCCGGCTCTGGTGCAAAGTGAAACCGTAGGGATTCCCGATCTCGAGATGAACTTTTGTCGCTATTTCGCTCTGTTCGGTGCCTTTGATCGCGATGAGGAAGGCGCCGTATTCCGTCTTCAGGACCGAGGCGGCTTTGGAATCGATCTGGATATGGGCGAACTGGTTCGCGCTGCCGCCGCCCTCGGCCATCTGGCGATTGAGCTGGGCGTTCTCGATGACCATGGAAAAGCGGATCATCTCGAGCTCTTCGCGGGTGTCGGCAGCTATCTCGATGTCGAAAGGCGACCAGGAAAAGGGCTCCAGCACTTTGGCGACGCGGTATTCAAAGGGCTTCAGAGTCTCCTGCCAGGCCTGGATCTTTTCGTTGCGCAGGTTGTAGTCCTCGTCCTCGGGCAGTTCGGGGGTGCCCCCGCCGTGGTCGCCGCGGAGAGTGAACTGTTGCACCGCGATGGCCTGGGGATTGCCGATATTGAGGTGCACGGTGTAGCCGCCCGACTCGACATTGAGATCGATGCCCTCCATCCGCACGAGGAAGGTTCCGTGGTCGGTCAAGAGAGGGGCGTGGCCCTGGAGATTGGCCCGCAGGTAGACCATCTCGTTGTCCCGCGACTTCATCGTGAGGACTTCGCCGAAGGATCCCTCGAGCAGGGCGATGCGCTCGGCGAGGGTCTTGCCGGTGCCGGAGACGCCGACTTTGGTCTCGGCGGCGATGACGCGGTTTTTCAGCTCATCGACCGAGTCGCGAGTGTCCGAGCGTACCCCGCGGAGCTCCGCCTCGAGCCGGTCGACCCGCTCCTGGAGATCTTTGTCACAGGCGGCCAGGGTCAGGGCGAGCAGGACCGGCACCGCCAGGCGGATAGGAGTTGGAAAACCTCTCATGGGGATCAAGTATCGTCTGCGCTGAAATTCCTTCAACACGGGAAACGTTACTTCCGGGCGAGGACGGTGGGGACGGAAAGGATCCCGGTGGGCCCGATGTGGCGGATCGAGATTGCGGCCGGGGTGCCCTGGAAGTGGTAGGTCTCCTGAGCGGCGGGGATGGTGCGCAGGGTCGTCCACTGGTTGCCGTTCTGGACTTGGATGACTCTCCAGCGGGCTCCGGGATCGTTTTTGAAGGTGAGAATAAGATTGCCCCCTTGTTCCGCCGGGGCCACGAAGACGGGACCGGGCGCGCTCGATCCCAGCCAGGGCGAGGCCGGCGGAATTGCGGGCTCGGCGTAGGCGGTGCGCAGCTTGGCACGCAGTCCGCCGCGGTCTTTTTTGATCGCCTCGATGCTCCAGTGGAGATGGCCGGGGCCGGCGGGCGAGGCATACTGGCGGGTCACATCGATCTGCCGGATCGACTCGGTGGCGGGACGCCCTTTGTCCTCGGAACTCAGGATGCGGCTCGAGGCGATCCCGGGCCAGATGTGACGGCCTTTTTTATTTTCACCCAACCACCAGCGGTAGAGGGTCGTGAAGTTCTGGTCTGAGTCGATCCGCCAGTAGAGCTGCGGGGAAAAATAGTCGAGCCAGCCCTGGTTCAGCCAATAGCGCGAGTCGGCGCAGATGTCATCGTAGGCATCGAGCCCGGCCTTGACGGTGGGCGGGGAGCCCGGACGCCAGATCCCGAATGGGCTGATCCCGACATCGACCGAGGCGCGGGTCGATTTGATCGCCCCGTAGAGCGAGGAGACGAAGGTGTTGATGTTGCTGCGGCGCCAGTCGCGCACTTCGAGTTTTCCGCCTTTGGCCCGGTAGGCCTGGTAGGAAGCGGAGTCATTGAATTGATCGACCGTCTTACTCCCGACCGTTTTCGGGTAGGGGTAAAAATAGTCATCAATGTGGATGCCGTCGACGTCGTATCGTTTCGTCACATCGACCATCACGTCGATGGCGCGCTTGCGGACGAGTTCCGAGGCGGGGTTGGCCCACTTCATCGAGCCCGAGGAGAGCATCAGTGAGGAATGGGTGCGGGTGATGTGATTCGATGACTTTGCGGACCGCTCTGTGGCGCTGGCGCGAAACGGATTGAACCAGGCGTGGAGCTCGATGCCGCGCTTGTGGGCCTCCTGAATCGTGAAGGTGAGGGGATCGTATCCGTCGGACGGGGCCACGCCCATTTTTCCGGTGAGGAAAAAAGACCAGGGTTCGAGGCTCGATTTGTAAAAGGCGTCACATTCGGTGCGGACCTGGAAAATCACGGCATTCAGTCCCGTCGCGGCGGCCAGGTCGAGCAGAGCGATCATTTCGGCACGCTGCTGGGCGGGGGAGAGGGTGTAGGTCGAGGGCCAGTCGAGATTATGCACCGTCGCGATCCAGGCGGCACGGAACTCCCGTCTCGGCTCCGGCACGTTGGCTTTCACCGCAACATACTCCGCCTTCACCCCACTCACCGCGCCGAGGAAAAAGGCGCAGGCGAGACAAACCCGTTTTATTAAAGAGACCATAAAATTTAATATATGTTAAATATAGAGCCTATGGCGGCTTCAGGCAAGCGCTTAGGAACCGCCCACATTTTTAACGGGGCAGAGAGCGATCTGATGAGAAAAAGCGCGTTTTTTCTGCGCTTCGAGTCGGGGCTACTTCCGGTCTTCGGCTTTCATCAGCGCCTCGTTCACGACGGCGGTCCATTTGGCGTAGCCGTCGGGGCTGAGGTGGAGGCCGTCTTTTTTGAACCACTCGGCCCCGGGAGCCCCGCCCCCGGTCGGGAGCATGATGGCGGCGACATCGGCATAGTGGAAGTCGGCGAGAGTTCCCTCGAGAGCGGCGACGGCCTCGTTGACCTTTTTCATTTCGGGCCAGAGGGACCAGCGTGAGATGCTGGGTTTGATCCCGATAAAGATCACCGGCACCCCCGGTTTGGCTGCGACGATGAGCGAGTGGAGAGCCTTCACGTCCGCGATGACCTCCCCGGCGCTGCGGCCCGTCTTGATGTCGTTGTCCCCCGCATAGACGATGATGGCGCGAGCGTCATAGGGCGGGATGAGCCGTCCAAAGTGGGTGATGGAGTCTGCGAGAGTTGATCCGCCAAAGCCGTTGTTGATCGTCGCGTCGTCAGGCCACGAGGTCTCGAGATCCCACCTGCGGATGCTGGAACTGCCGACGAAAAGCAGCGCCTCTTTCGGCGGGGTGGTCTCGGCGTCGCGTTTGTCAAAGGCGGCCATGTCTTTAAGCCAGCGCTCGGGCCCTTTGGCCTCATCGGCGGCGACCGGCATCATTTGACCGAAGAGGAGGCTCACGGAGAGCAGGGGGAGAAGGAGGGGTTTCATCGGAAGGGGATATTAATCGCTCGAGGAACCTCTTTTCAACTACGCAGTAAGGGTTTCGCGCAGTGACCTTTCGGCCATTGTATACAGAATGTGACGATATGGGCCCTTCATTCCTGCTTGTTGAAACGTGGACTGAATCTAGGTTCACCAAATCTGTCCATGGCACGAAAAACCATCAAACAGGGGTCTCACACGACCCTGCTTGCTCAACGCGAGGCGCTCCGGTCCCTGCGGGAGATTCTCTTCGCCAATGTCGTGATGGCCGGGGAGATTCCCGCCCCGACGGGATATGAGCGCCGCATTACCCGCTTCCTCAGCGACCGCTTCACGGAATGCGGTCTCGACAATATCTCGCTCGATCAGGCGGGCAATGTCGCCGGGGTGATCTCGGGACGGACGGGACGGCGCAATCTCCTCGTCGCCGCCCACGTGGATAAAATCTGGGCCGAGTCCGAGGATCATACCGTCTCAGTGGGCGTGGGGGAGATGGGCGGTCGCGGGCTCGCTGACAACAGTCTTGGTGTCGCCGTTCTCGCGACCCTGCCGCTCATCCTCGACGAGTTGGGGATTGCGCTCGATGCGAACCTCATCCTTCTCGGCACGACGCGCAGCTTCGGCCGCGGCGACCTGCGCGGGATGCGCTTTTTTCTGGAAAATTCGGCCTGGGAGATCGACTCGGCTCTTTGCCTCGAAGGGATTGAGCTGGGGCGGCTCAGCTTTTCCAGCCTCGGGATGGCGCGCGGCGAGATCGTCGTGGAAGTGTCGCGCCTCCACGACGAAGATGCCCTGAACGAAGCGGCTTCGGGCGTGATCGCGACCCTCTCCGAGCTCATCGAGGCGATGCTCGAGATCAATCGCCGCGGCGGTCCCGACACGCGCCTCCTCATTGGCTCGATCGAGTCGGGATCGGGCTACAGTGTTCCGCCGCGGCAGGGCCTGGTGCGCTTCGAGATTCGCAGTCTCGACGCCGGGCACGTGGCGGAGGTGGAAGAGGAACTGGTGCAACTCGTCGAGAGATTCTCCGGTCGCGAAGGCACCAGCGTCGGGATCGAGATCATCGCCCGTCGTCGTCCCGGCAATCTCGGGCTCGAACATCCTCTCGTGCGGGAAGCGGGGGAAATCCTCGCGGTGCTCGGGGTCGAGTCCCGCATCGAGCCGAGCGTGTCCGAGCTGGCGGCCCTGCTCGATCGTCGTATTCCGTCGTTGACGCTGGGCCTTACAAAAGGAGAGAATCGCCATTCACCCGAAGAGTCGATTTTGCTGGATCCGATCTTTGACGGTCTCGCCCAGCTCGTCGCTATGCTTCAGTTCATGGACGGGGGCGATTTTACTTTTTAATTGCCATGTCCGAAACCGACGAGAGAATAGCCCGATGGCTGGAGACGAACACGTTTCATCACAGCGAGTTCTGGGACATGCAGGAGCTGGTGCGGGCAAAGCAGGAAGCCGGGCTCACGATCAGTCTCTGCATCCCCACGCTGAACGAGGAGAACACGATCGGGAAAGAGATCATCGTTTTCAAAAGCGAGCTGATGGATCGCTACCCGCTCATCGACGAGATCGCGGTGATCGACTCGGGTTCGACCGACCGCACCCTCGAGATCGCGGCGAGCTACGGGGCTGACACTTACCTCTCGGCTGACATTCTGCCCGGGCACGGGTTCAAGTCGGGGAAGGGGGAGAATCTCTGGAAAGCGATCTACCAGCTCCGCGGTGACATCATCTGCTACGTCGACGCGGACATCAAAAACATCCATGCGAAATTCGCGAGCGCTCTCGTCGCCCCGCTCATCTACCGGCCCGAGATCCAGTATGTAAAAGCCTTTTACGATAGGCCCCTCGCGGTCTCGGACGAGGTGCGTCCGTCAGGCGGAGGGCGTGTCACCGAGATCCTCGTGCGTCCACTCTTCTCGATGTTTTTCCCCGAGCTGACCGCGCTGATCCAGCCTCTCTCGGGCGAGTATGCGGTGCGCCGCGAGGTCCTCGAGCGACTCCCGTTCCCGATTGGCTACGGGGTCGAGACCTCGCACCTCATCGACCTCTATCAATCGAGCGGACTCGACGCCTTTGCCCAGACAGATCTCGACAAGCGAGTCCATCGCAATCAGTCGACGACCGATCTGGGGAAAATGTCCTTCGGCATTTTGCAGAGCTTTCTGCACCGGCTCGAGACCTACGGCATGGCCAAAGACCTGCCCGAACTGCACGGGCTCTTCCGCCAGTTCCGGGCCGAGGGGCGGCGATACGAGCAGGTCACGCGGGAGATTCTCGAGGAAGAGCGGCCACCGATGATTACCTTACCGGAATACCGAGAGCGCCATGGCAGATAAAGGAGAAACCGGGAAGCGGCGCATCGCGATGGTGCATTATCACCTGCGGCGGGGCGGGGTCACCCGTGTCATCGAGGCGGCGCGCGATGTCATGACGGCACGCGGCGACGAGGTCGTGATCCTCTCGGGCGAGCCGCCCCTCGCCGATGCGCGACAGGGCGGGGTGCGGGTCGTCCCCGCGCTGAACTACCGCAAGACCGGCAGCCCCGTCGTCGCCGAGAGCCTCGCCGAGCACTTGAAGAAAGAGGCGGTGGAGCATTTCGGCTCGCTCCCCGATGTCTGGCATTTCCACAATCCCACCCTCGCGAAGAACGTCCTCTTCCCCAGCCTGATCCGCGAACTCGCCTCACAGGGCGAACGGGTCGTCCTGCAGTTGCACGATTTCTCAGAGGACGGCCGCCCCGGCAACTACACGAGTCAGCGATCCTTCTTTGACACGGAGA
>Ga0105045_10004514_pt1 | contig 12094 bp, 9 predicted proteins | sample MAT02_FD_78089 | JGI IMG/M metagenome (GOLD analysis project Ga0105045, IMG submission 78089) | Freshwater microbial communities from Lake Fryxell liftoff mats and glacier meltwater in Antarctica - MAT-02 (megahit assembly) | ecosystem: Environmental > Aquatic > Freshwater > Ice > Liftoff... | reverse complement strand
CCATCCAAATAAGAAATGATTCCCATTTATAAATAAAGTAGCAATTAATCCTAGGATAAAAATTCCATGAAAAATCTTAAATAATTGACTTTTTAAGGAACGAATAATTTCAATCATTAACAATATCAAAGCAGCAAATTGTACTATTTTAAAGATGTCTATTAAGATTGTTTTTTCGAAGACATGAACTAATTGCTCAAAATCCAAGATGGTTTCCCACAAAAATCGACCAGCAAAAACGCTAAAGATTCCAAACGCAACTAACAAGGAATTGACTCTTGTCCAAGGTTTATAGCGAAGAATCAAAATTCCGACAATCATCATAAATAAAAACTCAGAAATAAACGGAAATGGAACAATGAAACTACCTTGTTGCATGAAGTTTGCGAAACCTAAAATAAAAACGGTTAAAACAGCAACGGCAACTGTATTTCCAGTTTTTGTCATTTCTTTTTAGCCAAAGCTTCTTCGATATAATCGAAAGTAGAAAGGATGACTGGTTTTCCGTCAACAACTGCAATGTTATGCTCAAAATGTGCACTTGGCAAGCCATCTGCGGTAACAATTGTCCAATTATCATCAAGCTGTTTTACCTCATCGGTTCCCATATTGATCATTGGTTCAATCGCAATTGTCAATCCATTCATAATTTTTTTACCTCGACCCTTTCGTCCGTAATTTGGGACTTGGGGATCTTCATGTAATGACTTACCTAATCCGTGACCAACTAAATCACGCACAACGCCATAACCATTTTTCTCGGCATGCGTTTGAATTGCCCAACCGATATCATCCATACGATTTCCAACCATCGCTTGTTCAATTCCTAAATACAAACATTCTTTGGTTACTTGCAATAGTTTTTTTACTTCTGGAGCAACTTCCCCAATTTCAAAAGTGTAGGCGTGATCACCGTAATATCCTTTGTATATTGCGCCACAATCAACCGAAACAACATCCCCAACTTCAAATGGTCGATCGTTTGGCAAACCATGAACGACTTGCTCATTTGTTGAAATCAACAAAGTACTTGGACAACCATACAATCCTTTAAAACCTGGAATTGAATCTTGAGAAATGATATATTCTTCGGCCATTACATCAAGTTGATTTGCAGTAACTCCTGGCCCAATCATCTCGGCAACTTTTCCTAAAGTACGACTCACAACCAAGGCTGCTTGCCGCATAATTTCAATTTCTTCTGCTGTCTTGTATATTATCATGTCTTTTTTCAAGAATTTCATTGCCGCAAAGATACGTTTATGAGAAATACGCATGGAACGGAAAACTTAAATATAATTTCCCGGAATTAAATAATTTTTGACGTAGTCTTCTACTCCATCTTCCAATGAATAAAAAGGTGTGTTATAGCCTTGACCAATTAATTTTGCCATGACAGCCTCAGTGAAATATTGATATTTATCTCGGATATCATCTGGCGTATCAACAAAAGAAATATTTTCAGGTTTTCCGAGTGCTTTGAATGTGTTTTTAGCTAAATCAAGAAATGTGCGCGCTTCGCCAGTTCCTAAGTTGTAAATTCCATTTTTTGGTTTTTGTTCCAATAAAAACTGACACACATTTACAATATCTTTTACATAAACGAAATCGCGTAACTGTTCTCCATCCTTGAATTTCGGATTATGTGACCTAAACAATTTCATTCCTTCAGTTGCTGTTATTTGATTAAATGCATGGAAAATCACACTTGCCATTCTGCCTTTATGATATTCATTTGGTCCATAAACGTTAAAAAATTTCAATCCAGCCCAAAAAGGTGGTTGCTTTTTTTGTTTCAAAGCCCAAATGTCGAAGTCATTTTTTGAATCGCCGTATGGATTCAGAGGCTTAAGATTCGGGATAATTTCGTGACTATCTTCATAGCCCAATTCTCCTAATCCGTAAGTTGCGCCAGAACTTGCATAAACGAGTGGAATATTGAATTTTGCGCACGCATTCCAAATATCTTTCGTGTAATTCAGGTTCAACTCATCAAAAATCGAAGAATCAAATTCTGTTGTATCTGTTCGCGCTCCGATATGAAAAATGAAGTCAATTTCAGTCGCAAAATCTTCAAGCCAAGCTATGAATTCCACTCTTCCGACTTTTGCAAGTAATGTTTTTCCTTCTAAATTGTGATCTTTTTCCTTTTTCGAAAAATCGTCAACAACAATGATATCGTCGTAACCGCATTTATTTAAATGACTAACTAAGCAACTGCCGATAAATCCAGCCGCTCCTGTAACTACAATTTTTTTCATTTTAAAAAGTTGATTTTCAGCCTAAGTTTAGCACCTGAAATTCTTAAAAAAGTCCGTTAATTTCTGCGTCAATCGAATTGATGATTTTACCTAAATCTTCTTGATCGTTCGGGAATTTATTATTGTCGATATCAATAATCACCAATTTTCCTTTATCATAAGTAGAGATCCAAGCTTCATAGCGTTCGTTCAATCGTTTCAAGTAATCCAAACGAATACTTTCTTCATAATCACGTCCACGTTGCTGGATATGATTAACCAAAGTTGGAACGCTTGCACGCAAATAAATCAATACATCTGGTGCAGAAACGAAACCATCCATGAGGTTAAACAATGAAAAATAATTTTCAAAATCACGCGTAGTCATCAAACCCATTGAATGTAAATTCGGAGCAAAAATGAATGCGTCTTCATAAATCGTACGATCTTGGATTACATTTGACTCAGTTCTTATAATTTCTTGAATCTGCGTAAAACGTGAATTCAAGTAATAAATTTGCAAATTAAACGACCATCGTTGCATATCGTCATAAAAATCATTTAAATACGGGTTTTGCTCAACATCCTCGAAGTGAGTATCCCATCCGTAATGTTTCGCTAACATTTTTGTTAAGGTCGTTTTGCCTGACCCAATATTTCCAGCAACAGCAATATGCATAGTTCATTTAATTTTCGACTGCCTAAATTACAATAATTGTATAAAAGGGCAAGGTTAATTTTGTAAAAGAAATTCAAATTTTTCGATTGATGTGCTAAATCGGAAAAAAATTGACTTTCCATTGTATAAAAACTCGCTGTAATTATCACGAGGTAATTGAATTATTTCTTGTTTTGTTGTTCTTAGATTATAAATTATTAATGAATCATTTTTTAAGATGAGTACATTCCCATCTTTAAATTGAATCCATTTCGCTCCTACGATGTCAATTTTGTGAATCAGCGTTCCGTAAACATCTAAAACAAAAACACCCGAAGTGCTATCTACAAAAAACAATTTATTTTCAATTTCAGCCATTTGAGTAATATATTCAACATTCAAAATACCCATTAAATTACTAATTTGTTGACTTTGATTTAAACCAGAAAGCGAAAGCAATGACAAGGTTGAATTGACTTGATCAAAGACCCACATTTTATCAGATTGACCTGAAGTTGCAAATTTTGTAGCGTTCAAAATAGTGTAATCAGCCAATTCTAGGCAGTCCTCCATTACAGTTAATGAATTATCGAAGAAACAAAGCGTCTGTTGTTGGGATGAAAAAGCGACAAATTTCAGCGTGTTCATTGATTCAATCTTGTCCAAACGACCAAAAGATTTTTGACTTTGTTCAAACAAGACTTTTCCATCCGGACTATATTTTTTGAGCTGATCTCTATTTGATACAATAACATTCCCAATTCCGTCAACCGCCCAAACTTCTTCTACGAGTATGGGAAAATCATTCAGTTTTTTGAACGTAAGATTTTGACAAAAACTAAAATAGTTGATGCTAATACTTAGAAATAAAAAAAGGATTATTTTCATAATTGCACAATAATTTCTTTCATATCCAAAATCTGTTCCATAATTTTTCGATTATTTGCTAAACGCGGAATTTTATTCTGTCCACCTAATTTACCAAGATCTTTTAGCCATTTGTCAAATGTCCCAGAAGCTATTGAATGCACTAACGGAAAATCAATCACCATGCTGTTAAATCTCTTGGCATCATAGTCTGAATTCAGACTACGCAATGTTTCGTCAAGAATTAAATTGAATCTATTTGTATCGTTTGGTGCTATTATAAATTCAATAATCCATTCATGTCCCCCTTTTTCACTATCTATCATGTAAATAGGGCAGGCATGAAAGTCACGCACTTGAGAATTCGTTTTTAGCGAAGCTTCAGCAATTGCTCTTTCTGCATTTTCAACAATTAGTTCTTCCCCGAATGTGTTGATGTAACTTTTCGTTCTGCCAGTAATTCGAAATCTATAAGGTTTCAAATCTGTAAATTGGATTGTATCGCCCAAAATGTAGCGCCAAAGTCCGCCATTTGTAGAGATAACAAGCGCGTAATTCACGTCCATTTCAACATCCTTCAATGCGATTACTTCTTTGGATTTTGAACCTTCGTAAGACGACATTGGAATGAATTCATAAAAAATTCCATAATCAAGCATGAGTAAAAGTTGTCCAGAATCTGTTACATCTTGAATTCCAAAAAATCCTTCTGACGCATTGTAAGATTCAACATAATGCATTTCGGGATCTGGAATTAATTTGTGAAACGCTGCGCGATAAGGATCAAAACTAACTCCACCATGCATGAATAATTCAAGATTTGGCCAAACTTCTTTGAGATTCGCTTTTCCAGTTTTTTCAAGAATTCGGTTCGCTAGAACCATTGTCCAGCTAGGAACTCCAACCAAAATATGCACATCTTGGTTGATGGTTGAATCCACCATTTTTTCAATTTTTTCTTCCCAATCGCTCATCAAAGCAATTTCTCTGGAGGGAGTTCTACGAATTTCTGCCCACCACGGCAAATTTTTCATGATTATTGCAGATAAATCTCCTACGAGTGAATCGGCAGACAATTTATTCGTTTGCAAACTTCCACCAACAACTAAGTGTTTACCGCTGTATAGCTGTGTCTCTGGAAAATTCGTGTAATGTAAACCCAATAAATCTTTTCCGCCTTTGTAATGACAATCCTCCAAAGATTCACGCGATACTGGAATCAATTTACTTTTAGATGAAGTTGTGCCAGATGATTTTGCAAACCATTTCGTTTCCGTTGGCCAAAGCAAATTTTGTTCGCCATGAATTACACGCTCAATCGTTGGTTTTAAATCTTCATAATCATGCAAAGGCACATTTTTATTGTAATCTTCATACGTTTTTATGTCTTTAAAGTGGTGTTTTTTGCCAAATTCAGTTAATGATGCAAAAGCAATCATACGTGTGAAGTACTCATCCTGAACCTCCAAAGGATATTTCTTAAACAATTCAATTTGATGAATTCGTTTTTTGATTATCCAGCCAAAAATGGAATTGAAAGGCATGTGAGTTTATTTTTAGTTAAAATTAAGAAAAAAATCGAGATTTGGGAAAAGGGCCAATACAATAGGGTTTATTTCTTGAAACGAATGTTTTTTCTTTGATGCGCGTCCATCAAAAACAATCCCTTTGATAAACCTAAAAAAAAGAAATGAGTGTTTTATTTTTTAAATTTAACGATGAGTATTGGGTTTTGCAACTGTCTTGCTATCTTTGAAGCATGGCAAAACAAACACATATTGAAATCAAAGGAGCTAGAGTTCATAACCTCAAAAATATAGATGTAAAAATTCCGCACAGCAAGTTTACGGTGATTACTGGTTTGTCGGGTTCTGGGAAATCTTCGCTTGCCTTTGATACGCTTTTTGCTGAGGGTCAACACAGGTATATTGAGAGTTTGTCTTCGTATGCACGCCAGTTTTTGGGAAAGTTAGACAAACCAGAAACGGATTACATCAAAGGAATTTCTCCTGCGATTGCTATTGAACAAAAGGTGATTTCTAGTAATCCCAGATCAACAGTTGGAACAACAACTGAAATTTACGATTACCTAAAAATATTTTTCGCTCGCGTTGGTAGAACGTATTCGCCAGTAAGCGGAAAGGAAGTAAAAAAACAATCAGTGACGGATGTTGTTGCTTATATAGAAAAATTGGATCCGGAAGAACGAATTTTGGTACTTGCTCCTGTTTTGCATTTCAAATCTTATGGCATTGCTAAGCAACTGGAGGTTTTGAAACAGCAAGGATTCGCACGTTTGTTCCTAAATGAAGAATTAATTACACTAGAAGATGTAATTGCATCAACTCCAAAAAATATAGAAAAAAGTTGGTTGGTTGTTGATCGACTCACTGCAGAATTGACGACAGACGAACAAAGATCACGACTCGGAGATTCCGTTCAATTGGCTTTTGCGGAAGGAAATGGTGAATGCTTTATTTACTCCTATTCAGACAAAAAACGTACTACATTCTCAACTCGTTTTGAATTGGATGGAATTGAATTTCAAGTTCCAAACGAACATTTTTTCACGTTCAATAATCCTTTTGGAGCTTGTAAATCGTGCGAAGGATATGGACAAATTATTGGAATCGATGAAAATTTGGTTTTCCCGAAACGTGGATTGAGTGTTTATGAAGGTGCTGTTGCTCCTTGGAATGGCGAAACGATGGGCGAATATTTGCAACAACTTGTTTATAGCGCAAAGAAATTTGATTTCCCAATTCACAGACCGATTGACGAACTGACAGATGAACAATATCAACTCTTGTGGGATGGGAATGATTATTTTGATGGATTGAATAAATTTTTCAAGTTCATTGAAAGTCAAACGTATAAAATTCAATACCGTGTGATGCTTTCTCGTTACCGCGGAAAAACGGATTGTCCAGATTGTAAAGGAACGCGACTACGCAAGGATGCTAGTTACGTGAAAGTTGCAGATAAAAACATAACTGATTTGGTTTTGATGCCGATAGATCGATGTTTAGAATATTTTAATTCTTTGGATTTGAATGATTATGACCGTCAAGTTTCTAAACGAATTTTGCCCGAAATTTCTGGTCGATTGCAGTTTTTAACTGAAGTTGGATTGGGATATTTGACCTTGAATCGCAGATCTAATTCACTTTCTGGTGGTGAGTCTCAGCGCATTAATTTGGCAACATCACTCGGAAGTAGTTTGGTTGGATCGATGTACATTCTCGACGAACCATCGATTGGTTTGCATCCAAAAGATACGGAGCGATTAATCAAAGTATTGCACAATTTGCGTGATTTAGGAAATACGGTTATCGTTGTAGAGCATGAGGAAGACATCATGCGAGCGGCAGATGAAATTATCGATATTGGCCCAGAAGCTGGAGTTTTTGGTGGAGAAATAGTGTTTCAAGGAAATCATGCCGATTTGTTGAAGCAAACGAATAGTCTAACAGCCGACTATTTACTAGGTCGCAAATCAATCCCAATTCCAACGAAGCGACGTATTACGAAAAACAAATTGAGTTTTAAAGGCGTTCGTCGTCATAATATAAAAAGCGTAGAAGTTGATTTTCCGCTCAATTCTTTGGTCTGCATCACAGGTGTTAGCGGGTCAGGAAAATCAACTTTAGTAAAGGACATCGTTTATCCTGCAATTCGCAAGGAACTTGGTTTGATGCTGGATCTATCTGGTTTACATTACGTAATGACTGGCGATTGGAAAATGATCCAAGAAGTTGAATTGATAGATCAAAATCCGATTGGGAAATCTTCGCGAAGCAATCCTATTACTTATGTCAAGGCATTTGATGATATTCGGGAATTACTTTCTCGTCAACCAACAGCGAAATTGCGAGGTTACAAACCAGGTTTTTTCAGTTTCAATGTTGATGGCGGTCGCTGTGAAGTTTGTGAAGGAGAAGGGGAAATCACCGTTGGAATGCAATTTATGGCCGATATCCACTTGCCATGCGACACTTGTAACGGAACGAGGTACAAATACGAAACTTTGGAAATTGAATACCGCGGAAAGAATGTTTCTGCCATTTTAAACATGGATATTCAAAGCGCCCTTGATTTTTTCAAAGAAGGAAAAGACAAATTAGATCAAAAAATTGTCGAGAAAATCGAACCTTTGGTTGAAGTTGGATTGGGATATTTGAAACTTGGTCAAGCGTCAAGCACTTTAAGTGGTGGTGAAGCACAACGAATCAAATTGGCTTCATTTTTAGCGAAAGGAACCAAAGCGGCAAAGACGGTTTTCATTTTCGACGAACCAACAACTGGATTGCATTTTCACGACATCGCAAAATTGGTCATTGCATTTAATCGCTTGATTGATGCTGGACATTCCATTTTTGTGATTGAGCACAATGCCGAAGTTATAAAATGCGCCGATTGGATTATTGATTTAGGTCCAGAGGGTGGTGAAAATGGTGGAAATATTGTTTTTCAAGGCACACCCGAGGACTTGTTGAAATGTGCGGAAAGTTATACTGGAAAGTTTTTGAAGAGAAGCTTTAAATAATTACGAGTTATAAATTAGTAATTAGTGGAGCATAATAGAGTTTTTGAAGAGGGATAGATTGCTGAATTATGAATTAATTAAGTTCATTGTCTTTTGTCCATTGTCCAAAATCGACTTTTTAAAGTCATTTTTATTATTTTTTTTTGAAATAGTTCTAATTATTGCTAACTTCATCATTCAACTACAAAGACCATTTCTATGGATTATTCTGAAAAAATTAACTCATCTGTACTGCACATCTCAAATTCTTGGGAGGATGTGGAGGTTCTAATCGAAGGGATTGGATCGGTTAAGGATAAACGAATTCTATCGATTGCAGGTGCTGGCGATAATTTATTTTCGCTTTGTTCGCTTGAACCTGAATCAATTTATGCGGTGGATGAAAATCCTGCTCAGCTTTATCTAATTGATTTGAAAAAGGTTGCGATGCAAGAACTTGAGCACTCCGATTGTGTAGAGTTTTTAGGTTATAGAGATTGCTTTGTACGCCTTTTAATATATAATTCAATTTCCGAATTTTTAGAGCCAGATTCAAAAATTTATTGGGATAATCATTTGTCAAAAATTGATCAAGGCATTGTTCATGCTGGAAAATTTGAACATTACTTTCAATTATTTTGCAATCGTGTTTTGCCGTTTATTCATTCAGAAAAAATGGTTCTTGACCTTTTCAAAGAAAAATCGGAAGAAGAACAAATTGAATTTTATAATACACATTGGAATTCAAGACTTTGGCGTATGTTTTTTAAATTGTTTTTTAGTCGAAGAATGCTTGCTAATAATGACAAAACGATTGTTTTACCGAATGAATTGGAAATAAGCAATTACCTTTTTGAACGTACTTCAGAATATTTAAAGTCAACTGATTGTCAACACGACATGATGCTTCAATACATGCTTACGAATGAGTTTGGTGATTTGTTACCGCATTATTTACGGGAAGAAAACTTTCAGAACGTGAAAGCGAACTTAGATAAGATTCATACAATACACGGAACTTTTCAAAATACGATAAGTGAACATGGAAAATTCGATGTAATTCAATTTGCTGATCTTTTCGAGCATGTGAGTAAAGAAAAATTCGATGAATATCCAAATGAAATAGCGCTTGGTTGTAATCTTGGTGCACGAATTATTTATTGGAATTTATTGAATAAGCGGCAATTGTCTTTTGTTTCTGAATCGTTCAAACCGATGCGCACGATTTCTGAAAATCTAACGAAAAAAGATAAAGCTTTTTTTTATCAAACAGTTGTTGTGGAGGAGTTTACGGTTTGATTACGTGAAATAATTTGTGAATTAGACTTGATAGAAATCCAGTTTAAGTATCAGCTGTAATGTTTCTCTTTGTTTTGTGCCTTTCGAAATTTCGAATTACTATTATGTATTTTAAAAATGTCTAACCCCATCAGGGCTAATCCAATTTGCACGTAACACTTTGTGAATTTTTCAAGACTTTTATCTGGTGCATTTTGTCTTATCAAGCAGAACAATTGGCTATGTGTAATGCATATATTCCCTTTATATTCCGCCACTAATCTAATCTATTTTTCTAGAATACAACCCTAAACCTGCCAAATACAAATCGTTGCATCATCTGAGCAACTTGCGAATTCGGAATCCGATAAACGAACCAATTGGTTCACCGAGTGCTGATGTCCGCCTTGTTTTCGTTCTAGGCGAGCGATGACATTCATGGATTTAATATCCCAGATTTTTATCGATTTATCACGACTTGCAGTTACGAATTGTGTGTCGTTTAATCTTAATAAATCATAAATAACAAAGTTATGAGCTGGAATTGATTTCAGTAGGTTGTTCGTTGCTAAATCCCAAATTTTGAGGTGGGCATCTTTTCCGCCGGAAATCAATTCATGTTTTGAGAGCTGAAGGAGCGATGTTGCACCATCTTTGTGTGCGAAAAAACGAGCAGTTTCGTTAAAAGTAGTTGAATCAATGATTCGGATATCGCCATCTTGCGCCGCAATAAAGAATTGGCTTCCATCCATAGAAGGAATGATTTTTCTGATTTTACCGCAATCAAATGGTAAATAGATTATTAATTCTAAGGTTTTTGTATTCCAAACGGATAAATTTCCATCGGCATCACCAACATAAAGTTGACTGGTGTGCGCATTCTCAGAAATAGCGAAAATTCCTTTTTTGTGTTGTGTATAGAATTTGAGTTCTTTTCGTTCCTTTATATCGAAAATATGTAAATCTCCACTCGCCAATCCTACGGTTAAAACTGAATTTTCACTGAAAAGACAGATTGAGTAGGCCGTGAAATCAAATTTGATCGCAAATTTATCTTGTTCACCCGTTTCGGCATTCCAGCGTACAACGAATTTATCAGCACTTGCGGAATAAATGAATTGGTGGTCTGATGCAATTGAATAAATTGCCCCGGAATGACCATTTAATGTGTGTTTGTTTTTTGTCAATTGATTATATAGATAATAAACATCACCCTCCTTAATTCTCCTCAAGGGAGTCGACGAATTTCGTTTCAAAAACGAATACTTATAAATTTACATCGACGGAATAAAGTCCGTTGCGCCATAAAATTGACAAGAAATTCTATCCTTCCGTTTCTTCCACTTCTTCTTCGTCATTCACTTGCTTTAGGCGCTCTGCGTAATCTGAAGGTAAAAATTCGAAGAAGGTATCGCCACGTAGACCAAGGCGTAAACATTCAAGAGGAATCATTTCATTAGGAGCGATATTCCCCAAATTAACATTAGCTCCAAACAATTTTATAAACCAAACTTGTTGGTTTTTGATTGGCGCTTCCCACAAAATATCATTTGGATTTACTTTAGCGATAATTTTATTAATCAAAAATGTATGCGCCGTTCCGTTTGGTCTAAAAACACCAACGTTTCCAGCTTCACGACCCTCAGCAATTACTTTCCAAGAACCAGCTTGAAGCTCCGTGCTCATCATTTTAATCCATTTTGCCGGAGAAATTAAAATCCCGGAATCTTTCGAGCCAACTTCCGAAAGTATCGTTCTGTCTTTTGCCATTTTTTGAATCAATTCACATTTTTCATCGTGATTGATAATGATTGAGCCGTCAGAAATCTCGGCCAAATCCATTTTGAATTTATCTAATACTCGGATATAGTCGTTAACCATTCCTCGGGCATAGAAAACTTCAAAAAGAGTTCCTCCAAAATAAGGTCGAATTCCAGCTTCGCGATACATATCGATTTTCTTTTGCAAGTCTTTTGCTACGTACGCTGTTCCAAATCCAAACTTAACAATATCAGTTAAGTCCCCACTTGCTTCAATAAACTGAGCTACCTCACCTAAACTGAGACCTTTGTCCATCATCATTGTGACGCCTTTTTCTCTAGGTTTGTTATCTCTTTCTGGTATAAATGTTAAATCGAAATTCATATATTTTTTTATTCTGAGGTCAAAAGTACAAATTCTGTCACTTTCAACAATTTTGGGTTAATTTCAAATAGTATTTTGGCATTTTGAAAATCTTCTTCTACGCACTTTTTAAACAGCGCAATAGCGACATCTTTTTCTCCAAGCAACCAATATATATTAACTTCTAAAAGATTTCTAGAAGTGTTTTTGCCGTAATTCTCTTCAAATGATTGAATAAATTTTAGACTTTCAGGTAAAGAAATTCTAGCGAGTTGCATTGCGCTAAATGCTTCAAGGCAATCTTCATCTGTTGAATCTAAACTCAAAGATTTCAAATAATATTCTTGTGCTTTGTCGAAATCGAATAGCTTTTCATGCGCTCCTGCGAGAACGTGAAAAATT
>Ga0105045_10004513_pt1 | contig 12096 bp, 12 predicted proteins | sample MAT02_FD_78089 | JGI IMG/M metagenome (GOLD analysis project Ga0105045, IMG submission 78089) | Freshwater microbial communities from Lake Fryxell liftoff mats and glacier meltwater in Antarctica - MAT-02 (megahit assembly) | ecosystem: Environmental > Aquatic > Freshwater > Ice > Liftoff... | reverse complement strand
TCAGCATACTTCGGAATGGGGCAATTCCAGTACCCGTACAGATCATTACGATCTCATTTTCTAGATTTTTGGGTAAAATAAATGTACCATCAGGACCTTTAAATTTTAAGGTATCTCCTCTTTTTACCTTTTCAAAAAGGTATTTTGTACCTATTCCATCATCTGCTTTTACAATACAAAACTCCAAGACATTGCCACCATCAGGGTGACTCGCTATGGAGTAACTTCTCCACCTTTGTTGACGCTTGTCACCTACAGGAAGATCCATAGTGACAAATTGGCCTGGCAAAAATTCAAATCTCTCATCTCCTATGGAAACAAAAAACTGTCTAGTAGTAGGACTCATTTCTTTGATGTCAATAACTCTACCTTCGTACCAATGAACAGGCATATGATATAAAATTGTTTTTAAAAAAAAATTAATATTTTGGTATCAACGGGTAATACCTTTGTTTGATCACTTCCATATGGTGAATGCCGTGGCCGATGATCGTATATCCAAGTCCAATGACCGAAATAGGATTGCCCGAACCAATACCTTGTCTTAGCAAATCTTCAGGCCTGAAACTATCAAATAATTGGCAAGTACTGCGCCTTACGACGCTAAATTCATATAATAACTCATCAATAGTTCGGTCTGTAGCGTGTGCATGAAGCGCATATTCATTTTCATCAAATCCTGGCAATGGTGTCTGATCTTTTCTCGCAATTCTTAGGGCACGATACGCAAATATCCTTTCTGTATCGATGATATGTTGTAAAATATCAGCAATAGTCCATTTTCCTGGCGCATAAATCTGATCATCTATCTGCAAGAGTTTAGCTTTTTCCGCCTCCAACATTTCACTGCCAAAGTGATCCAAGGCTGACCCAATCTCCATATCTGGTACTTGATTGATGTATCGCTCAAAAAATACAGGTAGGAAAGGGATATCATTTTTTGTCATAACCAAGAAAAAATTTTAATCTTTATTGGCCAATTGACCACATGCAGCATCTATATCTTTGCCACGACTTCTCCTTACAGTCACAATGATGTCTTGACTTCGGAGATATTTGGCAAAAAGATTTAGCCTGTCTTCATCAGATTTTACAAACGGAGACCCATCTATTGGGTTGTATTCGATAATATTGACCTTTACTGGAAATATTTTGCAAAGCTTCGTAAGGTTTATTGCGTCTTCGATACTATCGTTAAAGTTTTGGAAAGCTATATATTCATAACTTATCTTATTGCCCGTTTTTTGGTAAAAATAGGCCAAAGACTCCATTAGCACTTCTAGATTATTTTGCTCATTGATGGGCATGATTTCATCTCTTTTGACGTCGTCGGCAGCATGAAGAGAAAGAGCGAGGTTGAATTTCACTTCTTCATCCGCCATTTTTTTGATCATCTTGGCGATACCTGCTGTGCTGACAGTAATCCTTTTTGGTGAAATGTTAAGACCATGTGGTTCACATAGATATTCTACACTTTTCATGGTACTGGAGTAAGCAAGTAACGGTTCGCCCATACCCATATATACTACATTGGTCAGTGGGTGACCGAAGGTTTCCATACATTGTTTATTGACCAGCACATATTGATCATATATTTCTGAAGGATCAAGGTTTCGCACCCTCTTCATCTGCCCCGTAGCACAAAACTTACATGTAAGGCTACATCCTACCTGAGTTGACACGCAGACTGTGTATCGATCATCATCTGGAACAGGGATTAGTACCGACTCTATCATATGTCCATCGTGCAGTACAAAACGGCTTTTTATCGTACCGTCGTGGCTCTTTTGGACTTTATTCGTTTTTATAGGCAGAATTTGGAAATTATCATCCAAGTATTGCCTTAATGGTTTGGATAAATTGGTCATCTCTTCAAATGAAAAAGCGGCCTTTTGCCACAGCCACTCATATATTTGTTTGGCACGAAAAGCAGGTTCGCCTTTAGCATTGATCACTTCTCTGATTTCATCTAGAGATAGCTTCCTAATATCCATTTTTACAACATCTATCATGGCGCAAAGGTAAGGCTTATAAATTTATATTCCAATTGTAATTTTTATAGACATTCTAAAAGAAGTACTTTTAAACAGAAAGTTGTGAATTATAACGGTATTCAATGTACGTATCAGGTTTTAAGGGTTTTAAAAATATGATTGATATTTGGAATTTAATTCTTAAACTTTAGCATGATTTATGTAAAGTTTTCTTTTTTATAAATTAAAGAATTTATTAATACATCACCTATTTTAAAACCTTTCCAATACTGGATACATCACTTTGTTTTACCCAACTATATTTTGGGTTACTAGTCAATGCTTTGGCGAGATATTCTTGTTCTGTTTGTCCTGGAGTAGGTATAAAGATCGCCTTTAAATCCAAATGAGCAATATCCATCACGGTAGTATATCCGGACCTAGCGATAAGTAATCGGCTACTATGGAGCGCATCAGATATTTCTGAAGAATCTGCCAAATCGATGATGGTACAATTATCAGGAATTTGCTTTACTTTTGGATTTGTATTCGTAGTACCTCTTATCATCAGTATTTTTCGGGTATTCCAAGATGGTAAGATGTCAATAAGGGTATTTTCTAATACTGTCCTCTGTGGTTCAGGTCCTGAAAGCAATATACAGATATCCCATTTTATATAAGATTTTTTATTTTTTATTCTGGTCAATGGTCCTAGGTAGGCTACATTCTTTATGGCAGACGACTCTGATAATTTTCCTGAGAGCGATCTCTCTCCTGCAAAATCTGGTATCCAACATTGATCAAATTTATCAATAAAATACCTGTGTACAGAACTTGATATCCATGTAATCAAACGTGTAGGATGGAGTATATTTACCTGATGTGTAATATAGAAATTTTTTGTACCAAATGCTCGAAACCCAAATCTATTATCGGACACAATGACTGTAGCTAGTGTTTCTGATGCTATTTTTTTTGCTATTTTAAGTTCTTTCAGGTACGTAAAAAAGATGGATGGACCTTGCATAATCATATTGAGTATCATACTTGGATACTTATAATTCACTTCATAAGAAGGTAATACATATGTTTTTAACGTTGGAAATTCTTTTGTGAGTAGTTTTAGGGAAAGTCCATCCGATGCTATGATTACTTCCTCACAGTGTGAAACTAAATATTGGATCAATGGAATACATCTTGTAGCATGGCCAAGTCCCCAATTAAGAGGTGCCACGACTACGATATCGCTTTTTTGGATGTGTTCTGACAACACTTGTAAACCTTCTTTATGTAATGGTATCATTGTGAAGGATAAAGTTAATCAGTTTACCTTATCAATTCAAAAAATTTTATGTCAATCTGATTTCATCATTAGACTCATCAAAAAACTTGTATTCGAATAGGTGGAAATTCGCATCACTTTCCATTTTTATCCACTTTTTGTACTTCATCCACCACTTCATTTGTATACTTGGCAGCCCATTTTTCAGGTACGCATATACGAACTGGTTGAGTTGAAGTTTTAGTTTGGTTTGTGGCCTAGAGTTGATGATGTAATCGATATCTCTTTGTATATTATCAATGACAAGGATGGTTGGGTTGACTTTGCCGGTACCTTGACAAGAAGGACAAAGTTCCCTAGTATCAATATTTACTTCAGGTCTGCTTCGTTGTCTGGTAATTTGCATCAGTCCAAACTTACTCAATGGCGAGAGCGTATGTTGCGCTCGATCAAACTCCATAAAATCTCTCATTTTATTGAATAGACTGACTTTGTTTTCTGAAGTCCTCATATCGATGAAATCTATGATTACTAGGCCACCTATATCTCTGAGTCTTAATTGGCGTGCGATTTCTTCAGCTGCTTCAAGGTTGACAGCGAGTGCCGCTTCTTCCTGATCTTTCCTTTGCATTTTGGGACCGCTATTCACATCTATGACGTGCATGGCTTCGGTATGTTCGATAACAATATAGGCACCACTTCCCATCGTAGATGTTTTGCCAAACGATGCTTTTATTTGCCTGTTGATATCAAAATGATCAAAAACAGGTCTACTACCTCTATAATGTTGTAAAATTTTCACCCTATCTGGTGCAATATTCCCAAGGTAATCCCTGAGGCTATCGTACATTTCTTTGTCATCCACAATGATTTTATTAAAATTATCATTCAGGATATCTCTCAAGATACTAGAAGTTTTGTCTATTTCACTGAGAATTTTATCGGGCGTTTTAGTCAGCTTTAACTGATTAAAGATGGTCTTCCATTTATCTTCTAGTTCTCTGATATCATTATGGAGATCAGCTACCTTTTTGCCTTCAGCGGCCGTACGTACGATGACGCCAAAATTTTTTGGCTTTATACTTTCGACAAGTACCTTGAGCCTTTTGCGTTCTTCTGTTGAAGCTATCTTTTTTGAGACAGCTACGATTTCAGAAAACGGTGTCAAAACGACATATCTACCGGGTAGGGTGATTTCACAACTCAATCTTGGACCTTTGGTAGATATTGGTTCTTTTAATACTTGGACCAAGACATGGGTATTTTTATCAAATACTTGGTCAATTTTTCCTGTCTTTGGATTATCGGGCTCCATCTGAAAATTGTCTAATAGCGGACTATTATAATTTCCATTCATGACAGCGTTGGTATACTTGATAAGTGATTTTATCTGTGGTCCAAGGTCTGTATAATGTAGGAACGCATCTTTACGATGGCCTATATCGATAAACCCTGCATTTAGACCAGGCATCAATTTTTTGGCGCTACCTAAAAATATATCCCCAACTGTAGAGTTATTATTTGTCTTTTGGCGATGTATTTCCACCAGTTTAGACCCTTCTACCAATGCAATTTCTACATCTGTCGAAGTTGATTTTATGATCAATTCTTTATCCAAAATAAAGTCTTTATTTGTTCAAACTTATAATGCGAAAAAGATCAATTGTATTTTTACTTTCTTAAGAGATTGTCCTATCTACTTTATTCTATTATCCGCTACTACAGAGTTAAACTCAATTTAATTGATTTAAATCAAATGGTATCACTATAAGCTACATATAGTAATCAAAAACGACGGATAACAGAATATAAAAGAACATGAACAATCTAGGACTTATATGACAGTTAACTCCAATTACTTGGTTATTCTGTCAATAAGTATTATTTCAAATTTTCAAGCACGACGTACATTATGCATAACAAAAATATTATTAAATATTGAAACGATGTCTCAATAATAACATAATGTTACAAAAAAAAACAGATCAAATGCTGAAAAAATAAGGATAGGAAGTGTGTATAATATATATGATACTATTGCTAAAGGTCATTAATACCTTTAGTATTCTTTAGTTTGTCGTCTTGAAATTGAGCCTTATTAACGTTTGTTACACACGAGCTACCTAATAATATAAGAAAGTGCCGGATCAAATAAATGATCCGGCTACAGACTGTCTTGTTTTATCTGTTCTTTTTCTTATGTCTGTTTTTTCTTAATCTTTTTTTACGTTTGTGCGTCGATATCTTATGACGTTTTCTTTTTTTACCGCAAGGCATATTTTAATATTTTTAAAAGTAAATTAATTAACACATTTATTACTATACTCATCTGCTTTAGCTGTGTTGCCTATGTTCTTGTAGGCGGTAGCTAGTAAGCAAATAGTCGTTTGATTTTCTGGTTCTAGCGCAATTGCAGATTCTAATCTTACAAGGGCTCTCTCAGTTTGATTGGTTTGAATCGCCAGTTTACCCAATTGATTAAGGACTGCTACATTCTTAGGGTTATTGGTATTCAGTTCTCTGAGCATCAGTATACCTTGCATCGGATTGTCCTGCATCGGATTATCAACATAACAAATAGCAAGATTGATTCTATGTTCAATGTTATCGGGTGCTAAGGATATGGCATTCTCAAAAGCTTTTACAGCTCTCTTTGAACAAAAATCTTTAACTTTTTGATCTTCGGATTTTTTGACACAAATGGCATATGTTGTTCCTGCCATGGACCATGACTCGTCTGTTTTCAGCATGCCTGCGATATCTTCAGCATAAGATCCTGAGATAGCAGGAAAACCAAATTCGTACCATGTCCCTGACAATGACTTAATGCGTTCAATTAGAGTGGCAGTATCTTTTGATGATTTCTGTACATCTAAATTGATCGCTTCGATGATGCTTTTTTGTTGAGCATCCAAAGTAGTCATTGCTTCTTTGAGCAAGTTATTGACGCCTGTTGATTCAATATTAAGAGACCTTGACTTTTCTAGGTCCTTTGTTTTTTGAGGGATGATGTCAAAACCAAAATAAAGTATTAAAAAGAGCAAAATACCTACTACCAATAACAATATTTGATTCCTATTCATTACACTTCTTTTTTAATTAATCGTCGTCACCATCATCTTCTGGCAATGAATCTACATTTGCCTTCACTTGATCAACAAAAACCTTTGCAGGTTTGAATGATGGAATAAAATGTTCAGGTATCTCGATTGACTTATTTTTTTTGATATGTCTACCTATCTTTTTAGCTCTCTTTTTTATCACAAAAGAGCCAAAACCTCTTACATATACATTTTCACCTTCTGAAAGTGAATTCTTAACTTCCTTAAAAAACATTTCTAAAGTGACTAATACATCCACCTTAGGAACTCCTGTTTTTTCGGTTATTGAATTGACTAAATCTGCTTTACGCATATGGTTGATATTTAAATTTTCTATGATTAAATGGTCCGATTACTTAAAAAGTGCCGCAAATTTCGTAAAATATTGGAATTAAGAAAATTATTTTCATCTTTTTTAATAGAATTTGTAAAAAAACCTTGATTTAAGTCATTCATTTACAATATATTACTCAAATAGCCAACATTATGAAATAAAATATTAGTTTTTTGCTGCTATATTTGTCCCATCAAAAATAAATTTATGATTTTATCAATGACGGGTTTTGGCCACAGTAAAACTGAAATTAATGGCAAGATAATAAGAGTGGAAATCAAATCCCTCAATGCAAGAACAACTGAAATAAGGTGTAAGTTGCCTAATAGTTATCGCGACAGGGAGATGGACTTGAGAAAAAGAGTGATCGATAAGTTGCAGAGAGGCAAACTAGACCTTACTATTACCCTTGATGGGTTTTCGGATGAAGAGAATGCTTTTATAAATGCTGATGCCTTTAGGAAGTATTACCGTGAGTTGAATGCGCTAAGACAAGAACTTAATATTACAGAAGGTGACATCTTACAGTCTATATTGCGTGTACCGAATGTCATAGGTCAAAATGAAGAATTGGCTGATGATCAAGAATGGTTAATTGTAGAAAAAACAGTTGAAGAAGCATTGGTGTCTATTAACAAGTTTAGAATTGACGAAGGCCTAGTACTCAAACAAGACCTAGTGGAACGAGTCAAGCAAATAGAAAGTCACCTAAAGTCAATAGAGCCATATGAAGCTGTGCGACTTGATAGGATCAAAGATAAACTCAAAAAAAATATGGAAGAGTTTGCCTTAAAACAAAATGTAGATCAAAATAGGTACGAACAGGAGATTTTATATTATATCGAAAAACTAGACATTAATGAGGAGAAAGTAAGATTGTCTCAACATTGTGTTTACTTCATCGAAGAACTCGACCATAAGGATGACCAAAAGGGTAGGAAGTTGTCTTTTATAGCACAGGAAATAGGTAGAGAAATCAATACTATTGGTGCAAAAGCTCAGGATTCTGATATTCAGCAATTTGTAGTAATGATGAAAGACGAGTTGGAGAAATTAAAAGAACAATTGGCCAATATTCTATAATCAAAAATATGTCAGACAAAATATTTGAAGGTAAAATGTTTATATTTACAGCACCTTCGGGTGCTGGAAAAACCACTATAGTGAGACATTTGCTCGACAAGTTTAGATTTTTGGATTTTTCAATATCGGCAACCACAAGGAATAAACGCCAGCATGAACAAGATAAAGTAGATTATTATTTTATGACCGTGGACGAATTTAAACAGAATGCGGCTAATGGCGCTTTTATAGAATGGGAAGAAGTGTATGAAGACCAATATTATGGTACGTTGAAGTCGGAAGTCGAACGTATCTGGTCTAGTAAAAAACACCTAGTATTTGATATAGATGTGAAAGGCGCTCAAAATATCAAGCGGTTTTTTGGCGATAAATGTATGTCCGTATTTGTGCGGCCTCCTTCTGTAGATGTATTAATAGAGAGATTGGTCAATAGAAATACCGAAACTTCAGAAAGCCTCCAAAAAAGGATCAGTAAAGTAAGAAGAGAAATGGAATATGAAAACACTTTTGACATGGTACTTGTTAATGACTTACTGGAAGTATCGTTTGTAGAAGCGGAACATATCGTAGAAATTTTTATAGAAGGAGTAGGTTAAGAATGACTGATAAAAATAAAATATATACAGCCGTGACTGAAATGATAAGTATCAGCGTTCAGCCAAGGTATGAAGCAGATGAGTCAAATCCTGCTATTGGGAAATTTATATATTCATATCAAGTGACCATTGAGAATAATAGTTTTGGTACGGTCAAACTTCTTTCTCGACATTGGCATATCATAGATTCTATTCAGATCAAAAGGGAAGTGAAAGGTGATGGTGTGATTGGTAAACAACCTGTACTTGAGCCAGGAAAGGTATTTCAGTACATGTCTTGGTGTCCGCTGAATAGCCCAATAGGAAAGATGTATGGTACTTACACATTTGAACGTGTGGAGGATAAGTCTAAATTTGAGGTAATTGTTCCCGAATTTATTTTGATATCAGATTTTAAGTTGAATTAGATAATTTAATTTGCATTGTCAAATCAAAAATGTTTGGTTTTCGTCGAGCTATTGTTGTAATATGTCGTTAATGTTAGGTTAATGTTCCCATTTGTACAACAAAATCAGTACTTTAGTACGTTAAATAGCATGAAGTTTTATTTTCATTTGAATATGATAAAATATATTTTTACTTTTCTGATACTTTCATTTAGTGCTATCATGTCATTTGCACAGTTAGATACGGTGAGCCTGACTAATCCAAGTTTTGAAGATAATCCCAAACGAGGAGGAGAGTCAATAACTGGGATTTCCGGATGGTTTGATTGCGGTAAAATAAATTTCCCGCAAGAGACGCCTCCTGATATTCATCCGAATGGTTTTTGGGAAAATAACCTAGCTGCAGCTGATAAAAAAACGTATCTCGGTATGGTAGTTAGAGATAATGGTACTTATGAATCAGTGTCGCAGAGACTTAATTCAGAATTGATAGCAGGAAAGTGTTATAAATTTTCAATAAATTTAGCTAGAGCAGGAAGATATATCAGCTTGACCAGAAGTAATATGAAAGAGGCGAATTACAATACGCCTGTTGTATTGAGAATATTTGGTGGCTCAGGGTATTGTAATGAAAGAGAGCTTCTCGCAGAATCTGATCCCGTGTCTAATGATAGTTGGCAAATCAACACCTTCGAATTTAGACCAAAATCAAATATTAAATCAATCACCTTTCAGGCCTTTTACAAAACACCAATTCTCGTACCTTACAATGGAAATATACTAGTTGATGGAGGTTCAGAAATTGTAAGAATTGCATGTTTAGGCGAAGCTCCTTTGTATGTAGACAGTGATTTAAAGCTTCCACCACACAAGCGTAAAAAGGAGCCAAAAACAAAAGAATCAAAAAAAGTAGATACCACCGAAGCGGCTAATACTAAAAAATCATCCAAACCCAAGATACTTCAAGAATTAAATACCACAAACCTAAAAACGGGTCAAATTATCGAAATCAAAAAATTGGAGTTCAAAGCCGATGCTTCCGATATTGACGATAATTCTCATGAAGTTTTGGAAGAGCTTTACGGATTTCTTAGTACTAATCCAAGTGTTATGATTGAGATAGGTGGTCATACCAATAGTACACCAACAGATGAATACTGCGATCGATTGAGTACAGCAAGGGCAAGATCAGTAGCAGAATATTTGGTAAATAGAGGCGTCGAAGCCAAAAAAGTGCAATTCAAAGGGTATGGCAAGAAAAAACCAATCGCAGATAACCGCACAGCTAGCGGGAGACAAAAAAACCAAAGGGTAGAGATTAAGATATTAAGTCTCAATTCATAAAGTAAGGTTGGTTTACTAATAAAATGTCAAATTTGTTATCTATTAGATTTCCCTTTCCGTCAAGTCCTTTACTGCTTCTCCAGAATTTTCAAAAAGAAAGGAAAAACCTGTTGATGGTAATCTTTCTGAAACTACTCTGTTTGAGTTAAGGATGACATTGGCCATTTCTCCTAGCACCATTCTCAAAGCAAAAACAGGTGCCGGCATTAACAATCCGAATATATTTAATTTTTCCTTTATTGATACCATCATGCCTTTATTAGTGACTTCATCTGGAGCTACGGCATTGTAAATACCAGAAAAAGATGACGATTCCATAGATGTCAAAATTAGATTGACCAAATCTTGTATATGTATCCAAGGATAATATTGATTACCTGATCCAAAATAATTTAGAACGCCTAGATTTTTAGTCATCAACATCTTAGGTAGCGCTCCACCTAATGTACTGAGTACGATTCCTATTCTTAATATGACACATCTTTCACACAATTTGCCAGCTTCATTAGCTGAATTTTCCCAAGCAATACAACAGTCAGACATAAATTCGTCTCCTGCGGGCGAAGATTCGGTGAGTCGCTGATCACCACGGTGACCATAATATCCGACAGCAGACGCAGAGACATAAGCTTTGGGTTTTTTATCTAGGTTATTAATAAACGACGCTAATGTGTTGGCACTAAGGACCCTACTCTCTACTAATTCATTTTTTCTGTTTTCTGTCCACCGTTGATCTGCAATGCCTGCACCTGCTAGGTTTATCACATAGTCAGGTGCAGGACATGTCTCTATGGTGCTGGATGATGGAGACCATAATACGTACTTTATGCTATCATTTTCACTTTTTTTTGAAGTTCTTGACAGTAAGACAATATCATACTTTTTTTTGTCAATTGCTTTTACTAAGGCATTTCCCACTAACCCTGTTCCACCTGCAATAAGGATGGTTTCTTTACTCTTTTCCGTCATCTGTTTATTTTTATTTCTATTTTAATGGTCTTAACTCGTACCGCGACACTGGCGGAATGGAATCTTTTATATAAAATAATCATCTTGGATAGTATAAAATGAGTTATGATTATTTTTTATGTCGATGTCATGGTATCAAATTTATTTTTATCAACACCAAACCCTTCCCTTGATAAACTACCATTATGTGATAATAGTTATAAAAATGATTATTTATTATTTAATTGGAATGGCCTTGAATATATACTTTTTCTAGAAAACGTCTTCGGGAAACGACAAAATACTATGTGTGGTGCAATTTTTTATGCGATCTCTTAATATTATATTTTCAGCCAGAATTAGGATATCTATACAATTGTTTAAAATAATTTATATTTTTGTAATTAATAAATTAGTAGTCGGTTATGAGTAGAATCCCTTTTGCCCTTATTTGCGTTATTTTTGTTAGTTTTTTATCCTGTAAAAATGATCGAAAATATGAAGATCAGACAATAAATATCAGATTAAAAAAGGATCCCGAAAGGATTAATCCACTATTATTTCCCAACCCAACGGCTAGAGAAGTATATCAATATCTCCACTTACCACTAGCAGATTTTGATCCTGTGAGTTTGGAGTTAAGCCCTATTCTTATCAAATCAATACCTGAGGTTATGCCTATTGATACGGGCATGTATAAGGGCGGATTGTCATTTAATATGGAGATACTCGATGAAGCCAAATGGGATGACGGCAGCCCTATCACAGCTGAAGACTACGTTTTTACCGTAAAAGCGATCAATCTGCACCTTACCAATGCGGCAAAGTATCGTGAATTAGTCAAAAATATAAGTGACGTTATAACTGACCCTGATAATCCTAAAAAATTCACAGTCATATTTGCCAAAGACTACATGCTTGCTCTGGAGACAGCCGTAAATGTAGAAATCTATCCAAAATATTATTATGATCAGAATAACGCTTTGGGTAACTATAAAATAACTGATTTTGTAGCAGTAAATGAAGAAAAGCTTGCCGCAGACAGCACC
>Ga0105045_10004512_pt1 | contig 12099 bp, 12 predicted proteins | sample MAT02_FD_78089 | JGI IMG/M metagenome (GOLD analysis project Ga0105045, IMG submission 78089) | Freshwater microbial communities from Lake Fryxell liftoff mats and glacier meltwater in Antarctica - MAT-02 (megahit assembly) | ecosystem: Environmental > Aquatic > Freshwater > Ice > Liftoff... | reverse complement strand
TTCTCCTTGAACCATTTGACCGCGCGCCGCAGTGACCGAGCCGGGTAGCGTTCGGCGGGAATTTCGAAGTCCCACCATTCGTCTTGCGGATGCGCGGCAAAGAGGCAAAGCCCCACCGCGCTGGCAAATGCGGCCCCGGTCGCAGCCTGCGGCAACCCCTGCACGCGCAGCGGGCGGCCAAGGCGAACGCGCTGGCCAAGGATGCGCGTCGCAAGGCCATCGAGCCCCGGAATCTGGCTGCCACCACCGGTCAGCACGATCTGCTGGCTGGGCAGGCTGTCAAAGCCGGCCGCGTCCAGCGTGGTGCGGACTTCCTCAAGAATCTCCTCGACGCGCGGCCGCATGATCCCGATCAGTTCCGTCCGGCTGATCTGGCGGCGGTCTTTCTCCCAGTCGCCTGAATCGCCGCCGATATCAATCATCTCGCGGTCGTCCATGCCGGTGGCATAAAGCCCGCCGTGCCGGGTCTTGATCCGTTCGGCCACCACCAGCGGCACTTGGAGTCCCTTGGAGATGTCCGAGGTCACATGGTCCCCGCCCATCCGCACTGAGTCCGCATAGATCATGTGTTTCTTCATGAAGATCGACAGGCCCGTGGCCCCGCCGCCCATGTCAATACAGGCGGCTCCCAGTTCTTGCTCATCCTCGACCAGCGAGGATATCCCCGATACATAGGCCGAAGACGCGATCCCGGCCAATTCCAGATCACAGCGCTTGATGCAGTAAAGCAGGTTCTGCACCACATCCCCGTCAACAGACAGCAAGTGCATGTCGCAGGCCAGCCGGTGCCCGATCTGCCCGCGCGGGTCGCCAAGGCCGGACCGGTGATCCAGCGCAAAATTCACCGGCTGAGCGTGCAGCACTTCACGTCCTGGCCCAAGGTCCGGCACGTCGCAAGCGGCCAACACGCGGCTGACGTCCTGTTCGGTGACAACGCTGTCTTGCAGGTCCAGATCACCCGCCAGCCCATAGCTGCGGGGTTCCGCACCAGAAAAGCAGGCGATGACGTGGTCTACCCGCACATTCGCCATCTTTTGCGCCGCCTGCACTGCGGTACGAATGGCGCGCTCGGTCTCGTTCATCACGGCAATTTCGCCAAAGCGCACACCGCGCGACCGGGTGGTTGCCGCCCCGATCACCCGGAACTGGCTTTGCCCGGCCATCGGCCCGACCCCATCCTGTTCTCGCAACCTGTCCGGCCCGTCGAACCGCAGGATCAGGCAGGCGATCTTGGAGGTGCCCACATCCAGAATGGCAATCACGCCGCGCTGCATGGCAGCCCGCCGCATGTTTCGCATCGCACGTTGCGAGGTATAGAGATCGGTCACAGTTCGTTCTCCACTGTTTCAATGCCTTGGGCGCGGCGCATCTCGCGCAGGGCATGGGGGGTCAGACGAAGGATGGGGCGGTGGTCAGACCGCAGATCGACGGTCAGGATGTCGCGGTTCATGATGTCCTGGACATTGTCCAGCGCCAGCAGACGCTCCAGCGCCTGCACGGGGTTTCGTTCGGGCAGCATCACGCGCTGGTCGCGGTCAAGGACCAGATCCCAGCGGCGTTCGCCAATGCGGACGATGCCGCGGATCCGGGGCGACAGGGGACCAGCGGCAGCAATCAGGTCAAGGGCTTCGGGCGTGGCGAGATCGGCACCCTTGCCCGCGATCAGCGGCAGATCGGGCCGGTCGGAGCGTGATACAAGCCCTGCGACGCGGTGACCCGTGTCATCAACCAGTGTCAGTCCGGCCTCTGTCCGCCAGACGGCAACCGGCATCCGCTCGGTGATCACCACCTGCAGCACGCCCCCAGACCGGACGCGCAGATCGGCCCGGCTGATTGCATCCAGCCCCTCGATCCGGCCGCGCACGGTATCAAGGTCGATATCAAAGGACGACATCGGCAGCGTCAGCCCCAACCGCGCCCGCACCGCCTCGGCCAAATCATCCGACGCGCCTTCGACCCGCGCCAGCGAGACGCGAAATTCGGGCCGGGCCTCGAAGTCTTCGCGCAAGTCTGAAAGCTGGGCAATCAGAGCCTGACGCTGGCCTTCGTCCGACAGCCAAAGCGTGCCCCCGCCCAGAAGCAAAAGCATGGGCAGACCGGTGCGCAGGAACATGCGCAGATGCGGCGTCAGCATCATGCGCTGCATCCGATAGGCCCATTTGCTGGGTGCCGGATCGCGCCGAGGCGTCCGGGCATGTGCCGGGCGCGTGGCCGAAAGGCGGCTGGCGGTCAGCGGTTGCATGACGCGTCCCTCACCATCCAGTCGCAGAAATCGGCAAAGCTGATCCCATGATGCGCTGCCTGTTCCGGCGCAAGCGAGGTGGGCGTCATCCCGGGCTGGGTGTTCGTTTCCAGCAGGATCAGGCCGGCCAGACCGCGCGCCTCATCCCAGCGGAAATCGGTCCGGCTGACCCCCCGGCACCCCAGCGCATGATGCGCGCGCAAGGCATAATCCAGACAGGCGGCATCGATCTCGGCCGGGATATTTGCCGGGCATTCATGGCGGCTGCCACCTGGTTTGTACTTGGCGTCATAGTCGTACCAGCCATCGGTGATGATATCCGTGACGCCCAGCGCCCGGTCGCCCATCACCGTGGTTGTCATTTCGCGCCCCGGGGCGTAGGTTTCCACCATCACCGTTGCGGGCATCGACGCCGCCAGACGCGGCGCGTTCGATCCCGAATGCACGATGTAGACGCCAACGGACGACCCCTCGGCATTCGGCTTCACCACATAGGGCGGCGGCAACACATGGCCTTCGGCAACGGCCTCTTTCGTGGCGATGACGCTTTGGACAATCGGCAGCCCGGCGGCGACATAGACCTCTTTGGTCTTCGCCTTGTCCATCGCAAGCGACGAGGCCAGCACCCCGGAATGCGTATAGGGGATCTGCAACCACTCAAGAATGCCCTGCACGCAGCCATCTTCGCCCCAGCGGCCATGCAAGGCGTTGAAGGCAACATCGGGTTTGATTTCGGCCAAGCGCATGGGCAGGTCGAGGCCGCAATCGACCTCGATCACATGGTATCCCGCCGCCCGGAGGGCCACAGCGCATTCGCGCCCTGAAACGAGAGAGACGTCCCGCTCTGCGGAAAGCCCACCCATCAAAACCGCCACTTCGGGGGGCATCCTGCTCGATGCGCCCGCCATTTACTGCCTCATCCAGGCCTTATGTGACCCGTGATATTGTTAGTCGTGCAAGGTTTCTCCGACCCGCATGATTTCCCACTCTAATGTGATACCACTTGATTGGAAAACCTTTTTTCGCACATCCTCGCCCAAATTTTCCAGATCAGCGGCAGTTGCGCCACCAGTGTTGATCAGGAAGTTCGAATGCATCTGAGACATTTGTGCACCGCCAAGCTTTGCCCCGCGCATTCCGGCGTCGTCGATCACCTTCCAGGCCTTCAACTCATGCGTGTCATTTGCGGCCCCGGTGCTGCTGCGCCCCAAGGGGTTGCGAAAGGTGCTACCAGCAGATCTATCCTTGGTAGGCTGGCTGGCATCGCGCCGGACGATCTGTTCTGCCATCTTAGCCTCCAGCGCCTCAGGGTCACCCTTCGCCGCGCGAAAGATCGCCTGCACGATCACTGCACCCTGGGGCAGGGTGCTTTGCCGGTAACGCAGATCAAGAACGCCCGCGGGCAAGGTTTCTACCCGCCCCGACCGGGTAACGATGCGGAGTTCGTGCAGCATGTCGGCAACATAGCTGCCATAGCAGCCCGCATTCATCCGCACGGCACCGCCGATGCTGCCGGGGATCGTGCGCAGAAACGTCAGGTCCAGACCCGCCTGGGCCGCGCGCCGTGCCACATGCGCGTCAAGTGCTGCGGCCCCGGCAATGACCAGGTTACCCTGAACTTCGATCCCGTTGAACCCACGACCCAGCCGGATCACCACCGCCCGGATGCCGCCATCGCGCACGATCAGGTTCGACCCAACGCCCATCGGGGACACGGCGGTCGACGGGTCAAGGGCCGCCAGAAACCCGGCCAGGTCAGCCTCATCCGCCGGCTGGAACAGCCAGTCGGCAGGCCCGCCGACCCGCAGCCAGGTCAGGTCAGCCAGGGGGCGGTTCGGCGTCAACACGCCGCGGGGGGTCGGAAGCTGGGTCATGTGTTCGAAATAGCCGGGATCACCCGGGGGCTGCAAGAAAAAGCCGATCGCGCACAGATCTACCGCCCGCGCCGCCCGGCGATCCAGATGCCCAGCAGCGCACCTACCAGCGCAGGTGCGGCAAAGACCACCGCTGCTGCAGCGATGCCAAAGCCGTCATGAAAGGTGAGCATTCCGGCACGCCACAGCATAACCACCAACGCCAGCAGCGCCATCCCGGGCACCATAAGGGCCAGCTTCCGGCCATAGCGCAGCGCCGCAGCCCAGGTCAGCACCCCTGCCAGTAGTGCCGCAGCCAAGCTCAGTGCCAACAAGTGCCCGTACACTGGCTATTCCAACTGCCGGCGCAGCCATCGCCAAAGGTACACGACCGGCCAACGCAGAATCGACGCCCCCGCCGCCAGCACCAGCATGCCAACAATCGGCCCGCCGGCATAAGTGACCCAACCCAAAAGCGGGACCCCAATGGCGATCAGCACATAGGCCGCGCGCCAGTGATAATCACGCGAGGGAAACAGCGCGATCACATTGGCCGCGATCAGCCAGATCAGGCACAAGGCAAGGGGGAGCATCATTTCTCAAGCTCCCTCGGCAGCGGTGCCGGTCGGCCAAGGCCCCGGCGCAGGAAGTAAAGCAAGGGATTGCGGAACATCGACAGGAACGCAAACAGACCGACGGCCAGCCAAAGCCAGCCGTGAACCCAGCCGATCCAGACCAGCAGCACCGGCGCGGCAATCAGCAAGCAGATCCCCGGCACCATCTGCCGCCGCATCGGCAGCATTGCCACAATGGCAGAGGCCAGTACCCAGAGGCAGCCGAGGATCAGCGGCGTGCTCATGCCGCGCATGTCCGCCTGGAGGAGTCTGAAATATTTCGGCTAAAGATTGCAGACATCACGCCGCCTGCCCCATCAACTTTGCGGGCAGGGCGTTGGCCCAGGCCGAGATTGTCCCTGCGCCCAGACAGACCACCATATCGCCTGACCGCGCCTGTTCCCTGACCAGTTGGACAAGGTCTGCCTCGTCCAAAAGCACGCGGGCGTGGCGGTGGCCGTGGGCGATCAGCCCTGCCACCAGATCGTCACGCCCAGCCCCGGGAATCGGGTCTTCACCCGCCGCGTAGACATCGGCGATGGCGACCACATCCGCATCGTTGAAGCAGGTGCAGAAGTCGTCAAACAGGCTGGCAAGTCGCGTATACCGGTGCGGCTGGTGGACCGCGATGATCCGGCCCTTGGTCGACTGCCGCGCGGCCTTCAGAACAGCGGCGATTTCCACCGGGTGATGGCCGTAATCGTCGATGATGGTCACGCCATTCACTTCGGCCACTTTGGTGAAGCGGCGATTGACGCCTGCGAACCCTGCCAGCGCCTCGCGGATTTCGTCCTTCTTCATGCCCAGATGCCGGGCCACGGCTACGGCAGACAGCGCATTGCTGACGTTGTGATCGCCCGGCATCGGCAGGGTGCACCCTTCGATCACCGTGTCTTCAGCCTGCAAAGCGATGTCAAAATGCGCCACACCGTTCTTGTAGGTAAGGTTCTGTGCCCGCACGTCTGCCTGCGCGTTGAAACCAAAGGTCATTACGCGGCGGTCGGTAATTTTGCCAACCAGTGCCTGCACCTCGGGGTGGTCGGTGCAGCAGACGGCCAGACCGTAGAACGGAATGTTGGAAACGAAGTCGAGGAACCCTTTCCGCAGCGCATCGAAAGTTCCCCAATGTTCCATGTGTTCGGGGTCGATGTTGGTCACGATGGCAATCGTCGCAGGCAGGCGGTTGAAGCTGCCGTCAGACTCGTCCGCCTCGACGACCATCCACTCGCCTGCACCTGCGCGGGCATTCGACCCGTAAGCATGAATCACCCCGCCATTGATCACCGTGGGATCAAACCCGCCCTTGTCCAGAAGCGTGGCGACCATCGTCGTGGTCGTCGTCTTGCCATGCGTTCCGGCAACCGCGATGTTCGAGCGCATCCGCATCAGTTCCGCCAACATCTCGGCCCGGCGCACTACGGGCAACTTGCGCAGGCGGGCTTCCTCCAGCTCGGGGTTGCCCTTCTTGATGGCGGAAGAGATCACCACCACCGCCGCCTCGCCGATATTCTCGGACTTTTGCCCCTCAAAGACGGCAGCGCCAAGGGTAACCAGCCGGTCGGTGATCTTTGACGCCTTCGCGTCCGACCCCTGCACCCTGTAGCCCAAGGTCATCAGGACCTCGGCGATCCCGCTCATTCCGATACCGCCGATGCCCACAAAGTGGATCGGCCCCAGTTCCAGTGGCAGTTTGGTTGCGGCGTTCACGTCATGCCTCCTGCCCGGGGTCTTTGCTAAGGGCCTCGACCAGAGCCACCAGACGCATTGTCGCGTCGGGGCGGCCTTGGCCAAGGGCTGCACGGGCCATGGCCTCGGCCTCGGCCGGTTGGCCCATGATGCGGGCGATGTGACTGCTTAAGGTTGCAGCGTCAAGCCCGTTTTCCGGAGCGAGCAGCGCCGCCCTTGCATTGACCAACCCGCGCGCATTGGTGGTCTGGTGGTCGCCGGTTGCCGCGGCAAAAGGGATCAGGATCGACGGGCGACCAATTACGCTGATATCCGCAACCGATGATGCGCCAGAGCGTGAGATCACGAGCTGCGCCTCGCTGAGACGTGCGGGAATATCGGTGAAGAAAGCCTCCACCTCGGCCCGGACACCTGCAGCGTCATAAGCCGCGACAACCCGCGCAGCGTCCTCGGCCCGCGCCTGGTGCGCGACGCGCAGGCGGTTGCGCAAGGTTTCAGGAAGGGCGGCCACGGCAGCAGGCACCACGTCCGACAGCACGCGCGCGCCCTGACTGCCGCCGATGACCAAAAGGCTCATCGGGTAATCGCCGGGCGGGATGTACCCTGCCCCGGTCCGGTCCAGCACCGCCTGACGCACCGGGTTGCCGGTATGGTCAGCCGTCACACCGTCGGGCAGAGATGTAGGCCATGTACCGCAGGCGATCTTGTTCACCCGGCGGGAGAATATTCGGTTCACCCGGCCAAGCACGCCATTCTGTTCATGGATCATCCGCGGCCGCCGCAATACCCAGGCAGCCGTCAGTGCCGGAATCGATGGATAGCCGCCGAAGCCCACCACAACGGCAGGCCTGTCGCGCACCTGCGACCATAGCGCGCCAAGAACCCCGCCTGCAATTCGGAAAGGCACCAGCAGCTTCGCCACCACCCCGCCCCGCGCGAAGGTGGCTGAACCCACACGCTCGATCTTCACTGCTTGCGGGAAACCGCCCGCATAGCGCGCGCCCCGGTCGTCGGTGGACAGTTTCACCCGCCAGCCGCGCGCCAGCATCGCCTCGGCCAGGGCCTGCGCCGGGAACATGTGCCCGCCCGTGCCCCCCGCCGCGATCAGAAGCAAGCGTTCCATCACCGGCCCCGCTTGAAGACGTCGCTCATCTGCCCGCGCGGGCGCGCCCGCGTCAGGGCCAGCAGCATCCCCATCGTGATCCCTGCCGCGATGACAGACGACCCGCCGTAGCTGACGAAAGGCAGCGTCATGCCCTTCGCCGGCAGCAGCCGCACCGCGACACCCATGTTGATCATCGCCTGAACGCCGAAGATGCACGCCAGCCCCGCGCCGGCCAGCCGGGCAAAGGGGTCACGTTCGGCCAGCAGACGGCCAAGCGAGCGCACGACGATCACCCCGTAAAGCGCAAGGATCACCAGCACGAGGATCAGGCCGTATTCCTCGGCCGCGACGGCAATGATGAAATCGGTGTGGGCATCGGGCAGCGACCATTTCACCTGACCCTCGCCCACGCCTACTCCGAAGAACCCGCCCTCCTGAATGGCGTTGGCGGCATAGCCAAGCTGGGTGCGCGGGTCGACGTCGGGCGACAGAAAGCCATCAATCCGGCGGGCAAAGTGTTCCGACGATTCGTAGAACACCAGCCCGCTGACCCCAACGATCCCACCAACCACCACAACCAGCGTCATCGGCGCGCCACCGACGAAATAGATCACGCCCCAGACGAAGATGATCAGCGCCGACTGGCCAAAGTCCGGCTGCATCGCCAGAAAGGCCACAATCACCAGCGTCAGTGCAAAGGATATCGACTTGCCTGGCGGACCGGTCAGGTCCTGCGACGACGCAATCAGCCAGGCCACAACGATCACGAAGCCGGGCTTCAGAAACTCGGACGGCTGAACGCTGGCGAAGCCCAGCGAAAACCACCTCACCGCACCCTTGCCGAAATCGGTCCCGAAAAGGGGCAAAAGCACAAGCGCCAGCATCGACACCGCAAAGCCCATGACCCCCAGCCTGCGCACCATCGCGGGCGACATCATGGAAATCGCGATCATTGCCACCAGCGCGATGCCGCCAAAGAAGGCCTGCCGCTGGACATAGTAGAATGGCTCCAACCCGTTGCGCGTTGCCAGCGGAACCGAAGCCGCAAGCCCCAGAAGCAGGCCAATACCAAATAGGACGAAGACCGAGGTCAACGTCCACTTGTCGATGGTACGCCACCAACGGGGAAGTACCGGCTCCGTCACCCGTACCGGGTTGGACCCATAGACCATCTCAGTCATGGAAAAACCGCCTGAAAATGCCTGCTCTGCCTCAATGCCCGGATGTGTCCCCCGGGTCTGAAGGAAAGAGTAGCGAAGATCACCCCTTCTGACCAGCCGGAAAGATTGCTGCGCCCGCATGGCGGATTCAGCCGGAAGAGTCGGTTGCCTTTATTGAGATCACATCTCGGCCCCCAGATGACCCGGCTTGCCGCAGCCATGCCCTTCTGCCATTCCGACTCCCGTCCCGGCGGCAGCTTTCGCCACGACGGGGATGGAGGAAGCTTCAGCCAGGCTTGATGCGGTGTTGCAGGTGCTGATCCCTGAACTTCCAGGCCCGGACTTCCGCATCATGGCCTACCGAAGATCGCCAGATCACCGTCACCCGCAGCTTCGCCGCCCTGGCAAATGCAGGATGGCAGACGCATCACCCTTTCGGGCATTATAGCCCTATAGGGCGCCTGCAACCTTCTGGGGTAATCCGTACTTGCACCGTCGAGCTACCTGCGCGACCCTGCACTTCCCAACACAGGACCTTACACATGAAGATCGGCATCATCGGCACCGGAATGGTCGGGAGCGCAGCAGGGTTTGCGCTTGTCCTTGGCGGAGGGGCCAGCGAAGTGGTGCTGGTCGATGCAAACCCCGCCCGGGCGCTGGCCGAAGCCGAAGATATCGCCCACGCCGTTCCCTTTGGTCATCCGGTCACGGTGCGGGCGGGCGAATATGCAGATCTTGCAGGCGCGGGCGTCGTGATCCTGTCAGCCGGGGTGAGTCAGAAGCCGGGCGAAACCCGGCTGCAACTGCTGGAACGCAACGCCGAGGTGTTCCGTTCCGTGGTGGGTGCCGTCACCAAAGCTGCGCCGGACGCGATCCTGCTGGTGGCTACCAACCCGGTCGACGTGATGACCCACGTCGCGACCCGCCTCTCTGGCTTGCCGCCTGAGCGCGTGATCGGGTCTGGCACAATACTTGACACCGCCCGTTTCCGCAGCCTGCTGGGCCGCCACCTTGGCATCGCGCCGCAATCGGTGCACGCCTATGTTCTGGGCGAACACGGCGACAGCGAAGTTCTGGGCTGGTCCGCCGCCCGTGCGGGATCGGTCCCCATCGCGTCCTTCGCCGCCCAGGTCGGCGCGGCCGTCACCGATGCCGTCCGCGCCGAAATCGACGCTGGTGTCCGCCGCGCTGCCTACCGGATCATCGAAGGCAAGGGGGCCACCTGGTACGGAATTGGTGCCGGTCTGGCGCGGATCGTCCGGGCAATTGCTGCGGATGAAGGGGCGGTGCTGTCGGTTTCCAATCGCACAGCCGACATTGGCGGCGTGGCGTCGGTCACCCTGTCCCTGCCACGGGTCGTCACCCGAATAGGCATCAGCGCCGAACTTCGCCCCGAACTGGACGAGGCCGAGACGCGGGCGCTGGCGGCCTCGGCAAGGCTTCTGGCCGAGACAGAAGCGAAGCTCGCGATTTAGCTTCGGTCGCGGACAGGGGGGCAATCACACCCCGTAGATCCGTCTCGCCGTGCCTTGAAAGATTGCGTTCTGCTCGTCCGACGACAGTCCCGCCAGCATCTCACGCGTCATGTCGATCCATTCGGGCAGCCCCGCGCCAAGGTCCACAACTGGCCAGTCGCCGCCCCACAGCATCCTGTCCGGACCGAAGGCCTGCAAGAGATGATCCACATAGGGCCGCAGCAGCGCGACCGAGGCGGTTCCCGGCGCGCAATAGGTGGTGATGCCCGAAAGCTTCACTACGATGTTCGGGAAAGTCGACATCGCGTCGATCCCCTGTCGCCACTCTTCAAACGCGCCCGCCGCCACATCCGGCACCCCGCAATGGTCCAGCACATAGGGCTGATCCGGGCAGGCCCGGACCAGATCGGCCCCGACCCCGATCAACTGGCGCGCCAGGAAGTTCAGATCGAAGGGCAAGCCCGTCCTGCCGATCCTGCGCAGGTTCTTCCGGAACGTGTCGGTGTGCGACACCCCATCCGGCACCACATGCAGGATGCGCCGGAATCCGACGACGCCCAGCCCCTGCGCCTCCTCCAGCCAGGCGTCAAAGCCCGCGTCCCATTCGGGCCGGACGCTGGCGATCTGCCCCAGCATCGGCACCCCCCTGACGGCAGTTCCGACCATCCCCGCTACCAGCCGCGCCTCAGTCTGGTAGTCGGCGTCATCAACACCGGTTTCCATGAAGATCGTGCCCGCAACCCCTTTGCCCGCCACCAGCCCGGCATAATCCGCGCGGGTAAAGTCGCCGGACAGGACGGGAAACTCTTCGGTCCAGCCGTAGCCGATCCGTTCGCGCAGGATCAGGTGCTGGTGGGTGTCGATCAATTCCATTGTCCCGCTCTCTCAGCCGTTCGTCAGATGATAATCGGCGCGGGCCGATGCGTCGCGCACCAGACGCCCGTTTGGAAGGTCGTTCTCGTCCAGCTTGGACTGAACCTCGGCGGCGGTGAGGCCAAGCCCCTGCCAGCGGGCGGTCAGCCGTTGACGCAGCACAGGTTCCGGCACGTCTACCATCACCGTCAGGTCGAACATCGGGCGCAGCCGGGGCCACGGCGCCTTGTCCAGCAAAAGCCAGTTCCCCTCGACCACGATCACCGGCACTTCGGCGGGGATCAGCCGCGCGCCTGCCCGGGCGATCTCGATGCTGCGGTCGAAGACGGGGACCGCCACCGCGGCCTCGTCCCGCGCGCGCAACCGCGCCAGCGTATGAAAAAGCCCCCCCACATCGAAGGTCTGCGCCGCGCCCTTGCGGGGGCGCAGGCCTGCCGGGACCAGATAGAGATCGTCGTAGTGGTAGCCGTCCATCGGCAGGACCGCCGCCGATCCCGGCAGATCAGCGTTCAAAAGGTTCACCAGCCCTTCGGCCAAGGTCGATTTGCCCGACCCCGGCGCCCCGGCAATCGCAAGGATGATCCGGCCCGCCAAGGCTCGAGCCTTTGCCAAGTCGGCCAATTGCACCAGATCGGTCGCCGTACCAGCCATGCCGCTTTCCCCCTGCCCGGGGTGCACGATGACCCAGGCCCCGGGTCATGCGCAAGGCTTCACCGCTTTACGACCGCCCCCCTTCCGGCGCAGTCTGCACCAGACCTTGCCCCGTCCAGAGGCCCCGATGACAGACCTTGCCACCCGACCGCGCGCTGACCCATGCGATCATGACCGCCCCCGCCAAGCGCGACCCGGATGTTCTGGCCCGGCTGGATGCGGTGGCAGTCCGGGTGCTTTAGGCGGCGTCGCCCGACAGCCCAAATTTCCCTCGCCTCACAAAGTTTCCGATCCCCCGAACCGCCGAACGGACCCCACACCATGAAGAAGACCGTCAAGGACTATATCCGCACCATCGTGGACTTCCCGCACGAGGGGATCCTGTTTCGCGACGTAACCACGCTTTTCGCCGATCCGCGCGGTTTTCGGATGTGCGTGGA
>Ga0105045_10004511_pt1 | contig 12099 bp, 10 predicted proteins | sample MAT02_FD_78089 | JGI IMG/M metagenome (GOLD analysis project Ga0105045, IMG submission 78089) | Freshwater microbial communities from Lake Fryxell liftoff mats and glacier meltwater in Antarctica - MAT-02 (megahit assembly) | ecosystem: Environmental > Aquatic > Freshwater > Ice > Liftoff... | reverse complement strand
GCACCTCGGCCAGCCGGTACTTTCGAAGCACCCTGATGGAGACCTGACGACTGGCAAAGGTGTTCAAGCGACTTGGCCTCGCCGTGTTGCCGCTGCGGGTTGCAGGCTCGCTGTTGTAGCGGCCGGTACCCGCATGAACCCTGTTTGTTTCAGCTTTGCGGTCAACCTGTTCTTTTTCTGGAACCGAGCCGCTGCACGGCCTGGCCTGCACTATGATGGTGCAATGAGCGCCTCGCCCCCGAACCCCGAAAGCCTCGCCACGCCCCTGGCCTGGGCCGATGCCTTGGGCGTCCTGCAGGGCTGCAATCCCGCCTTTGCCAGTTGGCTGGGTGTCAGCGCGCGGCGCCTTACCGGCCTGATGCTTCCTGAGCTGGACGCCGAATCCGGCCGGCTCGCCCGGCTCCTGCCGCGCCTGCCCGACACCGGCGAGGCGGTGCGGGTTCGGCGCGCGCGGCTGGCGTTCCCTGGCAACGCCGAGCACTTCGCCGACCTGTGGCTGGCGCGCACCGATACCGGCCTGCGCTTGGAAGTGCACCCGGCCGAGGAATTTCCCGGCGAAGACCCGGCCACCCTGCTGCCCGCCGCGCTGTCGGCGGCGCTCAAGGGCCTGGCCCACGAGGTCCGCAATCCGCTGGCGGGCCTGAAGGGCGCCGCGCAGCTGCTCGGCCGCCGCGTGGAGGGCGAGGAGGCGCGCGAACTGGTGGCGCTGATCGGCAGCGAAGTGGACCGCCTGGCCGCGCTGGTGGAGCGGCTGCTCAACCCAGCGCCGCCGCGTGCGTTCACCGCCACCAACATCCACGCCGTGCTCGAGCGCGTGCGCCAGCTGGCGGAAGTGGAGGCCGGCTGGGCGATCAAGCTGGTGCGTGATTTCGACCCCTCGCTGCCGAGCTTTCCCGGCGACGCCGACCGCCTGGCGCAGGCGCTGTGGAACCTGGTGCGCAACGCGCTCGAATCGGGCGCCTCGCAGGTGCAGCTGCGCACGCGCGCCGAACACCACCTGCTGATCGGCGACGCCGCGCACAAGCTGGTGGTGCGCGTGGAGATCGCCGACGACGGCCGCGGCGTGCCCGACGACCTGGCCGAGCGGATCTTCCTGCCGCTGGTGTCGGGCCGCGCCGAGGGCACCGGCCTGGGCCTGCCGCTGGCGCAGCAGGTGGCGCGCGAGCATCGCGGTTCGCTGAGCTATCGCTCGCGCCCGGGACACACCGTGTTCACGCTGCTCATTCCCGTGCCTGACGAAAAGGAGCCGAACGATGGCGACTGAACCCACGCGCGTCTGGGTGGTGGACGACGACCGCGCTGTGCGCTTCGTGCTGGCGCAGGCCCTGCGCGACGCCGGCTACGCGGTCCAAGCCTTCGACGCCGCGCGGGCGGCGCTGGCGGCGCTGGAGGACGAAGCGGCGCCGGCGCTGGTCTTCACCGACGTGCGCATGCCCGGCATGGACGGTCTGTCCTTCCTTGAAGCACTCAAGGCGCAGCGGCCCGAGCTGCCGGTGGTGGTGATGTCGGCCTACACCGACATCGCCAGCACCGCCGGCGCCTTCCGCGGCGGCGCGCACGAATTCCTTTCCAAACCCTTCGACCTGGACGAAGCCGTGGCGCTGGCCGCGCGCGCGCTGCCGCAGCGCACGGAGGCCGCGCCGCCGCCCGAGCCCGAGATCGGCGATGCGCTCGTGGGCGACGCGCCGGCCATGCGCGAACTGTTCCGCGCCATCGGCCGCCTGGCGCAGGCGCCGCTGTCGGTGCTGGTCACCGGCGAAACCGGCACCGGCAAGGAGCTGGTGGCGCGCGCCCTGCACCGCGAATCGCCGCGCGCCCGCAAGCCCTTCGTCGCGCTCAACACCGCCGCCATTCCCGCCGAGCTGCTGGAAAGTGAGCTGTTCGGCCACGAGGCCGGCGCGTTCACCGGCGCCAACAAGCGCCACGTCGGCCGCTTCGAACAGGCCGACGGCGGCACGCTGTTCCTGGACGAAATCGGCGACATGCCGGCGATGCTGCAGACGCGGCTGCTGCGCGTGCTGGCCGAAGGCGAGTTCTTCCGGGTCGGCGGCCGCGAGCTGATCAAGGTGGACGTGCGCGTGGTCGCCGCCACCCACCAGGACCTCGACGCCCTGGTGCGCGAGGGCCGCTTCCGCGCCGACCTGCTGCACCGCCTGGACGTGGTGCGCCTGCGGCTGCCGCCGCTGCGCGAGCGCAAGGCCGACGTGCCGGCGCTGGCGCAGCGCTTCCTGGCACAGGCGGCGCGGCGCCTGGGCACGGCGACCAAACGCCTGCACCCGGACGCCCTCAAGCGGCTGGAAAAACACGACTGGCCCGGCAACGTGCGCGAGCTCGAGAACCTGTGCTGGCGCCTTGTGGCGCTGGCGCCCGGCGACGGCATCGGCCTGCGCGACCTGGGCCCGGCCCTGCGCAGCGCCGGGGCCCACGAGACCGCCGACTGGCCGCGCCTGCTCGCGCAGGCCACGCGGGAGGCCCTGGCCCGCGGCGACGACGGCATCCACGCCGCCCTGCGCGAACGCTTCGACCAGGTGCTGCTGGAAACCGCGCTGGAAACCAGCGACGGCCACCGCCAGCGTGCCGCACGAAGCCTGGGCCTGGGCCGCAACACCCTGACCCGAAAGCTGGGCGCCAGCCGCACGCGCCGACCTTGACCCCGGGTTAATGCCCCGCGGCGCACGCTGGAGCCTTGCCCAGGAGGAAACACCATGCCGCTCAACCGTACCCTGATCTTCCTCGGCGCCGCACTGGCGCTGTCCGCGTGCACGCCCGCCGCGCCGCCCGCGCCCGCTGCGCCGGTCGAATCGCCGGCGCCGGCCACGCCACCCGCCGCCGTCGAGCCGGCCCCTGCGGCCGCGGAAACGCAGCGCGCCGCGGCCGCGCGCGCCACGCTCATGCCGGTCGGCGACAGCGGCGTTGGCGGTGATCTGCGCTTCGAAGTGGACAACGGCGGCGTGCGGGTCACCGGCTCGTTCACCGGCCTCAAGCCGGGCGCCACGCACGCCTTCCACCTGCACGAGTTCGGCAACTGCACGGCGGCGGATGCCTCCAGCGCCGGCGGCCACTTCAATCCGGCGGCTGCGGCGCACGGCAACCGCGAAGGCGGCGGCGAACACCACGCCGGCGACATCCCCAACCAGGTGGCGGGCCCCGACGGCGTGGCCGAGGTGGACCAGCAGCTGGACGGCCTGCAGATCGGCGGTGGCGGCGAATTCGACGTCATCGGCCGCGGCGTGATCGTGCATGCCGACGCCGACGACTACACCACCCAGCCCACCGGCAACGCCGGCGGCCGCATCGCCTGCGGCGTCATCGAAGCCGACACGTCGGCGCCCACCGCCGCAGACCCGGCGCAGTGACCGACGGCGCCTGGGCCATTCGCGCGGCCACGGCGGACGACGTGCCGCGCCTGCGCGACTGGGCCTGCGCCATGGCGCTGGAAACCGAACACAAGCAGCTGGACCCGCCGAAGGTCGAGAAAGGCATCCGCGCCGTGCTCGACCAGCCGCGGCGCGGCGCCTACTTCGTCGCCGAACGCGACGGCGAAGCGGCCGGCACGCTGATGCTCACCTACGAGTGGAGCGACTGGCGCAACGGCGACTGGTGGTGGATCCAGAGTGTGTACGTCGCACCCGCGCATCGGCGCAAAGGCGTGTACGCGGCGCTGTATGCGCACGTGCTGGCCGGCGCGCAGGCCGACCCCGCGGTCTGCGGCCTGCGCCTGTACGTCGAGCGCGACAACGCCAACGCCCAGCGCACCTACGAAGCGCTGGGCATGGTGGACGCGGGCTACCTTATGTACGAGGCCGCCACGCCGGGCTGAGCCGGCGGCAAACCCGGACGGCGGCCGCCGCCGAGACTCCTTCAAAGCCGCGAGTGCTCCAGCGGCCGTTCCCGGTGCATCAGCGTCCACTCCGCATGTTCGGCCAGCGCGGCTTCGCCGAGCGTGCGCAGGATCTGCCGCTGCTCCTCGTCGCCGTGGCACTGCGCCAGCCGGCGCTGGGCGGCGCTGAAGATGCGCGCCATGAAGCGGTACTGCTTGATCAGCTCCTTGTCGGCCTTCTTGTAGGCGTAGGCCTCGTGCACGGCGGCGGTCATGGACAGCAGGCCCATGGCCGCCACCACCACGTTCTGCAGCTGGCCGTCCACCAGCCGCGCGAACACCGCCAGCAGCAGGCTCAAGCCGATGCCCGACCACAGGCAGAGGGACGCCAGCACCTGGGTGCGGCGGTGCTGCACCGCGCGTTCGGCGGCGGTCTGCAGGTAGTAGGCCAGCTGGCCGTCGGCGCCTGGCGCGCCGATCCACTGCGCGATCACCGGCGCCAGGCCGTCGCGCGCCGGCGCCAGCGGCACCAGCATGCCGTCCACGCTGGCGCCGCGCATGACGTTGCGTATCCAGCCCAGTTCGACGTCCTGCTTCTGCAGGAAGTTGTCGTGCGCGAACGAAGGCCGGCTGCTGTCCACGATGCCGGCGCGGCGCCAGTACGACTGCACGCGCAGGCCCTCGGCCAGCGCGCGGTAGTCAATGTACTTGCGGTGCCACTCGCGCCGCTGCGCCAGCGCGTTCACCGCCACGCCGGTGGCGAACAGCGCCAGGAACACGTACAGCATCAGGTCCTGGGCGACGATGTCGGAATAGGCGATGAAGGCGAAACCCATCAGCCCCGTCACCAGGTACGTCGCCAGCAGCACGCGGCCCACGCGCCGCCGATAAGTGGTGGCCAGCCAGTCGGCCGCCACGAACTGGCGCTGGATCGGGCAGGCGGCGTCGTCGCTGGCCACGGCATCGGTGATCTGCACTTCATAGCGTGCGCGGTCGGCCAGGAACTCCGCGTGGCGCCGGAAGATCTGGTCGAAGGCCGGCGGGATGGCCGCGTGCTCCTGCAGCTGGCTGCCCGAAGTGAGCCAGCGCGCCGGCCCCGAGGTGTCCGGGCCGTCGCGGCGGGCGACCGGGATGTGGTGCACCAGCGTTTCCTCGTCCAGCCCCAGCGTCACCGCGGCCGACTGCCGGCGGTCGATCGCCTCGGGCATGCTGCCCTGCAGGTGGAAGGAAACCACCTGCGCCGTGCCGCCCAGCAGGCCCGACGGCTCACCGTCCCACAGCGCCAGCAGGACGTGGCAATGGCTGGAGGCGAAGATGCCGGCCTGCGCGTACTGCAGGTCGCGGGCATGGCCCCCGCGCGCCACGGCCTGGGGATCGCTGGCGTGCAGGATCGGCAGCTCCAGCACCTCGGCGTGCGCGCGCTGGTCTTCATACACGGCCTGCGACAGGCCGTCGTCGAAATCACCGCGGTACATCGCCGCGGGCACCGGCAGCACCGCCACCACCCGGATGCCCAGTTCGCGCGCGACGCCGGTGACCAGCTGGTCGGCGCCGGCCGCCAGCGGCGACAGCAGCGTGAGCGGGATGCCCGGGTAGTCGCGGCGCAGGCCCATGAAAAAACCGCGGACCTTTTCCCGCAGGGCCGGCAGTTGGTCTTCGCGCAGGTCGCGGTGGCCGGTGATGCCCACCACCAGGCCGCAGTCCGGTAATCGATGGCGCGGCGGTTCACTCATGCCAGGCGGCTCTCCACGGACGGTCCCCCATGTTAAGGGGGAACGGTCCGCGCTGCGCCACGCCTCAGGCGCAGCGGCGGTGCGGCAGCGGTGCGGCAGCGGTCTGGCCGGCGCCCGGCCAGCTCGGGGCTGATCCGTTCGTCGGCGTCCAGGCACAGCACCCAGGGGTGGCTGGCCATGTCCACGGCGAACTGCTTCTGGCTGCGGTAACCGTCAAAATGCCGCTGCTGAACGCGGGCGCCGAAGCACCGGGCCAGCGTCACCGTGGCGTCGCTGGAGTAGCTGTCCACCACCACGATCTCGTCGCAGAAGCCGAGCGAGGCCAGGCAATCGCCCAGGCGGTCGGCCTCGTTGAGGGTGATCACGCAGGCGCTGATGCGCGGCCTGGGACCGGCGGTGGTCGTCGTGGTCCTCCCACCGGACGCGAGCGGAGCCCGGATGCGCCGAGTCTGCGCTGGCCACGTGAGTGCCGCCTGACTGCCGCGACCCGCAATCAGGCGGGGTTGTCGCCCGGGGCGGGGGGGCCGCTGGCCGCCTGCCCGCGCACGACCCGATAATGCCGCCTTGCGCAGAGCGCTGGCGGATCGGGATTCAGGGATGGCGGACTACGTGCTGTATGCGACCGAACGTTACGCGCTGCCGATCCTGCAGCCCCTGGCCCGCGCGCTGTCCGCGCAGGGCCACGGCGTGCATGCACTGCTGGTGCAGGGCGCCGCGGGCGCGTCGCTGCCGGCACCGGTGCGCGCGGTGGACGTGGCGCAGGCGGTGGCGCTGCGGCCGCGCGCCGTGTTCAGCGCGGCCAACGACGTGCCGCCTTTCATCGCCGGCGCCAAGGTGCAGCTCTTCCACGGCTTCAACGTCGAGAAGCGCGAGGATGCGCGCGGGCACTTCCGCGTGCGCGGGCTATTCGATCTCTACTGCACGCAGGGGCCGGCCACCACCGCGCCGTTCCGCGCGCTGGCGCAGCGGCACGGCCATTTCGCCGTGGTCGAAACCGGCTGGCCCAAGCTCGACCCGCTGTTCGGCGCCGAGGACGCCGCCACGCAGGCGCTGCGCGCGCCCGCGCACGGCCGGCCCATCGTGATGTTCGCGTCCACCTTCACCGAACGGCTCAGCGCGGCGCCGCACCTGTTCGATGCCATCGCGGCGCAGGTGGCGCGCGGTGACCGCTACTGGCTGCTCACGCTGCATCCCAAGTGTGCACCGGCCTTGTTTGAACGCTATCGCGGCCTCGCGGGTCCGAACGCCGCCTTCTTCGAAACCGAGCAGCTGGTGAGCGCGCAGCGCGCCGCCGACGTGCTGCTGGCCGACACCACGTCGGTGGTGTCGGAGTTCGTGGTGCAGCGCAAGCCGGCGCTGACCTTCCGCAACCGCGCGCCCAAGCCGCACATGCTCGACTTCGACGATGCCGCCGCGCTGCCGGCCATGCTGGAGCGCGCGTTCGCGCCGGATGCGGCGCTGCGCCCGGCGATCGCCGCCTATGCCGATTTGGTCCATCCCTGGCGCGACGGGCGCTCGTCCGAGCGCGTCATCGCCGCCACCGACGCCCTGCTGGCGGGCACCCTGGGCCCGCTGCGCCGGCGCCCGCTGGGCGCCTTCGTGCGCGGCCTGCAGATCCGGCGCGCGCTGGGCTACTGGGGCCGCGGCGGCTGAGCCGGGCTCAGCGCTTGCGGCCCAGCTCGAGCAGGAAGATGCCGGTGCCGCCTTCGCGCAGGCCATAGCCCAGCTGCAGCGGACCCAGCCACGAGTCGAAGCCGAAGTAGACGCTGGCGTGCAGCTCGTCCTCGCCGTTGGCCATCTCCTGGCCGTTGAGCCAGATGCGGCCGTATTCCAGCGTGCCGCCCAGCACGGCGGGGCGGCTCAGCACGCGGCCCAGCTCGTACGTGTAGCCCCCGTAGGCCAGGGCGTAGTTGGGCACCGCGCGTTCGTTGGGGCGATAGCCCGCGAACCGGGTCAGGCCGCCGATCAGGAACAGGCTCTGCAGCGGCACCACGTCGTCGCTGGAGGCGTGGTAGCGCACGCCGGCGAAACCCGAGTGCTTGCCGATGGCCTGCGCGTGCAGCACGTCCAGGTTGGTCTGCTCGAAGGCCGCGTCGGCGCCCAGCGACGGCCGCGACACCACGTGGCTCAGCGTGGCCAGGGTGCCGGCGCGCGGCACGTAGCTGCTGTCGATGCGGTCGAAGGTGAGCGCGAGCTCAGCCTCGCCGATGTCGTATTGCAGGCCATCGAAGAGCGGGTCACCGACGTCCAGCGCCACCTCGCCGTTGCGCCGGCGCAGGCCCACGGTGGCGGCGCCGTAGTTGCCGAACTCCCGGCCCAGCACCAGTTCGCCGCCCCAGCTGGGGGCGCGGTAGTTGGCCAGGCGGGTGCCGTCGGTGTCGAACAGGCTGAACTTCGGGCTTTCGTAGCTCATCGAGACGTTGCCGAAGTAGTCGCCGTCGGTGTCCAGCGGCTGGTAGTAGTCCAGCAGCAGGCCCGGCTCGTCGCCGATCTGCAGCAGGCCGCGCAGCTCGCCGCCGATCCGGTTCACCGGCGAGCGCAGCACGCCCAGGCGCAGGTTCACGAAGAAGTCGCCCTGGAAGTCCGAATAGAGGTTCAGGCCGCTTTCCAGGTAGTTGGGGCCGTAGCTATGCGGCACGATCTTCACCACGATGCCGTTCTTGCCGTCTTCCTCCACCAGGTCGTAGGTGGCCAGGTCCAGGGTGTCCAGGCCGTAGATGCGCTGCAGGTTTTCCTCCAGGCGGTCGGTGTCGAGCGGCTTGCCAGGCGCGATGTCGATGCGCGAGAGGATGAACTCGTCCGAATAGCGGCTGAGGTTTTCCAGCCGCACGAAATCGATCACCGGAATCTCCGCGGACGGCGCCGGCCTTGCCGCCACCACCTCCCTGAAGTCGCCGCGGGCAATGGCCAGCGCGGCCAGGCGCGGGCGCATCGCGTCCATGCCCTGTTCGCCGATCTTCATCGCCAGGTCTATCTTGTCGAAGTCCGAGGTGGAGACCTGGTTGCCCAGCGGCGGCAGGATCAGGAAGTCATTCGCGCCCAGCGTCTCCACCTGGCTGCGGGCGCTGCCCACGGTCATGAAGCCGCTGATCTGGTCCACGATGTCGAACAGGCTGGCGCCTTCGTCCAGCGCCACCAGCGGCGTGCCTACGTCCACCGCGATCACCACGTCCGCGCCCATCGCGCGCACCACATCCACCGGCACCTGGTTGGCGAGGCCGCCATCCACCAGCACGCGCTCGTCGACGGTCACCGGCTTGAACACGCCGGGGATGGACATGCTGGCGCGCATGGCCAGCGCCAGGTTGCCGCGGCCCAGCACCACGGCCTGCCCGGTGTTGAGGTCGGTGGCCACGGCGCGGAAGGGAATGGGCAGCTTGCTGAAATCGTCGCGCACGGCCACCGGCTGGGTCAGCCGTTCGAGCAGCAGCAGCACGCGCTCGCCCGACAGTACGCCGGGGGCCAGCTTGAGGCCTTCGCTGCCGATGCCGGGCTTGGCCGGTATCAGGGACAGGTCGTCGTCGCGCTTGCGGCGGAAGGTGCGCTGCGGGCGGTCCAGGCGGTCGTTGAACATGCGCGGCCAGTCCAGCGCGCGCAGTTCGCGCTCGATATCGGCGGCGGTCATGCCCGACGCGTACAGCCCGCCGACCAGCGCGCCCACGCTGGTGCCGGCGATGCAGTCCACCGGGATGCGCTGGCGTTCAAGTTCTTTGAGCACGCTCACGTGGGCGAAGCCGCGGGCGCCACCGCCGCCCAGCACCAGCCCGATGCGCGGCCGCGTGTCGCCCGGGGCGCGCACGCCGCATTCGCTGCCGCCGGCCATGCCGCTCGGCGTGGCGGCGACGGCCGGTGGTGCCGGCGCGACGGCGGCTGCGGCCGCCTGCGCCCGTCCGGGCAGGGGCACGGCCCAGGTGGCGGCCACGGCAAGCAGGGGGACGAACAGGCGAAGGGCGACAGACATGGCGGGCTCCAGGGATGCCGCATTGTCGGCCAAGCGCCGCGCGGCCACTAGCGCCGCGCCGCGGGCCGGCAGGACCTCAGGCCCGAAGCACGTCGCGGGGGTCGCGGCCCGCCGGGCAGTGGTCGAACGTCACCGGGATGCCGTGCGCGTCGAGCACGGCGGCGAACTGCCGCTGGCGGCCCTGGAAGTGGTCGAAGGCGCGCGCGAGCCGTTCGGCGTCGAGCTGCCCCGGGGCGAACCCGCCTTCGGCCCAGGCGTCGATGTCGAGCAGGGCCATGCGCACTTCGCCGTTGGCGTAGCGCGCCAGCGGTTCGGGCGGGGCGTCGAGCCACTGTTCGTCGGCGGGCGCCAGCAGCGCGGTTTCCACCAGCGGCCACAGCGGCGCCAGGCCGGCGTGTTCGTACTGCAGGGCCATCATCGCGGCGAGGTCGTTGACGGTGAGCAGCCGCGCGTGCTCGATGCGGGTGGCGAAGCCCTCCTGGGCCAGCAGCGCGGTGTCGGCGCCCGCCATGCCGGTGTCGAGCAGCACCTGTTCCATGCGGTCGCCCACCTCGGCGACGGCGCTCGCGTCGCCGCGCAGCAGCAGCGGCAGCAGCCGCAGCGGGCCCTGTGCGTGTTCGGACGCGGGCTTGAGCGCGCCGGGAAGCCCTTCGGCGTTGGCGCCGAAGCCGACCACGCGGCCGCCCGGGGCACCGGGCGCGCGCGCCACCAGGCGTTCGAGTTCGGCGTGCAGCGGGTAGCCCGGGCGCAGCAGCTCAACCGGGTCGAACAGCGCGGCCACCAGGCCCAGGTCCAGCGCCGCGGCGCCGGGCACCTGCTTGTCCAGGTCGCGGGCGACCAGTGCGGCCAAGCCGCCGGCAGCCTCGGGCGACAGCACCTGCCGGCCCACGGTGGCACCGGGGGACAGCTCGATGGCAAGGGCGCCCAGGCAGCTGAGGGACTGTTTTTGCATGAGCATACGGTGGCGTCGGGTTATGATCCCGATCATACCCGCACACCGTTGCCGCCAGGAGTGAAGCCGATGTTGCCCACCCGTCGAGTCGCCATCCTTGGCGGCGTCCGCATTCCTTTTTGCCGCAACAACACGGCGTATCACGACGTGGGCAACCTGGGTATGTCGATCAAGACCCTCGGCGCGCTGGTGGAAAAGTTCAAGCTGCACGGCGAGGTGCTGGGCGAGGTGGCCATGGGCGCGGTGCTCAAGCACAGCAGCGACTGGAACCTGGCCCGCGAAGCCGCGCTGTCGTCGGGCCTGTCGCCCGCCACGCCGGGCATCACCCTGCAGCGCGCCTGCGGCACCGGGCTGGACACGGTGATCACGGTGGCCAACAAGATCGCCCTGGGCCAGATCGAGGCCGGCATCGGCGGCGGTTCGGACACCACGTCCGACGTGCCGATCGTGGTGAGCCGGCGCCTGCGCCGGCGCCTGCTGGACGCCAACATGGCGCGCAGCCTCGGCGCGCGCCTGAAGGCCTTCAAGGGCTTCGCGTTCAAGGAGTTCAAGCCCGAGTTCCCGGGCGTGGGCGAACCGCGCACGGGCAAGTCCATGGGCGAGCACTGCGAGCTGATGGCCAAGGAGTGGCAGATCTCGCGCGAGGCGCAGGACGCGCTGGCCGCCGCTTCGCACAAGAACGCCGCCGCCGCCTACGAGCGCGGTTTCTATGCCGACCTGGTGGCGCCGTTCCGGGGCCTGGAGCGCGACAACATCCTGCGGCCCGACACCTCGATCGAAAAACTAACCACGCTCAAGCCCGCCTTCGACAAGACCTCGGGCCAGGGCACGCTGACCGCCGGCAACTCCACGCCGCTCACCGACGGCGCCTCGGCGGCGCTGCTGGCGTCGGAAGACTGGGCCAAGGCCCACGGCCTGGAAGTCCAGGCCTACCTGGTGGACGCCCAGGTGGCGGCGGTGGACTTCGTGCACGGCGAAGGCCTGCTGATGGCGCCGGCCTGGGCCGTGGCGCAGCTGCTCAAGCGCAACAACCTCACGCTGCAGGACTTCGATTTCTACGAGATCCACGAAGCCTTCGCGGCGCAGGTGCTGTGCACGCTCAAGGCCTGGGAAGACGAAGGTTTCTGCAGGACCAAGCTCGGCGCCGACGGCGCGCTGGGCAGCATCGACCGCAGCAAGCTCAATGTGGTCGGCAGCTCGCTGGCGCTGGGCCATCCGTTCGCGGCCACCGGCGCGCGCATCGTTGCCACCGCCGCCAAGCTGCTCAAGGAAAAAGGCTCCGGCCGCGCCCTGATCTCCATCTGCACCGCCGGCGGCATGGGCGTCGCCGCCATCATCGAACGCTGAAAGAACGGGGTCAGGTTCACTTCTTCCGCCCGTCGGTGTTAGTGGAATAAGTGAACCTGACCCCGTTCTCTCAGGGGGGAAGTTGGGGGATGCCGTGTTCGTTGCGGTGTTCGGCGACGGCCTGGTCGGCGATCTGTTCGCGCAGGCTGCGGCCGTCGAGCGCCAGGGCGGGTTCGCCGCGGCCCATGCGCAGGGCATTGGCGTAGGCCAGCGGGGAGCGCGCGCTGTCGTTTTCCGCCACCAGCGTGTCGCCCAGCGCTTCCCAGGCCTCCGCGCCCGCGCCCTG
>Ga0105045_10004510_pt1 | contig 12100 bp, 10 predicted proteins | sample MAT02_FD_78089 | JGI IMG/M metagenome (GOLD analysis project Ga0105045, IMG submission 78089) | Freshwater microbial communities from Lake Fryxell liftoff mats and glacier meltwater in Antarctica - MAT-02 (megahit assembly) | ecosystem: Environmental > Aquatic > Freshwater > Ice > Liftoff... | reverse complement strand
GCGGCTGGTGGCAGCGTCGCGCCGGCCGCCAACACATTCGCGGCCGCGACATCGCCCGCATACACGTAGTCACGTGTTTGCGTGCCGTCGCCGTAGATCATGAGGGCGCGTTCGTCGAGCAATCGGTTGCAAAAAATCGCCACCACCCCAGCCTCTCCGTGCGGATCCTGTCGCGGACCGTAGACGTTGCCGTATCGCAGCGCTACCGTGTCGATGCCGTGCACGCGACCGTAGTACGCGAGGTAGTACTCCACCGCGAGTTTCGCGATCCCATAGGGCGCTTCGGGATCCTTGCCCGTGCGTTCGCCACTCGGCGGTGGATCAAAGTCGCCATAGAGCGCGCCGCCGGTGCTCGAGAACACCACGCGCGTACCCGGACTCGCCGAGCGAATGGCTTCAAGCAGGTTGAGCGTGCCGATGATGTTGATGCGCGCATCGTAGGCCGGATCGTCCATGCTGCGCCGCACATCGATTTGCGCCGCGAGATGACACATGACGTCAAATGCGCCATCTCGCACCACCTGCGCGGCTTCCGGCGACGTAATATCGGCTTCGATGAAGCGGGCGTTCGCGGGAAGGTTCTCCCGGCGTCCGCTGGAGAGGTTGTCGAGAATGGTGACGTCGTAGTCCGCGGTGAGCAGGCGATCTGCGACATGTGACCCGATGAATCCCGCACCACCCGTGACCAGCGCGCTCTTGTTTCCCATCAGCTCCCGTCTCTTGATTCGATAGTGTGATCATATACGCAACGCGATTCAATGTATAAGCTTACGCGTTCTGGAACAGCCGTGAGACGCCGCCCGATACCCACAATGCACACGGGCCCCTCACATATGTGAGGAGCCCGCATGATTCCGCCGATGCACGCGGCTGTGCGCCACGCGCAGAACTCAGGGCGCGTGGCCGATCCGACGTGCACGCATCCCTTCACGAATCGATGGCTGCTCCTGCTGGGTGACAATAGCCGTTGCGCCCTCGGGACCCACGCGCACCACCCGCACGATCGCCACCCGCGACTGGGTGGCCGTCGGTGAGATGAGCTCGAAGCGATCACCAACGGAGATCGCGCCGTCCGTCACTGCAGCAAGCACCAGATACGACTGCAACGACGGCAGCAGTGCATTTCGCGTGATCCAGCGCACGAGCGTTTCAACTGAATCGACCGTGGCCACAACGGCCGCATCCGGCGCGTCGACGAACGGGAGCAGTGCCTGCCCTTGTTCAATCACACCAAAGATGCGAGTCACGCGCGCCACTGTGCGGCCGTTGCGAGGTGCTTCGATCGTGAGGATACCGGTGGGCATGACCAGGCGCGCTCCATTGCCCAGATCCGCCGCGCTCACTGCGGAGACGAGCTTCGTGCCCGGCTGCGGCTGGATATCCCCGGGAACATTGATCTCCACCAAGTCGCGCTGCTGCATACGTTGCACGTCATTTGATGTGACTGGCGCGGATGCCTGGGCGCGCCGATTGACGGTGCCGGCAGCTTTCCACTCACTGGCGCCGAGGGCGAACGGCGCCGCCTCGAACTCGCCCGGACGGCGTGTCGCCGGCTCCACGAGGCTTTCCGTGCCGGTGAGAATAATCGTAACCGGCATGGTGTCCGAGTCGAACGGAGCCGGACCCAAAAAGATCGTGGTGTTGTCGCGTCCCCGTGCGGCCACCAGATCAGCCTGACGCACGAGCCCGATCCGCACGGGACCGCGCGCCTCGCTCTCTTCTTCAGCTATAAACCGGCTGCGCACCGGTTCCGAGAACGGCAGGGGCATCGGCGCCATGGCTGGCGCGTCAGGCGTACGCGGCGCGGGCGTGTTCACGGGCTCGGGCGAGGTAGCGGGAGTCGGTGTGGGTGTGGATGTCGGTCGCGGTGCGACGGGCGGTGCGACGGGCGGTGCGGGCTCGGCGACAGGCGCCGGTGCGACGACTGGTGCAGGCTCGGCGACAGGCGCCGGTGCGGGCGAACCGGCCGCCGGCTTCACCGCCGACGGCGGCGCCTCGCGGGGTGGGGCAGCGGCCATGGCGGCGCGCGACGCCGCGAGCGACGGCGCATCGGTGGGCACGCGCAATGTTTGCCCCACGCTGATGCCGCGCTCACCACCCGCCGACAATCCGTTGAGCGACGCCAACTCCCGCCACTTGTGTCCATCGCCGTAGAAACGCGCGGCGAGGCCCCACAACGTCTCGCCGGGGCGAACCGTGTGTGTGCCTGCCGACGACGCGGTCATCGCGCCGCTGGCATCCTGAGCGCGAACGTGATGCGGCCACGCCAGCGCAAGCGCCAAGGCGAAGGCCAGAATCAGCGGGAGCAAGAGCTGCTGCGATTCGCTGGCGGACTCCGACCGACGCGTAACGGCCTTGGCGCGAACCGGAAAGCGACGGAAACGGGCTGGGAACATGACGCAGACCTCTCGAGGGCGATGGGAACGTGAGGACCGAGCCGCTCGGCCCTGCTGGCCGCCGGCGCCACGTCCTCATGGACAGAGACGCCGAAGCGTGGGCGACCGTCACGCCATCACCGTCATGCCACTGGCATGCAGCGTGACGCCGGCGGCCGCCCGCGCGCGACCCTCCGCTTAAAACGGCAGGTCGTCGTCTTCGTCCTGGAGCGCGCCGGGGAAATCGGCGAAATCGTCGCTGGCGCCGGCACCTGCGGCACCCGCCTTTTCGGACGGACGGCTCGGCGGACCACTGCGGCGCGGCGCATCATCGTCGCCACCTCCGCTGCGTCCCCCCAGCAGGATCAGTTCACCCACCTTGATCTCGGTGGTGTACCGCGTCTGACCATCTTTGTCCTGCCACTGGCGATACTCAATTTCCCCTTCGACGTACACCTTTTCGCCCTTCTTCACGTATCGCTCCACGACATCGGCCAGCGTGCCCTTGCCGCGGTTCCATGCCACGCAGCGATGCCACTCGGTCTTCTCCTGCTTGGCGCCCGCCTGATCATTCCACATCCGACTCGTGGCCAGCGAGAAGGTGGCGACGCGTCCGCCGGTGGTTGTGCTACGGACCTCGGGGTCGGACCCGACGTTACCGATCAAAATGGCCTTGTTCATGCTGCGACTCACGGTGCCTCCTGGCAGACGATTGAAGTGCGGTTGGCGCACTCATCCTACCACGGCGCCTTCACAAACGTATCATCAATCGTCCGCACACCGAAGCATGAGCATTCAGCCGGCCGCATTCTCCGTCCCGGTCGCCGTGGGCGCGCGCCACACCAGCACCAGAGCGTCTTCCTCGGGGCGCCGATAGTAGCCACGACGACGCGTCATGCCCGTAAACCCGAACCGCTCGTACAGCGCCCGAGCAGCCGCATTCGATTCGCGAACCTCCAGGAACATTGAACGCACGTCATCGCGCCCCGCGCGGTCGAGCAGCGCGCCGAGCAGTGCGTGTGCGACACCGCGTCGACGTGCCGATGCCGCAACGGCAATGTTCGCGAGCTCAGCTTCGTCGGCCACCTGAAACACGACACTGTAGCCCACGACCAGTTCGTCAATCGTGGCCACGATAACATGCGTGGTGGGTGAGTCAAGCAACGAATGAAACGCGGGCGACGGCCACGGATCCGAGAAGCACGCCGCTTCGATCAGCGCCAGCCGCACCACGTCTTTCTCTTGCGCGGGGCGCAGCACCACCGCGCCGTCAGTCAACGCCGAGCGCGCGTCCATGACTCGCTTCCCACTTGACCTGCGCTTCGGCGAGACGACCGTAAGCGGGTTCCCACTCGTCGAGCGGCACCGGGCCGAACGCCGACCAGTCGCGGAGCCAGCGCACGTTTGACGCGCGCGGCACGACATCCGTCGCCACGTTCACCATGAGCAGTGCATCGGCGGGAACTGCTGCGAACGCGGCCCTCGCCAGCGGCCCCGCTGACTCGATAAAGCCGTGCGACCCAACCCGCACATCCTGTACGTACACTTCGCCCCGCAGCGCGTCGAGCGCCACACGATAGTCCCCAGACGCCGGCGGCACCTCTGCGTGGCCAACGGCCAGCAGCAGCGACGGCACCGCATACAGTGGCAGGTCGAGCCCGTACGCGAGTCCCTTCGCGAATGCGCCGGCGATGCGCAGGGAGGTGAAGCTGCCGGGCCCGGCGCCGCACACCACCGCCACAAGCTGCGTCAACTCGCAGCCGGCGTCATGCAACAGCGGCGACAACGCCGGCGTCAGCACGTCGGCGCGGCCGCTGCCCATGGGCACCGGGCACGACGCGCGCACGCGCACCCGATCGCCGAGCCGTTCAAGCACAGCCAGCGAGCCGGCCGCAGTCGCGGCTTCCACCACCAACCAGAGTCCGTCAGGAACAGGCATCGACATGCCGCACTATTGACGACCGGCGCAGCGCGCACAAGGGCACGTCCGAACGAACGTGCCGGACGGCTCAATCAACCGTATCCGCGACCGTGATGAGGCGTGTTTGATCGCAGGCGACGCATGGGATGGTCCTGCATGGTGTTGCACACAGTGTCCCTGAGCGCACCGGGCTTGTCGACAATCCGTTGGGACGTGCCCAGCTTGCCCAGATCGTGCAGTAGTCCGGCGCGCATCACCTGCCGCGAGTACGCCGGTGTAGCGCCGCGCGCCGATGCAATCGCGGCAGCGTAGCGCGCCACGTTCGTGGAGTGACGCGAGGTAGCCGGTGATTTCGCATCGATCACCGCCGCGCAGCCCTCGGCAATCCTGTGGAGCCGTGCTCTGGTGGCCACCAGCGGCGACGAGGACGGCTCGAGCGAGAGAACCGTCGCTTCCAATCGTTGGCCGTCGGCCCACACACGCCAAAGCTCCTGGTCGCGAGACCAGCCAACCACGATGTCAGCCGGCCGCAGCTCAAACCAACGTCCACGCCGCGCGCGCCCCATGCGCATGGCCGCGTCGATGCCCTCCTCAGTGACACACACTTCAAGCGTCTCCGCGATGAACAGCACGCGCCGGAGCATTGGAATCTCAACACCCGACAATCCCACCGGATGACCCAGGCCGCACCACTGTTCATCCCCAAACGCGATCGCTTCCGACGAGGCAGTGAGGAAACCGAGATGCGCCGCGATCGCCGCGCCCCGCTCACACCGTGTCCGGATGATCTCACGCGTCATGACCTTCGTACCAGCAACGATCAGGAAGTGTCGCAGCCGCGCAATTGGTGAGCGTCCGACGCCACAGTTCTGCGCGGTGCGCATCGCCAGACGCCAGCGATCGTGCCAGTCAACGAGGCGCATGTTGCGCTTGACGTCCTGATCAGACGCACGCCGGCGACACGCGTTCCCGAAGACAAAGCCGCGTCTGGTCGGCCGGCAGGTCGGCTTCAGGTCAACCCGCAACCCGGCGCCAGCGCGCCTGTCAACGCCGCCTCAGCTCACCGCTCAAGACGCACCACGCGACGCCCCGCATCGCCCGGGACATGCGCCAGCCACACGTGCGTAGTGTCCGGCGGGAGATACCCGGTCGCCCGCTCCGGCCATTCGACAAACGTCACCTGCGCACTCCCCACCAACTCATCCCAGCCGAGTTGTTCCAGTTCGGCGCTGTTGCGGAGTCGATACAGATCGGCGTGTACCACGATACCGGTCGGCGTGTCGTACTCGTGCAACACCGCGAACGTCGGGCTGGTGACCGCACCCGGATCGCGCACACCGAGCGCCTCGCACATGGCGCGCACAAGCGTGGTTTTGCCCGCTCCGAGTTCACCGTGCAGGGCGACGAGCACACCCGGTTCGAGCGTCAACGCAAAGTCCCGGCCCCACGCCGCCATCTCGGGAGCAGTGAGCGTCTGGCTCACACCGCTCTTCACGATCGACGGCGCGACCGGCCGCCGAGGCCGCCCTTACTCCCGCTCCCACCACGCCCACCGCGCGCACCGGACGCGCCCTCGCCGCCGAGCAGCGTGCGCACCTCGAACAGTTCATCGCGAAGTCGCGCCGCCGTTTCAAAGTCGAGCGCCGTGGCGGCCTCACGCATCGCCGCCTCAAGCTCCACCACAAACGATTCCAGCTCCTCACGTGAACGCGCACCGGAGGGCGTCTTGACGATGGCGGCCGCCTTGTCGCCTTTACCTTCTTTTGGCTCACGCGCATCAGCCACGCGCGTGATCAACCGCACATCGCTCACACTCTTGATCACACCGCGGGGCGTGATGCCGAACTCCTCATTGTGCGCCGCCTGAATCGCGCGACGGCGATCCGTCTCGCCCATCGCGCGCTCCATCGATCCCGTGATGCGATCCGCATAGAGAATCGCGCGCCCCGACACATTGCGCGCTGCTCGGCCAACGGTTTGCACGAGCGAGCGATCGCTCCGCAAAAAGCCTTCCTGGTCGGCGTCGAGCACCGCCACCAGCGACACCTCCGGCATGTCGAGCCCTTCGCGCAGCAGGTTGATGCCCACAAGTACGTCGAAGTCGCCGAGTCGAAGCCCGCGCACGATTTCCATGCGTTCGATCGTGTCGATGTCGGAATGCATGTAGCGCACCCGCACGCCAATCTGCTGCAGATAATCGGTGAGATCTTCGGCCATGCGCTTGGTGAGCACAGTCACGAGCACACGCTCACCCTTGCGTTCGCGAATCCGGATTTCATTGAGCAGATCATCAACCTGTCCCTTGACCGGGCGCACTTCGATGATGGGATCGAGCAGACCCGTAGGCCGGATCACCTGCTCCACCACCACACCTTCCGACAAGCCGAGTTCCACCTCGCCCGGCGTGGCCGACACGCTGATGAGACGCGGCACCAACTGAAGAAACTCGTCGAACACGAGCGGGCGATTGTCGAGCGCACTGGGCAGCCGGAATCCATACTCCACCAGCGTCAGCTTGCGCGCGCGGTCGCCATTGTACATGCCGCGAATCTGCGGCAACGTCACGTGTGACTCGTCGGCCACCACAAGAAAATCGTCGGGAAAATAGTCGAACAGACATGCCGGACGCTCGCCGGCCACGCGTCCGGCGATGTGGCGCGAATAGTTCTCAATACCGGCACACGTGCCCACTTCCAGCATCATCTCGATATCGAACATGGTGCGCTGCTCGAGCCGCTGTGCCTCGAGCAACTTGCCGGCCATGCGCAACTCGGCGAGCCTTGACGACAGCTCGTCACGAATGGCCCCGACCGCGCGCTCGAGCGTGGGACGCGTCGTGATGAAATGCTTGGCCGGGTAGATCGCCGCACGCTCCAACACGGCGATCGTGTCTCCGGTGAGCGGATCGATCTTGCTGATGCGCTCGATCTCATCACCCCACAGTTCAATGCGCAGTCCCTGCTCTTCATACGCCGGCAGCACTTCCACCGTATCCCCGCGCACACGAAACGTCCCGCGCTCAAAGGCCGCGTCGTTGCGCATGTACTGAATGCCCACCAGCGAGCGCAGGATGTCGTCCCGCGACTTTTTCTCGCCGCGCTGCAGGCTCATCATGCGTTCGCGATACGACACCGGATCGCCGAGGCCATAGATCGCGCTCACCGTGGAGACGATGACGACATCTTCGCGCTCCATCAGGCTCGACGTTGCGCGCAGTCGCAGCCGATCGATGTCTTCGTTGATGGACGAGTCTTTCTCGATGTACGTGTCGCTGCTGGGCACGTACGCTTCGGGCTGGTAGTAGTCGTAGTACGAGACGAAGTACTCGACGGCATTGTTGGGGAAGAAGCTCTTGAGCTCACCGTACAGCTGCGCCGCGAGCGTCTTGTTGTGCGAGAGCACCAGCACGGGGCGCTGATAGTCGGCGATGACGTTGGCGATGGTCATCGTTTTGCCGGAGCCCGTGACGCCGAGCAGCGTTTGATAGCGGTCGCCGCGGGCGAGTCCCGCGTTGAGCTCGGTGATGGCGCGCGGCTGATCGCCGGCGGGCTCAAACGGCGACTGCAGCGCAAACGGCGTACGCGCCGCGCCCGCGCCCGGGAGGTGGGCCAATGCCCGGATCACGTCAGACATACCTGAAAGATAACCTTCGGTCTATCTTCGGCGCAAACGGAGGGTCAATCTTCTTCGGTGGTGAGTCGCTCGCGACGCGACACCGCGCCGACGCCCTTCACCCGGCGCATCGCCTTCATGATCTTTTCCAGGTGCGCGAGGTTCTCCACCTCCACCAGCGCCGCGCCGGTGACCTTGCTGTCGGTGGTGCGCAACTCGAGCGACCGAATGTCCGTGCCGGTGGCACTGACGGCCGCAGCGACATCGGCGTAGAGGCCGCGGCGGTCGGTGCCCTCAAGCGCCAGGCGCACCACAAAGCGTTCGCCCGCCACTTCCTGCCAGTCGATCTCGAGACGGCGCTCGGGCTCGTTCACCAGGGTCAGAAGATTCGGACAGTCGCCGCGGTGAATGCTGACGCCGCGTCCGCGCGTCACATATCCCACCACCTTGTCGCCCGGCACCGGTTGGCAGCACTGCGCGTAGCGCACAAGCAGCCCGTCGGCGCCTTGAATGCGCACGCCGCGCGACGTACCGCGCACCCGGTCCACGAGGCGCTCAATCGTGCCCGTCTTCTCCACCGGTTCCGGCGTGGTTTCGAGCTGCGGATGCAGCACCTTGAGCACCTGCATCACGTGTACATCGCCCTGCCCGATCGAGGCGATCACGTGCGACGGATCCTTGAGCTTGAGCGCGCGTGCCACCGGCACCAACCCGGCGTCATCCACTTTGGGCAACTTGCGACGCTTGAGCTCACGATCGAGAATATCGCGGCCCAGCCGCACCGCCGATGTCTGCTCCTCGTGGCGTAGCCACTGACGGATCTTGTGTCGCGCGCGGCCCGTGCGCACATGCGAGAGCCAGTCGCGACTGGGACGCGCATTCGGATTGGTGAGAATCTCCACCGTTTCCGAGTTCTTGAGCTCGCGCGACAACGGCGCAATGCGCCCGTTCACTTTCGCGCCGGCGCAGTGCGACCCCACCTGCGTATGCACGGCGTACGCAAAGTCGAGCGGTGTCGCGCCCTTGGGCAACTGAATCACATCGCCCGTGGGCGTGAACACAAAGATCTCGTCCGCATACAAGTCGAGCTTCAGGAACTCCAGAAACTCGCCCGGCGTCTCGGCGTCCATCTGCAGCTCGAGCACCTGACGGAACCAGGCCAGATGACGATCGAGGTCATCGCTCCCACTGGGCTGTTCATTCTCCTTGTACAGCCAGTGCGCCGCAATGCCGTACTCGGCGGTGCGATGCATGTCGCGTGTTCGGATCTGGATCTCGAACAGTTGTCGGCCCGGACCGAACACCGTGGTATGCAGCGACTGATAGCCGTTGGACTTGGGTTGCGCGATGTAGTCCTTGATGCGCTCCTGCACCGGCGTCCAACCGTCGTGAATTACGCCCAGTGCGTGATAACACTCCACCACGTTGGGCACGATGACACGGATCGCGAGCAAGTCGTAGATGTCTTCATACGGACGATCGCGCTGTTGCATTTTTTTGTAGATCGACCACAGATGCTTGGGTCGACCTCCCACGTCGACATCGACAATCCCTGCTTCCGTGAGTCGACGCAGCAGCGGCTCGCTCATTTGCGCGATCAGCGACTCTCGCTCGCCGCGCTTGGCGGCGACGAGTTTGGCCAACGATCGGTACGCCTCGGGCTCCACGTGCTTGAACGAAAGATCCTCGAGCTCCCAGCGCACTTTCGCCATGCCGAACCGGTGCGCGAGCGGCGCGTACAGGTCGCGCGTTTCCTGCGCAATGCGCCGCCGCTTCTCAGGCGAGAGCCAGTCGAGCGTGCGCATGTTGTGCAGGCGATCGGCCAGCTTGATGAGGATGACGCGCGCGTCCTTGGCGATCGACAGCAGCAGCTTGCGATAATTCTCAACCTGTCGGTCTTCGCGCGAGGTGAGCGGCAGGTTGGCAATCTTGGTGAGCCCGTCCACAATACGCGACACTTCGGGACCGAACTCCGCCTCGATGTCGGCCACCGTGATATCGGTGTCTTCCACGACATCGTGCAGCAGTCCGCATGCGACGGTGGCCGAGTCGAGCTGGAGATCGGCGAGAATGCGCGCGACCTCGATGCAGTGTGTGACGTACGGTTCACCGGAATGCCTGACCTGACCGGCGTGCGCACGCTCGGTGAACTTGTAGGCGCGCATCAGGAGGTCGGCATCGAGCCGGTCATAGTCGCCGTCCACGCGCGGTACGAAACCCGGAATTACTTCGTGCAAGCGCTGTGTCGGCGCGATGCCCGCAACAGGCGGCGCCGGATCGGACCCGTTGATGCCAGTGACGGCGACACCTGGCGGCTCCGGAGAAACGGCGGGGGTCGTAATGGGGCTCACAATAATCCTGATTCAGCGAAACTCATATACCGACCGCGCCCGATGATGACGTGATCGTGTACGGGAATGTCGAGCAAGCGTCCGGCCGCGACGAGTTGCTGCGTGACCGCACGATCTTCCGCCGAGGGTGTGGGGTCGCCGCTCGGATGATTGTGCACCAGCACCACTGCAGCCGCTCGCTCCGCGATGGCTTCGCGAAACACCTCGCGCGGGTGCACGAGGGACGAGTCGAGCAGGCCGCGGGTGATGAGCACGTCGCGTTCAAGCCGGTGTTGTGCATCGAGAATGGCCACGTGAAACTCCTCGACCGGTAGATCCTGCAGACGCGGAGCGAAGACCGCCGCCACGTCACGCGGCGAGCGCACCGGTGCGCCCGCTTCCCGAGCTTCCGACGCCATGCGACGCCCCAGTTCCAGAGCCGCATGCACCGCCACTGCCCGTGCTGTTCCAACGCCCGGCACACGAGTGAGAGATCCCACGGACCCCGACGCCAGTCGGCCGAGCGACCCGCCACTGCTCGCCAGCACCTGTCGCGCACAATCCAGCGCAGAGCCGGCAACGCCTCCCGTTCCCAGCAGCAACGCCACCAGTTCGGTCGTGCTGAGCGCCTGGGCTCCCAGTGCCCGGAGCCTCTCGCGCGGCCGGTCCGAGCTTTGCATCTCTCGAATAGTTAGCGGGCGAACGCTGGCGCTGCCAGCGGTGGCGGTGAATAGGCGGTCGGCCGGTCGGGGACGTCGGACCAGACGTGCAGAGATAGGTGTTGCGTCTTTTGGGCTCATGCTTGGGCGCTGGGAGGGCGGTGTCCTAAGGCTCGGCGTGCCTGAGGCGCTCACACACAGTGGCGAACGCGGCCCTGCCGAGCGACACCAAAACTCCGCGCTGCGTGCTAAAGCGCTCCCGCCGGCTTCGCCTCGCCTCGCTCACACACCGGTGCGCCGGCCCGCGCCTGCTCCATCAACTCGACCACTTCCTGTACGATGCTCGCGCCGCGATCTGCCTCGTACCAGGCGGCTGTGTACACGTGCAGGGGCCCGCTCTTCATCGTGTCGCGCCGGGCGTGCGTCCAGCGACGGAGTTCACGCGGATACTCCACGATGCACCCCACATCCTGCCCCTGCGCATCGAGCAGAATGAAGGTTGGTGTGGCCGTGCGACCGTCGAGCGAGCGATGCGACTGCTGCGCCGCCGCGCCAACCGCCGGCGGCACAATGCGCAGCGCCAATCCCGGCACCAGCTCTGCCAGCCGCGCAACATACGGCACTTGCTGCATGGAATCGCCGCACGCATCGATCGCCACCACCAGCAGTTTGAAGTTGCTGGCCGCAGCACGCGCGCGCACGAGCGACGAGTCGGCGATGCGCACACTGTCGTTGATACCGTGCCAGCCTTCACGTCGACGGCGGGTGTTCTCGAGAAACTCCGGATACGCTTCGCCGCGCGCGTACAGCGCGAGCAGGGTGGAATCGGCCCCGGCGAGTGGCGAGGCGCTCAGGGAGGGCGACGCCACGCCGCAGTCGATCGCCGGCATCGCACGCTCAGGATTGAGCGCGCTGACCGACGCCGCGAGTGACACGGCAACGAGAATCCGAAGCATAGGGGGCGATGACTGGGGGTGACGGTGTTACGGAGGCGGTCGCGGATGACGGCCCACATTGCCACAAGTGACCGTGAAGCGCGAGCAGCCGCAAGTGCCTGGGCGTGTCCACTAACTTTCCAACCGGCGCGTGCAGCTCCGCCACAGTGCGCGACCGGTGACCAACTCTCTCATCTCGTTCGGAGCAATGTCCCAGTGCCAGCAATCCGTTCATTTCCGGTGGTGTGCGTGGGCGGTTCTGCGGGCG
>Ga0105045_10004509_pt1 | contig 12103 bp, 6 predicted proteins | sample MAT02_FD_78089 | JGI IMG/M metagenome (GOLD analysis project Ga0105045, IMG submission 78089) | Freshwater microbial communities from Lake Fryxell liftoff mats and glacier meltwater in Antarctica - MAT-02 (megahit assembly) | ecosystem: Environmental > Aquatic > Freshwater > Ice > Liftoff... | reverse complement strand
GAGCCCCCAGCCGAAATCATCTTGAGCAACCTCCAAAGCGCACGCATCGTTCACGCCGCAAGTTTTGCCGAAGGCCCCGTAGCTCCCGGGCAGCTGCTCTCTTTCCTAACCGCAGAACTTTCCCGGCCCGATCTGGCCGAAGTGACGGTAGATTCAATGTCTGCGCCCATCGGCTATGCCGGTAAAACGCAAGTCAACTTTCAGATGCCCTATCCCGTCGCCGGGCGAACCAGAGTCAATGTCGAATTACGCGTAGGCGGGGCGCTAATCCACCGCCTGCCCATAGATGTCGTCGGTGCCGCGCCCGCATTTTTCGAGTCCAGTGGCTTGATCGTAGCTGTGAGGCCGGATGGCACTCTCAACAGTGATGCAACACCGGCAAGATCAGGCGACGTGTTGACCCTATACGGCACAGGCGAAGGCCTCCTCCGCGAAGCGGCTGGATTGCAAATCCCCTTCTTGCCCACCAGTCTCGAAGTCGGTGGCATGACTGCCGAGCTACTCTACGCCGGAGCCGCCCCCGGATTCTCCGGCCTCCTGCAAGTGAATCTGCGAGTGCCGGAAGGCGTCAGACTGCGCGGACGAGTCCCCGTAACGCTCAAGGTGGGTGCCTTCCAGAATCCCAAGTCCCAGGTAATCGTATTGCAGTAGCTAGGCCAGCGCCTGCTTCACCAAATTGCCATGCACGTCAGTCAGGCGGAAGTGGCGGCCCTGAAATTTATAGGTCAGCCTGGTGTGGTCGATTCCCAGGCAATGCAGCAACGTAGCTTGGATATCGTGCACATGCACCGGATCCTTAACGATGTTGTAGCTGTAGTCGTCGGTCTCCCCAATGATTGTCCCAGGCTTCACCCCTCCACCGGCCATCCACATTGAAAAGCATCGCGGATGATGGTCGCGTCCATAATTGGTATCCGTCAACCGGCCCTGGCAATAAACCGTTCGCCCAAACTCTCCACCCCAAACCACCAGCGTGTCCTTCAGCAGTCCACGCTGCTTCAGATCCAGAACCAGAGCAGCCGAAGCCTGATCCGTCGCCTTGGCCTGCAACTGAATATCGCGCGGCAAATCATTATGCTGATCCCATCCGCGATTGTAAAGCTGCACAAAGCGAACGCCCTTCTCCACCAACCGTCTGGCCAGCAGGCATTGCTGCGCAAAGCTGCCCGGCTTACGAGAATCCTCACCGTACAGATCAAACGTCGCTTCAGTCTCCTTCGACAGATCCATCAGATCCGGCACCGAACTTTGCATCTTGAATGCCATCTCATACTGGGCGATGCGAGTATCCACTTCCGGGTCCCCGTTCGTGTCTCCACGCATCTGGTTCATCTTCGCGCTCAGGTCGAGAATGCGCCGGCGGGTGTCCTTCGACATGCCATCGGGATCATTCAGATAGAGGACAGGGTCGGCACCGGCACGGAACTTCACACCCTGATAGCTTGACGGCAAAAAGCCGGCTGACCAAAGCCTGCTAAAGAGTGGCTGATCGGTATTGATCGCACTCTTCTGGCTGATCATCACCACAAAGCCCGGCAGATTCTTGTTTTCGCTCCCAAGGCCATAACTCACCCACGATCCGATACACGGCCGCCCCGGCTGCTGAAAACCCGTTTGGATAAAAGTGATCGCAGGGTCATGGTTGATCGCATCGGTATTGACACTGCGAATCAGGCAAATATCATCGGCGATCTTGTGATGCCAGGGGATGATATCGCTCATATCCATGCCACTCTGCCCGCGCTTGGCAAAGTTGAATAGCGAACTGGCTACGGGCAACGTCGATTGTCCGCTCGTCATCCCGGTAATGCGCTGGCCCATACGGATCGATGCCGGCAGATCCTGCCCCTGATACTTCTTCAGACCCGGCTTCGGGTCGAAAAGATCGAGTTGCGAAGGCCCACCGGACATATGCAGATAAATCACACTCTTGGCCTTGGCCGGAAAGTGAGGCGCAGCGCTGTGATTTTCGTTGGCCATCGCCGCAAACGCGGTGGCACCAAAGCCGGAGAGAAAGTGACGGCGGGAGCTGAAATCTTGCATCGGTTATTCCTTGGTCAATACTTCGTCGAGGTTCAGAATGGCGCTGGCGATACTCATCCAGGTGGCCAGCTCAACCGGGTCCTTGGCTTCCACCTTCGATTCCCCAGTCTGGATCAGCTTCCGTGCCGCCTCAGGGTTCGCCTTGTACTCAGAAAGCTGTGCCTCGGTTGTCGAACTCAGCAGCTTCAACTCTTGAGGGTTGGGGTACCGCGCCGTCGCAAGGCGAAACATATGCCGGATCCGCTTGGTGGCATCAGGCCCCGCTTCGCGCAGACTGCGCTCAGCCAGCTTGCGCGCCGCCTCAAGATAGGTCACATCATTCCACAGTGCCAGCGCTTGCAGAGGCGTATTGGTAGTCGCCCGGCGAGCCAGACACTTCTCCCGGTCTGGCGCATCAAAGATAGCCAAACTCGCCGGCGGCAGCGTGCGCTTCCAGAAGCTATACATCCCGCGACGATAAAGATCCTTACCGTGCGATTGTTCATATCGTTGAGCCGTAAACTGTGCCCCATAAGCCACTTCTTCCCACAGCCCCGGCGGCTGATAAGGAAGCACGCTACGCCCACCGATTTCATCATTCAGCAGGCCACTGACAGCCAGCGCATTATCCCGGACAAGCTCAGCCTGCACCCGGAATCGCGACATCCGTGCCAGCAGGCGATTCTCCGGGTCACGCTCCTTCAGCTCAGGCGTCACATTGGAACTCTGCCGGTAAACCGCGCTCATCACAATCTGCTTCTGCAGCTTCTTTACATCCCAGTTCGATTCCACAAACGAAGATGCCAGGTAATCGAGCAACTCGGCATGGCTCGGCATCTCACCCTGACTGCCGAAGTCCTCCACGGTCTTGACAAGGCCATTGCCAAAGTACATCGACCAGAAACGGTTCACCGCTACACGCGAGGTCAGCGGGTGGTCCTTGGCCGTCAGCCATTGCGCGAGTCCAAGACGATTCCGGGGAAGATTCGCAGGCATCGGCGGCAGAAAGCCCGGAGTCGCCGCATCTACCTTCTCTGCCTTCTGATCGTACTGTCCGCGATTGAGGATAAACGAATCCCGAGGCTTCTCCAGTTCCTTCATCACCATCGTCGACGGGATCTGCTCGTCCAGTTCCTTCTTCTCAGCCTTAAGCTGATTGAGCCGCGCATAAAGCTTCTGAACCTCTTCTGAAGCGTCGTACTTCAAATAGAAATCGCGCAGCGTAGCCAGTTGCGCCTTGTTACGCTTGATCCCGCTGTGAAAAAGCAGATAACGCACAGGCTCGATAACGGCAAGCTGATACGCTTCCTCTTTTGGCAACGGACGATTGTAGATGCGCATGTCATCGAAGGACCCAATCATCTTGGCAAACAAAAACGGAGCCGCACTCGCAAAACGGATCTCACGCTTGGCTGAACCCAAAACTAACTCAATCGGCTCGCCATTCACCATCAATTCGATCTCCCCTCTACCCTTATGGTTCAAAGTGAAGTGCGTGAAATCGTTATACGGGAAGGGAGTCCTCGAGCTATAGCGAACAACGTCTCCATTGCTGGCTGTCAGTTGGATCAACAGATGCGCCCCACGGCGCAGATCCCCAATCGAGAAGACTTCATCATTGCCGATCTCAAACCCCGCCGTGTCCTTCTTCGAAAGAATCGTCATCGGCTCCAGCTTGTTGCCACCCCGGAACCAGAACGCAAGGCTAAAAGGCTTGTCTTCGTTGAAGTTCTCCGGTGCAGGAACCTCAATGCGAGCCGAGGAATCAAGCAATGCCGCCTGCCCGATCGGGCCATCGTTCGCTGTCGGTGGAATCCCAAGAAAGCGGCCATGTCGATAAGTGCCGCTCGACTCGTTAAAGTTACCTTCCATCTCGTAATGAGCCAGCAACCCTTCTCTCGATGGCGTAGCAATCCGGGCCAGCTTAGTCTTTTCCCACTCTTCCATCAATGCGGGAACTTTGGCGGCCACAAGCTGCTTTTCGCGAGCCGCAATGGCCTGCGTCATTTCCTTCTCAAGAGTGTCCTGAGTAATCGAGGGTAGCTTCAGAAACGGCGCGGCATTCCCATTCTGTCCATCCAAACCCTTCTCTACGATGTTGTTGAAGAAAGCGTAAAGCCGGTAAAAATCCTTCTGCTTGATCGGGTCGTATTTGTGATCGTGGCACCGGGCGCAACCTACCGTAAGGCCAAGCCAGGTCGTGCTCGTCGCCTCCACGCGATCGATCACATATTCGGTCTGATACTCCTCAGGTATCGCACCGCCCTCATAGTTGATGACGTGATTGCGATTGAACCCACTAGCCACCATTTGTTCCCGTGTGGCATTGGGGAGCATATCCCCAGCCAGTTGCCAGACAGTGAACTGGTCGTAAGGCATATTGCGATTGAAAGCCCCGATCAGCCAGTCCCTCCACGGCCACATGTCGCGATGCGAATCGATGTGATAACCGTGTGTATCGGCGTAGCGAGCCAGATCCAGCCAATGCAGCGCCATCTTCTCGCCAAATCGAGGGCTCGCAAGCAAGCGGTCCACCTGCTTCTCATAAGCCCCAGGGTTCTTGTCTGACAGGTATGAATCAATCTCTTGCGGGGTAGGCGGCAAGCCGGTAAGGTCGAAGCTCAGCCGGCGCAACAAGGTCGGCTTGTCGGCCTCAAACGAGGGCTTCAGCTTCTCCTGTTCGAGCCTTGCCAGGACAAAACGATCGATATCGGTGCGAGGCCACTTCGCCATCTGCACAGCAGGGATAGCCGGTGCCTTCGGTGCAACAAAGCTCCAGTGCTCCTGCCAATTAGCTCCCTCATCCACCCAGCGCTTCAGCGTCGCAATCTGTCCCTCGGCCAACTGCACCTTGGCATGTGGCGGGGGCATCTTGCGGGCCGCACGGGTCTCGGTCACACGAGCGGCAATCTGACTGGCCTTCGAAACCAGCCCCTCTTTGGTATCAAGCCGCAATTTCGCCATCCGCGTCGCTTCGTCCGGCCCGTGACACTGGAAGCAGGCGTCAGACAGGATGGGCCTTACCTCGCGCAGAAAATCGACCGGCTTGGGGGCTGAACTAGCCGTAACAGCGAAGAGCGACAAGAGGCAATAGAAAAACATGAATCCCTGTCTCTCACGCTATCACAGCGGCCCTTCTACTTGACGCTGACCTTGATGCTTTGAGAACTGCTCAAACCAGCCGAGTTGGTGGCTGTGAAAGTGATCGTGTGTTCACCGGCAGCCAACTTCTTGGCTACGATATCCGTTCCAGTCCCGAGTGCACCGGAAATACTGGAAGTCCAAACCAGTTTTGCATCCGGAAAAAAGTGATCCTGCTTGTCTTCCACTTCGGCGGACAATCTTAGATCGAGGCCAAGTTTCAGCGTCGGGCTTGCCAACTCCTCCAGATAGATCTCGGGAGCTTTATAGGGCACCTTGAAGGAATTGCTCTCTGCCGAACTGGCAAGAATCCCGTCCGTCGCCGTCACCCGGATCCGTGCCGCTTTGCCGCCCGGCAACTCCGAGAAGTCATCACTCCAGGTCGCATCTGTGATATCCGCTGCCAGCACAAACCACTCCGTTCCAGATGTGTCGACGTCGGGATTGTATTCCACCAGATAGGCCAGCTTTGCCCCGCTCGTTGCACTGGCTGACCAGGCAATAGTCTTCGGGCCATCCACCGTATCCGTCGCATCGGCGAAGACAGAACTTATCGTTGGTGCCGCGGCAGCTACGGCTGATTCCCACAAAACGGAATCCCGCCGAACGACCTGAACTTTTGTCGCACCAGCCGGAAAACGAACGGCACCGGTAAAAGGAGCGTTGGTAATCGTGGTTGGCGGATTAGACTGCACAAAGAAGCTAACATTCACCCGCTGCGTAGCCAGCACCGAATTGTCAGTCCCAAGCACCCGCACCATCACATCCCCAACCGAATCCGTTGGGATTTCGGTCCCCTGATAGCTGTACCAGGGATCCTTTCTCACCAGATCCTTGTTGTCGAGATATCCAGAGAAATAAAGCAACCGCTCGGGTGCTGTCGACTTGCGGATCGCCGCCGTCTTCCCCGCATTGCTCTCATCAGGAGGGGCCAACGCCTGGAAAAGCGTGGAATAGACCTCCGGGCTCACCCAAAAGTCGGCCTGTTTCCCACCCGAGCCCATCCAGCACGCAGTATCGAGAAGTGCTCCCCGCCCATTCACCTCATAGGGCCGCGCATCGGCGGGAATCAACGTAGCACTGGCTCTCGGAAACGCTGTCTTGCCCGCGATACAACTGGTCGTCTTCTCTCGATCATCCCAGTCCTTGCCCGTGTACCCATCCGGTGCCGGATTCACCTTGCAATTCAGACTGCCCCCGTCATAGGTATCTCCAGCGAGATAAATGTGGGCGATCTCATGCGGAATTGTCGCCGGCATATCCTCATCGCTTGCAACCACAATGTTGGTCGGCCGCCCGTAAGTGTAGCCTTGCAATTGTCCGTTCGGATATCCCATCGGCCGGTCCGGAATGAAGCCCACAATCAGGTCGTAACACCCCTCTGCTTTTGCATTGGCCGCACATTTCTGCGGCAGCAGATTCGTCAGGCCTTCCCACAGTCCTGCCCGCCCTTGATCCGTCTCCAGATCAAAGCCGTCGGCACTGGCGTCAAATTCATCCTGAATATCCCAGTCAATCCCATCTGCCGCAACCGGATAGACGCTCTGCAGATAGCTCCAGGCCGTCTTCCATTTGGAGTCTCTCACCGTAACGATAGTGCCTCCGTAGTTAGCCTTCACCGGCCTCACCATAATCCGCAATTTGGCCCGAACCTTAAACTCGTACTTTGTCTCCTCAGTCGATTTTGATACTCCATTCACCGTTGCCGTGAAGCTATAGGATCCCTGTGCCCAACTTGAGCACGCCTGTCGCGTCGGGCAAATAAATTCAACGATTTTGACTGGCCCCTCATAAGCCTTAGGCTGCAATTCAAAGGCGTCAGCCCCAGCCCGAAGCACCGACAGCTTCGTTTGCGATGGGTCCACCACCACTTCAGAATCAAGGAACGCCCGCACCACAGTATCCTTGCCAGCGACAAAATCGAGCGCCCCTTTAAACTGCTTACCCAGTGCCTGGTTCACCTCGATTTCCGTGATCGCTGCACTTTGCGAGAAAGCGAAGTTCTGGAGCAAAACTATGGAAACGAAAAGAAATTTGGGTGCAAATCTGAGATTTAAAATCATGGTCGATAAGATATAGATCGGCCGATATAGATGTTTTCTTTAACCAAAGCTAGAAGCGATAGCTGATGCTCAGGTAAACGTTAAATCCAGCCGAATCAATCCCAGACCCGTGCATGCGGTAGTTACGATCCAGAAGATTCTCAACAGCACCCATCAACTGCCAGCGCTCACCTATCGGCATTCCAGATCGCAATGCAACCGTCGTCCATCCTGCCGTCGATCTGTAAAGCGGCACCCGCACCGTATCACTCAACCCCGGCAGCACGCGATTCTGAATCTGAAGCAGGCTCTCGCCCGTAGGCCGAAAGACCCCATTGTCTAAGTACTGCGACACTCGAGTGCCACGAAAGAAGCTCGCAATGTCAGCCCTCCGAAACGATGCGCCAATCCGCTCATCATCCACATCGCCGCCGCTCAGCCGATTCTGCGCGCCAGTGGCTGTCATCGAGACTTCAACCCACGGACGCCGTCCCCCGGGTGTGTGCCGCACAGTGACAGTCCCCGACTGTGGCGGCAATCGTCGAATATTCCGGTTCGGACTGAGGTCCCGCCCCACAAGATAGCTATAGTTGGCCTCCAGCGTAAGACTCCGGCTGAAGAGGTACCGGCTTTGGCTCTCCATGCCGTAATAGCGTGAAGCACCGTCGTTAACAAAGGCCTTGACCGCCCGTGGGTCCTGCCCCGTCGCCACAGTCACAACCCCTTGAGCCCGTTGAGCCGCACTAGGCGTCAGCGGCGTCACGGTAAGACCCGCCAATTGCGCAGGAACATTACCGGCCGCGAAGAGAAGCGTTCGTCTCACAATCGGGTCGGTCAAATCGGCGTTAAAGCCCTGCACCCTCATAAAGAATTTGCGGGTCGTAATGCGCATGCCAAACTCATAATTCATCAACGACTCTGCAGCCAGAGCTCGAATCGACTGCCCCTTCGACGTCGCCCCTTCACCCGCGTCGGTGCTCAACAATGCGCCCAACGGAATCGCCTCCGCAGCCGGAATCTCATAGCCCAGATCATTGAGCCCAAGTGCACCCAGATCATTTAGGTTCGGCGCGCGAAAACCACGGCTCACCACACCATGTAAACCAAAGAAACTCGTCACATCCCAGCGCAGGCTGGAATGAAAAGTTGTATCCCGAAACCACAGCGTGTTGCGCGTATCGCTGAAGCGAATACCCGTCCAGCGCACACCTGCCGAAGCTCTCAGCTTGCGATGCACTTGCCAGTTCCCCTGAGTAAATAGCCCAAAATTGCCGTAACGAGAGTTATTTGGATAAAGCGGCCGCGGCCGGGTCCTGGCCCCACTAACTGGATTCAAGACATCACGAGTCGACCCAATACGCTCATCGTAGGCATCGCCGCCAAATGACAATTGCAGGCGCTGGGTCCAATGCGTGGTCGCAAGGCCGCTATACCCATAAACCTGCACCGTCGAAAGATCTGTCGTAATCGCATCGGTAGCAAGCAGGTTCTGCCGGCTGCTCCCATCGGTCTGTCGATTACTGGAAAAAGTTCCACTAACAGAATCGAAAATACTCTTCGACAGCACCTCATAGCGCCCGTAAAACCAATTCAGATCTTGTGGCGTAAAGTCCGATTTCATTCGCCCCAATCCACCCAGCAGATCCTTATACCCACGCACTTGATCCTGCACCCCGCGTTGATAGTTGAAGCTAACCAACTGATCGACTCGCGGTCGAATCGCGATCTTGGTCTCAAGGCCATACTGCCTGAAGCCGGTGTCCTGCTGCCGGCTCCCCAGCAGATCGCGAACCTCATCGAGCGGCATGCCAAAGAACCTGTGATACACGTTGCGAGAATCTTGACCTTGGCCGGCGCGCAAATCATTGTGTTTCCGCCCGGAAGCTCCAAAGAGCCAGAACACCTTCTCACTCGCCACAGACACCCGTCCCGCAGCAAAGCCCGATAAATCGGCGCTAGCTCCCCCCAGCGTAAAGTTGCCATGAGTCTGCCACTGTCCATCATCGGCAAAGCGCGCTTCCTCTGTCCTCACATGAATCGTACCGCCCAGCGAATCACTCCCATACTGAGCCCCGGTTGGCCCAAGTAGTGCCTCAACCCGCTGCGCCTGCGATGGCTCAATAAAGGCCAAATACTGATTGGGCCCCGACCGAAAAGTGGAGTTGTTAAACCGGATCCCGTCCATCAGATTCAAAACCTGATAACCGGTAAGCCCGCGAAGGAATGGCGACACCTGAGCAGTCGTGGTCTGTTGAACATGGATTCCCGGCGCGGATTCCAGCGCATTTCCCAGAGTGCGTAACGAACGCTTCTGCAAATCGCTCTGATCGAGAATCGTAGTCACATGTGCAGACTCCATCGCTTCCTCGGCCCCACCCCGGAAAGCATTGATGGTCAATCGTGTATAAACGGAAGATGGCTCCAGCCGGATCTCAAACTCACCGCTGGAAACTACTCTTTCCCCAGTGTTGAATCCATCAGTGGTCACCCGCACCTGATACTTGGCATCATTGGGCGGGCTCCACTCAAAGCGACCCCCGCTACCGGACTTTGCCAAATGCAGCAACATCCCATTCGAGGACCGAAACTCCACTCGGGCACCCTCAAGCGGCTGCCCCGAAGCATCGAGAACCCTGCCGGAAATCGCAGCTTCCAAACAAAGCACCCAACTAAGCAAACAAAACACAATTCTCGTCATGAATTGTAAGGCTAACATTGTGGTTTTTACAACTGAATGAACAAAAAAGCGTTGGTGAGTCGGGCGGGGCTCGAACCCGCGACCACCGCATTAAAAGTGCGATGCTCTACCAACTGAGCTACCGACTCAATAGACAAATAGTAGTATAGCAAGACAGTGATGAAAGTTGGATTGATTGGCACAGGCGCGATTGCAAATAAACACGCGCAGGCATACAAGAACATTGGCTACAAGATCGTAGCCGTAAGCAATAAAACTGCAGAGAGAGGACAAGCCTTTGCAGATCAATGGGGTAGCCAGTTTTTTACCGACTGGGCAGACGTTTGCCGTCACCCCGAAGTCGACTTTATCGACCTCTGCACCTTCCCTGACATGCGCCTCGAGCCGCTCAAAGTTGCCGCCGACGCAGGCAAACACATTCAGGTGCAGAAACCAATCGCGATCGACGTCGCTACCGCCGAAGAAATGATCGCCTACACCAAAGCAAAAGGCGTAAAGCTGAGCGTCGTAAGCCAGGGCCGCTTCAACGATTCGATTCAGTTCCTCAAGAAGGCCATCGATTCAGGCCGCCTCGGTAAAATCTTCCAGGCCGACGCGTACGTCAAATGGTGGCGAAGTGAAGAATACTATTCCCGCCCGATCAAAGGCAGTTGGGCCGTAGAAGGTGGCGGCTCTCTCATCAACCAGGGCATCCACCAGGTCGACTGGCTCCTCTACTTGATGGGCGACGTAAAGCAAGTCTTCGGCCAGTGGCATCTCGGCGTGCGTCACAAGATCGAAAGCGATGATGTCCTCTGCGCCCTACTGCGCTTCGAAAACGAAGCCACAAGCGTAATCCAGACCTCCACCGCTATGTGGCCCGGCCTCACAGAACGCATCGAGTTACACGGCACCAAAGGCACCGCGATTCTCACCGGAGACCGCCTAACCCGCTGGGACGTAGTCGACGACTCAGGCGACCCAGCCCCGGTAGCCGCCGATGTTTCAAGCGGCGCTAGCGACCCCATGGCCATCTCGCTAGCCCCCTTCGAGCGCGCATTTCTCGACTTCGGCGAAGCCATTCGCACCGGCAGTAGCCCGCTCATCAGCGGCGAAGAAGGCCTCCGCGCTCTCGAACTCGTCCAGTCCATCTACACCAGTGCCCGCGAAAATCGCCTCGTCCAGATCGGAAGCCGGCGTGGCTAACTGGTGGCACCTCCGGGTGCCTGCCTCAAGCGCCAATCTCGGCCCGGGCTTTGACGCCCTAGGCCTCGCCTTGAGTCCCTATCTCGATTGCCGTTTCCGTCTCGCAGACAAGCTGACGATTCGCGTCTCAGGCCGCGATGCAGACCTCATCTCCACCTCAGAAGACAATCTGATCTGGCAGACCGCCCTCACCGTCGCAGTACATACGGGTGAGACGATGCCTCCGGTAGAGCTCGAAGTCCACAACGATATCCCCCTCGGCAAAGGCCTCGGCTCCAGCGCCGCTGCCCTCACTGCCGGAGTGATCCTCGCCGACGTCATGCTCGGCCTCGGCTGGAAAAACCATCGCATCCTCGACGAAGCCGCCCGCATTGAAGGCCATCCCGACAACGTCGCCGCCTGCGTCCTCGGCTCGATCGTCGCCAGCGCCATCGATTCCAGCGGCATGACCCGCGCCGTTCGCCTCGAATTCCCCCCCAGCTTCGAAGTTGCAGTTGTCGTACCCGACTTCCCGCTCCCCACCCACAAGGCTCGCGCTGTCCTCCCGGACTCTTACTCCAAAGCCGATGCCGTCTTCAACGTCCAGCGTTCGGCCCTTCTCATCGCCGCCCTTGCCACCGGCACAATCTCAGCCTTCCCCGCTGCACTGGAAGATCGCCTGCATCAACCCTACCGGCAGAAGCTGATCCCCGGCCTCGAAGAGATCCTCAAGCTCCGGGCTCCAGGCCTGCTTGGCTGCTGCCTCAGCGGTGCCGGCCCCAGTATTCTGGTCTTCTTCGAGAAGGGCCATGAGCGCGTCGTTCGTCATGTTCAGCAGATCTTCGAGGCCCACGGCCACTCAGCCGAAATCCTCGATTCAAAAGTCGACCGGCAAGGCTATCAACTTACAGAGGAGCAAAGCTCATGAGACGTCGCGAAATACTAACCCTGGCAGCAACACTTCCCCTGCTGGGCCAGGAAAAGAACCTCCGTGTTCTGGTCAAAATCGAAACGGAGATGGGCGACATCCTGGTCG
>Ga0105045_10004508_pt1 | contig 12105 bp, 11 predicted proteins | sample MAT02_FD_78089 | JGI IMG/M metagenome (GOLD analysis project Ga0105045, IMG submission 78089) | Freshwater microbial communities from Lake Fryxell liftoff mats and glacier meltwater in Antarctica - MAT-02 (megahit assembly) | ecosystem: Environmental > Aquatic > Freshwater > Ice > Liftoff... | reverse complement strand
GTGACGCTCGAGAGCGGCGGCATCAGCGGCGAGTACCTGCAGATCGAATACGCCAAGGGCGACAAGCTCTACGTGCCCGTGGCGCAGCTTCAACTGGTCAGCCGCTACTCCGGCGCTTCGCCCGACCTGGCGCCCCTGCATTCGCTGGGCGGCGAGCAGTGGGACAAGGCCAAGCGCAAGGCCGCCGAGAAGGTGCGCGACGTCGCCGCCGAACTGCTTGAGATCCAGGCCCGCCGCCATGCGCGCGTGGGCCTGGCCCTGCACGTGGACCGGTCGATGTACGAACCGTTCGCGGCCACGTTCCCGTTCGAGGAAACGCCCGACCAGTTAGCGGCTATCGACGCCGTGATTTCCGACTTGGGCAAACCCCAGCCCATGGACAGGGTTGTTTGCGGCGACGTCGGCTTCGGCAAGACCGAAGTGGCGCTGCGCGCGGCCTTCGTCGCCGCCACCGCCGGCAAGCAGGTGGCGGTGCTGGTGCCCACCACGCTGCTCGCCGAACAGCACTATCGCAACTTCCGCGACCGCTACGCCGACTGGCCGCTGCGGGTGGAGGTGCTGAGCCGCTTCAAGTCGGCCAAGGAGATCAAGGCCGCGCTGGAGCAGCTCGAGGAAGGCAGCATTGACGTGATCGTCGGCACCCACCGCCTGCTGCAGGGCGACGTGAAGTTCAAGGACCTTGGGCTGGTGATCGTGGACGAGGAACAGCGCTTCGGCGTGCGCCAGAAGGAGGCGCTGAAGGCCCTGCGCGCCGAGGTGCACCTGCTCACGCTCACCGCCACCCCGATCCCCCGCACGCTCAACATGGCCATGAGCGGCCTGCGCGAACTGTCCATCATCGCCACGCCGCCGGCGCACCGCCTGGCGGTGCAGACGGTGATCACGCCCTGGGACCCGGCGCTGCTCAGGGAAGCCTTCCAGCGCGAGCTGGCGCGCGGCGGCCAGGTCTATTTCCTGCACAACGAAGTTGACACCATCGAGAAGATGGCGCGCGACCTGCAGGAGCTCGTGCCCGAGGCCCGCCTGCGCATCGCCCACGGCCAGATGCCCGAGCGCGAACTCGAACAGGCCATGCTCGATTTCCACCGCCAGCGCTTCAACGTGCTGGTGTGCACCACCATCATCGAATCGGGCATCGACATCCCGAGCGCCAACACCATCATCATCCACCGCGCCGACCGCTTCGGCCTGGCGCAGCTGCACCAGCTGCGCGGGCGCGTGGGCCGTTCGCACCACCGCGCGTATGCCTACCTGGTGGTGCCCGACAAGAAAACGCTGACGCCCGACGCCGAGAAGCGGCTCGAAGCGGTGGCCTCGCTCGATGAGCTCGGCGCGGGCTTCACCCTGGCCACGCACGATCTGGAAATCCGCGGCGCCGGCGAGCTTCTGGGCGAGGACCAGAGCGGCCAGATGGCCGAGATCGGCTTCTCGCTCTACACCGAGCTGCTGGCGCGCGCGGTGGCCTCCATCAAGTCCGGCAAGCTGCCCGACTTCGACCCGGCCACGCGCCACGGCGCCGACGTGGAGCTGCACATCCCGGCCCTGATCCCCGAGGACTACCTGCCCGACGTGCACGCGCGCCTCACCCTGTACAAGCGGGTCGCCGGCGCGCGCGACGACGACGCGCTCAAGGAGCTGCAGGTGGAAATGGTGGACCGCTTCGGCGTGCTGCCCGACCAGGCCAAGCAGCTCTTCGCCGTGGCCGAGCTCAAGCTGGCCGCCACGCCTCTGGGCCTCCGCAAGCTCGAACTGGGCCCCACCGGCGGGCGCGTGACCTTCCTGCCGCAGCCGACCCTGGACCCGATGTCGGTGATCCGCCTGATCCAGTCCCAGCCCAAGGTCTACGGCATGGACGGCCCGGACAAGCTGCGCATCCGCATGGAGCTGCCCGACGCGGGGTCGCGGCTGCGCACCGCGCGGGGACTGCTCACCCTTTTGGCCAACGGCTGATTCCAGATGATCATCTGGACCCTGCTGCTCGCACTGGCCCTGCCCGCCACGCCGCCGGCCACGCCGCCCGGCGCCACCGTGGTGGTGGTGGTGCGCCACGCCGAGAAGGCCACCGACCACCCGCGCGATCCGACGCTGACCGAAGCGGGCAGCGCGCGCGCACGCGCGCTGGCTCGGCGCCTCCAAGGCGCCGGCTTGGACGCGGCGTACGCCACGCAATACCGGCGCACCCAGCTGACGGCTGCGCCGGCGGCGGCCCAGGCCGGCATAGCGGTGCAGCTGCGCCCGGTCGATGCCGGCAACGCCGCCACTTATGGCGCCGACCTGGCCCACGAACTGCGCGGGCTGCCGCCGGGCAGCACGGCACTGGTGGTGGGCCACAGCAACACGGTGCCCGGCATCGTGGCGGCGCTCGGCGGCCAGGCCGCAGGCGGGATGCCGGAAACCGAATACGACCGCTACACCGTGGTCGTGCTCGATGCCGACGGCCAGGCGCGGGTGTTGACCTCGACCTACTGAGCGCAGCCCAACGTCGCGACCGCACGTGCAGCCCGTGGTGGAACTTCGTCTCCAGCTAGCGCGACCGGACGGAAGGGTGCATAAAGAATGGGTCGCCAACCGGCGGCTGGCCTGCGCCGCAGGTCGTTCATGGGTCCCGGGGAGGGAAAACATGACGATGTCGAAAAAGCTGGGCGCTGAATTCTTCGGCACTTTCTGGCTGGTGTTCGGCGGCTGCGGCAGCGCCGTGCTGGCTGCCAATTTCGGCGGCGACGGCAATCCGCTGGGCATCGGCCTGGTCGGCGTTTCGCTGGCCTTCGGCCTGACGGTGCTGACGATGGCCTATGCGGTGGGCCACATCTCGGGCGGGCACTTCAATCCCGCGGTGAGCCTGGGCTTGTGGGCCGCGGGCAGGTTCGACGCCAAGGACCTGGTGCCCTACATCGCGGTGCAGGTGCTGGGTGGCCTGCTGGCCGGCTTCGTGCTGTTCCAGGTGGCGTCGGGTACTTCCACCTTCGTCGCGGGCGGCTTCGCCAGCAACGGCTTCGGTGCGCTTTCGCCGGGTGGCTACAGCATGCACGCGGCGCTGATCACCGAAGTGCTGATGACGTTCTTCTTCCTGGTCGTGATCATTGGCGCCACCAGCAAGCGCGCACCGGCGGGCTTCGCGCCCATCGCGATCGGCCTGTGCCTGACGCTCATCCACCTGGTCAGCATCCCGGTCACCAACACCTCGGTGAACCCGGCGCGTTCGACCGGCGTGGCGCTGTTCGCCGACACGGCCGCGGTGTCCCAGCTGTGGCTGTTCTGGCTGGCACCGATCGCCGGCGCGTTGGCCGCCGGTTTGGTCGCACGCTGGCTGCAGTCCGACAAGGACTGAGGCGCGCGGTGTCGCCGCCGCCCAGCTCCACGGGTTCGTCGGCAACGGCGTGGTGGGTGCCGATGGCAAGCTGGGTCGCTTAGGGCGCGTCTGTATTGCCGATGCGTGCGGTGGCGGTGCGTGCGGCCATGGGGCGCTGCTGGGTGGGATGGGCGGGATCAGAAACGTCCCGCCTGGAAGTCCTCGAAGGCCTGGCGGATCTCGGCCTGCGTATTCATCACGAACGGACCATGCCGCGCGACGGGTTCGCGCAGCGGGCGGCCGGCGACCAGGATCAGCCGTGTCCCGTCCTCGTCGCCGCGAACGGCGACGCGGTCGCCGGGCCCGAACACCAGTAGGTCGCCCTTGGCGCCCTGGACCAGACCGTCGCCGTCGCCGAAGCTGGCGGCGCCTTCGTAGACATACGCGAAGGCCGAATGGCCGTCCGGCAGCGCCTGCTCGAAGCGCGCACCGTCCTGCAGCGCCAGGTCCAGGTAGGTCGGGTCGGTAGCGGGCTGCACTATGGCGCCCCTCAGGCCGGCGACGCTGCCGGCAATGACCTTGACGCGGATGCCGGGCGCGACCTCGGTTTCGGGGAATCGCTCCGGCCCGTATTCCTGGTAGCGCGGCGCCGTCATCTTCTCGCTGGCCGGCAGGTTCACCCACAGTTGGAACCCGCGCATGCGGCCGTGTTCCTGCTCGGGCATCTCCGAGTGCACGATGCCGCGCCCGGCGGTCATCCACTGCACGCTGCCGGGCACCAGCACGCCGTCGTTGCCGTGGTTGTCCCTGTGGCGCATGCGGCCGTCGAGCATGTAGGTCACCGTCTCGAAGCCGCGGTGCGGATGCGGGGGGAAACCGGCCAGGTAGTCCTCGGGCCGGTCGGTGCCGAACTCGTCGAGCATCAGGAAAGGGTCGAGGTCGGGGAGCGTGGGGGTGCCGATGACGCGCACCAGCTTCACGCCGGCGCCGTCGGAGGCAGGCATGCCGCGGAACTTGCCGAGCACGGGACGCAGGGTGGGCACGCAGACTCTCCGGTAGCGGGGGATGCCGCCAATCTATGGCCGGCGGCGCCACATCACAGCGCCTGCGCCGCAACGCAGGGTTGCATGTCCCCAGGGCCGGCGGGCGATTGAGCGTCCTGGCGGGGCGCCCGACTGCGTTCCCTCCTGTAACCCCCCCCCCTCGCGATGCCCGCCATGGCGCCCCGCGTGATGCCCACCGCCCATCGCCGCCAGCCTGCCCCGTCGTCCGCGCAGCCGACGGCGCAGGCCTCCCGCCTGCCGACGCTGCTCGCTCCCCGCGTGCAGTTGCGCTGGATGGAGCACCGCGACCTGGACGACCTTTACGCCGTCTATTCCGATCCCGAGGTGGTTCGCTACTGGAGCCATCTCGCCTGGCCGGATCGTGACGAGGCCAGTATCTACCTGGAGGCCATCGAGAGCGGGTTCCAGGCCGGAGACCTGTTCCAGTGGGGCATCGCCCTGCGCGGCGACGACCGGGTGGTCGGCACCGTGACGCTGTACGCCATGGACCGCGCCCAGGGCCGCGCCGAAGTGGGCTTCGCGCTGGCGCGCGCACACTGGGGCCACCGGTACGGGCGCGAAGCGCTGACGGTGCTGTTCGAACACGCCTTCGACGCCTTGGCGCTGCGCCGCGTGGAAGCGGACGTGGACCCGCGCAACCTGCCCTCGCTGCGCACGCTCGAAGCGCTGGGATTCCGGCGGGAGGGTTACCTGCGCCAGCGCTGGCAGGTGGCGGGCGAACTGCAGGACAGCGTGCTGATGGGCCTGCTGGCCAGCGACTGGCGCGCTTCACGCTGACGCGCAGCGCGCGGCCACGCCGCGTTGACAGCCCCGGGCAGCACGCCGAACATGGTTGACCCCATGCCACGGAGCCACCCATGACCCTGCGCCTGAGCCTGATCGCCTCCGCCCTGCTGCTCGCAGCGTGCAGCGGCTCGTCCGAACCGGCGCAGCCAGTCGCCGCTGCTGCACCGCCGGGCGCCAAGGACAGCGGCGACCAGGTGGTCTACGTCTTCAACTGGTCGGACTACGTCGCCGAAGACACCCTGGCCAACTTCGAGGCCGACACCGGCATCAATGTGGTCTACGACACCTACGACGGCAACGAAATGCTTGAAACCAAGCTGCTGGCCGGCGCCTCGGGCTACGACGTGGTGTTCCCCTCGGCGCGGCCGTTCGCCCAGCGCCACATCCAGGCCGGCGTTTACGCCCCGCTCGACAAGGCCGCGCTGAAGAACTACGGCAACCTCGACTCGACGCAGCTCCAGGGCCTGCTCGACGTCGACCCGGGCAATGCCCACACGGTGCCCTACATGTGGGGCACCACCGGCCTGGGCATCAACGTGGCCAAGGTGCGCGAAGCGCTGGGGCCCGACGTGCCGCTCGACTCCTGGGCGCTGCTGTTCGACCCCGCCAATGCCGCGAAACTGGCGGACTGCGGCATCAGCGTGCTCGACGACGAACAGGAAACCTTCGGCGCCGCGCTGATCTACCGCGGCCGCGACCCCAACGCCCTCACCGGCGACGAAACCCAGCTTGTCACCGACACCTACGCGGCCGTGCGTCCCTACATCCGCTACTTCAACTCGTCCAAGTACATCGACGACCTCGCCAACGGCGACCTGTGCCTGGTGATGGGCTACTCGGGCGACGTGTTCCAGGCCGGCGACCGCGCGCAGGAAGCCGAGAACGGGTTGGACATCCAGTACGTGATACCCGCGGAAGGGGCGCTGCGCTGGTTCGACCTGGTCGCGATCCCGGCCGACGCGCCGCACAAGGCCAACGCGCACGCGTTCATCGACTACCTGCTCAAGCCCGAGGTGGCGGCCGGCATCAGCAACTACGTGGCCTACGCCAGCCCCAACACCGCGGCGCTGCCGCTGCTCGACCCGGAAATCTCAGGAGACCCGGCCATCTACCCGCCGGCGGACGTGCTGGCCAAGCTGGTGGATCCCAAGACGTTCCCGCCGGAAGTCACCCGCGAACGCGTGCGCGCCTGGACCACCATCAAGACCGGCCGCTGACCCCACGGCCGCCGACTCGACGGCCACCCTCCCCGTGGCCGCTGGCCCGATGTCCGCCGTCTCCCGGCAGGAGGGCCTTGAGGCCCGAGCGCCGCACGAAGCGTCGGGCCGGAAGCCCGACGCTCAGCGCATCGACCGCGGTGCGATCGCGCGCGAAACGCGCCGCGAGTAGACGTACACCGTGGCCGGCGGCACGTTCCACCAGGTGAAACTGCCGCGGCGGGCGCTGAGGTCCAGCGCCTCGATCACTTCCTTGGCCACCGGGTTGGCCGGGCCGTAGGTGAACTGCACGAACCGTCCCTGCGGCTGCATGCAGTCGAAGGCCGCACCCAGGATGGCCTGCTGCGTGGCCTTGGGCATGGACAGCAGGCCCAGGCCCGAGATCACCGCATCGGCCGGGGCGTCCGGGCCGAACCCGCGCGCCAACGCCAGCTCCGCCAGGTCGCGGGCATCGGCACACGCCACCTGCACCTGCGGGAAATGCCGCTGCAGGTGCTGGTGCAGCTCTTCGTTGAGCTCCAGCACCAGCAGGTGGGCCGGAGCGATACCGTGGTCAAGCAGGGCCTGGGTGAACACGCCGGTGCCTCCCCCCAGTTCGATCACGCGCTTCGCGCCGCGCGGCAACTCCGACATCATCTGCCGCGCCAGCTGCGGGCTGGAGGGCGAGATGGCCGCCATGCCCAGCGGGTTCTTCAGCCATTGACGGAAGAAGGTCCACGTCTGGGTGGGGGTGTGTTCGTTTCGACTCATGGCCACAGCATAATGCCCCCCGCAGTGTTTCGGGCGGGTTAAGCGCGTCACCGCGCGGCCCGGCCTTCCCTCCGGCCACCGTGGTCAGGCCCGCCGCAGCTCCCAGCAGCGGTGGATGCGCGGGTTGCGCTCGAAGTCCGGATCAATCGTGCGCGGGCTGATCTCGGTGCACGTGGCGAATTCGGCGATCGCCGCTTCGTCGGGTTTGAACCGGCGGAAGTTGTTCGAGAACAGCAGCAGCCCGTCCGGCGCCAGCCGCGAGCAGCACGCGCGCAGCAGGCGCACGTGGTCGGCCTGGGTGTCGAAGTCCTGCGCGCGGGCGGAATTGGAGAAGGTGGGCGGATCGCAGAAGATCAGGTCGTACTGGCCGCGGTCGGCCGCAAGCCAGGCCATCACGTCGGCCTGCATTAGCTGGTGCGCGCGGCCGGCGGCGCCGTTGAGCGCCAAGTTCTTGCCAGCCCACTCCAAGTAAGTGCCCGACAGGTCCACGCTGGTGGTGGACGCCGCGCCGCCCACCGCCGCGTGCACGCTGGCCGCGCCGGTGTAAGCGAACAGGTTCAGCACCCGCTTGCCGCGCGCCTCGCGTCCGATCCGCAGGCGGATCGGGCGATGGTCCAGGAACAGGCCGGTGTCGAGGTAGTCGAACAGGTTGACCAGCAGCCGGGCCTGGCCCTCGCGCACGGCCACCAGGTCGCCGCGCTTGTCCATCTGGCCGTACTTGCTGCCACCCTTGCCGCGGGCACGGGTCTTGATGGAGACCTGCTCCGTGGGCACGGCGAAAACCTCGCGCACCGCGTCCAGCAGCTCGCCGAAGCGGCGGCGGCTGTCGGCTTCGGGAATCGTCGCCGGCGCTTCGTACTCCTGCACGTGCACGAAGGTGCGGGCTTCGCCGCCGTCTTCGAGGTAGACGTCCACCGCCGCCGAATACTCCGGCAGGTCGGCGTCGTAGGCGCGCCAGGCGGACACGCCCTCGCGCTCGCGCCACGACTTGAGGTGCTTGAGGTTCTTGCGCAGGCGGTTGGCGACCATCTGCGCACCTTCCGACAGCGGCTTGGCCTCGCGCGGGGGACGCACCGGCGGCTGCACCGGGTCGCACACCACCAGCGCGCATTCCAACGCGCCGTTGAAGAACGCGTAGCGCTTGGCGGCCCGCAGTCCGCTGGCCTGCGCCAATTCGTCGGAGCCACACAGCAGCACCGCGCGCCAGTCGGGCACGGCGCGGCGCAGGGCGTCGCCCAGTTCGCGGTACAGCGCCGCGTCGGCGGCCAGGCGCGCGTTGTACGGCGGGTTGCACACCACCAGGCCGCGCGCGGCGCCCGGGTCCTTGAGCGCGGCCACGGGCGCGCGGTCGAAGCGGATCATCTCGGCGATGCCCGCGCGGTCGGCGTTGGCGACCGCCGAATGCAGTGCGGCCGGGTCGGCGTCGGCGCCGAAGAACACCGGCCGCAGCGCGGCGCGGCCCACCTCGGCGCGCTGGCGCGCCTGCGCCTCGATGCCGTTCCAGAGGTCCTCGTCGAACGGTTTCCAGCGCGTGGGCAGCGTGCCCTTCAGGCGATGCAGGCCAGGCGCGACGTCGGCGGCCATCAGCGCGCCCTCGATCAGCAGCGTGCCGCTGCCGCACATCGGGTCGAGCAGCGCGCCGCCTTCGGCGTAAATCTTCTGCCAACCGCCGCGCACCAGCATCGCCGCGGCGAGGTTTTCCTTCAGTGGCGCCTCGCCCTGCGACTGGCGCCAGCCGCGGCGGTGCAGCGAGCCGCCGCCGATGTCGATCGAAACGATGGCCCGGCCCTTGCGCACCACCAGGCTGATGCGCAGGTCGGGCGCTTCGGTGTCCACCGAAGGACGGGTGCCGTTGGCGGCGCGCATGCGGTCGACGATGGCGTCCTTGGTGCGCTGGGCGGCGTAGCGTTCGTGGGTGAGCGCCGGGCCCGAGACGTGCGCGTCCACGCTCAGCGTGCCCTCGGGCGCCAGGTGCTCGTTCCAGTCGATGGCGTGCACGCCCTGGTAGAGGTCGTTCTCGTTGGCGCAGTCGAACTCGGCCAGCGGCCACAGCACGCGGCTGGCCAGGCGCGAGAACATCACGGCGCGGTACGCCGCCTCGGGCTCGCCATCGGCGTTGGCGCCGGCCAGCGCAGCGGTGGACCTGCTGGCGCCCAGGGCCACCAGTTCATCCGCCAGCAGGTACTCCAGGCCCTTGGCGCAGGCGACGAAGAACTTCATGGCGCCAGCATCTGCAGGAAGCGGCCGAACTCTTCGGCGCAGAACTCCACGTGCGCCGCCAGGCGGTGGCTGTCGGGCACCAGCACCAGCGTGTCCTGGCGGCGCTGGGCCCAGCGCACCACGTCCATCGCCGGGATCAGTTCGTCTTCCCAGCCGTGGACGATGCGCGTGGGCACCATCGCGGCCTTGAGGTAGCGCGGCTCGCCGTCCAGCGCGATCGGCGGCGCCATCAGGAACAGGCCGTCGACGTGGACCTCGCGCGAAACGTGCGCCGAGACATAGGCGCCCATGCTCGAACCGGCCAGCACCAGCGGCCGGCGCTGGCACAGATGGGCGCGGGCGCCGAGGCGGAGGATGCGGCCGGGCACGTCGCCCAGCGGGCCCAGCACGTCGAGGTCGCGGTACTCGGGGCGCTCGTGGGTCCAGCCCAGTTGGCCTGCGACCCGCGCCAGCGCGGCGGCCTTGGAGGCGTCCGGACCGCTTTCCAGGCCGTGCGAGATGATGACGTGGCCGCTCATGCCTCGTCGTCCGCCAGCGCCACCAGCGGGTCACCCACGGCGATGACGCCGTCGGTGAGCACGCGCGCGCACAGGCCGCCGTGGCCGCGCATCGCGTTGTAGCCGCCGGGGCCCAGCGCAGCTTCCATGCGCGAGCAGGGGTCGCAGGGCTGGGTGCCTTCGAAAACCGTCTGGCCAATCCGGAAGCGCCGGCCCTTGAGCGCCACCAGCGGGATGCCCGAGACCACGACGTTGCGGCGAAGCAGCGCAGGAGCCACCTCGTGGCGGCCACTGAGTGCGGCGATGGCGCCCAGGTGCTCGGCCTGGATCAGGGTGATGCCGCGCTTGCCGCTGCCGCTGCCGTAGCGGTCGCCCACCAGGCCCTTGCCGGCGACGACCTGGGCCTGGCTGACTTCGACCATCGGCAGGTCCCGGGCGGTGCGCAGGCCGATCCACCGGATCTGGCCGGCGCGCGGCAGGGTGGCCATCAGGGCGCCTAGCGCGGAGTCGGCGGGAAAGGGCATGTTGCGGGGCTCCGGAATGGCCGCGATGTTAGCATGCGGCCATGATCGCCGACCTGCCGCCCGACCCCGCGATGCACGCCTGGCCCCTGCCCTACGAAGAGCGTCTGGAGTCGCGCCCGTCCGCGCGCATCGACCTGGTGGTGGTGCACTGCACCGAACTGCCCGACCTGGCCACGGCGCGCGAGTACGGCGAGCGCGAACTCCACGCCAGCGGCACCGGCAACAGCGGCCATCACTAAGTCGCCCGCGACGGCAGCACCCCCGTGTTCGTGGCGCCCGGCCGCATCGCCCACCACACCCGCGGCTACAACGAGCGCTCGATCGGCATCGAACTGGTGAACCGCGGCCGCTACCCCGACTGGCTCGACTCCCGCCACCAGGCCATGGACGAGCCCTACACCGACGCCCAGGTGGCCGCGCTCGTGGCGCTGCTGCGCACGCTTCGGCGCGACATCCCCTCGCTGGAGTTCATCGCCGGGCACGAGGACCTTGATCGCGACACGGTGCCGTCCAGCAACGACCCGCAGCGGAGCGTGTCGCGCAAGCGCGATCCCGGGCCACGTTTCCCCTGGTCGATGGTGCTCGACGAAACCCCTCTGGCCCGCATCCGGCCCTGAACGGCGGCCGCCGGGCCGCCCCGCGCACCGGTCTATAATCCGGACCTGAATCCCGGAGTTCCCATGACCGCATCCGTCGCCGCCGAACTGGTGGACCTGCTGACCCTCGAGCGGCTCGAGGAAAACCTGTTCCGCGGGCAAAGCCGCGACATCGGCACCAAGTACGTGTTCGGCGGCCAGGTGCTGGGCCAGGCGCTGTCGGCGGCCCAGCAGACGGTCGACACGGCGCGCCACGTGCACTCCATCCACGCGTATTTCCTGCGCGCCGGCGACGTCGAGCATCCGATCGTCTACGACGTGGACCGCTCCCGCGACGGCAACAGCTTCTCGGTGCGGCGCGTCACCGCCATCCAGCACGGCAAGCCCATCTTCGTGTTCGCCGCATCGTTCCAGGACGACGAGCCGGGCAACGAACACCAGCTGTCCATGCCAGAGGTGCCGCGCCCGGAGGACATCGAGCCGGTGGCCGCGCCCTCGGCCGAACAGCTGGCGCAGCTGCCGACGAAAGCGCAGCGCTGGCTGTCGCGCATGGGCCCGTTCGAGATCCGGCCGGTGTACCCGCGCGACGAACTGAGGCCGCCCAAGCGGCCGCCGTTTCAGCAGGTGTGGTTCAAGCTCAACGGCCACGTCGGCGATTCGCCGGTGCTGCACCAGGCACTGCTGGCCTATGCGTCCGACTTCCACCTGCTGGGTACCGCGACCTTCCCGCACGGCATCAGCTACTACCAGCCGAACGTGCAGATGGCTTCGCTGGACCACGCGATGTGGTTCCACCGGCCTTTCCGCGCCGACCAGTGGCTGCTGTATTCGATCGACAGCCCCAGCGCGCAGGGCGCGCGCGGCCTGACGCGCGGCCAGATATTCACGCGCGAGGGCCGGCTGGTCGCGTCCACCGCCCAGGAAGGCCTGATCCGCGTGCTGCCCGAAGTCAAAGGAGGCCACTGATGCGCCAGGTATTCACTTCAGTGCGGCTGGAGAACGTCGAGCGCGTCGAGAAGATGCTCAACGAGGCCGGCATCGCCACCAAGATCAACCAGGGCCGCGGCTGGAAGCCCGTGAGCCGCCGCGAGTTCAGCTACAGCGACAAGAACCACGACTCCAGCCAGCAGCCCTCCCTGTGGGTGATCAAGCCCGACGACTT
>Ga0105045_10004507_pt1 | contig 12105 bp, 12 predicted proteins | sample MAT02_FD_78089 | JGI IMG/M metagenome (GOLD analysis project Ga0105045, IMG submission 78089) | Freshwater microbial communities from Lake Fryxell liftoff mats and glacier meltwater in Antarctica - MAT-02 (megahit assembly) | ecosystem: Environmental > Aquatic > Freshwater > Ice > Liftoff... | reverse complement strand
TGAACATTATGCAGGTGCAATGCCATTATGGTTGGCGCCAGTTCAAGTAATGGTGTTGAATATTTCTGAAGGTCAGTCGGGTTATGTGCGCCAAGTAGTTGAAATGTTGAAGAAAAATGGCATTCGCTGCGAATTTGACTTGAGAAATGAGAAGATTACCTATAAAATACGCGAACATAGCATGCAAAAGTTACCTTACTTGCTAGTTGCAGGTGAGCGTGAGATGCAAGCAGGACATTTAGCCGTGCGTACCAGAAAAGGTGAAGACCTAGGTTCTATGCCGATAAGCGCTTTAATTGAGCGTTTAAAAGCAGAAGTTGAAGCGAAAGCTTAACTGCCTCAGTGTTCACTCTACTGTGCACGGCTTAACTATTTGGAGTAATTGATATAGCACAAGATAAAGAAACGCGAATTAATGGTGATATAACAGCGCCTCAGGTTCGTTTGGTGGGTATCGAAGGTGAACCTTTAGGTATTGTTACATTAGCTGAAGCTTTTGCAGCAGCAGAAGAAGCTGATATTGATCTAGTAGAAATTGCGCCAAACGCAGCGCCGCCAGTGTGTAGATTGATGGATTACGGTAAGTTTAAATATGCTGAAAGTAAAAAGCAGCACGAAGTTAAACTTAAACAAAAACAAGTAGTTGTTAAAGAAATTAAGTTTCGCCCAGGCACTGATGACGGTGATTATGCAATTAAAGTGCGCAACATCATTCGTTTTATTGAAGACGGCGATAAAGCAAAAATTACCCTACGTTTTAGAGGCCGTGAGATTACTCACCAAGAATTTGGTTTGGCGCTATTAAGACGTGTAGAAGCAGATACTAAAGATGTTGCTGTGGTTGAGCAGTTTCCAAAAATGGAAGGCCGACAAATGGTGATGGTGCTTGGTCCGCAAAAAAAGATTAAGTAATTAAAGATTTTCTGAGTACTACGGCTAAAACGGCATGCCTACGTACTTTTAACTAGTCTCTAAAGGAGAACAAAATGCCAAAAATGAAAACCAAGAGCGGTGCTAAAAAGCGCTTTAAATTCTTGGGTAATGGTAAAGTGAAGCGTACGCACTCTCACTTGCGCCATATCCTAACGAAAAAAACAACAAAACAAAAACGTAAATTGCGCGGCACTGCAATTATCTCACCAACAGACGTCAAACGCGTTCGCGCTATGATGCCAACACGATAAGGAGACCGTATGTCTAGAGTAAAACGTGGTGTCATCGCTCGCGCAAGACACAAGAAAGTATTAAAAGCCGCTAAAGGTTATCGCGGTCGCCGTAAAAATGTTTACCGCGTTGCTAAACAAGCGGTAATGAAAGCCGGGCAATATGCTTACCGTGACCGCCGTCAGAAAAAACGTCAATTCCGCACATTGTGGATTGCGCGTATCAATGCTGGTGCCCGTGAATGCGGTTTAACTTATAGTCGTTTTATGAATGGCTTGAAAAAAGCGGCAATTGAAGTTGATCGTAAAGTGCTAGCAGATTTAGCTGTATTTGATAAAGTAGCATTTGCTAAGTTTGTTGAATTAGCTAAAACTGGTTTAGCTGCTTAGATTTAAATCACAATTTAATCTGTATTTAACTTAAATTGTATTTATAAAAATAAAAAGAGGCTTAGGCCTCTTTTTTTTATGATAAAATTCATTTTAAAATCAAGTAATTAACAAAAAGTGTCTGTGAAAAACCGTTAAGTTTTTCACTGGGCAAAAATTTAAGCCGTTAAGTTTTTATACAATATATAGTAATCAACTAAGCTTTTTAGCCAATAGCAGTTTTAAACATTAAGAGCAAAGATCAATACCTTATGTCAGACTTAAATCATTTAATCTTAGCGGCGCAAACAGATTTTGCCAATAGTGTAACGATGAACGACCTAGAAATTGCTAAAGCTAAGTATTTAGGAAAAACGGGTTCTTTAACTGAAGCCTTAAAAAGCTTAGGCAAATTGAGTAATGAAGAGCGCCCAGCAGCAGGCGCAGCAATTAATCTGGTTAAACAAGCAATTGAAGCTGCTTTAACCTTAAGGCGTGAAGCGATTTTGAATGCTGAGCAAGCCAAACAATTAGCACAAGAATCTATTGACGTGACACTACCTGCGCGCGCGCAAACGCAAGGTGGCTTACATCCGGTCACGCTCACTTTAAAACGTGTTGAAGAATTATTCCATTCAATCGGCTTTGAAGTCGCTACTGGCCCTGAGATAGAAACTGATTTTTATAATTTTACTGCGCTCAACATCCCAGAAGATCATCCAGCGCGTGCGATGCATGACACTTTTTATATTGATGAGGTTAATGTGTTGAGAACGCATACCTCGCCAGTGCAAGTGCGCTACATGGAAAACGCATTAAAAACTAATCAAACGCCGCCACTCAAAATTATTGCGCCAGGTCGTGTTTATCGAGTGGATTCTGATGCCACGCATTCGCCTATGTTTCACCAAGTAGAAGGTTTGTGGGTGGATGAGGATATTAGCTTTGCAAATTTAAAAGGTATCGTGCAGGATTTTTTGCAAAAATTCTTTGAGCGCGATGATTTAACCGTACGTTTTAGACCATCATTTTTTCCTTTTACCGAACCATCAGCTGAAATGGATATGAGCTGGAATGGTGGCTGGTTAGAAATTGGCGGTTGCGGGATGGTGCATCCAGAAGTATTTAAACATGTGAATATTGATAGTGAAAAATATCGTGGTTTTGCTTTTGGTTTAGGCATTGAGCGCTTAACCATGCTGCGTTACGGAGTGAATGATTTGCGTCATTTTTTCAATAATGATTTACGTTTTTTAAGCCAATTTAAGTAATTAAATTTAATAGTTAAGGTTGCAAACGGATTATGCAGTTTTCAGAAAATTGGCTACGTAGCCTTGTTAATACCGACTTAGACAGCCAATCATTAAGCCACGCGCTTACGATGGCTGGCCTAGAGGTTGAAGAAATGCAAGCCGTTGCTGCGCCATTTACGCAGGTTGTGGTGGCAAAAATATTGTCTGTAGAAAAACATCCTGACGCAGACCGTTTGCAAGTGTGTCAGGTTGACGTAGGGCTAGGAGAACCCTTGCAAATTGTATGTGGCGCTACCAATGCGCGCGCTGGTTTAATTGCGCCTTGTGCGCTAGTAGGTGCAGAGTTGCCGGGCATTTCAATTAAACAAGCCAAAGTGCGCGGCGTTGAATCTTTTGGCATGATGTGCTCATCAAAAGAGTTGGGTATTACTGAGGAAGCAACAGGTTTACTTGAACTGCCAGAAATTGCAAAAATTGGCTTAGATATTCGTGAATATTTAGAGTTAAACGACCATAGTTTTACCATTAAACTCACGCCAAACCGCGCAGATTGTTTAAGCGTAACTGGTATTGCGCGCGATGTTGCCGCGATTACTGGCGCCCAAACAAAGTTTACGACATACACTACTGTAAGTGTTACATACGCGCAGAATAAAGTTGTAACAGTAATAGAAAAAAATGCTTGCCCGCGCTACTGCGGTAGATTAATCGCTGGCGTAAATGCTAAAACGCATTCGCCAGATTGGATGATAAGACGATTAGAGCGCAGTGGTGTTCGCAGTATTAGCGCGGTGGTTGATATTACCAATTATGTACTGCTAGAACTTGGGCAGCCGATGCATGCTTTTGATGCAAGTAAGTTGAAAGGTGATATTGAAGTTCGCTTTGCTAAAGTAGGCGAATCTTTAATGCTACTTAACGACCAAACGGTGACGTTAAAAGCAGATGATTTAGTGATTGCTGATGCAAATGGCCCGCTTGCGCTGGCAGGCATTATGGGCGGCAGTGCAAGCGCTGTAACTAATGCTACTACTGAAGTTTTTTTAGAAAGTGCATTTTTTGCGCCATCAGCCATTGCGGGTAAAGCGCGACGATTAGGTTTAAGCACAGATTCTTCTTACCGCTTTGAGCGTGGCGTCGATTTTGGTAATACACGTAATGCACTTGAATATGCAACACAATTAATTCAAGACATTTGTGGCGGAACTCAAGAAGTTAAAGCCGGCAAGGTAACAGAGCAAATTGCTACTTTACCTGCGCGTAAATTAGTCACACTTAGACTAACGCGTTTAAATTCGGTATTAGGGATAAGTTTTACATCTGCAAAAGTAGCACAGCTTTTAGCTCAGCTTAACTTTGTATTTACTACTGCAGGTGACATTTTTACGGTTACGCCACCAAGCTACCGTTTTGATATTGCCATTGAAGAAGATTTGATTGAAGAAGTTGCGCGTTTGCATGGCTACGAGCATATTCCTGCAACGGCTCCAGTTGCAAGACTAAAAATGTTACCAGCGCCAGAATCAGTATTGCATCAAAATAAGCTGCGCGATACCTTAGTTGCCACAGGATATCAAGAAGTGGTGACCTATAGCTTTGTGGATGAAAGCTGGGAGCGCGATTTGCTAGGTAATAGCGCACCAATTATGCTTAAAAACCCGATTGCAAGTAATTTAAGCGTAATGCGCACGAGTTTATGGGGTGGTTTGTTAGATGTGTTAGTGTATAACTTAAACCGCAAACAAGAGCGCGCGGCTTTGTTTGAAATTGGCGCGATTTACCAAACTAACGCTACGGGATTTACAGAAACACTTAAAATTTCAGGCTTATTTTATGGGTCAGCCATGCCAGAGCAGTGGGCTGGCGATGCAAAAGACGTTGATTTTTTTGATGTAAAAGCACATGTACAAAGTCTAGTTGGCGCGCAAGTTAGTTTTGAAAAAGCAGAGCATATTACCTTGCACCCAGGCCAAGCTGCCAAAGTCCTCAATGCAGGCAAGCCAGTTGGTTGGCTAGGTAAATTACATCCAAAATGGCAACAGTACTATGGTTTGCCAAAAAATACGTATTTATTTGAGCTAGATGTGGCTGCAATATTAAACCGCCCATTAGCGCAGTATCAAGAAGTGTCTAAGCTACTGCCAATTAGGCGTGACTTAGCCATTGTGGTTGATGAAAGTATTGCGTTACAAACAATATTGAGCGCAATTAATCTGGCCAATATCCAATTGATAAATCAAGTGCAATTATTTGATTTATATCAGGGAAAAGGTATCGCCGAAAATAAAAAAAGCCTTGCATTATCAATACTTATGCACGATACTCAAAAATCTTTGACAGATAACGATGCGGACACGACCGTTACAATTCTGCTACAATTATTACAAAATAATTTCGGCGCAGAGCTTAGAAGTTAGATAAACAGTTGCCAATTAAATTAACGGTTAATTTGATTTTAGGCATCACTTATTAGTTAAACTGTATTCAAGATACAAAACTTAACCTTTTTTTATAGACACATATTTAATAGAAAATAGTAATATCAAAAAAAGAGTTTTTAAAAGCTTAAATTGAAAAATGGGAGCGGTGCATGACATTAACTAAAGCGGAACTTGCAGACTTATTGTACGAGCAAGTTGGGTTAAATAAGCGTGAAGCAAAAGACATGGTAGAAGCTTTTTTTGAAGAAGTGCGTACCGCATTAGAAGCTGGCGACAGCGTCAAGTTGTCAGGTTTTGGAAATTTTGAGTTGCGCATAAAGTCTGAACGCCCAGGCCGCAATCCTAAAACTGGCGAAGAAATACCAATTACTGCACGTCGGGTTGTCACTTTTCACGCAAGTCAAAAACTAAAAAGTAAAGTTGAAGCAAATTACGCTAAGTAAATTTGATTAAAGATATTATTTAAGACTATTTATTGTGACTGAACATAATCTCAAAGTGCCATTACCGCCGATTCCAGCAAAGCGCTACTTTACGATAGGTGAAGTCAGCGAGCTCTGCGGTGTAAAACCACATGTACTAAGATACTGGGAACAAGAGTTTACCCAATTAAAACCCGTAAAAAGGCGCGGTAACCGCCGTTACTATCAGCATCACGAAGTATTATTAATTCGTCGTATTCGTGAATTATTGTACGAGCAGGGTTTTACTATTAGCGGTGCACGTAATCGTCTTGATGACCACAACGTTGCCGTCACAAGCTCAATAGAAACTAATGGCGACCAACTAGGTGTTAAACCTAACGCAATATCTCAAAAAGCTCCTCTCTTAGAAAACACACCCAACTATGCTGCGATTAAAGCCGAGCTTAATGCGGTCATTACTTTGCTACGCTCACATTTGCAGCCTGCATAGAGTAATAAATCTGATTTTTAGCGCATGCTGTTTGTGCACAACAACATCGAATCCCCAATCTTTTAAGCTATAATGCCATTCGCAATTGCTAATGGCTTTTGCATGTTCGGGGCGTAGCGCAGCCTGGTAGCGTACTTGTCTGGGGGACAAGGGGTCGCAAGTTCGAATCTTGCCGTTCCGACCAATATATCAAGCAACCATTCTCAAGAAAAAGTTTTATAATTAGCTGACATCAATAAAAATATTTAGCCAATTTAAATCTTACATCAATCTGTGAAATCATCATGCAACTTTCTAATTTTCAATTAAAAACCATACAAAGTAAGCCGTTTAACGATCAAAAGCCTGGTACTTCAGGTTTGCGAAAAAAAGTTAACGTATTTCAACAGACACATTATTTAGAAAATTTTGTGCAAAGTATTTTTGATACCTTGTTTGAAGCTGATAGCATTTCACAAGCACCACAAAATGCAACGCTAACAATAGGCGGTGATGGCCGTTATTATAATCGCCATGCAATTCAAACCATTATTCAAATGGCTGCAGCGAATGGTTTTTCGAAAGTGATTGTGGGGCAGGCTGGCATTTTATCTACACCTGCAGCATCACATGTGATTCGTAAATACCAAACATTTGGCGGTATGATTTTATCTGCTAGCCACAATCAGGGAGGTATTAATGGTGATTTTGGTATTAAGTACAACATCGGTAATGGCGGTTCTGCCCCAGAAAAAATTACAGACGTTGTGTTTACTAATAGCAATACCATTCACCAATATTACACATGTGATTTACCCGTAATTGATATAGACACTATAGGCGAAATGTATTTTAAAAATGCGAATAATCAACAAAATTTTACTGTGCAAGTGATTGATGCGGTCAAAGATTATGCAGATTTAATGCAAGATTTATTCGATTTTGCAGCGATTAAAAATTTGTTGTCTAGCGGTTTCAAAATGAAGTTTGATGCGATGCACGCTGTTACTGGTCCTTACGCGCGCGAAATTTTTATCAAACGCCTAGGTGCTGCTGAAGACAGCATTATGAACTGTGTTCCTTCTGAGGATTTTGCAGGCGGTCATCCAGACCCTAATTTAACGTATGCAGAAGAGTTAGTTGCCATTATGTATGCCGGTGAAAGTGCGCCAGATTTTGGTGCAGCGTCTGACGGCGATGGCGACCGCAACATGATTTTGGGCAAAAACTTTTTTGTAACGCCATCAGATAGTTTGGCGGTATTGGCGGCTAACGCAACGTTAATTCCTGCTTATAAAACAGGAATTGCAGGCGTAGCGCGCTCTATGCCAACCAGTGGTGCGGTAGATAGAGTAGCGGCTGCGCTAAATATTCCATGCTTTGAAACGCCCACTGGTTGGAAGTTTTTTGGCAATTTGATGGATGCTGGAAAAGTAACGCTATGTGGGGAAGAAAGCTTTGGCACCAGCTCAAGTCATGTGCGCGAAAAAGACGGGTTATGGGCAGTTTTGTTTTGGCTCAATATTTTGGCAGAGCAATTTAAGCGTACAAGTTTATTGCCGTCCGTTGAGCAGATGTTAATGACACATTGGGCACAGTTTGGTCGAAATGTATATTCGCGCCATGATTATGAAGAAATTCCTACAGATGCCGCCAATGAAGTCATTGCGCATATTAACGCACAATTTACCGCTTTACCCGGCCAAGTGTTTGGCAGATACACTGTAAAAACTTGTGATAATTTTAGTTATCACGATGTAATAGATGGTTCTGTGAGCCATAATCAAGGCATCCGCATTTTATTTGTAGATGGCTCGCGGATAGTGTTTCGCTTATCTGGCACAGGGACACAAGGTGCAACTTTACGCATTTACTTAGAAGCATTTGAACCTGAGGTGCGAAAGCACGGTTTAGATGCACAAGTGGCACTGGCAGAAATGATAGCGATTGCTTTAGAGATTTCACAACTTAAAGCGCGAACCGGCCGTGAAAAGCCTACTGTGATTACTTAAGAGAGTTTTTTTTGGATAAGATGCAATTAGCAAAAATGTGTCTGTAAAAAAGCGTTAAGTATTTTAGAAATTAACGCTTACTCATACACTTGTTTAATCGTCATTTCACCTTTAAATAAGCGCACATCCATACGCCCTAAATACGACATACCGAGCAATACATCGCCATCTAAACCAGGCGCTATCATGGCGGCAACATCATGTGCTTCTACGCCGCCTACTTGCACGGAATCTAGCCTCACCATATAACCCACACTGTCGCCATTGGCAGTGTTCGTTCGAATTGCATTAATGCTTTTTAGATTGAGTCTATCTGCAACGCGTTGAGAAATCGCTACACCAGTTGCGCCAGTATCTACCAAAACATCTACTTTTTCACCATTAATCAGCGCTTCAGCACGATAATGACCATCTAAGCCACGCTTAAGTATAGTGATAGCGCCATTACCTAACTTGTTAATTTTATTCGGGTTTTGAATGTTGTCAGCAAGATAATAAATCAGGCCAGCAAGTACTAACCAAATAATACTCACTACTAAAGAATTTTTAGACATGACTTTTTAAATTTACTCGGCTTCGTCAATCCAAGCGAGTTGAATGGCCTCTAAAATCTTTTCACCACACTTATTTGGGTCATCGTCAAAACCTTCTAAATCGAGCACCCATTGCATTAAATCAGTAAAGCGAACGGTTTTCGGGTCAATCTCTGGGTGTGTATCGTAAAGTGATTCTGCAATATTGAGTTTGTCTGTCCATTTCATAATGCGCTCCTTTTAATTGGATTTATTATAGCGCGTCATGCTCTTACAAAATATGGTTACAAAGAATAGCTACAAAAAAAACCCGCAACCAAGTGAAAGGTTACGGGCTAAGGGGCCAATTTGGAGATATGTGCCTGATTAATATAGTGCAAACAGCGTGCCAGTTATTTTATCTATAATATTCATAGTGTTAGATAAAGTGACTCATTGGCATTTTTGTTCAAAATAACCGATTGGTTGTTATCAACCAACCATAATCAAATTTAGAGCAGAAATATAGCCTAAAATTAGATGAATACCGTTAATGAGGATTTGAATGACTTTCAATATCAAATTGCCTTGATATGTTAAAATATTAAATTGAATTAAAGCTTTAATATCAAATCTATATACCTTCACTTAACTTTTAAATAGTAATATTGGAAATATGATTATGCCTAGCACCGCCGCTTTTAGCACAGCAAAAACTTTACAAGTTACAGACCCAGCGTTACAAACCATGATTGCTCACGAAGTTGAGCGCCAGCACGAGCATATTGAGTTAATCGCTTCAGAAAATTACACCAGCCCAGCGGTCATGGAAGTACAAGGCTCACAACTCACGAATAAATATGCTGAAGGCTACCCAGGTAAACGTTTTTACGGCGGGTGTGAGTTTGTAGATCAAGTTGAACAACTAGCAATTGACCGTTTAAAAGTGTTATACGGCGCTGAGTACGCTAACGTACAACCGCATTCTGGCTCGCAAGCGAACCAAGCGGTGTATTTCAGTATTTTAAAACCAGGCGATACCGTAATGGGCATGAATCTAGGACATGGTGGCCATTTAACGCACGGTTCTCCAGCCAATTTATCAGGTAAATTATTTAACATCGTGGCCTATGGATTAAACGAAAATGAAGAAATTGATTATGACGAAATGGAGCGTATTGCAGTTGAAGCAAAACCAAAGCTATTGATTGGTGGCGCTTCAGCTTACGCGCTTCGTTTTGATTGGGAGCGTATGGCAGCGATTGCCAAAAAAGTGGGCGCATATTTTATGGTAGATATGGCGCATTATTCTGGCTTAATTGCAGGTGGTGTTTATCCAAATCCAGTGCCTCATGCAGATTTTGTAACGTCAACCACACACAAAACTCTGCGTGGACCTCGCGGCGGAATTATTTTAGCCAAAGCGGAGTTTGAAAAGTCATTAAATTCTAATGTGTTCCCAGGCTTACAAGGTGGTCCATTAATGCATGTGATTGCGGCAAAAGCGACAGCGTTTCTAGAGGCGTCCCAGCCAGAATTTAAACTGTATCAAGCGCAAGTGATTAAAAACGCACAAGCCATGGCGGAAACTCTAAAGACGCGTGGTTTACGCATTATTTCAGGCCGCACAGAATCGCATATGTTTATGGTGGATTTACGGCCTAAAGGCTTAACTGGTAAAGCCGCTGATGCAGCATTAGGTTTGGCACATATTACGGTGAATAAAAATTCAATTCCGAACGATCCAGAAAGCCCATTTGTCACTTCTGGTATTCGTATCGGCGCGCCAGCGATTACGACGCGTGGTTTTAAAGAGGAAGAAGCGCGATTAGTTGCCAATTTAATTGCAGACGTGCTTGATAACCCAGCCGATGAAGCAATTATTGCAGCAACAAAAACTAAAGTGCATGCTTTAACTTCTCGTTTTCCAGTGTATGGTGCGTAATTTTTATATGCCGAGACATTAAGTGAAATGTCCTTTTTGCGGTGATGCAGATACACAAGTCATTGACTCACGAGTCAATGAAGAAGGCAACTCTATTCGCCGCCGTCGTAAATGTGGGGTGTGCGATAAACGTTTTACCACTTATGAAACAGCTGAGCTACACATACCGCAAGTGGTTAAAACAAATGGCACGCGTGAAGAGTTCAGCCGCGAAAAGTTACGTTTATCTTTTTCACGTGCGCTCCACAAACGCCCAGTACCTACTGAATATGTTGACCATGCACTAGATAGAATTTCGCAAAAATTACTCAGCTTGGGTGAACGTGAAATTCCAGCCAGACAGTTAGGTGAAAGTGTAATGCATGAGCTAAAGTTGATGGATAAAGTGGCGTATATTCGCTTTGCATCGGTGTATCGTAGTTTTTCAGATGTTGATGATTTTAACGATGCCATTCGTGATTTAGATGCGTCTATTCAAAGTTTTAATCGGCGAAGCACTGATAAATAATAAGCAATGATAATTTATGGGCAACGATTTTAGTGAGTAACGACACTAGTAAGTAATAACAGGTAGCAAAGTATAATAAAAATATTCTTTAAAAAGGCGTGAGCAATGAAACTAATCAATTGGGCTTCTATCGTATTGGCTGCTTTTACGGTATTACTTACGATTGTATTTTTTACTTGGTGGGCGTTTAAAGACAGCGTGGTGTTTGGTAGTGAAAAGTTTAACCAAACTAAATGGATGCAAAGCACCGCAACTATTGAAACCGAGTGTAAGCGTGGCGACATGGCGTATCACTTACAGCAACAAATCTCAGTAAAAGGTGTTCCACGCGATGCCGTAAGCGCTTTACTTGGCCGCCCAAGTTACGAAGATACTAATGCTAGGGAATATGAATTAGGCAAATGTATGTATGTATACCACGGTTTGCGTATTTTCTTTGATGAGAATAATCGCTTAATGCACAGCCGTATTTCGTCACATTAAGCTTCAACAGAAAAATATTATCTAGCGGTCAGTTTACGCCCTAGATTTTTATGTTTTCAGTAAATGACCATCAATATATGAGCCGCGCGCTGCAACTAGCCGCGCAAGGTTTATATACCACCAGCCCTAATCCTCGTGTGGGCTGCGTAATCGTTAAATATGAGCACGATTTAAATCATAAAAGCAACATCATAGGCGAAGGTGCGCATTTAAAAGCGGGCGAGCCACATGCTGAAGTATTTGCATTGCGTCAAGCAGGTGAAGCCGCTAAAGGCGCAACTGCTTATGTCACTTTAGAGCCATGCAATCATTATGGCAAAACGCCGCCTTGTGTAGATGCACTTATTAATGCAGGTGTAAGCCGCGTGGTGGTGGCGATGCAAGACCCTAATCCGCTGGTAGCAGGGCAGGGTTTAGGGCGCTTACGCGCGCAAGGCATAGCGGTTGAAGTTGGGTTGATGGAGACTGAGGCTAAAGCGCTGAATGTAGGTTTCATAAAACGTATGAGCTTTGGTGTGCCATATG
>Ga0105045_10004506_pt1 | contig 12107 bp, 11 predicted proteins | sample MAT02_FD_78089 | JGI IMG/M metagenome (GOLD analysis project Ga0105045, IMG submission 78089) | Freshwater microbial communities from Lake Fryxell liftoff mats and glacier meltwater in Antarctica - MAT-02 (megahit assembly) | ecosystem: Environmental > Aquatic > Freshwater > Ice > Liftoff... | reverse complement strand
TGACGCGCCGGGATGTTTTTCTGGCGGAGATGGCGCGGGTAGTTCCGTGGCGTCGGCTGGAGGCGCTGATTGAGCCGCATTATCCGAAGGCGGGGAACGGCCGGAAGCCGTATCCGTTGGGTGTAATGCTGCGAGTTCATTTTCTGCAGTATTGGTATGGCTATCCCGACCCCGCCATGGGGGATGCGCTGCACGACATGCCCGCCCTGCGGCGCGTTGCGGGCCTGGATGCGGGCGAGAGCCGGATGCTCGACGAGACGACGATCCTGAACTTTCGTCACTTGCTGGAGGCGCACCAGTTGGCTTAGAGCCTGTTTCAGGAGGTTGTCTCGCTGCTGACGCAGCGTGGCCTGCTCCCCAGCGCCAGGCTGGGCAGGTCCCAGGACACTTCGGCTGCGAACTCCCGCTGCCCCGATTGCGGAAGCAGCGGCGTGCCGTTCAGCACTGCGGGTGCGGCTTTCGGCAGCCCGTTGAGCCGGAGCGATTGCAGGTTTATCGGCCCATCGAAGCCGATCACCCCCACCTGCGCATAGTAGACAAATAGGCCGACGCGGATGGTCTGTCGCCGATTGTAGTTGGCATCATCCATCGGCGCGCCGGCGTTCCAGCCCTTCGCCGGGCCGTTCCATTGTATGGTGGTGATCGAGGCCAGGACGTCGTCGGCGATGTCCACCCGAACATTGGCTACGCTTTGGAGGCACCACACAATCCGGCACCCACCGCAGCAGACCGATCCCCTGACTCCGGCTCACATTCGACGGTTCACTTGCAGATGCCCGCATCGCTCATTCGATGACCCGGTATGCGCGACGGAAATACATCAGTGGCGTCCGTTCGGGCTCCTCAACAACGTCGAGCACTTCGCAGAACAGGACGCTATGGGTCCCGATATCCAAGACATTCGCGATCCGACAGTCGAACACTGCCACCGCGCCATGTAGCGCTGGTGATCCTGTCATCAGCCGGCTCCAGCCGGCGCCTTCGAATCGATCCTCACCGCCTTGTGTGCTACTTCCGAAAAGCGCCGACAGCTCCCGGTGCTCCGCCGCCAGGACGTTCACACACAACACGCCATTCGCAACAATGCGCGGCGTCGCAGCGCCCTTGCGCTTCGCGCAGACAAGCAGCGTCGCCGGATCGTCCGTCACGCTCGTGACGGCGGAGGCGGTGAAGCCGGCGCGGCCGGCCGGGCCGTCAGAGGTCACGAGGTTCACGGCAGCGGCCAAGTGCGCCATGCCGCTGCGGTAGCGTACCGCAGTAATAGTCGGCGCCCGCGCCACCGCGGGGTCCTTAGTGGACAAGACAGGCTTCCTCGAATCGGAACAGGCGGTGGAGGGTGGCTTCATCAATCATCAGATGCAGGCTTCCTTCGCAGTTAGGGCCGGCCCGCCAGCTGGCTTAGGCGCCCGATCACCGGGCATCCTCCCGCCGGCGTGCGTAAAGCGCGAGCCGCTTGGCCGCGGTTTCAGTGAGCTGCGCTGTTGGTGGAGGCGACCATGCCTCCAGATCCTCGGCGTGCAGGCAGGCGGAGAGATGGCCGGGGTGGTCGGCACGCGGGAGCAGGGCGGGTTCCTCAGTGCGACAGCGGTCGGTGGCGGCCGGGCAGCGGGGATGGAAGCGGCAGCCGGCCGGTAGCGAGAGCGGGCTTGGCAACTCGCCGAGGCTGGGCGCCGACGCGGCGGGGCGCGCGCGCGACTGTGGATCGGGCTCGGGGACCGCCGCCAGCAGCATGCGGGTGTAGGGATGGCGCGGATCGGCGAAGAGCCGCTCGACGGGCGCGACTTCCATGATGCGGCCGAGATACATGACCGCGACGCGGTCGGCGACCTGGCGCACCACGGCCAGATCATGCGCGATGAAGAGATAGGCGAGGCCAAGCCGCGCCTGCAGGTCCTTCAGCAGGTTCAGCACTTGCGCCTGGATGGAGACATCGAGCGCTGAGACCGGCTCATCGCACACGATCAGGTCAGGCTCCACGGCCAGCGCGCGGGCAATGCCGATGCGCTGGCGCTGGCCGCCGCTGAACTCCTGTGGGCGCCGCGCGGCGTGGTGCGGCGCGAGGCCGACGAGCCCGAGCAGTTCCTCCACCCGACGGCGCCGCGCTGCGGCATCGCCGATTCCATGCACCAGCAGCGGCTCCTCGACGATCTCGCCCACCGTCATTCGCGGGTTCAGCGAGCCGAAGGGATCCTGGAAGATGATCTGCATATGCCGGCGGAGGCGGCGGAGCCGCTCGCCGTCGAGCGCGGTGATGTCCTGCCCGTCGAAGCGCACCGTGCCGCCGGTCGGCTCGATGAGGCGCAGCACGAGCCGCGCGAGGGTGGACTTGCCACAGCCTGACTCCCCGACCAGGCCGAAGGTCTCGCCCCGCGCCAGCGAGAAGGACACGCCATCCACCGCCCGCACCACGCCGGCCGACCGGCCGCGCAGCAGGCCGCCGCGTACCGCGTAGTGCCGGGTCAGCCCAGCGACCTCCAGCAGCGGCGTGCCGGTCATCGCGCCAGTTCCTCGACCGGGGCGCGCAGGCAAGCGACCGCGTGCGCCACGCCGATCTGTCGCAGATCGGGCTGGCGGGCGTTGCAGGCACTGTTATCGGCGAAGACGCAACGCGGCTGAAACCGGCAGCCCGGGGGCATGTCGAAGGGGGATGGCACCATGCCCTCGATCGCCGGCAGCCGCTCCCGACGCGCATCCAGCCGCGGGACGCTGCCGAGCAGGCCGAGCGTGTAGGGGTGCTGCGGGTCCTCGAAAACTGCACGGGCTGGGGCGCGTTCCACGACGCGGCCGGCATACATCACCGCGATCTCGTCGGCCATGCGCGCGACCACGCCGAGGTCGTGGGTGATCAGCACGATGGCCATGCCGCTTTGCGCCTGCAACTCCAGCAGAAGGTCCAGGATCTGCGCCTGCACCGTGACGTCGAGCGCAGTGGTCGGTTCGTCCGCGATCAGCAGGTCAGGCCCGCAGGACAGCGCCATGGCGATCATCACGCGCTGGCGCATGCCGCCCGACATCTGGTGCGGATACTCGTCCACCCGCCGCTCAGGCGCGGCGATGCGCACGCGCCGCAGCGCCTCGATCGCCGCCGCCCGCAGCGCGCGGTCAGAGGCGGTGCGGTCATGCGTGCGGATCGCCTCCGCGATCTGCGCACCGACGCTGCGCAGCGGATTGAGGCTCGTCATGGGCTCCTGGAAAATCATCGCGATGCGCTTGCCGCGTATGCGGCGCATCGCGGCCGGCGGCAGGCCTGCCAGGTCCTGCCCTCCAAACAGGATGCGGCCAGCCGCGATGCGCCCGGGCGCGGGGACAAGGCGCATGACGGACAGGCTGAGCATGGACTTGCCGCAGCCGCTCTCCCCCACGATGCCCAGCGTTTGCCCGCGCCGGACCGCCAGGTCCACGCCGTCCACCGCCGCGAAATCCGCCCCGCGTGCAGCGCCGGGGAAGACAGTGCGCAGCCCCTCGATGCGCAGCAGCTCGGCGCCCTCGTCCTTGGTCGCGCGCTCACTCAACGGAGCGGCCCACGAGATAGAAGCCGAGCACCGTGAGCGCCACGGCGCCGCCGGGGGCGAGGCTCAGGAGCGGGTTGATCGAGAGGTAGTCGAAGCCGGACTGCACCATGCCGCCCCAGTCGGCCACCGGCGGCGGCAGGCCGAGCCCGAGGAAGCCGAGGCTCGCCGCGGTGAAGATGGCGGAGGAGACGGCGATCGCCAGCTGCGCTGCGACGGTGCGCATGATGTTCGGCCAGACATGGCGGGCCAACACGCGGGCCGGCCGGCAGCCGATGGCGCGCGCGGCTTCCACGAACAGGCTCTCACGCACGCTCATCACCTGGCCACGCACCAGACGGGCGAATTCGGGCCACATGACGAAGCCCAGCACCAGCACCAGGTTGCGCATGGTGGCGCCGACCATCACGGTGATGATGAGCGCGAGCACCAGGCCGGGCAGCGCGATGAAGACATCGATCACCTGCACCATGAAGGTGTTGAGCCGCCCGCGCGCATAGCCGGCCAGCAGCCCGACCGGCACGCCGATCAGCGCTGCCACCAGCGCCGCCGTCGGCCCCACCACCAGCGACACCTGCGCGCCGTGCAGCACGCGCGAATAGACGTCGCGGCCGAGATCGTCGGTGCCGAACCAATGCCGCTCCGACGCGCCGGACAGCACATTCCAGCCGGAGGCGTTGGGGTCGAAGGGCGCAAGCCACGGCGCCAGCAGGCCGGCGAGCGCGATCATCCCTACCAGCGTGAACCCGATGCTGAGGCGGAAGCGGCGTGCCGTCATAGCCGTATCTGCGGGTTGATCGCCGCGAGCGCGATATCGGCGAGCAGGTTGATGAGCATCACGCCGACCAGCACGATGCAGCCGACGGCGAGGATGACCGGGTAGTCGTAGCTGCCGATGGCCGACACGAAGAGCCGCCCGATGCCGGGGATGGAGAACACTGTCTCCGTCACCACAGCCCCGCCGACGAGTTGCCCGAGCGAGAGCCCGACATAGGTGACCACCGGCAGCGCGGCGCTCGGCAGGATGTGGCGGAACGAGACCGCGCCTTCCGAAAGCCCCTTCGCGGCCGCCACGCGCACGAAAAGCTGGCGCTCCACTGAGCGGTACTCAGCGCGATAGACCATGGTGAAGGAGCCGAAATAGAAGGCGAAGAGCGTCACCACCGGCAGGATCAGGTGCTTCAGGTGCAGCAGCGCCCCTTCCGACCACGGCACCCACCCCGTGGTGGGCAGCCAACCGAGCCAGACGGCGAAGATGTAGATCAGGCTCGCGCCTAGCATGAAGTTGGGGATCGTGATGCATACGATGGCGACACCCGTTGTGGCCGCGCCGATCGCGCGCCGCGCCCAGGTGAGGCTGTTCAGCCCAATGGAGGCCAGCACCGCGAAGATGATGGACCAAAGCGCGAGCTCGAGCGTCACCGGCAGCGCCGGACCGATCATGTCGGCCACCGGCTGCTGCGTGCTGAAGGACCGCCCGAGATCGCCCCGCAGCGCGCCCCCAACCCACCGGACATATTGCACGATGACAGGGTCGTTGAAGCCGAAGCGTCGGTTCAGCTCGGCTATCGCCTCGGGCGAGGCGTCGGTGCCGAGCATCATGGCCGCCGGGCTGCCTACCCAGCCGCTGACCCCGGCGAAGAGCAGAAAGGTCAGCACCACGATGTTGGGCAGCACCCACGCCAGGCGCCGCAGGACGAAGCCCGTCATCGGAGGCCGGCGACCGCCGGGGTCTCAGGCGGTCCGCCAAGCATGGCGGAAGCGCGGGATCTGGTCGGGCGTCCACACCCAGCCCTGGATGCGTCGGCTGTAGGCCGCAAATTCGGCGGCGAAGTAGATCGGCACATAGGGCAGGTCGGTGACGATAAGGTCCTTTGCCCGTGCATAAAGCCGCCGGCGTTCGTCGGTATCGAGGGTGCGACGCGCGGCATCGAGAGCAGCGTCCACCTCCGGGTTGCTGTAGCCGGTGGAATTGGCGAAGCCCCGACTGTGAAACAGGATGAAGAAAAGCCCGTCCGGATCGGCGCGCTGCGTCCAGGCCATCGGCGTGAAGTTGATGGCGCGCTGCACGACGCGCGCATACCACTCGGATTGCGCGACGGGGGCCAGCGTGATGCGCAGCCCGACCGCGCCGAGTTGCTCTGCGACCAGCTGCCCGATCTGCCGGTACAGCGGATCCGATGGCGCCGAGAGCGGCAGTTCGGTGCCGGGCGCAATTCCCGCCTCGGCCAGCAGCCGGCGGGCCAGCGCCGGGTCATGGGCGTGCACGACATTGTCCGGCGAAGACCACCAGAGTCCGGGCGGAATCGGCCCGTTGGAAATCGTGCCGCGGCTGGCCATGGTGATGGCATTGATACGCTCCCGGTCGAGCGCATGAGCGATGGCGCGGCGTAGCATCGGGTTGTTGAAGGGCGGCCGGTCCACCTGCCATTGCAGCGAGATCCACCGCCCGACCCGCGCCCGCTCCACCGCGATTCCGTCACGGCCCTCCACCTGGCGCAGATGCTCGGGCGTCAGGCTGTCCACGTAGTCCACCTCGCCCACGATCAGCCGTTGCATGCCGATGATCTGGTTCGGGATGGAGCGGAAGACGATGCGATCGAGATAGGGCCGCCCGGATTCCCAGTAGTTCGGGTTGCGCTCGAGCGCGATGGAGGTGCCTTGCACCCACTGTCGGAAGACGAAGGCCCCGGTACCGACGGGGTTGCGGCCGAAATCCTGCCCGAAGCGCTCTGCCGCGGCGGGCGAGACCATGCACCCGGCGCGGTCCGCGAGGTCGGCGAGCAGGCCAGGATGCGGGTTGCGCAGGTTGATGGCCACCGTGTGCGGGGCCAGCACCTCGACATTGTCGATGACCGGGCGCAGCGCCGCGCGCTGCGGGGAGGCCACGCGCTCATCCAGGCGCCGGTCGATGTTGTACTTCACGGCCTCCGCGTTGAACTCGGTACCGTCGTGGAAGCGCACGCCCTGCTGCAATTGCAGGACGTAGCGCTTGCCATCGTTCTCCACGGTCCAGCTGCGCGCCAGCTCCGGCTGGATCGAGAAGTCGGTGCCGATGGTGACCAGCGTGTTGTAGATCAGGAACAGGATCTGCCGCTCGGAGAACTGGATCGAGAAGGTCGGATCCATCGTCCGTGCATTGTCGTCAAAGCCGACGGTCAGCGTGCCGCCGCGGCGCGGCTCTCCCTGGGCTGGGGTTCCTTGGGCCGGCGTTCCTTGGGCCAGCGCCGGTGGCGCGCCAAGCAGCGCGGTGCTGCCCAGCATGAGGCTGCGTCGGTCGATGTTCAGCATGGATCCCACTCCCTTTTCCCGGTTGGTCGTTGCGTGATGCGTCGCGAGACGCTCCCTCAGCCCTTCGGCGTGGCGTGGATGTTCTCTCGCAGTGTCCGGCCGCGATACGCCTTGCGGAAGACTCCGCGGCGCTGGAGTTCCGGCACCACGGTGCGGCAGAACTGTTCGAGCGAGGTCGGGAAAACCATCTGCGAGACCACGAAGCCGTCGCAGGCGCGGCTCTCGAACAGGTCCTGCAACTGATCGGCGACACTCTCCGGCGTGCCATATATCAGATCGCGATGCGATTTGGTGACCGCGTCCTTGAAGCTCAGCCCCTCGGTCTGCATCATCGACTTCAGGCGATCGAGCGAGCCCTGCATGCCCTGGGTGCCACGCTTGGTCGTGGCGGCGTCCAAATCCTCTACCTTCGCAGCCAGGTCCACGCCGAGCGCGCTCGACTGCGCGGCCAGCACCAGCTCCGGGTCCACCAGCGATTCCAGGAAGGCCGCCTTCTCCTCGGCGATGGTCTCGGTCTCGCCGATCACGACCTCGATCTGCGGCATGATGACGCAGGCCGTCGGATCGCGCCCCTTCTCGGTCATCCGCTTATGCATGTCGGCGTAGAAGGCCTGCATGTCGGCCTTGGTATGCTGCGGGCAGAAGATCATCTCCGCCCAGCGCGCCGCGAAGTCGCGGCCGCGCGGCGAGGAGCCCGCCTGCATCAGTACCGGCCGCCCCTGCGGGCAGCGCGGAATCGTCAGCGGTCCGCGCGTCCGGAACCACTTCCCCTTGTAGTCAGCGTAGCGGACCTTGGAGCTGTCCACCAGGATGCCACTCTCCTTGTCGCAGACCAGGCTGCCTTCGTCCCAGCAATCCCAGAGGGCGCAGGCTGCCTCCACCACCTCGTCCGCCATGTCGTAGCGCAGCTCGCGCGGCGGCAGCTCGTCCATGCCAAAGTTGCGGGCTTCCTCGTTGCGGGTCGAGGTGACGATGTTCCATGCGACGCGCCCGCCGCTGAGGATGTCGAGCGAGGCGAGCATGCGCGCCAGATTGTAAGGCTGGTGGAAGCTGGTGGAGAGCGTGGCGCCGACGCCCAGATGCTCCGTGACGCGCGCCATCAGCGGCAACACCATCATCGGATCGAGGAAACTGATCTGGCCGCCCAGCTCCAGGCGGGTGTGGAAGCCGCCCTTGTAGATGTCGTGCAGGCCGAGACCGTCGGCGAAGAAGCAGCCGTCGAAGCGCCCTGCCTCGAGCACGCGCGCGATGTGCTCGTAGCGCGACGGCTCCAGCAAGTCCCGCAGATCCGAATCAGGGTGCCGCCAGGCGCCCATGTGGTTCGCGGTGGGCCCGGTCTTGAGGTAGGCGAGAAGATGCATCTCACGCTTGGACATGGCTGCTTAAACCTCCCTTTTCACCGTTCTTCCCGGCGTTGTCCGGTCGGCATGTCACAGGCCTGCCAGCGCGGCCGGCAGTACCGCGCCGGTCGCCCGCCGGGCAAGGTAGCCGAAATTCGCCCGGATCATCCCCGGCATGAGCTGCGCCGCGCGCAGCTTCACCACGTCCTCGGCGGGGAATTCTGGTGCGGCGCCGCCAGCGGCGTCCACCAGTAGCTGGATGCGTGCCGCCTCCTCGATCGTGACGCAGAGGACGATTGCTTCCTGGGGCGTCGCGCACGCCATGACCAGGCCGTGGCACTTCATCATCAGCGCCCGCTCCTCGCCCAGGCTGCGGGCGACCGCGGCGCCAAGTGCGGCATCGCTGATCAGCTGCATCGTGTCGTCAAAGACCGGGACATGATCGGCGAAGACGGACCCGCCCTGGCTCAACGGCCGCAGCGTCCTGCCGGTGGCGGATAGCGCGATGAAGTGCGTCGGATGGGTGTGCACCACGCAGTGCACGTCCGGCCTGGCGCGGAAGATCTCCGAATGGATGAAGACCTCCCCGTGCTGGCGATGCTGGCCGTGCTGCGCGATGCCATCAAGCCCGACGGTGAGCACGTTGCCGGGCGTCATCTCCTCAAGCCCGATGCCGTTTGGCTTCATCAGGAACAGGCCAGGATCACCGGGCAGGCGCAGCGAGACATGGCCGCGCGTCATGTCGCCCTGGCCCTGATGCGCCAGGATGCGGCCGGCCAGGATCAGTAGTTCTACCGCGTCGTCGCGCGTCATGTCGCTTTTCCGGGCAGTAGGACGACGCGGCCCGGTGGGCGCGCGGCAAGACGGGCCAGAGCGGCGGAGGCCTCTGCCAGGGGAAAGGTCTCCATCGGCATCGGTCGCACGATACCTTGGCCGTGCAGGGCGAAGATCTCCGCGAAGCAATCGGTCAGCTGCGCCGGCCGCCGCTTGCGGTAGTCACTGATTTGCAGGCCGCTCACCTCGATGTTCTTTACCAGCAGGTAGTTGGCCTTGACCTCCGGAATGCGGCCGCCGGCGAAGCCCACGACCACCAGCCGCCCGCACCAGGCGAGCGTGCGCAGCGCCGCGTCGAAATACCCATCGCCCAGCATGTCCACGGCGAGATCGACGCCGCCATCACCCGTTGCCGCGCGCACCTGCTCGCGCAAACTCTCCCGGAGGTCGGGAGCCGAGAGGTCCATGATCGCGTCCGCCCCGGCATCGCGCAGCATCGGCGCCTTGGCTGGATTTGCGAGGCCGGCGAGCACACGGGCGCCAGCGGCCTTGGCGAGCATCACTGCCGCATGGCCCACGGCGCCGGACGCGCCGAGCACGAGCACCGTCTCGCCGGGCTTCAGCCGGCCGCGTTCGTGCAGGGCGAACCAGGCCGTATCGTAGGCCAGTGCCATGGCCGCCGCATCGACAAAGGGCATCGAATCCGGCAGCACGTAGCATTGGTTGGCTGGCGCCAAGGCATACTCGGCGTAGCTGCCGATCTCCGCCATCGCCAGCACGCGCTGGCCGACCCTGGGCGCCGTGACACCCTCGCCGACGGCCGCCACGATACCAGCGGGGCCCTTGCCCGGCGTGAAGGGTAGCTCGGGCTTGAACTGGTAGCGCCCGGCGATGACGACGAGATCGACGTAGTTGGCCGACACCGCCTTCACCTCGACCAGCACTTCGCCGGCGCGCGGTGCGGGGCGCGGCACCTCGGCCGTTTGCACTACCTCCGGCCCGCCGAAGCGACGGACGAGTGCCGCGCGCATGTGGCTCATGCCGGCGCCGTCCAGCGGATCGGTTGCGGCGTGACGCGGCCGGCCTCGACCTCGGCCTGCACGGCGCGTTTCAGGATCTTGCCGCTGGCGGTCAGCGGAATTTCTGGCAGGTCGAGCCAGTATTCCGGCATGTCGTAGCGCGACAGGCCCGCAGCATCGAGGTGCGCGAGCATCCCCTCCGGCGGCAGTGTCGCGCCCGGCTTCAGCATCACGGCCAGGCACACCCGCTCACCCAGGCGCTCGTCCGGCACCGGCAGGGCCGCGGCGCGCGCCACGGCCGGGTGCTGCATGGCCAGCGTCTCGATCTTCGCGGGGAAGATGTTGTGCCCGCCGCGGATGATTACGTCTTTCTTGCGGCCGGTGATGCGGATGTAGCCCGCGGCGTCCACCCAGCCGAGGTCGCCGGTCATGAACCAGCCGGCGCGGTTGAAGCTGTCCTCCGTCGCTGCCTGGTCGTCGTAATAGCCGAGCATGAGGCTGGTGCCGCGGCCGCCGATCTGGCCGACCTCGCCCGGCGGCAACTCAAGGTCCTGATCCTCGCGGGAGAAGACGCGCACCTCGTAGCCCGGCGCGCAGCGGCCGGCGGAGCCGGTGATCAGTTCCGGCACGTCGCCGGGCAGGGTGTAGTGGGTCGAGCAGGCCTCGGTCATGCCGTAGCCACTCTGCGGCGTCACGCCGTGCGCCAGCAGGTCGGCGACCACCTTCTGCGGCGCTGCCGCGCCCGAGATGCGGAAGCCGCGCAGCGCGCCGACGCGCCGCTCGCCGCGGGTCTTGATCTCGGCCAGCAGGTCGATCGCATGGGTCGGCACGCCGACGAGGAAGGTGGTGCCGGTCGCGACCACGCGGTCGAGCAGGGAGGCGCCGCGCGGCAGGTCGGGCAGCACAAGTTCGCAGCCCGCCTCGCAGGCCATCACCATGCAGCCGAAGCCGAGGTTGTGGGAGAGTGGGCTCAGCGTGCAGATCACGTCATCAGGGCCGAGCGACCAGTCCGCAACGATGGCGCGTGCGTTGGCCAGCACGGTGTTGTCGCTGTGCATCACGCCCTTTGGCTGGCCGGTCGTGCCGGAGGTGAAGGCGAGATACAGCACGGTGTCAGGACCACTCGCCGGCGGCGCCTCCGGCCCGGGCCGCAGGGAGGGTCCGGCCCAGGCGCCCGCCGCGGTGTCATCGAGCTTCGCCAGCCGCAGCACGCGGCGGAGCGTCGGGATGGCGGCGGCCTCGGCGAAAAGGTCGTGTCGGCCGGCATCGGCCCCGTAGCCTGCCTCGGCGATGAGGGCTGCGGCGCGCATGCGCTGGGTGAGCTCCACCACCTCCATCACGGTGTGGTCGCGGTGCAGCGAGGGGCAGCAGACATAGCGGTCGCGCGAGCAGGCAAGCAGCGCCACCACCGTCTCGATCCGGCTCGGCAGCCATACTGCAACGCGCTGCCCGGCACGCAGGCCTGCTTCCCGCAGGTCAGAGGCGAGTGCGTCTGCCGCGGTGACCAACGCGGCCCAGCCGATGGCGCGGCGGCTGTCACGGATGGCGATGGCGTGCGGCGCGCGGGAGGCTTGGCTGGCGGTACGGGCGTAGAGCGTCTCACCGCGCCAGAAGCCGGAGCCGTAGCCCTGCAGAAGCCGGTCGGCACCGAGCGAGGTGAGCAGCGTATTTGGCATGCGCGCGAGAGCCATCTCGAAGCAATTGTGCGAACATTTACGCTGATGACCTTCTGGCGTGTCAATAGCGTAAATTTGGCCACCAAGGCGGAGGTGCGGGCAGTGCAGCGCAGTATTGGCCGCTTGACCTATGCGGTTCGATCCCCTCCTATTGTCCTGACATAATAGACCTGAGGCAGGAGCCGAACTGCATGCTGGCGGGAAGAAGGACAGCCCAGAGGTGAAGCCGGCCCGCTTCCAATGGCACCGCCCTGGAAACAGCGCGGAAGCGGCCGCCATTCTGGCGCATGTTGCAGCGGAGGATGGCAGGGTTCTGGCTGGCGGCCAAAGCCTTTTGCCAGCCATGGCCCTGCGGATGGCGCGACCTGGCCACCTCGTGGACATCAACGCCATCCCGGAACTGGCGCAACTCGCTGTCGGCCAGGGCCTGCTTCGCATCGGCGCCACGGTGCGCCATGCCGCCTTCCACCACCCCGTAGCACCGGGTCCGCTCGGGGT